>ERZ1034901.38-NODE-38-length-97397-cov-47.043095_pt1 | contig 97397 bp, 73 predicted proteins | sample MGYA00520628_ERZ1034901 | MGnify/ENA primary metagenome ERZ1034901 (study PRJEB33766, sample SAMN09781783) | gut metagenome | biome: gut microbiome | host: Homo sapiens | place: Madagascar | study: EMG produced TPA metagenomics assembly of the PRJNA485056 data set...
TGGATTGCATGAGAAATTATTAAGATTTTCCTTATGTTCTTTTTAGCCGTCCATCAACAGGCTTTTCAGCGTCCTTTGGTATCAACCACATATACCCAAGTTTAGATGCACCCGGTATTCGGTTTTCTTTACAAAGTATCTGTACTCGCCTTTCTGAAATACCCCATTTTTCCGCTGCCTGCGGTGCAGACATATATTCCATAGCTTCATCTATCCCTTCTAAATATGGTTTCAGCATGATTATACTCGGATAACCGAACAATAGCAAGATATGAATTGTGAGTTAGGGCTACTATGTAAATGTATCTCAATTCTATAGTTTTATACATTTTAAACATCCGGCACTCCCGGAGGGTGTGCCAAAAACAACCTTAGCAAGCATTGCCTGTGTCATGACACAGGCGAAATTCCCCACACTCTCTTATCGTCTGTTCGGATCAATTTCCATAGGGAAGTATCCCTAACCCTCTTTTATTTTTTCTTCGATTTTCCCGTGGAATACCTTGACCTTTCCTGCCGCTTTTGCTACAATTTGTTGTGGATAGTTATACCCAAAACTGAATAAAACCTGAAACGAACTGTTGTAAAAATCGAACATTTTACAGCAGTTTTTTTGTACCCTAAATCAGAAAGGAAGTGGCAGAAATGGCAAAGTGAAACCGCACTAATCCAGTGTAATTTTATCTCAGCGATGATGAGCAGTACATCCTCAATACCAAATTCAAAGCATCCGGCATGAAGAGTATGTCTGCGTTCCTGTGCAAGCTGATCTTATATGGATATGTGTATGATGTTGATTACAGTTACCTGCGAAATTATAATACGGAGTTGGGACGTATCAGCTCCAATTTAAACCAGATTGCAAAGAGGGTAAACAGCACCGGAAACATTTATCAAGAGGACATAGATGAAGTAAAGGAGTTGATGAATGAGGTATTTGTCCCATATTACTTCTGGCACTGTCAATCAATTTTTTTGATTTATCAAATAAATTTTGAAATTCGTTACTTTCTATTATTTCTGATTTCTCTCACTAGGGATATCAAAAATCGGTCGCCTTTTTTGTTTAATGTTTAATGTTCTTTCCTAGTTACTATTCTAAATCGGCTATATATTAAGAGGTTTTCTCTTTCAGAGCAAGTTTCGCAACGTAGCACAATAACCCTTTCCGGGCTATTGACCACTTGCAACTTGATGGGGATTTCGTTTCCCCATACCCTCGACCACAATCACAGATATGTGTATTGGTTTCCATTTACATGGTCACAGTGCGATAATTTTTCATCACTTACTTTCCCAGCAGGCTACGAAATTTGGATTTTCTTATGAAACCACTACCACGTAAGAAAGGAAGTTATCAATGACAAGACCTAAGAAAGAGGAAACTCTTGCAAAAACTAAAGATGTGCATTTACGCATGAATGAAACTGAATATGTTCTTCTTGCAGAAAGAGCCAAGGCTAACAGCATGACGGTTTCTGATTTTGTCCGAAGTGCCCTGGACAACCAGAAAGTCATCATCAAATACGAAATTACCGCAGATGTCCCCGAAATAAAAAAACTTATTAGCGAGTTTGGTAAGATTGGCAGCAACTTAAATCAGATTGCCCGGTATTTTAACCAGGGTGGAATTATCTCCACTGAAATGAAAAATGAAATCAGAAAGTCCCTTCGGGATATTTATGAAATGAAATATGAAGTGATGAAAATGGCAGGTGATTTCCGTGGCAGTAATTAAACATATTGCAAACAAAAACTCTAACTATGGAGAATCGGAACGATATCTTATCTTCCAGCACAACGAGTATACGCAAAAACCGATTCTTGATGAAGAAGGGCATATGATACTGAGAGAAGAATATTATCTGGACGGTCTGAACTGTGATCCATTCTCTTTTGCATCTGAATGTCAGGAGCTGAACAGCTACTACCACAAGAACAAAAACTTCAATGAGATAAAATCCCATCATTATATCATCAGCTTCGACCCGAAAGACAGGGATGAATGTGGATTGACCGGTGAACGTGCCCAGCAACTTGGATTAACTTTTGCAAAGAAAAATTTCCCCGGTCATCAGGCTTTAGTCTGCACTCATACTGATGGTCATAACGAAAGTGGAAATATCCATGTACACATCGTAATCAACAGTCTCCGTAAATATGACATACCACAAAAACCCTATATGGAATTTGACTGTGAAGCAAAAGCCGGATACAAGCACCATCTAAGCACAGCATACCTTATCCATTTAAAACAGGAAGTTATGGATATGTGTAAAAAAGAAGGACTACATCAGGTTGATCTGCTCACTCCTGCTGAAAGAAAAATCACAGAAAAAGAATATTGGGCACAACGCCGGGGACAGGAAAAACTCGATAAGTTAAATCAGAAAATGAAAGAAGATGGAATCACTCCAAAGGGAACTCGTTACCAGACAGAGAAACAATTTCTTCGTGACGCTATTGATGATGCTGCAAGTACCGCCCGATCACCAGAAGAATTTTCAAAAATCCTTGATGAAAAATATCACATTATCTTCAAAATCAGTCGAAACCGGTACAGCTATCTTCACCCTGGCAGAAAAAAATATATCACTGGAAGAAATCTTGGAACCAGATACACAGAAGATTTTCTCTTGAAAACATTTGAGGAAAACACAAAATCCCATAAAGAACAGAAAGAAGAAATTCTGGAACAGCAAACTCCGAATACTTCCACAGATTCGCCAACTGTTCCTTTCTCCGATACTTCTGCTATCCCTGCACCATTCATTTTCATAAAATCAGATCTCCGGCTTGTCATAGATCTGCAAACCTGTATTAAAGCACAGCAGAGCGAATCCTATGCTCAAAAAGTAAAGCTCACCAATTTAAAGCAGATGGCTCAGACTGTTGCCTACATACAGGAACATGGCTATGATTCTCTTGATGATTTCCATGCAACACTCGATCAAGCATCAGACCAGACCAGTGCTTCCAGAAAATCTTTAAAAGATACTGAACAGCAACTTAAAGATATGAATGAGCAGATTCATTTTACCGGACAATATCTGGCATATAAAAATGTGTACGCAGATTATCGCAAAAGCCGAAACAAGGAGAAATTTTATGAAGAACACCAGGCAGAACTTTCCCTGTATGACACAGCTCTCCGAACACTCAAAGAAAAATCTGGCGGGAATAAATTGCCTTCCATGAAAGCTCTATATGCTGAAAAGGACCGGCTTGTTGAATTGAGGAATAGACAGCGTGAAGATTTTTTTAATCACCGGGATTATGAACGGGAACTTCGCACTGTGTCTGCTAATATTGATATGATTCTTAAGAAGAATTACGAGCAACTACATGATAGAAAAGAGCCAAATTTATAGAGACACATTAAAAGGGACAGATTGTTCCTCTGTCCCTAAAAATATATCTCTATTTTTCTAACTGCTCATACCAATCTTCTGGAAACCCTATATGTCTCAATGATATATCATTCTCATATTCTTCTACAATAGCTTTTAATTCTATCAAGACTTTGTTGATCCATTCTTTTTTATTTGGATATAATAATTTTAATACAAGTATTTGTGAAAACAATTTTCTGTTTGGTGACATTTCTAATTCCCTTGGCATTTTGGGTAATGCGGGAAATGACCAATAATACAGCCTTGAATAATGTGCACAACGGTTTCTTAAATCAGTGATGCAACGTAACCAGCTTTTTAAACAGGCCACTGATGTACCATATAATTCTTTTGCTAAATATTTCTGGTCACCAGACTGCAAATCCGCATAAAAGTAGGACAACATTCCCATTGAAAAAAATTCAACAATAACCCATATAGGAAAATTTCCGCCATACTTTTCTTTATGGTGCTGAACTACTGATGTACTTTTATTTTCCTCTATACATACATTTAACAGTTTCACGAACTTTTCATGATTGTGCCTGTCATTGTAAATAGCCCCATCCATATATCCTAAAGCCCCATGAACATGTCCACTGTAATAGGCTAATTGCGTTCTTAAATATAATTCAACTTTTTCTATATAATTAAATAATACACCACGCAATCTACTGTCAAATTCATAGATTCTTTGAATTCTGTGAAAGTTTATATTTGAAAAATACGTCCCATCCTTTTTTCTAAACGGAAGGAAATAAGCAGATAATCTATAATAATTCGCCTGTTTTAAAAATCCGATACATTCTGTATCATTATCTATAATAAAACCCTTTTCTTTAATAATTTCGACTTGTTGAGCAAAGGTTTTCGGTTGTTTCATTACCTGTACAGTTGCTTCATTATTTTGCAACTTTTCATTTTTAGTTTCACTTGTATTCACCATTATTTCTCCAAAAATAAAAATGTCTCCCCATGGGACACATCACTTGCGTGAGAGGTGCGGGGAGTCCTGTTAGTGTTATGATATGATATTTGAGAGAAAAAATCAACCATTTTTTATATATTGCCCTCAAAAATTCCGGCAAGACTTTTTTACTTCTTCTTCCTTTCCATCTCTTCTTCCATCGCCTTCTGTTGCTGTGGCTGTCCTTTCCCTTGACTGGCTATCTTCTTCTGATGATTTCGGAGCCGTTTAAGTACCGATCTCCGTGGAGCGTTCTTATCCTTTTTCTTTGGAGTGTTATTCATCAGTCCGTCAATCATATTATAGTTGGCTTCTTCTGCCATCTCTGCACTGCGAAGATATTCTCCATTATCCATAACCTTCTGCCAGTTTGCCAGCTCTGGTTTCTTCTTTTGTGTTTCTCCAGATTGTGTCTGTCCGGTCTGGGCTTGTGCCTGCATTTCCTGTTGTTTTTGCTGTGCCTGCTCTGCCTGTTGCTGCATGAAATTCTGGATGTTCCGTCTGGCTTCTTCATCAAAGCCGTTGTAACAGTCATTCATAACTACGGTACCTTCTTCACTGAGAATCACATAGGCTGCTCTTGTCCCATACTCCTCATGTTCCATCAGAAACCATTTCTTTTCGTTCATCAGGATATAATCCTGTGCAAGCCATGTCCCTTTCTTTCCTTCGATTTCGTACCCGGTCGTATCAATGGAAAGTCTGGTATCGGAAGAACTTTTGATTGTGAGAAATTCCGGAATGATGATAAAACCATCTTTGTTGACATAGTAAGCTGTGGTTTTTCCATCATCGGTAATGATGATCACATCGCTGCAACCGATGGAATGACCTTTGAAGTTCTTCGGTCGTTGCTTCTGTAAACGGAGTTTAATATCAGCCGGAGTTTCCCCCGGCTGGATTCTTCCAATGTACACCTGCTGATAGTTTTCTATCTGGACTGTTCTTCCTTCGCTTTTCAGTTTCTCGTAAGAACGGAAACGCACATCCCGGTACTCTGGGGTATCTTTTACCTGATATACTGCACACTGACTTGTACTCATTCTTCGTCCTCCTCTTCCAGTTCCATTTTATATTCTTCCAGATCCATAAGAAAAACTTCATATCCTTCATCGCTCATACAGAACAGTTTTCTTATGGTATTGCAGACAAGCCCGATCATATCTGCATCGCCTTTCAGAAAAGGAATGATATGATCGATTGCCTCCATCGTGTCATTTCTGTTTCCTTTATCAAACATTGCTGTTACTAAACATTCATCCGCATCAAAGTTCATCGCCAAATCCATCATAATTCCACTTCTCCCTTCTTATGTGTCTTGGATTTCTCCGTTGTCTTATTCTGCTCCTGTGCTTTTGCCCTTGCCTGAAAATCTTTTAAAGACTGCAGCACAGATTTCTTCACTTCACCTTTTGCTCTGCTTGCAGGTTCTGCCTTTTGTGGCTGGCTCCGATTTACAGATACCGGTTCCTGCTCTGCCCTTCTGTCTGCCGCAACCGCAGAAGGTTTCTGTCCACTTCCTATTACTGTTTCTGTCGTATGTTCCGTTTCCTTTACCCTTCCATGCTTTTCATCCAGATACTTTTCCATGTCTGCGATTGCTTTCTGCACCAGAGGGCTTTCTTTATAGTGTGGAATCATATCTATCAGATCACGCCGTATCCGGTCTGCACTCATCAACTCATATTCTCCGGAATAATTTTCATCACCATCTTGCAGATCAAATCCGATTCCTTTAATCCCATGCAGTCTCTCTGCTGGGATACTCTCATATATTTTAATGGCTTCTTCTAAAGTGAGGTTGTTATGGTACTCTCCCATGACCGGAAACTCCATGCACTCTGCGACATAAAAACTGATCGTGGCTTCTGGCTGTTCCTGCTCCGGCTGTTTGTCAAAAATAGAAAATCGCTCTGTATCTTCCAGACGGGAAAGTAAAGAACGGGCAGTTATAACATCGCTGTCTATATCGGATTCCTCGGATACCTCAAGCAGCCAGTCCTTGATAGTTTCTGTTTTCTTATTCAAAATATCCTCCGTGAGTTTTTCCACCTGTTCTTCTCTATTTTCAACTGTATCGTTATACTCATAGGTATCAACGTCATAGCTAAAATTATCCAGGTCCACAGCGAGCTTTTTAATCTCCTGCTGGTCAAGATATTTTTCGGATTCTTTTATATACTCTGCCAGAGTGATTCGCTCCTCTGCAATCGGGTTAATATCCACCTTAATTCCTGCCATCGCTATACCAGATTCATTTAAGGCATTGAAAAAGCTATCTTCTCGAATATCACCTTTATAGGAAAGAACCACATCAAGGTCAGAATCTTCCCGGTAAAGGTCTTGTCTGCTTCTGGAACCATACACTCTTGCAGCAAGCAGCTCTACCTCCTGTTCCATTCCCATATCTTCTAATACTGCCTGTGCATGATACAAGACACCTCTTTCAACATCTGCCCTGCTCAGACTGTTTAATGCCAGTTCATTTCTTCCAATCTCAGAAGTCGCACGAAGTTCCCCCTCCTGCAATAAATCTTTAGAGTGCTGGATCGTCATTTCTTCAAATTCTTTATAATCCACTTTGACACATTCCATATCATCCATTCTTTCACTTTTAAGGATTTCATAAGCAGCTTCCTGAATAGATGCGTCTGGATTATCATAATCACCACCCTGGATTTCATGCAGATCAGAGTCATAAAAAATAAACGAATATCCTTCTTCTGTTGCCTGTATGGTCAGATACCCTTTACTCCTGGTAAACTGCATTGCGATTCCTTCATAGGTTTGCATTGCTTCTTCCCTGCGAAATCCTTCAAAAATACTTGCCGGGCAGTTCTTTTCTAATTGTATCCGCTGCATCTGTTCTTCCTGAACTTCTTCCACATCTGCCATCAGATCTTCGTAATCCACTACTTTTGCATCTTCCAGTGAGTACCCTTTATCTTCTAAAATATCACTGGCAGCTTCATCTACATAGATTGTCGGATTGTCATAGATTCCTCCATCATCCTCCTGATAATCTTCATTATAAAATGTATAGTCATAGCCATCTTCTGCGGTCTGGATTGTAAAGTATTGTTTTCCAATCTGATATGCAATCTGTACCTCATTCCAGTCCAGCATGTTTTCCATTTTATTTACCGCTTCATATATTTCTGGATTCAGCCACCCTCCGATCTGTTCATACGCATGGGTAAGCCGATCTATTCCGTTTTCACATCGGATGAAATCCATGCTTTCCTGCATTGTTTCCGTATTCTGGATACCAAGCACTTTTTCCTGATGATTGGGCAAACGTAAATACTCCTGCATCGCTTCATCCAGTGATTCATACCGGTTTACTTTTACTACACCTTCTGCATTTACATCTTCCATCACATAAAAATTATCAATGTAATGGATCTCTGGCATCTTTAATTTTATTCTTTCCGGAAGCTGCACCTCACTGACTGCATGGAAATTAAACCGGACATCCGTTCCAGATTCATTTTTTCCTTCCATCGTTTCTTCCCAGGTATCTTTCTGTACTGCCTGTATTTCTTCGATTGTAAGTGTCTGTCCACTCCGCAGGGTTACAGCAGAATCTTTCGGGAATTCCGACAAATCATAGAGTGTTGTTCCATTTTCCTGCAAATATTCTGATACAGCTTCTAACGCTCCTGCATCAAACCCATTCCACAAGTCCTCCGCTACAAGCTGTCCATTTTCCGCTACGATAATGCCTGCCACATCGGAGCCAAATTCATCATGTTCCATTAAGAAAAACTTCTCCCCGGCATATTCCTTTTCATCAACCGTATGCCATGTCCCGTTATGTCCTTCTGCTTCATACCCTCTTGTCTCTGCCGTGATCGTCACTTCGTTTTCTCCTATCGCCTGTTCTATCCTCTGCATCCGGATCTCAGCTCTTGCCATGTCGATAAACCCATCTAAAACTGCCGGGTGGCTTTCGATCACATAATCCAGGTTCAGATTTCTGCCCCGGCTGATATTTTCCGGGACTTCGATATGCTCCGCCCAGTCTTTGTTCTGTCTGGAAAATCTTCCATCATGGGAAAGTTCACGGATGGTATTTGCCATAACAAAATTCATACGTTCTTCCCCGAAGCGTTCCACGACTTCTTTTGCCGCATCCTGCTTTAAGTGCAGCCCGTCAAAATTCTCCCGGATGGCTTCTTCGATTGCTTTCTTACAGTCCAGGTTTAACTTTCTGGAATCCAGATAAGCATCCACATCCCGTTCTCCCATTGCCTGTTCCAATGTTCCTTTATAAACTGGCGGATATGCCCTGACGGAATTATGTTCCAGCATGTTCATTCTCTGCTGGACAAACTCCGGAAGTTCCTGAAATCCAAAAGAATCTACATAATAGGCTGTGATCTCTGCACCCCTGTTTATCACGATCACATCACTTACCGATAAGGAATGGCCACGGAAATCTTCCGGTCGGTCAATGTTAAAGCGTTCAAATATATTGTCTAACGTGATCGTTGGCATCCACGGTGCTGCATAAACCATCCTGTAATCCTTTCCGTCAATGGTATAGCCCAGACTCTTTGCGGATTCCATTCCCATAAACTGATAAGTATGCTCATCTCCGGTATCCATCTGATAAATGGCAAACCTTCTTCTTTCTCCATGCAGAAGAAGTGTCTCATCAATCTTTTCTGCACTCTGCTGTACCAGTGCTTCCTGTTTTGTAGCAGATATTTCTCTCTCTTTCTGCACTTCCCATTCTGTTTCTGTGATTCCAAAGATACCGTCATATCCAAGGATCTCACTTTCCGTCTCCACAAGCATCTGTTCTGCCCGTTGTGGATTCTCTGGATTTCCGTGTAAGATATAAATTTCTGCCCCTCCACGGTACAGTTCATATGCCCGGTCTTTCGTAAGCGGGAGCATATGGTCTAACTGAATTCCTGCCTCGTGCATTTCCGTAAAACCGATCATGCCATCCGGGAAATTGTCAATCTGTGCCTGTGTTTCATTCATAAGGCTTCTCGTATATTCACTTCCCGGTCTGCGGATTGCGGTCATCATACGGTTCACCAGTCCAAGCACTTCGTCTTTGTCATCCATCTTATATGCAAAATTCACAATAAGATTTCTCTGGGAATCTGTGAAATTTCCTGTATTTGCAGCTTCTGCCGTTTCAATCAGACGGTGAGCATACTGCATGGCTGTTTCTTCTACAATCTCCGGTTCTTTCACTGGGAAGTTTGCCCTTGCTGCCTGGATTACTTCATACACTAGCTTTGAACCGGCTTCATCGTAAGATTCCCTCATGTCCCATACCAGGTCATTCAGTCTTTCCACCCGTCCGGGGAAAGTTTCTGCATATTCATTTACAAATGCCTTTTCTTCTTCTGAAAAAATATTTCTTGGAAACTCTGCTTTATGCACCAACATCTCTGCCTGCTCTTTCGGAGAAAGGTCAGAAAAATAAGTAACGCCTGTGTCAGCATCATATTCCACATCATAAAAATCAATCGGATAATTCTCTCCGTGTCCACTGCTGTCATAGAGTGGTGTGACGGCAGCACCTTTTTCCTCCAGAAAACTTTCCAGTGGTTTCTCATTCTCCTCTATCTCACCACTTTCCAGAAGGCGGACGTATTCCCCCACATTCTGCTCTAACTGTTCCCTGCTCATGTTTTCGATCAGGTCATAAGTAAACTCGGAACCCATGCTGCCTGAAAGATGCAGGATCAAATCTTCCTTATGGAAGGTATCCCGCACCGGTCTTTCCATTTCCAGTTCGTGCATCTGTGTCTCGATATTCTCAATGACTTCTGCAGACGTTTTCCGGATGGTATCCATAGATGCCCGGAGTGCTTTCATATCCTTGCTCTCACACCAGCTGGCAATATAGGTAAAAGAGTATTCTGAAGTATCCAAACCAAAGTGATTGCAGACAATATAGGCAATACTTTCCGCTTCTACTTCTTTTGTTGTCCGGTCTTTTAAAATTCCTTCCGCATCCATTACCTCCCGGTCATGCAGCAATGCATGGCTTACTTCGTGTACTCCGGTTTTCATGGTCTGAAGATTACTCATATCTTCCTGAATTGCAATATACTTTTCTGTCTGATGATAATAGCCTTTTGCTTCCCCTTCTATTTCCATCATGTGGATTGGCCCAGGAGAAATGTTCTGCAATGCTTCCATAAACGTGTCATAAAACTGTACACTCCCGGTAAGTTCCGATACTTCCAGCTCTGCAATCGGCTCTCCCTCTGTCTGGCTGACATCAAATACCGTTGTCACACGGAACCTTGGAATGACCATCTCCACGATCTCTGTTTCCGGCTGACCGTCATCCCCGATCACCGGCTCTTTTGTTACAGGGTCAATCTTTTCAATCTCCTGTTTCTCACGGATGGGTGCCGGTGCGATGATCTGGATTCCTTTTTCCCCACGTTTTACATGGCGGTTAAACTTCTTCTGCCACGCCTGATACCCTGCCACCAGAGTAGCCTCCGGTTTCTGCATGGTGATCAGAAGGGTGTTATTAAAACTGTAATTATGGAACTTGGACATGGTATTCAGATATTCCGTATACCGTTCCGAAGTAAAAATCTCCTTTACGCCCTGTTCCAGCCGTTCCGATATTTCCTTTAACTGTTTCTCTATATTATTTGCCATAAAACAAATCCTCCTTTTGGATTTCTCCCGCCAGAAAATATCCTGACGGGAAACTTTTTATAACTCCTGTTCGTGTTTCTTCTTTGCTGATTTCTGCACAGTCGGCTGCTGTGGTGCGTTTTGCTGTGCTTTTTCCTGCTTTAAGCGTTCCAGAATAGATGGCTTATGGATTCTGTCTGCTGTTTCCGGAAGTTCTTTTTCTTCTACAGCATCCCTGCTATCTGTGCTACTTCCTTCTCTGCCAATATCCTCATCTGCCATAATCGTCTCATTGCCCTTTTCATCCATGTTCAGCAACGCATTTAACTCAGATAACCGTTCCATCTTTTCATTCAGCTCTGCTTCTTTCGGGAATGGTTTCTTTACCTCTTCCTGTGCTGTCGCAAGCTGCTGTTGTACGGTTTCCAATTTCTGCTCACTTTCCGTCAGCTTCCTGTCGATAGAAGAAAGCGTGTTATGGATACGCTGCATATTTCCTACCGGGTCTTTTCCGATCTCCAGCTTATAAGAGCATTTTCCTTTGATCGTCAGTTCAAACGCATTGGAGAACATATTGTAGGAAGCAGATAACGTAAACCCATGATATTCCCCGACCTTTCCACCGGTGCTGACGGTTTTTAAACCTGCACAGGCGGCGATCAACGCTTCGCCTGCTTCTTTCTTATCTTCATAAAGGACATTTCCTACCGTCATGGCAAACGTGTCATTATCCTGTAAATCCACGCTTTTTACTACCTGGGAATCCACCTGCATCCCGGCAATCCGCTCTTTCAATGCACTGATCTGTACCGGGAAATTCTTTGCAATATCGGATTCCAGACGGTAAATCTGACTGGTATGGTTTGCCTTTAAGAGTTTCAGCTTACTCACCTGCACATCCAGATCCATTTTTTCCTTAATGTACGGATTGCCTGTAGCAAGTGCCTTGATCTCTGCATAGGACAGTGCCGTATCATCCACATCTTCACAAGCCCTGACCGGGGATTTACTGGTCATGATCTGACTGATGAACTTCTGCTTATTCTCCAAAATCTGCCACATATACGCATCAAAAGTGTTCTCCGTCACATACCGGAATATCTTTACTTTGTCATTCTGGTTTCCCTGTCTTAAAATACGCCCTTCCTGCTGTTCCAGATCAGACGGCTTCCACGGACAGTCAAGGTGATGCAGAGCAATGAGCCTGTCTTGCACGTTGGTACCAGCACCGAGTTTCGGTGTAGAACCCATGAGGATTCTCACCTGTCCGGCCCGCACCTTTGTAAACAGTTCCGCTTTCTTTGCCTCCGTGTTATATTCATGGATAAAAGCAATCTCTTCTTTCGGGATTCCTCTGGCAACCAGCTTCTCCCTCACATCATCGTAAACATTGAAACTGCCATCCCCTTTTGGTGTGGACAGGTCACAGAAGATCAGCTGGGTTGTCCGGTCTGTCTTTCCCTCATCCCATACCTGAAAAGCATTTTCCACACAGGTATTGACCTTGCTTTTTTCGGCATCCGGGAGAAGTTCATTCAACAGTCTCTGGTCAAGGGCACATTTTCTTCCATCATTCGTGATTTTCAGCATGTTGTCCTCGGTCGGATTTACTAAGCCTGCCCTTACGCTTTCCGCACGTTCCGAAAATGCCCCGACCATTTCCTGCTGTTCCTCGCTTGGTTTTAAGACTTCATTGATAAACTCTGCTTCCGGCACTGGAAGATTCAGCATATCAGAAGTCTGAATATCTGCAGCTTCCTTAAAAATGGAGATCAGCTCCGGAAGATTAAAAAAACGGGCAAACCGTGTTTTTGCACGATAGCCCGTTCCTTCCGGTGATAATTCGATTGCGGTCACTGTCTCCCCGAACGTTGCCGCCCAGGAATCAAAGTGTCCCATACCCATACGCATGAGTGTGTCATACTGGAGATAACGCATGATAGTGTAAAGCTCGGTCATACTATTTGATACGGGAGTACCTGTAGCAAAGGTGATTCCTCTGCCGCCTGTCAGTTCATCCATATACCGACATTTCATAAACATATCCGAACTTTTCTGTGCATCCGTCTGTGAGATACCCGCCACGTTCCGCATTTTTGTATACAAAAAAAGGTTCTTAAAACTATGGCTTTCATCCACAAACAGCCGATCTACCCCCAACTGCTCAAAGGTTACTACATCATCCTTTCTGGTCTGGTCATTGAGTTTCTTCATCCTCGCCTGCAGACTCTTTTTTGTTTTTTCCAACTGCTTGATGGTATAATTCTGCCCTGCCTGATGTGCTGCTTCTTCAATGGAAAACGTAATATCTGCAATCTGATCTTCCAACATGGCAATCTGACGTTCCCTTGAAAGAGGGATTTTCTCAAACTGTGTATGTCCGATAATCACCGCATCATAATCCCCTGTCGCAATACGGGAACAGAACCGTTTTCGGTTTGCTGGTTCAAAGTCTTTCTTCGTTGCCACCAAAATATTTGCTCCCGGATAGAGGCGTAAGAAGTCACTGCCCCACTGCTCGGTCAGATGGTTTGGCACAACATAAAGATTCTTCTGTGAGAGTCCCAGCCGTTTTGATTCCATACCGGCTGCGATCATCTGGAATGTCTTTCCAGCTCCTACGCAATGAGCCAGTAACGTATTATTTCCATACAGCACATGAGCCACTGCGTTTTTCTGATGCGGCATCAGAGTAATCTCCGGATTCATGCCAACAAACTGAATATGGCTTCCATCATATTCCCGTGGACGGATGCTGTTAAATCGTTCATTATAGATCTTACAGAGATCTTCCCGTCGGTGCAGGTCTTTAAATATCCACTCCTTAAATTCCTCTTTGATCAGTTCCTGCTTCTGCTGTGCCAGCATTGTTTCCTTCCGGTTTAATTCCCGGTGTTCCCCCTCGGCATCCTGTACCGTGTCATAAATCTTGGTATCTCTAAGGTTTAAGGCATCTTCCAAAAGGCGGTAGGCATTGGCTCTCTGTGTTCCATAAGTGGAAGTAACAAGAGCATTTCCGTAGCTGTCCACATTCTTTCCCATAACATTCCACTGTCCGGTCACTTCGGCATACTGGACTTTGACCTTGCTCCCTACATAATATCTTGGTGTATGGAATGTCTCTGCCATAAACCGTGTAATGTAATCCTCGGAGATCCAGGTTGCCCCAAGTCTTGCCTCAATCTCTGATGCATCCAGATCTTTTGGCTGTACCTGCTCCAAATACTGCACGTTCACCTGATATTCCGGGTGATTTTCTGCAAACTGTTTGGCAATCTGCAGTTTCTCCCTCACATTTCCAGAAAGATATTCGTCCGATGGCTCCCATTTTTCACTGATTGGGTTCTTAAAGATTACCCCTGCCAGTTCTTCGGTAAGCTCCTCTTCTGTTTTTCCGGAAAGCTGTGCCATATAGGAAAGGTCAACGCCTGCCCTCTCACCGATAGAAACCGCAAGTGCTTCACTGGCAGTATCTACAGAAGTTACCGTTTCTGCCCTGCGGATTGTCCTTTTGGTAAAAATATCCGCTTTCCGTTTCAGTTCTCCCTTATCATCCAGAAATTCCAGAGAAGTCAAAAGACAATAGCTGCTGTCCTGGCCAAATGCCCGCTTATTGGCATTACTGCTAAGCAGACCATATTTTGCTGTAAAGGTATCGTATTCTTCATTGAGTTTTCCCTGCAGCTTTGTGATCTGTTCATCGCTTCCCTCTTCCATCTGGCACTGGATCAGTTCATTCGTAACATCACGGATCTTCACCATCCCTTTGACACGTTCCGCTGTCATTGCCGGAAGTTCCATCCGGTTCATCACAGAGTTTTCCCGGTAATACACTTCCTCATTGACCACCGTAAAGCTGAAATTCTTTACTTCCGGGTCTGCTGGAATGGACACCACATCTTCTTCCAGTTCGGTATCGGAAAGTTCCAGTTCCGTAATGGTACCATGTATATGCTTTACAGCTTCCTTTAACTGCTCCTCTAAGGTTATTCCCTCTTTTGGTCTTACGGTTACTTCCTGCTTTCCATACTGGGTACTCTCCGTTGTAAACTCTCCAAGCACCATTTCCGGATGATCTGCAAAATACGCATTGACCGAATATCCTTCGGCAGTTTCCTTCAGATGTATCCAGTCCGGTTCCTCGATGGAAGTCCTGTCTCTTTTCTGGAAAAATAAAATATCGGAAACAACACCTGTATTGGCATTTCTCTGGAACGCATTATTTGGAAGGCGGATCACCCCTAATAACTCTGCCCGGTTTGCAAAATACTGTCTGACTGCCTGATTCTGCTTATCCATCGTCCCACTGGAAGTCACCACGGCTACCACACCACCGGGACGAACCAAATCAAGGGATTTTGCGATAAAATAATCATGGATCAGAAAATGGTGGCGGTCATATCTGCGGTCACTGACCTGATATGCTCCAAATGGTACATTCCCGATCACGCAGTCAAAAAAGCTGTCCGGGTAATCTGTTTCCTCAAATCCCTGTATGGCAATCTTATTTTTCTGGTAAAGCTGCCTTGCAATCCTGCCCGAAACCGGGTCGAGTTCCACACCGTACATATTAGTTTTGCTCATACTCTCCGGGATCAGTCCCATAAAGTTACCAACACCACAGGACGGTTCCAGAATATTTCCCTGTTTCAGTCCCATATTTTCCAGTGCTTCATACATGCTTCGGATCACGGTCGGTGATGTATAAAAAGCATTTAAGGTCGATGCTCTTGCTGCACTGTATTCTTCCGGTGATAAGGTATTCTTTAACTCCAGATACTCATTTGTCCAATTACTGTTATTCTCTTCAAATGCCTGCGGGATGCCACCCCAGCCAACATAACGGGATAAAATTTCCTGTTCTTCGGGTGTTGCCAGACGTTCTTCCTGCTCCAGAGTCTGCAATAAATGGATGGCTTCCATATTTGCTTTATACTTTGCTTTCGGACCACCTGCTCCAAGGTCATTATCCTGAATCCGAAAGTTATGCGGTTCTGTTACAATCTCTTCTACTTCCGGTTTTAAATATGGTTGAAATTCTCCCTCATATCCAAACAGTTCATTTTCTCCGGGAATATAATTGCGTCCGGTTTCCAGACACCGGAACACATCGGCAGTTGGTGCATTGCTGACTGCATAAAAATCATCATAAGAATACTTTGGGAAATCTTCTGTATGGTAGGTCGATAAATGCAGTTCTGTATTGGAACGGGTCTGTGCAACCAGATCTTTTCCTTCTATTCCTTCCGGCAATACCCCTACTGCTTCAAAATGATACCCCTGATACTCAAAAACACCTTCATCCCAGGACTCCGTTATCTCTTCTTCTGATTCCTTTTGTTCCTGTCCCTCAGAAGTTTCTGTTATTTCCTGTTCCTGATTTTCCGGAATATATTCTTTGGCAGTAACCTCTTCCTCTTCTATTTCCTCCACATCTGACATATCTACTACGGTCGGTTCTGTCACCGCCTTCGTATCCAAGAAATCAAACATGGTCATCTGGTGCCCGGATGGTTCCGCAAAAGACGGTTCTGCTTCCAGTGTCGGGAAAATCGTATAGGTTCCTTCTGCATACTGGTGAAGTTCTGAAAGAAGTTCTGTTTTCTGCTGGTAGTTTGTCCCATATGCCTCAAAATCTAATGGCAGAACTGCCAATGCTGCATCCATCTTCTGTAACAGTTCTTCTGCCTGCTCTGGATTCTCTAAAACTGCCACCATTTCTTTTCCTGGTTTTTCCCAGAAGAAATCATCCGTAAATGGTCTGTCTATCTCTTCCGGAAGACGGTCATAAAAGCGGAGTACCTTGTTTGCCATCTGTTCCCGTTCATATTCCGGCATACGAGCATAATCTTCTGCCTGCAGGAACTGGTCATTCTTTATCAGATAAGCTACTCTATTTGCAACTTTATTCCAAGATAATAAAACTGATGTATATGGATTTCCATAAGCACCTCTTGCAAGAAACAATCCTTTTCCATCATAATTTGCGTGTGAATCATCGGCACCAGACAGTGCATGACTGCTTCCACCGATCCCATACTGTTCCTTGATAAAACCTGTCCTCGATCTTTCATCCTCATGCAGCAGATAAAAGGAATATGTCCTGAGTCTGCCTTCGGAATACGCCCCACCTCTGACAAGAAATGCGTCGATCTCGTCTTGTGTAATGAACATCTGCTGTTCTTTCCATGCAAATCCCTCTCTTGCCTGGTATGGGATCACTTCATCTGCAAACTTCTGGAACTGTCTGGAGATATTGACCGGATTATAATGATGGAAACGCATAAGAGAGTTGTCCGTCTCATAGGCTTCTGCCAGTGCTTCCAGTCTTTCATTCAAATCCGAAAGCCACCCTGGATCTTGCAGTTTTTCAGTAAGATAATCCGTGATTTCCGGATAAATACTACGAAGATGCGGCAGATCTGCTTCATCAAAGACAATCTCTGCCACACCTTCTGCCATATCCCCTTTCATATAAGCAAGTGCCTGTGCGTGTTCCTTCAATGCGTTGTCCCTTGCCACATCCAATACCGACTGCGGGGCATATTCTCCCTGATTTAAAAGCTGATGGATACGTCTGCTGACATCTTTCCAGGATAAAAAGGCTTTATCCAGAATCTGGTCTGCCACCGTATGCCCGACTGCGATCTGCATCCCAGTTTCATCAAACCAGACGGAATACTCCCTTCCATCCATCTGAAAACCTTTGCCGCCTTTTCTATACTCACGCTTTACAAACTCCGTGTATTCTCCCGGTGACTGTTCACTCATAAAGTTATAGATGATACGCAGCTGGCTTCCTGTCCGGTTTCCTCCCGTCCGTAAAATATCATCCACAACACTTTCCGGAATAGGAATCTCCCCGGCATAAAAAGCAGCTACTCTTTCACCAATCTGCCTTTTCTGTTCATTTGCTGTAGGATATTCGGGCAAAGATAAAGCAGAGGCAATTTCTTCCTCTGCTTTGCTCAGTCCATCTTCTCTTGTATCTTCAACTAGCTGTATACCAATTCCGTCAAGATGCTCTCTTCCGCTGTTGCCATCAGTGCGTTCATATGTGCTGTCCAGGCCATCGGGTCTGCTTCCTTGTCCGGTGCCGGATGGTTCTTCAGCAGTTTCTCCATCTGGCTGTCCATCCTCTCCTGTGCTGCCTTCTCGATCTCTGCCAGATGGCTGTTCAGCTTTCCTGTCAGGAACAGGCTCTGATACAGGCTGTTCTTGTGTTCCTTCAGGAATGTCCTCCGAAGCATCCCGTATTTCCCTATTGTCACTTCTTCCTCCTCTACGGTCAGGTTCGGAAACAGGTAATCCCCCTTGCGACGATATGTCAGTTCCATAGTCGGTTCCTCCTTCATTCTCGATATTTTCTTCTTTGTTGTTTTCTACGCCCTTATTTTCACGCATTAACGTGGTAAAGTTATTATAATTCCTTTCATTGGAAATTTCAACCTCTTTTCTGGCTTCTTCCAGAGAAATTTTATGTACCGTCCTTCCAATGTCAATCAGAACACTCTCACTGATCTGGCTTGCTGCATTTCCAAGAAAGGTCAGTACAGACAGCCGGTTATAATCGGTAATATGCATAAAATCCTCTTCTTCCAGAAGCTCCATCGGTTCCAGACCACACCGTCTGCAAAGCATGTAATATACACTGTCCGTTGCAAGCTGGCGGAAATCACTGCGGACCGTAACTTCATCCAGATCTTCCAGATACGTTCCTTCCGCTGCATATTCCAAGCCGTCCAGATATTCTTCCAGACTGTCTGCGACCATTTCCCTTGCAACCGCCATCAACGCATCCGATAAAGTCCCTGTATCTTTTTCTTCCAGACCATACGCTTCTGCCAGATGGGTAAGAATCTCTTCCTGCTGATGTTCCTGCATCTGCCACAGGTAAGGGCTTCTTCCGCCTGCCACCATGTGCGTATCTGAAATATCAAACACATACCGGAGTCTGGTATTATGACCATTCTCGTCAAGCAGGGCGATTCCCCTAGCTCCCCGGTTTACCCAGCGGAACATCTTCTCATTCCACAGTTCCAGGGACGCACAGGCGGTTGCCTGTGGATGCTGTGCGTGGATCAGTAACTGGTCTGTAAAAGGATACCGGTATAGTCTCGCTGCGGTATCCATATAACCCATCCAGTCCCTTGGCGAACTGCTCACCGATGTCGCATGTTCCTGTGCCAGTTCCCGGATGTCCTGTAATTTCGACATACTGCCTACCTCCTTGCCTTATTTCTTCTTTGGAAATTCCAGATGGAACCTTGGCTTTCCGTCCTCCAGTGTCAGTAAAAGGTCTGCGTCAAACTTTATATCTTTTTTTCTGGAATACAGCCCTTTTACATGGGTGCAGGCTTTATCAAGAAGCTCCACTGCCATCTTTTTATCCAGTGTTTTCTCCATGCTTCCTAAGAAACGGTTTTCTTTCCAAAGGGCAAAATCACACTGCCTGTTGGAGCAGTAAAAATTCTGCTTTCCTTCGTAGACATCAGAGCCGCAGACCGGACACTTACCAATCACTTCCCTTGCTTTCTGGAACCTTCTCCTTTCCGTTTCCGGTATTTCCCTGCACACAGAAAGAATCTTACCGACTAAAGAAGTGATCTCACCCATAAACTGTGTATCGGTGATCTGCCCTTTTTCCATCATTAAAAGCTGATTTTCCCATTCGGCAGTCATTGCGGCAGATTTCAGATAAGCCGGCATGACATTCACCAGTTCCCTGCCCTCTGTGCTTGGCAAGATCTGCTTTCCTTTTCTGACTGCATAGCCGGAAGAAACCAGTTTTTCAATGATACCTGCCCTGGTTGCCGGAGTCCCCAGTCCTTTCTTCTCTGTCTCCGAATCAAAGTCTTTATTCCCTGCGGTTTCCATAGCGGCAAGGAGGGTATCTTCATTGAATGGTTTTGGCGGGGAAGTAAAATGCACTGTCTTTTCTGCCTTTGCCGGAGAAAGCGTCATTCCTTCTTCATATCCATATGGAATGGAAGTTTCTTTTTCCGTTTCTTCTTCCGGCTTGGCTTTCACGCACTGGTTCTTAAAGGCATTCCCCGCCGCTTTAAATCCCATCTGCACCGGCACTTTTCCTCTGGCGGTAAAATCATGTCCCTGACATTTGACCGTAATATCCGTCTGCTCATACTGATACTCTTCCCCTGTTGCCTGCACCAGCTGCTGGCAGACCAGCATCATCAGGTTCTTTTTGTCCGCTGTCAGATCAGAGATTCCTTTTTCTACGGCTTCTTTTGTTGGAAGAATCGCATGATGGTCGGATACTTTTGCATTGTTAATCACTCTGGTGATGTTATGTCCCAGCTGTCCATAATCCAAGAACGGAAGTAAAACTGGCATTTTCCCTACCAGTTCCTCTACGGTATCCCTCATATCCTCCGTCACGAACTGGCTGTCCGTTCTTGGATAAGTGACCAGCTTTTCTTCATATAATTCCTGCAGCATATCCAGTGTTTTCTTTGCCGTATAGCCAAAGTAACGGTTTGCTTCCCTTTGCAGACTGGTCAAATCATAAAGTTTGGGAGGAAACGCTTTCTTTTGTTCCCTCTTTACCTGTGTAATCACTGCTTCCGAATCCATACATAAGGAAGCAAGGAGATCGGCTGCTTCCTCATTTGCAATATTTTCAGAAACTACCGTAAGCCTTCCGTCTGTCAGTGCTACTTTATAAAAGGCTTCTTTCTGAAAATGCTCAATCTTATCCTGACGTTCCGCAAGCATGGCAAGCGTTGGCGTCTGCACCCTGCCCACAACCAGACGTTTAAAATAACAGGTCGTATATGCCCTGGTTCCGTTCATTCCGATCAGCCAGTCTGCCTGTGCCCTGCATACCGCAGCCATGCAAATATTCCGGTATTCCTCTGCTCCTTTCATTGTCTGAAAACCTGTCCGGATTGCCGTATCTTCCATGGAACTGATCCATAAACGCTTCACCGGTTTCCTGCATCCGGCAAGGTCATACACTCTCTGGAAGATCAGTTCCCCTTCCCTTCCTGCATCACAGCCATTTACCAGATAGTCCACATCTGCCCGGTTCATCAGGCTTTTTAACACATCAAACTGTTTCTTCTTATCTCTGGAAACTTTCAACTTCCAGACCTGCGGGAGAATCGGAAGGTCATCAAACTGCCATTTTTCATATTTCGGGTCATATTCCTCCGGCTGTGCATACTCTGCCAGATGCCCAAGGCACCAGCTGATAATACAGCTCTCCCCTTCTAAATATCCGTCCTCTTTTTTATAAGCTGACAGATTTTTGGCATAACTCTGTGCCACACTTGGTTTCTCTGCGATCACTAAAAATTTTGACATACGCTTTTTTTGTCCTTTCTGAAAAAAGGGCAGCCAAACTGCTCTGGCTGCCCCTGTCCTTATTTTGGTTGCTTCTTTGGAGATGGAAGTTTATTCTTCTTCCTCATCCTCTTCTTCATTTACATACGGTCCGTCAGAGAACTCCAGCTGTTCGCTTACATAGTCATCCTCTTTGCCACGTCCATGCTTTTTATAAACGGCGATACCTGCCACTCCAAGAATCGCTGCAAGTACGATTGCTCCAAGTCCTTTTACATTCATTCCTGTCTTTTCTTCTTTCTTCACTCCGGTTTCCTCCTCTGCTACCGGGGTAGTTTCCGGTGTGGTTTCCGGGATCACTACGGTTGATTCTTCGGTTTCTTTGCTCTTTTCTGTCTCATCCAGAAATTCTGCCAGGTCATTCTCATCGACCAGGGACATCATATATACATTTTCTGTATTGCTGGAACGGTCAATGACCATGTAAAATGTATTTCCCTTCTTGGTCTGGATGGTAAGGAACTGTTTCGTATCATCATTTTCCTTATCATCCACCAGCTGGGCATTTCCCGGAGTAGAAAAAGCAGAATTATCCCCTTCCCCGGTGACCCTTCCGGTATCCTCTTTCTTCTCCGTATCTTCTGTTGATTCTGTTGCCGTTTCTTCTACTACCTGTGTCGTTGTCTCCTCTGCCGGTGGGTTTGCATTTGCATAAACCGTAGCAATGGATGTCCCGGAGATCATGGTGACTGCCATGGCAATCATAAGCAGTTTCTTTAGCACTTTATTCCTCATCGTCTAAAACCTCTCTTTCTGTCATCTGACCAACAGGTGGTCTGTGAACTTCTGCGTTGTTTTCCTTTTTCTGCGGAGCTTTTGCATCCTCCACCGTGATACCACCGTCCTCATCCATCTGGATCGTAACGGTTCCTTTCTGAATCCCGTCAAGCAGGACAAGCAGGCTGCGGCTGTCCAGCTTCATGGAACGGAACGACTTAACGATCTCTATATCTTCCATCTGCTGTCTCAATGTATTCTGCCGCTTCAGGTGTTCCTGTAATTCAGCAATCTTATCCTCCGTTTTCTGAATATCATTCAGAAGTTTTTTTAATTTCATGTTCATCTGCCCTGTCACCTCCTTTAATGCAGACGACCAAACGCCATAAAATGTTCCTGCCAGTAAGCACTTGCAATGCTGGTATACTGGACAGGCTTGCCACAGTGGATCATCATGTTATTGCCGACATAGATTCCCACATGGCTTGCTCCCGGTGTGTCATAGGTTCCCTGGAAGAAGATCAGATCTCCCGGCTTTGCCTCCGATAGAGATACCTGCGAACAGTGTGACCGCAGCTCATCTGCAGTACATCTTCCGACATTCCATCCATTTCCACAGTTATTGATAACCCAGCTCACAAAACCGGAACAGTCAAAACCACTTGGGGAATAACCGCCCCATACATATGGAACACCCAGATATTTTTCTGCTTCCTGTATCATTTTTGCAAACTGTGGATCAGATAAAGCATCTGCCGGTATGTCATAACCAAATCCACTGCTTCCGGTGGGTATGCTGTTTAGATCAAACAGATAATCACGGTTGCCGTAATATTTGTTATACGCATCGTAGCGTTCCTGTTCTTCCTCTGTCATACGGCTCCTTAACACGGCATCCAGGCTGTGGTTTGTCATCGTCACATCCAGACGGTTCACCTCTTTTGTAGTCGTGACCTGCACTTCCTGGTTTCCATTGCTGTCTGCTATGTAGGCTTCCCATGTCTGGTGTCCATGTGCGGATGCCGCCGCATGATTGTCATAGTAAACATCGAACTGTACCCCATATCTTGCGAACGCTCCGGTATCTTCTACTACATATTCCACACCGTTCATGACTACATGGGTCCCGATCGGCACAAATGGATTCGCCGCATCCACGGCAATCGTATGGTTTGCTGTCGGCATCGCCCCACTGGCTGTCGGTCCGCCACTCCACTGGCCACAGCAGATCGGGCAGTTACAGTACCCACTTGTCACAACCAGTCCCAAGGACTCCCCTACCCGGACAGTCTTGGTTTCTGTAACTGTTTCTCTGGTAGAGTCTGTGGTGATTCCATACTGCTGTCGGAAGATCTCCTTAATCTCCTCTGCCACTTCATCGTAAGTGAAGCCGCCGTATTTTACCGTAAGATAAGAGATCAACTGATATGGGTTATGACCGATCTCATCAATCTGGTACCGGTATTCGTCATAATCCGGATGGGTGGATTCCATCTGATTGATCTGTGTATTCAGTGCTTCTTCCAAGGCACGGTAAGCATTTTCAGCGGCATAAATATCTTCATCCGTACTGGAATAGCTGGTAGAGATGATTGCTGAAGAAGCTCCCTGCAAAGATGCCGTACAGCTGGTAAAACTGGCTGCGATCAGCACAAAGATCAGAGCAAAGACAGCTACCGTGGCAAAAATCCCCCGGTTCTGTGCCGCCACCATCTTGACGGCATCTTTCGCTTTTTCCGTAAACTTCTGTGCGGAAGTGATCGCTGCATCCTTTACTTTTTTACTCTGTCTGGCTGCCTGATACTGCTTCTGGTAACGCTTCTTCTGAAAGAGTTTCTGCAGGGCAGATTTCTTTTTCTTCTCTGCTTCTCTTTTCACTGCGTCCTTCGCTTCATTTCCATAGGCAGTCTCAAATATCAGCCTGCTCCTTTCTGCTTCATCCAGGACGCTTTCTTTTAATCTCCGGGATTCTTCCCTTCGCCCTTTCAGCCGTTCCCGCATGTAGATGGATTTCCTTGCAAGGCTTTCCCCGACAAGCTCTGCCCGGTGTGCCCCTTCCACTGCCGCATTTTCATCCTCTTCTTCGTGCGTTTTCCAGTGTGCTGCTGTGACTGCCGCATCTTTGACTGCCGATGCCGGATTCCGGATACCGATCCCGGCACCATGTACCATGCCGTCACCCTCATCACCAAAAGACAGACGGGAAACTTTTTTCCGCTGTTCCTTCAGCACCCGTTCCCTTTTGGACTTGTCTTTGATCTCCTCGTGGAACTTATCCAGGGAATCTTCCATCACTTCGGAAGTTTCCAGGTAACGGGCAGATTCTCTTTTGGCTGCTTTTTCTTCTCTGGAAGTCTCCTTTTCCTTCCTTCTTTCCTTTGCAGCATAATCCCTGACCATCTTTTTCTTCCGAAGATCCCGGCTGTCTGCAACTGTCTCCAGATATGCCCGTTCCCCTCTTGGCTGTCCACGGATACTCTCTGTACGAAAGGCAGATTTGGGGTTCTCGCTGCTATCGTCTGTAAGCCCCTCTTCTACATCCGCATCAGTTGCTATATCTTGTTCATCATCCAATATATCTGCATGTTCCCTACTATATCTGGGTTTTCTGGAACTCTGCTCCGGCTGTTCCATCTCCCGTTCTTCTTTCAGCCGTTCATGTCTGCGTTTACTAAAATCCAGTTCCTCTTTCTTCTCACTGCGGGAAATCTCGGTATCCGTATCCCGCCCGGTGATCCTTTTTTCTTCCTTGTTCCGGAGGTTTTCTTCCCGCAGTCCATCCCGGCTCATTTTCTGGACGGTTTTATCTCTCGCCTTATACTCATGCTCCTGCAACTTTGACCATCCCCTTTACTGCTTTGTCCCGGTTATTCTGTCTTATCCTGATAGTCCTCCCATTTCTCCAACACTTCATCTGCCATCCCTGCAATGGAATCCGTCAGCTTGTCTGTCATTCGCTCACTTAAAGTTCCCCTTACAGCCAGACAAGATGTAATTCCCATGAAATCAATCAGTTCCGCCAGATAGATAAGGTCATCCATCATTTCATCAGCCGTCACTTTTTCCTTTGTGTCCTTTTCCATTTTCAAAATCTCCTTTTCATTGTCTGCACAGATTCTTTCTGCAAATATGCAGCAAGGTTCGCCGCTGCATCTCTCCATGTTTCTGTAATCTTCCATCTTGTAATCCTCCATGATTTCCGGGCAGAAAAATTGCCGGAAGTATTCCTCCGGCTCATCCTCTACTCTGTTTTATTTTGTTTCGTTTATTTCTTTAATCGTCCCGTTCTCCGATACCAAGTTTCTTACGCTTTTCCACCTCATCCGGCTTAGAAGTCATCAGGGCATACAGCATCAGGGAATTATCAAACTTATCCTTGAACGGGATAATGGTGCTGCCATAAAAGACCAGTCCCTCACCTTCCCCGCTGTTCGTTACATAAGAAAGCTGGTGAGGGGAAATGTTGAGCTGTTTTGCAAGGATCTGTCTGTCACCAGATGCCTGGTTGAGCATCAGGATAAAGTCCGAGTTTTCAAAGATGTTCTCAATCTCCCGGCTGGCTAACAGGTCTTTTACGTTCTGTGTGATACCCGTAGGGATACCACCCCATTTACGGAAACGCTTCCAGATCTCCACACTGTATGCTGCCGTCTGCTCCTCTTTTAAGAGCAGATGGAACTCATCAATGTAATATCTGGTACTCTTATTCGCAGAACGGTTGACCGTTACCCTGTTCCACACCTGGTCCTGCACGATCAGCATACCCAGTTTTTTCAGCTGTTTTCCCAGATCCTTAATGTCAAAACATACGATACGGTTACTCAGTTCCACGTTGGTTCTATGGTTAAACACTTTTAAGGAACCATTGACATAAATCTCCAGTGCCGTTGCCAGACGCTGTGCTTCCTGCTCTTTCTGATTACGGAGAAGATTATATAAATCCTCTAAGATCGGCATTTTTTCCGGTACCGGGTCAGAAAGGAAATCCTGATAGACCAGCCTTACGCATCGGTCAATGACGGTCTTTTCAACCGGCTCCAGTCCGTTCTTTCCGCCTACTACCAGCTCACAAAGAGACAGGATGAAGTCCGATTTTAAGGAAAGCGGGTCATCATCGTCAGCGTAATCCAGGTTAATATCCATCGGATTGATATAATCGTGGCTGGTCGGGGAAATACGGATCACCTGTCCATGAAATGCCCGGACTAACGGATAATACTCCCCCTCCGGGTCACAGACGATAATGTCATCTTTCGTCACGATAAATGCATTTGCAATCTCTCGTTTTGCCGCAAACGACTTACCGGAACCCGGTGTACCAAGAATCAGTCCGTTCGGGTTCTTCAGTTTCTTCCTGTCTGCCATGATAAGGTTATTGGACAGGGCATTTAATCCATAATAAATAGATTCCCCAGCCATAAATAATTCCTGTGTGGTAAACGGGACAAAAATTGCCGTGGATGTCGTTGTCAGTGCCCGTTTGATCGGTACAAAATTCACCGCAAGCGGCAGGCAGCTCATCAGTCCCGTCTCCTGCTGGTAATCCAGCCGTTTCAATGCACAGTTATATTTCTGTGCGATACCGGCAGTCTGGAACACCACATTTTCCAGTTCCTGTCTGGTCGGTGCAGTATTTAAGAACAATGCTGTTACAAGGAACATTCGCTCATTTCTGGACTGTAGATCTTCCAGAAGCCTTTTTGCTTCCCCACCGTATGTATTTAAGTCCGAAGGGATAATGTCCATGTCATAGCCTGCCCGGACTGCTTTTTTCTGTTCCTCGATCTTCATACGGTTAATATCCGTCACCTTGCTTTTTACCAGCTTGATTGCCTTCATCTGGTCGATGGACTGGATATGGAAATTCACCATCAGGTTGCTGTCCATCTCCAAAAACTCTGCCAGCATCTTGTCGGTAAGTTCCGGTGCAAGGATCTGTAAATAGGAAACAGCTCCCATCGTGCCGCCCATCTCAAAATCTTTTCCACTCTTAAATACAAAACTGGTCGGTGCGACATAATCCTTGGTACTAAGCCCTGTCCGAAGCACATCATCATAAGAGAAATGGAACGGAACTTTGCTGTCCTGGTTAAAGGTTTCATACATGATCTGTAACCGTTCCTCCCCATTCAGCGGATAAGCAGATACCCCAAGAATCTTAAAATTGTTCAGAATATCCGACTCGATACGTTCCAGTTTTGGTCGTGCTTCCCGGATATTCTCCGCTTCAATCCCAAATGTGATATATTTGGTACGCATCAGCCCGTTATTTCCTTTTGCCAGCTGGTTATTGAGCATCTGGGCAAACTCCATACGCAGGTCATCAAATGCATCCTCCTGCGGATTGATATGGATGACCTTCTCATACTCTGCCATGTTGCTGTGCTGGTTGATAAAAGACAGCTGAAAATGAATCGTGCTGTCAAAGTAATTCAGGAAATCACACCAGTTTTCAAAGATGGCGTTCTTATCTTCATTCTGTGCCAGCTGATAGTTGATGTCATAAAAACGGATCGTCTTGGAATAAAACTTGTCCTGCACCCGGCAGATACCGTCCCTTCCCATCTCATGGTATGGAATCGACTGCTGTGCAGTAATCCTCTTATCTCTGGCACTATCCGGTGTTTTCTTTCCTGTCCCACTGCTTTTCGTTCCGGAAACTGCTTTTCCTGCCGGACGCTGCCCCGGCGGTGCTGCGGCAGGTCTGTTCTTTTTCTTCTTCGCATTTTTCTTTGCGTCACGCACTGCCTGCTTTTCTGCTTTGGCTGCCAGTTTTGCTTCCTTTTTCGCATTTTTCTTATCCGCTTTTTCATGTTCCTTATGCAGTTTTTCTTCATATTTCTGTGCCCTTTTAAGGGCTTTCTTTTCCCTGCGTGTCAGTTTCCGGTTCGGTCTGCGGACACCTCTTCGCCGTTCCAGTGCTTCATACCCTGTCACCATAGGCTCATCATGCAATCTGCCGCTTACTGGTTTTCTTTTCATTGCGGGGTCTGGAAGTTCTTCTTCTCCATCCTCCTCATCCAGCCAGTAATCATCCGGATATAATTCGTCTAAGCTCTGTGGCGGCTGTCTATCGTTTTTTCTTTTTAACACCCTTCGTTCCCCCTTTCTTCTTTTTGACCACGGTATACTTTTTCTCGTACATATTTTCCATCTGGTACTTGCGTACCGGAGGACGGATAAATTTTACGGTGATCATATTTTTTAAGACCTTTTCTAACGGGAGTCCATCCTTCTCATACATGGCAAACAAAAATGCCGGAAGCATCAGAAGGCACATCCCAGTCGCTGCGTTACTGGAACCAATGATTCCCCTGCTTAAGAAATAAAACGGAAGCCCTACCGCCGCCGCAATCCCAAAGCAGATCAGCTGTCGTTTCGTCAGGTTGAAAATGATCTTATTCTTGACCTTGGTTAAGTCTTTAGGCACAGATACAAATGCCATTGCCAGTTCCTCCTTTCTTAATGGGCGTTAAAGATACTGCGGGCGAAGTTTCCTGTTTTCATCAGACTGAAACACAGGATCACCGTGTATGCCATCACGCCGAACAATGCAGAATGTATGTTATCTGACATCTGGATGTTTGCGACCAGGACCGCATAGATTCCCACGCAGACCATCATAAAAAATCCCTGGAATGCCAGTGCAAACAATCCACGAAGATAGTTGTTCCCGATCTGCCCCCATTCCCGGTTGGACATGGTTGCGAACGGGATCGCTCCAACGGACGAATAGAGATAAATCTCAATCATACGTCCATACAAAATCACTGTAATAAAGACTGAGATAATCTTCATACACAGGCTTACAAGCATCGTTTCCAGTGCCAGTATGACAAGTTCACCAATCTCCATAGATTCCATCGCCGTCTCCATCGTGGAGATCATCGTATCTATATTGATCGCTGTATCAGAACTGATAACCCCAGCTGCCCGGCTGACTACGGACTGCCCGACATCAAATACCGCCATCGTGATCGTAAAGGTATGGCTGACGATCCAGACTGCCACCCACATCTTGAAAAAGTATTTAAAGAACATCCAGGTGTCGATGTCGTGCATGTTGTTCTTTTCCGTCAACATGGAGATCAGCTCATAACAAAGTACAAATGTGATAATCATACCGGCAATCGGTACAATGACCGACTCGGAAAGATTCTGTATCATGCTGTAAATGCTGCCATTCCAGCCCTGCGGTGTCTGCCCAACCTGAGCAGCAATCTGACCGGTCTTTTCATTGACATCGGTATACATTGTTGTCAGGTTGGAACTTACCATGCCTGTCAGAAGATTCCTCATCCATTCTTCAATCGCTTCAAATATCCGATCCATGAGTCATCTCCCTCCTGCTTCTCTCAGCTGAACAATCCGGACAGTAACGGTACCAGCTGGGTGCCGATCAGAACGACACCGCCTCCTGCCATCAGCTGCTTGATTCCCTGGGACTTTGCACCTGGGTTGTCGTTTCCATATCCTTCTAACAGGTTAATAACACCCCATACTGCAAGTCCGGCTCCAATCGCCACCACAAGTGTCTGCAAAATATTGATTGCCTGATTAAAAAACGCCATATTCGTTGTCTCCTTTCAAATCTCTGTATTTCTCTGGTTTCTATCTTTAAGAAGTCTTTTCCGGCTCTGCCCTTACGGGTGGCCTTTCATGATCTCTCAAATCCATCACCTCACAAAAGGGCAAAGAAAAAAGAGCTATGTGTCCGAATCTTTCACATGCTCTGCTTCCTTGTTTTCTGTATTTAATTCTCCTGCCAGACTCTCTTCCGAAAACTCATACAGGTCAAATTCCTGTGTCCTCGTCAGTTTCACTTCCATCCGATGCCGCATATACGCTTCCACATCAAACTCATTTTTCTTATCGTAGTCTGACAGCTCCTTATACCGTTTGTGTTTGGTAATATCGAACTTGTCACTGAAAAATGGTCTTACACCTCGAAGCTGCAAGATACATTTGCTGCCATCCATGACCGCAAGTTCGTCCCGGCTCATCAATTCCTTTCCTGTTTTTTGATAGTTCATCCCGTAAGAACGGCTCTGTCCACGGGTGTCCGAAGTGTTATATAAATCAATCGTTTCTTTTCCCAGCGTCTCGGAAATCTCCTTTAAGGTCGAACTTTCCTTACCGCCAAGGAATAACATCGTGTCGCAGTTGCCTAAGATTGTTTCAGCTGCATCTTTGTAGATTGTCTTTAACTGGGACTGCGACTGGAGGATAATGGATGCAGAGATTTCCCTGCTACGAATGGTGGCAATCAGCTTGTCAAACTTTGGAATCTGACCGATATTTGCGAACTCGTCACAGAGGATTCTGACATGATATGGCAATCTTCCATGATGTACATCGTCCGCTCTGTCACATAACAGGTTGAATAACTGGCTGTACATCATCGCCACAACAAAGTTAAAGGTATCATCCGTATCAGAAATGATAATAAACAGTGCTGTCCTCTGGTCACCTACCATATCCAGTTCCATCTCATCATAGCTCATGATCTCACGAAGCTCTGCAATGTCAAACGGTGCAAGCCTTGCACCACAGGAAATCAAAATACTCTTTGCTGTTTTTCCTGCCGCCAGTTTATATTTCTTATACTGACGCACTGCAAAATGCTCCGGTTCTTCCTTTTCCAGTTCCTCAAACAGCATATCTACTGCATTTTTAAATGTCTCATCATCTTCCCTTGTTTCCGAAGCGTTGATAAACTCAAGCAGGGTCGCAAAGTTCTGTTCTTCTTCCGGTGCTTCATACCAGATATAGCCGATCAGGGCACAGTACAGAAGCCTCTCTGCTTTCGTCCAGAAATCCTCACTGGACTTCTCGCCTTCCCCTTTCGTGTTCACCATAATCGTATTTACCAGTTTCAAAATATCCTTTTCTGAATGGATATAGTGGAAGGGGTTATAGTGCATACTCTTGGAAAAATTGATCGTATTCAATACTTTCACTTTATATCCATGCCGTACCAGCATCTTTCCGCACTCAATGATGATCGTCCCTTTCGGGTCCGTGACCACATAACTGATGTATTTTCCCATCTGCATCAAGTTGGGTTTTACATAAAAACGTGTCTTTCCTGAGCCAGATCCGCCAATCACGATCACGTTCTTGTTCCTCGCAAATTTCGGATTCTTTGGTCTGCCATTCATGGTCAGCCGTTCCGTCATGGTCAGCAGGATATTGTTCTCAAATACCGGGTCGATAAAGGGTGCAATGTCTTTTGCCGTCCCCCATCTTGCCGAACCATACTCCACTCCCTGCCGGAACTTTTTGGCATTTTTCCCTTTCATATAGACCAAGAGCTTCACCGCCACGGCTCCTGTAATCCCAACCAGCAATTCATTTTTATGCATACTTGGAAGAATCCTGCTGAATGCCATCTGGAAATTTAAGACCAGTACCATCAGTCTTTCTATCATGGAATCACCCACACAGTATTGATATAACCATGCCAGCTTATTTCCCACATAAAAGATCACGATATACGGAAGATTCATCAGAACAATCCGAAGCAGCTTATGTACATCCACCGGCGGTAACCTCTCCAGGTATCCTTTTCCTACACCAAGCAATTTCTGTAATCTGCTCATAATGACGGCTCCTTCTCCTTTCCTTTTGTTTTCTCCAGTTCTCTGTGCTTTGCAAGCGATTTGGTGATTGCCTGCTGTAACTTCTTCCTCACAGATGGTTTTTTGTCCTTATTCAACGTCTGTCCTGTATATTCCTTAAAAGCGGCAGTCATCACATCGGCATCTCTTGCCTTAAAGAACACATAATATCTTGGCAGGTCAGCAGTCACATCTTTTTTCAGACTGAAATCAATGCTGTACTTTTTTGCTACCCGTTCAAAAGACTTGATGTTTCCATCTGTGATCTCAATGTTGGACAGCTGTACATTCTGCTTCATCAGCTTATCAAGACTCTGTTTTCCCTTATAGGTCTTGTCCTCCTTTTCCTTCTGGGGCTGTTTCTGTCCCTGCTGTTTTTTCTCCTGCTCCATCTTTGCAAGAGCCTTTACCATGGCAGCTTTCAGCAGGTTGGCAGTGACCTTGCCGCAGCGGATACAAAGTGAGACTGTTTTCTCATTCACTTCATCCTGCAATCACACCACGCCCTTTCTTCTTTCACTGCTGTCTTATCCTCATTTATCACATTGCTGCTCCTTTCCTCTCTTTTCTGCCAGTTTCATATATTCTTTTTCTGATTCTGCCCCCACTTTGATACAGCACCAAAGGACAAATCCATATACCAGAAATACTGCAGCAACGATCAATACTGTTTTTGTCATCTTCTTTTCTCCCTTCACTTCTCTTGAAATTTTATAAAAGGGCATCTATGAATCCTGTGTCCATAAATGCCCTCATCCATTACTAAGAAATCTTATGATCTCTTATTTCTTCTTTTTGCGGAGAATCACTGTTCCACCAAGACCAGCCATTCCAGCCCCTGCAAGCAGAATCCAGAACAGAATCGGTGTATTATCTCCTGTCTTTGGTGAAGTCGATTTCTTTGTTTCTTCTGTGGTTTTTGTCTCCGGTGTTGGTGTGGTTTCTGGTGTTTCCGTCGGTGTCTCTGTTGGAGTTTCCTCTGGTTTCGCCTCATCCTTCATCACAACCTTCTGGATTTCTCCAGTATCTTTGACCGTAAACTTCACATCTTCTGCAACCAGATAACCATCCGGTGCAGTTTCTTCACGGAGGGTATATTCCCCGATTGGAAGCATCTCAATATAGTGTGGTTTTTTCTCAGATGTCCAGCTTTCTACGGTCTTTCCATCTTTATCAAGGATCGTCAGTTTCGCTCCTGGCAGCTCCTTACCGGAAATATCGGTCTTGGAAATCTGCACTTTTGTCACATCATCCTTCATTTCCACCTTCTGTACTTCACCGGTATCTTCCACCGTAAAAGTGATGCTCTCTGCTGTCACATAACCGTCCGCAGGAAGTGTTTCTGTCATGGTGTACTTCTTGCCAGCGGTCAGTTCTTTGATGATATGTGGTTCTTTACCAGAAGTCCATTCATCCACAGTGTTTCCACTCTCATCTGTAACTTTCAGTTTTGCTCCCTCAATCTCCTTTCCGTCTGTCAGGGATGTTTTGGTAAACTCTACGGTTGTCGGCTCATCTTCAAAAGTAAACACATAAGACAGTGTTTCCTTATCTGCCCCACCATATTCAAAAGTAAATTCCTGTACCTGGTCTGTTGTCGCAAATCCCGGTGCCGGAGAAGTTTCTTTCACATAGTAGGTATAGCCAAGTGGCAGATCTGCCGTAAAGGTCAGTTTTCCTTCCTTATCCGTAGCCTGCTCCTCAATAACCGTATCCGCTTTCAAGATCACATCGCCCTTTGCATTGACAATATTTTCTTTATTGCACAGGGCAAATACAGCCCCTTCTAGTACACGGTCGGAATCTTTTTCTTTCTTTAACACGTTTACTTCTGCTCTCTGGCGTTTGTTCTGCCAGTCAGCAGAATAAGTAACAACTGCGGTATTCTGGTCACGGTAAGTCAGATCCACTTCACGAGCTTCTCCATCCAGGACATATCCATTTGCTGTCTCTTTCTCTTTGACACAGTATTTGCCAAGAGGAAGGTCTGTCAGTTTCGCCACTCCTGTTTCATCCGTCGTGATCGTTGCTACCAGTGCATCCTTTTTGTAGTAATCTTCACTCTCACCATCCGCCGCTTTTATATCTTCTAAGGCATAAACCTCAAAAGTAACGTCTTTCAGGGAACCGGAAAGATATTCAAACAGATGCTTCATCCATCCGCCAATGGAATCCAGTGCAGATATTTTCTCCAGGAACTCACCTTTTTTATTGATGATAAGTGTTCCGGTTGGCACTGCATCTTTCATCTCTACCTTCTGGATTTCAGCAGTATCGTCCACAGTAAAGGAAACTTCTTCCGCCATCAGATAGCCATAAGGAGCCATTTCTTCACGAAGGGTATATGTCTCCCCGGCTGTGAGTCTTTCAATCAAGTGTTCCTCACCCTTTACAGACTTCCATGTATCTACCACATTTCCATCCTTATCAAGCACCGTAAGCGTTGCCCCGGAAAGTTCCACGCCTGTCGTAATATCGGACTTCGTAAAGGTTACTTTTGTCGGCTGGTTCTTAAATACAGATTCCAGCTCTACCATTTTCACATCCTGTCCCTGATATTTGGCAGTCACTTCCAAAGTCTCAAAAGAAGAGACATACCCTGCCGGAGCTGCAAGTTCTTTGATATAGTAAGTACTAAATGGAAGGTCAACGTCAAATACTGCCTTTCCATCTTCCCCACTGACTGCTTTTCCAAGTAAGGTATCTGCCTTCACAATCACTTCTTCATGTGCCAGAATATCTTCTTTTGCATAGATACCAAACTCTGCACCCGCCACAACCGTTTTTGTCTCTGCATCCTGTTTGACTACGGACACTTCCACTTTCTGGCGGTCATTCTCAAAGGTTGCTGTCTGCTCAATAACTGGTGTTTTCTGGTCTTTGTATTCAAATGTTACTGTCTGTGCTTCTTCATTTAACACAAAGCCCTCTGGTGCTGTCTTTTCAACAATCTTATAGGTTCCAAGTGGAAGGTCAGCGATCTGTGCCTTTCCATCCTTATCCGTGGTAACAGTTCCTACCAGTTCCCCAGAAGCATACTCCAGGATACGGTTTCCATTATCATCTTTCTGGAAATCTGCTGTATAAATATCTTCGGCAGCATATACCTCAAAGACTGCTCCCTCCAGAGTTTCTTTCTGATAAGTAAAGTCATCTTTATAACCATTTAAGACCTCACCCTGTTTTACGATGTTCAGTTCTCCCTTAACCGGATGATTCTCGTATGCGATCTCAATGATCACATCGCCGGAAGTTCCGTCCATCTGATATGCTGTATTGGAATCTACATCTACCTCATAGTAATTCTCATTGAGCGTATATCCATAAGGTGCGTTCACTTCCTCAATACGGTAATGTCCAATCTTCAGATTCTGTGGAAGGATTAAGTATCCCTGCTCATCTGTAAAATAAGATTTGTGTTTTACCGTCGTCGGATACGTTGTTACCTGCTCCACATACTTTTCTGTATCCAGGTTAAAAATCTTAAACTCCGTATTTTTCTGAAGGACTGCTTTCTTTGTCTCATCGTCCTGTTTGATGATCTTCAGCTTCGCTTCAAACTCTTTGTCAAGCAGCACCCTCCATACCTGCGGTGTAGTCGGATGATTCTCTGTAATCTGTACGATGAAATCATTGACCGGAGTGTAATTATGTGGTGTGGTTGTTTCACGGACGATGTAAGTTCCATACGGAATCGCAATACTGCGGGCATACCCTTTCTCATCTGTAAAGATCTCTGTTGCACCATTTTCCCCGATCACTACCGGCTTGGCAGAACCAAAGTCATAGCTGCCATCTTCTTTTACTGTCAGGGAAGATACCAGATAAGCGGTAAATCCTGCACCTTTCAGTAAATCGGCATCTGTCTTTCCGTTGTTCGCTGCCTTGATGATTTCAAATGGCTGCTTCATTACCTGTTCCAGAGACAGACAGTCACGTTTTACTTCCGCTACAAAATCACCCTCATAGTTGCAGACCAGATCATGTTCTTCTTCATCTGCCAGGTAACCCGTTGGAGGAGTAATCTCTTTTACATAGTAATTGCCAAGATATAATCCATCTACAGAAGCCTGTCCATTCTTATCTGTTGTAAGAGTGGCAACCTGCTCACCCGCTTCGTAGATCACACCAGTTGCTCCATCCGGATGGACAATATCCTCACGGGCATATAGTCCATAGACTGCCTTTTCTAAAGTAGCATCTCCCTGTGGAACAGCCTTCTTTGTTTCTTTGTCCTGCTTCTGTAAGGAAATCTTTGCTGTCACACGCTCGTTTTTGAAGGTATGCTTAAATGTCAGTTTCGCTTCCTTATCGTTTGTATAAGAAAAAGTAAACGTATAGACATCATCCGCATTTCTCAGATAGCCTTCCGGAGCCTGTACTTCCTTTACATCATAGGAAAATCCCAGCGGCAGATCTGCGGTAAACTTCGCCGTTCCATCATTTCCAGTTGTCACTTTCTCAATCAGAGTGCCTTTCTTTACAACAACCGTTCCATCTGCATTTTTAATGTCACTGGCTGCATAAAGTCCAAAAATTCCTCCATCCAGAGGATTTTCTGTATCCTTATCCTGCTTTGTCACAACTACTTCTGCTTTCTGTCTGTCATTCGTAAAAGTTGTCTCAGAAAAAACAACATCTACATTCTGTCCTGCATAAGAAAGAGTGACTGTCTTTTCTTCCCCGGCATTATAAAATCCGGTCGGAGCCTGTTTTTCTTTGATGATATATGTACCAAGATGCAGGTTTTTCAGAATGACTGCCCCATTCGAGTCTGTTGTCAGATTCTCTTTGACCAGATCACCCTTGCTGTAAACCTTGGCACCATAAGCAGTTTTAATATCTGCTCCGGCATACACATCATAAATCGCACCTTTCTGTCTGCGTTTCTCATACTTAAATGTTGTTCCATTCTCGGTGACATCTGCACCTGTCAGAACCTGACCTTCTTTATAAACAGTCAGCTGTCCCATCTGTTCTTCATCCGGAACAGTCACAGTCGTTGTTTTGCTGACTTCCAGTTTTACATTGTAGGCAGTTGCATTGATACGGTATCCTGTCGGAGCTGTAATCTCTTTCAGATATACAGTGTCCTGTGTCTTAATGATCTGTACGGACGATTCCCCGTTCGCATCGGTTGCCGGTAACTTTGTGATCAGCTTTGTACAGTTTGCATCACTGTATAAACCAAACACTGCACCAGACAGCTTTGCGTCTGCTTTTGCATCTTTTTTAATCACCTTCACACTTGCGTGCTGCACCCAAGTTACTTTGAAGTCCACATATTTCTCATCATCAACACCTTCACCAAATACCAGGGCCAGGTCCTGTGAACCAGATCCGGTACTGATCTTATATGCAGAATAATCTTTTGTTACACTGCCTTTCATCGTTGCCGACCAGCTTCCTGCGACATCCTGTACCTGTGTAAGAGGTGCAGATAAGTAAAACTTGGTTCCACCACTGATTTCCACTGCTTCACCAGCTTTGCTTGTCTTTCCGGTTGTCATGTTGTGAAGTTTCACACCACTTGGAAGTTTCATTGTGATACTCTGCAGTTCATCTGCTTTAAAAATGATTTCCTTTGTTCTCTGGCTGTTGCCATCTACATAAGCTGTCACATCCGCATCTGAAAAAGACATTGCCACATCCGGAATATCTGGCTGAGAAATACAATAATTATAAAGTTTTTTCGCAAGATTCTGTGCAGTAGCGTTTGCACCAGAAAAAGCATCTGAACTGCCATTCGCATATGACGCAGCAAGATGTACCAGAATAAATCTGGCTCCTGCACTCAGGTTTCCATAGCCATTTTCTTCTGTAAAAAATCCATCATCGCCAGAAGCCTTTGTGCCATAGTAACATACTTTAGCCAGTGCTTTACCATCCCCAACCTTATTGATTGTATATGTTCCTGTGCCAGGTCCCGGTTTGGACGGCTGTACACAATAAGCTGTGGCGGACACATTACCGAATTTTACGGTATACTGATACGTCAGATAAGTTCCATAACCATAATCCGCATATCGGTATTCGGCACCTCTTGTCACTGAAACCTGTTGTGAACTTCTTGCATTTCCTGCTGCCGCCATAAATGTCACTGTTTCGCCCGGCTCCATCTCATACAAGTCAATTCCTTCATTTTCTGCCTGATCCATTACTTCTGAAACAGTCAGACCAGATTCTTCATCTGTTGTTACTTCCTGTCCATCTGTAAGATCAGTTACAATTTCTTTTGACCCGTCCGAATCAGCATCTTCATCCGCATTACCGGAATCTTCTGTTTCACCGGCATTTCCTTCACCAGCTGTATTTTCAGAAGAACTCTTTGTCTGTGCTTCTGTTTCCGGCTCTTTTACCGTAATGTTTCTGCTTACTCTGTAAGCTGGGTGACCGCTGACTGGCTCTACTGCATAGACAGCTTTGTAGGTATCCGGTGTATGTGCGTCAAAATCTGTACCAGCTTCACTCTTTGCTTCATGGAATAAAACTTTCACCTTTTTTTCATTCACGCCCTCTATACCGGACAGATCAACTTCCACCTCAAATTCTTCTCCATAGGGAATCTCAATATCCTTTGCTTCCACAATTTCATCTTTATCAAGAGTATCCTGCACATCCTGCAGTTCCGGATATTGCTGTTCAAAGGAAGTTGGTTCTGGTTCTAATTCAGAAGCAGAAACCGTGACTGGTTGAACGATAACAGACGCCAAAGTTGCAACTGCCATAAATCCCGACAAGAATCTTTTAAATCGCATTTTCATTTTGACTGAATCCTCTCTTTCTTCAATAATTTACTCCACTTTCGTTCAGGCTTACACCTGCATGAATCAATCATAGGAACCACCTCCCTTGTGTCTTGGATTGACTTTTAAATAAAAGCAGGATTGAGCTATTAAGCCACAAGAGGTAATTCGTAATCATTCCTGCCAAGGGTGCCTCTCATCCATTGCCCTTCACGTTATCACCGAATGCCCGCCGCCAGATGCGTAGCTGGGAAATTCAGGTATCCTCTTGCTGCTGATATGAAATTGTCAAGGTTCACTTTTAGAGGGAATTAATTATTTTGAATAAAATAGACATTTGCCCCTCCACTAACTGCATGTGTGAAAGGGCAAAAATTAACCTGTTTGAAATTTTTTTAGAAAATTTTTTGAAACAGCAAAAACTTACAAAGTTTCCAGCCTGTCTTTTAGTTTCTGCAATACTTTGTTTTTCCTGTTCCTGATTGTCTTTGTACAACACCCGAAATACTGTGCTGTTTTTTTAATTGTGTACTCTTCAAAAAATAATAATCTTATCAATTCCATTTCTTCTTCAGACAAATATTTCAGTGCTTCCTGCAGCTCTTGTATTTCTGACACCCTGATGACTATTTCTTCTGGTGATAATATATGCAAATAACTGTTGTAACTCGTTTCTCCTACTTTTTCTATTCCGCATACACCATTTTTCTGCATTTTTTCAAGCTGGTATCTTTCTTTTCTTCTTGACTGGTACCATGCCAAATATACGTCTCTGGTAACTTCTACGAGAACTTCATTTATACGCAGCACATACTGTTGTCTTTCCTTTGGTTTTTTACCACGCATCTTTTATTCTCCCTTCTGAAGCACTCCGATCAGTCTGCCTGCATTTCTTCTCATTTTCTGCTTTGCCTGTGAAATACATTTTGATACTGCCGGTTCTGTAATTCCAAACACCCGTGACACTTCTCTTTGTGTCCGCTGCTGAAAATAAATTTGATAGATCACCTGTCTCTGCCGGTCAGTCAGCAGATCCATGAATTCTCCAATAGCTTCTTCTATGATTAGTTTTTCAAGCACATTCTGCCTTTTGTCCACCAATTCACACCAGCCTTCTGAAATATGGCTATATGAAATGCAATTATTATGTTCTCGTACCTCCCTGTTCCTGCACAGCCGATCTTCACCTTCTAATATCAACCGCACATACCAGGGCTGATTATCAAAAAAATCTTCCTTAACAACTGTTATTTTTCTTCCTGCTTCATATACATAATCTCGACAGGTAAATAAAGGAAAAACCGTTCCATAATCACCTGCACAATAGAAAACATATCCTGTCTGATACGCAATAATTTCCGCACCATCTATCAGTCTCTGCTTTACAACTGCCACATCGTTTTCTCTCAAATACCTGGCGGACGGAACCTTTCTTCTTTCTTCCCTGTTACCTACAACCTGTTTCAATTCCTGCAATGTCAGCATAATTACCACCCTTCTGCCTGCTGGCAACAGGTGCCCATCAGCAGAAAGGATAGGATTATTACTGGTTTACTGGCAAAAGGGCAGTAAAAAACAGCTTCCGGCACACCCGTTTTTTTTAACGAGAACCTGAAACTTCCTTACTGCCCTTTCTGCTAATTTACAGCATCCTCTATTTTATTTTCCGTCTGATGTCCCGGTCAGACTTCTTTGCATTTCTTTCTGTTTTTATGTTCTTTTCATTTTCCATTAAAACAGAATAGTCTCCCATTGCATCATAGGGACACTGCTTCCGATAGATTAAATTTTCTTGTCTGGTCATTAATCCTGTCTCCCTTCCTTGTTTCTGTCTCTTTCTCTCTGTTTGCTATTTTAACAGCACAAAAAACTATTATCCTTAGCATATATGGGGAGTTTTTTTGTTTTACACCCCATATATGGTGAAATTTCACCTGTACTCATTAAAACTTTCTATCAACGAATCTATTGTCTGCATGATAATTTTCTGCTCTTTCCATTCCATCTTCTGAATACGATAAAATACTTCCTCAAACTGCTTTCTTTTTTCTGCATCGTCCCCCTCTTTTCCCATCAGGATATTGGCATCTGTTTCCAGGATCTCAATCATCTTCCTGAAAATCTCAACAGACATTGCCGTTTGCCCTCCTTCTATCCTGCTGACCGTATTGACACTGATACCTGCTTTTTCCGCAAAAGATTCCTGTGACAACTTCATTTCCTGCCTGCGTTTTCTGATCCGTTCTCCCAATTCAATAAGTTCTGTGGAAATTGCACGATTGCTCAATACGGTGTCTCCTTTCCTGCAATTTATCCCGACTTTACGACATTTTGTCGCAAAGTTTCCAGAAAAAAAGCAGCTAATTTTGTCTTAGCTGCTTTTCAAAAGATCTATTTCATTTTATTCTCGGTATTTTATGTATTCCTGTAATAACTGTGAGCAGGAAAACACTAAGATAAATGATTGCCTGTCCAATCATTGCCAGCAGTACGACACTTCCTATCAATCCTCCGATCAGAAAATTCATTGTCCATACTGCCAGTGTTCCTCCGAGGTCAAATCCTCTTGGAACCATCCAGACACACATTTTTCCAATTCCAAACGGTATCCCCATCAGAAGCAACAGCAATAAATAATTGCACTTCCCATCCTGGATACAAAGCGGTCTCAGCACTGCAAACAATACAGCAATCACCAGTGCTGGCACAATAACTTTTTTTATCATATTTCTCATGTTCCTTTATCCTCCATACATATCGTGATTAACCTCTGCCTGATAATAGCTGTTTATCGTTGCCGGGGCATTATACAGGGCAGTCAAAAGATATGCTTTAATGTTTCCAACCTTGGTCGTATTTCGATTCAGACAAAACAGCACATATTCGATATGTGAATAATTCAGCTTCATAAACCTGCTTTTCACCAAAGCAACTGGCTTTTCTGTCCCTGCGATCCGAATCATACTGTCCTCCGGCATCATCATAACTTCAATCATCAGTTCTACCAGTTCATCCACATCTTCTTTGGCATGATATTGATAATCTATGTTTTCATGAATCACTTCACGATATGCCCGCATCTCCTCCATCACATCTCTTTTCTTTTTCAGATTACCTGATAGGATTGGATAGGATTGATTTATCTCAGTTTCACTAATATCAGTCTTGTTAATATCAGTATTATTAGATTGTGATTTCGGATATTCTGGTTTTGTGATTTCCACTATTCTTGAATGATGATTTTCACAATTTTGGAATTGTGATTCTGGAAATTCTTGATTTGTGGTTTTCATCATTCCTGAATTGTGATTTTCACCATTCTGTAATTGTGATTCCACACAATCCTGAATTGTGGATTTCACTACTCCTGAATGATGATTTTCACAATTCAGAAAAGTGCCTGTTTTTTCCCTATTCTCAGCTTCTGATTGCAGATTTGCACATTCTTCATGGTTTCCTTGCTCAGATTGCAGATCTGCACATTTTCTATGATTTTTCTGCTCTGGTTGCAGATCTGCACAGCTATCCGTCAGCTTTTGGTCTGGCACTTCTCTGATCATAAAATTTTTCACATAAATAACATTAGGCTTTCCCAGTCCCAGACGTTTCTTTTCAATCAATCCAATCCCATTATTACTGTCCAGCTCTTTTACCAGCTTCACTGCCTTTTGGGTTCCACAGTTCATCAGCTCTGCAATTTCTTCCACAGTAAAAATAATATATACTCTGTCCTCTGAATCCAGCCATCGGTTCTTAATGCTCAGGCTCATACGGTCCAGCATCAGACCGTATAATACCTTTGCTTCACAAGAAAGAGCTTTAAAGCATGGTTCTGTAAACAGCACTTTCGGGACACGATAAAAGCTGTATTGTTCCGCTTCCATTCCCGTAAAATAATCAAACTGTATCTTCTGCATCTGCTACTCCTTCTCTGTTTTGTTTCCATTTATCCAAAAGCATAAAAATGACTTCTTCTATCTGTTCTTTAGAATATGTCTCTGGAAAATAATTGCCAATTTTTTTTGCCGGAATCGTCACATTGATTTTACTATTTTCTTTTTTCAATAAAACGGCATAGATATAACCCTGATTTAATTTTCCATTTGCACTGCATTCCTTTAATTGTTCTGCCTGTTGTTTTGTCGGAAAGATATTACTGTTGACAATTCCTTCCAAAAGCCATTCCTGTTCCTGTGGTTTCAGATAAGACAATTTTTCTCCCACTATCATAGGGATTTTATTATCGTCCACATATTCCAATAATCCATCTGATAATGAAGCCAGACGGATATATCTCTGCACAGTTCTTCCACTGTCCCCGGCTGTTTCACCAACCATATCTGCCGTATATTTTTCACCTTTACTTCCCTGGTGCTTCATTGCATCATATTTCATCTTATAGGCATGGGCCTTTTCACTTGGCAGAATATTTTCACGCTGAATGTTGGAATCGACCATAATTATGACAGCTTCATCATCTGTATAGTTTCGGACAAGGACCGGCATAGTTGTTTTACCACACAGTTCACATCCTCTTTTTCTCCTGTGACCTGAAATCAGTTCATATCCACCTTCTGATCGGGGTCTTACCAGGGCAGGATTTAAAACACCGTAGTTTTTAATACTCTCTACTGTCTCAGCCATTTTTTCATCATCGCTTACATGAAATGGATGATTTTTAAAAGGATGGAGCTTTTCCAGTTCTATTTCCACAACCTGGTTCATACTCTTTTCCGGTGATTCTTCTAATCCCAGTAACTCATCATAAGAGGTAAGCTGAATCTCTTTTTTCGGTCTACGCATGTTTCAACACCTCCTGAACCAGTTCTCTGTAACTGTCTGCCCCTTTGCTTTTTCCATCATAAGCAAATATACTTACACCTTCAGATGCTGTTTCTGCAAGACTTTCCGTTCTCGGAATCGTCTGCTCAAAAATCTTAATGTCATTTCCATATGTAGTTTTAATTGCCTGTTTGTTTCTCTTTGCATTATTGTAACGGCAATTATCCATTGTGAACAAAATACCTTCTATCTGCAATTCCGGATTAAACCTCTGATGGATTCCTTTTACCACTTTCAGTAATTCCATAAGTCCATCCGCCGCATAATATTGTGGCTGTACCGGAATCAGAACGCTGTCCGCTGCACTCAACGCATTGATTGTCAGCATTCCCAATGATGGCATACAGTCAATCAGAATATAATCATATTCATCTTTCAATAGTTCCAGATACTCTTTCAGTACTTTTTCCCTATCCTCAACAGTAAATAAGGACATATCCATTCCGGCAAGCAATTTATTGGACGGAATCAGATCCATCCCTTCTTCATGGTGCAAGACTGCTTCCTTTGGATCAAACTCCAGTCCCATGATGATATTTTCCATCATACTCTTTAAAGTCACTTTGAGATTTTTGGGAAATCCCATTCCCATTGTCAGATGTCCCTGCGGATCTGCATCTACCAGCACTACTTTTTTCCCATTCTTTGTCAGTCCGGCTCCCAGATTGATGGTTGTCGTTGTTTTGGCTACTCCGCCCTTCTGATTTGCAATAGCAATTACTTTACACATATACCTTCCTCCGATTTACTGTTTTTCTTCTACTTCTACATAAACACGAAAATATTTACTTGTTCCTTTATTTGCATAAGCATCAGATACTTCCAGAACATCCAATTCCTTATGATTTTCCAAAATACGGCGAAACCATTGAATGTCCCTCAAAGTACCCTGTAATCTAATTTTCAGCATATATATCCTCCCAGTCTTTGTAAAAGCAATACTCTGGATAACGGATTTTAATAGCTTCCCAGAAATACCGGGCATATCCACAGCAAAACAGATCCTCTACGGTATAACACTGACATTCTTTCAACTGATCTTCTTCTGCTTCGTAATCTCCGACGCTTGGTGTTCCATTACAATACAGGTTAAATGCCATACGGACAATTCGTAAACTTCCACTGGTCTGCCACCCTTCCTGCAGGCATTCCGTTTTTACACATCCAGTTTTAAAATTATAGATTTTATTCACATTATCTCTTGTGTCTCTGTCGATACCCAGGCAATAAACCAAAGCCCGATGGTAGACATCCTGATATCTGCATTTTTTCAGATATTCCTCATAAAATTTTTCGTGTTCCCTGCTCTTGAAAGTAATTGTGCGAGAATTGCTATTCTCTGCTCTTAACGCTGTGTTTGTCATTTTCGTTTTCCTCCTGAATTTTTAATATTTTGGTATAAAAAAGACACTCCATTTCTGGAATGCCCTATAAAAAATAGGGACCCCCGCTTTTGACAAGTATCCCTATAATCTATCAATAATCTGATAGCTCTCTATTCATTTTCATATTCAAGATTCTTTGTATTCCCCGTCCCGAGGTCTAACGCAACAACAACGGTTACTTTCTTCACAAGGCTCTTTTCTTTGTGATTTTCACCTATTTTTCTGAAACTGAAAAACTCCACAAAGTGCGTAAATTCAAGGATTTCTACATATTTTTCCTTTGTAGTCCCACCACAGTCTCCACATGCTCTGTGTGTGGGAACATATCTACGGGCTGAATGGCGCGGGCTTTGTAGCCCTTGGCTGCAAACAGGGCCAGATCGCGGGCAAGGGTGGTGGGGTCACAGCTTACATACACGGCCTTTTTCGGGGCCATTTTTGCCAGCGCGGCAATAAATTCCGGGGTGCTGCCCGCACGGGGCGGGTCCAAAAACACCACATCGGGGCGCACGCCCTCGGCGGCCAGCTGCACCATGTATTCGGTGGCATCGGCGCACAAAAAGCGTGCATTTGCCACGCGGTTTCGCCGGGCGTTGGCCGCCGCATCCCGGGCAGCCGCCGGGTTCAGCTCAATGCCCAGCACACTTTTGGCCTTGGCTGCGGCGCACAGGCCGATGGTGCCAATGCCGCAGTAGGCATCGATCACGTTTTGCGTGCCGTTCAGCCCCGCAAATTCTATGGCCGTGCGGTACAGAATTTCGGTTTGCACGGGGTTCACCTGATAAAAGCTGCGGGCCGAAATGGCAAACTGCAGCCCGCACAGGGTGTCGGTGATGGTGCCGGGGCCAAACAGGATCTTTTCCTCGGTGCCCAGCACGGCGCTGGTTTTGCGCGGGTTGATGTTCTGCACCACCGTGACAAGATCTACACCGCGCTTTTGGCATTCGGCGCGCAGGGCCGAAACGAAATTCCGGCTGCCCGGGAACTCTTTTCCGGGGGTAACGATGGCCACCAGCACCTGACCGCTGGTTTTGCCCACACGCACCACACAGTGCCGCAAAAGGCCGGTGCCGCGGTCTTCCTCAAAGGGCGGCAGGCGGCAGGCATTGGCGGCAGCGCGCACCGCCAGCACGGTTTGATCGGCGATCTCGTTTTGCAAAAGGCAGCTTTCCACCGGCAGCACACGGTGGGTGCCGCGGGCATAAATGCCGCTGGTAAGGCCCTTTCCCTGCGCTGCAAAGGTGGAAATCACCTTGTTGCGATAATGCCACGGGTCTTGCATGCCAAGGATGGGCCGCACCTTGGCAAACCGACCCAAAAGCTTTTCCAGCCGTGCCTGCTTGGCAGCCAGCTGTGCGGCATAGGGCTGCGAAAGCAAAGGGCAGCCGCCGCAATGCTTTTTTTGCAGGGCACAGGTTTTCGGTTCGGTTTTGTGATTTTGTTCCATGGTGGGCTGCTCCTGTTCGTGTTGCCTAAGGCAACACCGCACAATTCCCGCCTGACGGCATAAGCGACGCTCCGGAGGCTGCGGCACGGCATCTGCGTTACCAAAATGCTCGATAATACAACAAAGTATTATCTGTGCTTTTGGCTTAGCATCTGCCGCACCTCGCTCGCCGTATTGGCACTTAGAATTATGCGGTATTGCTCTAATTTTTTCGGAGCGATACCGCTGCCCGGGCCGCCGGGCGGGAATTGTGCGGTATTGCTTTGGGTTTATTATATCGTTTTTTGCACGCCGCCGCAATGTGGGGGTGAATGCTTTTTTCTGCGCATAAAATATGATACAATATTTTTATACACCCTGCACACTGCGGCCCCATGGCCGCACCGGATAAGAAATGGAGAGAATGCACTATGAAGGTTCTTTTGATCAACGGCAGCCCCCACAAAAACGGCTGCACCTATACTGCCCTGGCCGAGGTGGCCGCCGAGCTGGAAAAAAACGGCGTGGAAACTGAGATCTTCCACATTGGCACCAAGCCCGTGGGCGGCTGTGTGGCCTGCTGGGCCTGCAAGCAGCTGGGCAAATGCGCTTTTGACGACACCGTAAACGAAGCCCTGCCCAAGCTGGCCGAGGCCGACGGCGTTGTGTTTGGCAGCCCCGTATACTATGCCTGTGCCAACGGCAGCATGCTGGGCTTTATGCAGCGCCTTTCCATTGCGGGCGGCCAGCACCTGCAGTTTAAGCCCGCCGCCATTGTGGCCAGTGCCCGCCGCGCCGGTACCACTGCCACGCTGGATGCACTGGCTAAAATTCCCGCCTATCACAATATGCCGCTGGTGAGCGGCTGCTACTGGCCCATGGTGCATGGCGCCAATGGCAAGGCCGAGGATGCCGCCCAGGATGCCGAGGGCCTGCAGACCATGCGCGCCATTGGCCGCAATATGGCTTGGATGCTGAAATGCATTGCGGCAGGCAAGGCCGCCGGTATTGAGCAGCCCGTGGCTGAGCCCAAGCAGTTTACCAGCTTTATTCGCTGAGCCATGCCCACACCTACCGAACTGCGCGCGCAGCTGTGTGCCCCTGTGCCCCCCGCCGATGCCGCTGTGCTGGTGCCGCTGGTGCAGCTTTCCTCCGGGCCTGCGCTTTTATACGAAGTGCGCTCGGGCAGCGTGCATCAGCCGGGGGAAATATGCTTTCCGGGCGGGCGGGTGGAGCCCGGTGAAAACCCGGTGGACACCGCCCTGCGGGAAACCTATGAGGAAATGGCGCTTGCGCCCCACTGCATCACGCTGACGGGGCTTTTGCCGGCAGACACCCTTGCGGGCGGCCGCCGGGTGCAGCCTGTGGTGGGCACACTGCCCGCCGAGGCCCTGCAGGAAATTTGCCCTGCTGATGCCGAGGTGGCCTCGTTTTTTACGGTGCCGCTGGCATGGCTGCGCGCCCATCCGGCCCGGTGGTACAGCCATGTGCCCGGTGCCCCAGCCCCCGACACGCCGCCCATTTTGCAGAGCTTTTTCCAGCATTACGACCGCACTTTGCGCACACGCTACTGGGAGTATGACTCCCACGGCATCTGGGGGCTGACGGCGCGCATCACGCAGTCGCTGTTAGACACATTATAACAACCGCAAGGAGTTTTTTCATGGCAAGCCTTTATTTCCGCATTGAAAACGACACCGATCTGCACACCCTTTTGCAAACGCTGGAAGCCGAGTTTTCTGCTGCCCCCGCGCTGGACGATCAAACCCGCAACCAGCTGGGGCTTTTGGGCTCGCTTTTGCAAAAAAATATGGACGGTGAGCACACCCCCTCCCAGCGCGCCGTGCAGCAGGCACAGCTGCGCCAGCTTGCGGGCAGCATGCCCCTGCAAAGCATGGCCAGCGGCGAAAAGGCTTTGCTGGTGCAGCAGGGCGATTTTGCCGCATTGTACTGGGGCGACCGTATCCGCACCGACAATTTGGACGAACAGGTGCGCCGCTATGCCGCCCTGACCGGCCTGCCCGTGCTGGGCATCGGCGTGTATCTTGGCTGTAACCTGACCCTGTGCGCCGCAGACAGCGAGCAGGACTGCGAGGCCTACTACTGGTTTGAGGAGGACGAGATCCAGCCCGGTGACGGTGCCGAGCTGTGCGAGGTGCTGCATCTGCCCGAAACCGCTGCCGCCCCGCTGGACGATGCCTTTGATGCCGAGGCTCTGCCGCAGCTGACAAGCGGCCTGGAAGCCGCGCTGGGCATTGCGCTGAGCCCCGACTCGCTTTTGCCCCGTTTGGGCTCTGCCGCCGCCGAATGGCCCGGCGCAAGCTTTTACAAATTGTAATATTTTATTGCAATATTATATATTGTAGCAAAAAACGAAGCAGCCGCAGGGAAAAGTGCTTTCCGTGCGGCTGCTTTATTTGGCTTGGTTTACCCCTCGGCTGCAGGCGGTTCGCTTTCGGCGGGGAGTTCTTCGGGGGCGGGCTCCGGTGTGGACACTGTGTATTCAAACACCGCGTTCGGATATTCGGGGTCGATCTTATACGGGTTGCCGCCCACATAGGGATTGCGCTTGTTGTAGGCCGTGTGGGTGCGCAGATAGTCCACCCATGCCTGATAGCCCTGCGCATTATAGTGGATGCCGTCCCTGGCGGCATACTCGGCGATCTGGTTGCCGTCGGGGCCTGTGAGCGCTTCCTGCAGGTCGATAAAATAGCAGCCCTTTTCCATAGCCAGCTGGGCCAGGCGGCAGTTGATCTGCTGAATACGGGCATTGTCCAGCCCGGGCTTGGCGCGCACCACATCGGCTGCCACGGCAGGGATCGCCTGCACATAATAGATCACGCCCTCGGGCAGGGCCTCCTTAAACATATCGATCATGGCGCTGTAGTAGGCTATAAAGCTGTCATCATTGCCCACGCTGACAAGGCTGTTGGTGCCCAGCAGCATATACACATAGTCGGGCTGGCTGGCCACCAGTGCATCCAATGCCACCTCCTGTGCGCCGTTTGCGCGGGTGAGGGTCATTTTATTCACGATTGCATTAGGGCCAATGCTCTTATAGGCGCAGTAATGCGCATTGGGCAGGCCCGTGGAATACAGCTCAAGCCCCTGGGTGAGGCTGTCGCCCACAAAGGTGGCGGTGTCAAAATACGAAAGCTCCACCGCCGGAACGGCAGGCAGGGCGTTCATGCGCCAATCGGGCGAATAGTGGGCGGCATCCAGGGTTTGCGCCACCGGTGTGCCCACATTCCACGCACTTTTGTTCACCGGCTCTGCCGGGGAAGGCTGCTGTGCCTCACTTTGGGCGGGCTCACTCTGGGCAGGTTCACTTTGGGCGGGCGCACTTTCCGGGGCCGTGGTGGGAATGCGGCCCCGCAGCTCCATCGCCGCACCGGCAGCCCCCAGCAGGCCCACCGTGATCAGCGCTGCCAGGCACACGCGCAGCTGGGCGCGGCGCGCACGGCGGTGGCTGGCAATTTCGTAGGCACCCATGATTTTTTTTGCCATACTTGTTTTCCTCGCAATATCGCAAGGGGCGGCATCACCGCCCCCAGAAAAGTTTCGTTTCGGGCACCTTTTGCCCGGATCATATACAGTAATATTATAGGCCGTTTTGCGCTGCCGCGCAAGGCTTTTTGTGCGGTTTTGGGCTTGTATTCTTGACGGCATACGCCAAAGCCGCTATAATGATTGCAACATAGTTTTTAAAACCAGATGAAAGCCTTTTGCGGCTTTTATCACCGGGGCGCTTTTGCGCCCACGATATTTGTAGAACCGAGGTAATTGTGTATGGCTTCTTGGCTGATCGTTTCCGATTCCTGCTGTGAGATCCGCACCCTTGAAAACCCCGCTCCGGGCGTTTCGTTTGCTGTTGTACCCTTTAAAATTCGCGTGGGGAGCCGCGAATTCACCGACACCTCCATGCTGAATGTTTCCGAAATGATGGCCGCCATGGACAACTACAACGGTGCTTCCACCACCGCCTGCCCCAGCCCCGAGGAATATGCCCAGGCTTATCTGCAGGCCGATAATGTGATCTGCCTGACCATCAGCCAGAATCTTTCCGGCAGCTACAATGCCGCCTGCGTGGCGCGGGATATGGTGCTGGAGGAATACCCCGACAAGCGCATTGCTGTGGTGGATCTATTTTCCTGCGGCGGTGAACTCACTGCTACCATCTGGAAGATCAACGAGTGGATCGGCCAGGGGCTCGGCTTTGCCGAGGTTGTGGAAAAGGCCCGCGAGTACGGTAATGAAACGCATTTGATGTTCCTGCTGGCCAGCTTTGAAAATCTTGCCAAAAACGGCCGAGTGAACCGCGTGGTGGGCTTTATTGCCGGCAAGCTGAATATGCGTGTGCTGGGCCGTGCCACCGACACCGGCTCCATCGAGTTTTTCTTTAAGACCCGCGGAGAAAGCCGCGGCCTGGCCCGCATTCTGGAAGAGATGCAGGCCATGGATTATCACGGCCAGCGCACCGTGGTGATCAGCCATTGCAACAACGCCGAGGGTGCCCACCTTTTGGAGCATGGCATTCACGAGCTGTGGCCCGATGCCCCCGTGGTCATTCTGCCCTGCGCCGGTTTGACCAGCTTCTATGCACAGGATAAGGGCATGATCGTTGCCTATTGATCTTGATAAGCACTGCGGCCCCCAGCCGCTCCGGATCTTCGGAGCGGCTGGGGGCCGCTTTTGTTCGTGCTGTTTTTATGGCAGCATCACACAATTCCTGCCTGACGGCTGAAGCACCGTTCCGGCGGCTGCGGCACTTAGAATTATGCGGGATTGCCTTATGCTTCTTCCTGCTGTTCGCCCATTTTTTCCAGCCGGCGCTTTAAGCGCTCCTGCTGCTGGTGCTTTTGCTTGGTCCACTTTTGCAGCCCCTCCTGCGTGGGGGCTTCCAGGCAGCGGGCAAAGTTCCAGTGCAGGCCGTCGCGCCGGGCCAGCTTAAAGCGGATGAACCATTTTTTGCCGCATTCGCATTCGGCCAGCGTGTAATAGCCGGTGTTGCCGCGCTTGAACCAGAATTCATCGGGGCTGAGTGCCCGGCCGCAGTCCGGGCAGAGGGCGGTTTGCATTTCGGCATCATCGCGGAAGGTTTCCCGCTCCAGATAACCAAAGAAATAGCGGATATCACGATAGTCACCGTCCGGGTCCGGGCAAAGGCTTTCCAGCATCTGTGCTTCCTCAGTGGGATATTCGGCCAGCCCTTTTTCCAGATCAAGCCTGCGGCACACATCCACGGTGTACAGTGCATCTGCCAGTGCATCGTGGAACGGGCGGCTTGCGGGGATCTCCAGCCGGGTCACCACGCTTTCCAGCGTCATGCCCTCGCCCTCTTTGCGGGGGAACTGGCTTAAAAACACGCGCTGCAGATCGTACCAGCGGTTCGGCCAGCTTTCATCCAGCTTGCACAGATACAGATTCTGCTTGAGCACGGGCACATCATCCATGCCCCATTCGGCAAATGCAGCATCGGGGCCTGCCCAGCGCACAAACTGCTGCAGGCCCTCGCGAATGGGCACGCCCATATCCAGATCATTCTGGGTCATGCCGGTCACCTTGGCAATGTGGTGCTGCAGCTTTTTGAAAATACGGGGCTTCAGGTTGATGCGAAAGGTATCCAGCACACGGGCGTTTGCATCGATCTTCACTGCGCCGATCTGAATGATCTCGCCGCGCAGAGTTTGCTCGGTGCCGTGATAATCAAAGGTTTTCGGCTGATAACCGATATTCCATTCCAGATCAAATACGATCAGATTCATAGGTTTAAAGCTCATTTCTATTTCGAGATTCTTGCACTCCGCCTGCTTTCCGGCAAACGGCATACCAATTTATTATACAGGATATATGCTGCAAAGAAAAGCCCTGCGGACTGATTTTTTCTCAGGTTCCGCAGGGCTTTGATGATTTTTTCGGGGGCTTTGCCGTCAGATCCGCATTCAGCGCGCTTTGGCAGGGTGCGCCGCCTTAAAACAGTTCCTTGATCTCCTCGGTGGGGATTGGCTTGCGCGATGCCGTGTACTTAACGCCCATCATCACGGGCTTATAGCCGCGCTTGGCCTGGCGCAGCCCCGGCAGGCCAAGATCCTCCTCCCGGTTCACATACACGATCTGCGGAGCAAAGGTTCTCACAAATTCACGGTTGATCATCTGATAGGCGCCGTCGATCGTGCCGTCGGCCTTTTCGATCTGCACCACCATGGTATCGGGGCCGCTTTGGCAGCCCAGCGTAAACGCAATGATCCTGCCGTCCAACCGCAGAATGCCGCCCTGCATCTGCAGCTGGGCAAAATGATCTATGGCAATGCGCACAGCACAGGTTTCGCCATGGAAATCCGCGGTACACATATGGTCGTTCTTTTGGCCCCATTCCAGATGAAACGCATAGGCTTCGGCCTTGTTTTGCTCGGTGATGGCCTCAAAGGACCAGCGGCCTTCATAGGCATTCTGAAAACGGTTGGCCAGATTGCGCTTGGTTTGCAGCTTAGAGCCCGAAAGCGTTTTGAGCTTTTCGGCAAGGTAGATATAATCCCACGCATCCTCGCTGGTTTCATACACATAGCGCTCCGGCAGGGCTTTCTTGAGCTTTTCCTTCATGCTCTCGGAGATCGAGCACATCAAAAAGGGCACGCCCAGGCTTTGGGCATCCTGTTCCAGCAGGGCCACCGCCTCGGCCAGATCTCCCTGCCCGATGGGGGCCAGCCATGCATAGCTGCCGTCCATGCGGCTTTGCATACGCAGCAGGCAATAGTCCTTCCAAAAGGCGATTTGGGTGTTATAGTGGCCGCGCCAGATAAAAATATCCGCAAAGCAGTGTTCACACAGGCGGTCATTTTCCAGTGCGGTCAAACGATCCACCACGGGTTTATCGGCAAGAGTAAGTTCGCGGAAAGTCAGCATAAATCCTCAATTCTGTTTTTGTTTGGTATGGTCGCTGTTATTTTGTGCAAAAAATCTGTTTTCAGTCCCCCCGGCAGGCGCATTTACAGCGCACTGCCCGCCATGGCATCGGGAATATGATGCTCCACACGGGGCGTTTTGCCGTACAGCTCCATAGGCTGCACCGGGGCATTTTTTTGCTGCAGTCGCTCACGCGCCACCGACAGCATCAGCTTGATGCGGTTTTCCTGATTCACCCGGGTGGCGCTGGGGTCATAGTCAATGGGGGTAATATTAGAGGTGGGGTGCATGGCGCGCAGGCGGTTCACCATGCCCTTGCCCACCACATGGTTGGGCAGGCAGCCAAAGGGCTGTGCGCACACAATGTTTTCGTAGCCGCTCTCGATCAGCTCGATCATTTCGGCGGTCAGCAGCCAGCCCTCGCCCATTTTGGCCCCCATGCCGATCACGCCTTCCGGCAGGGTTTTCAGCACGGCAAAGCGGGCGGGCGCATGGAAGCCGTTTTCCGAAAGCGCCTTGCCGGCGGCGATCTCAATGCCGTCCAGATAGCGCAGCAGCAGGTTCATCACCCTGCGGGTGTTTGCCTTGCCGCCGTACAGCGTTACATCCTCGCCCATGTTGAAAATGCAGTACTCCAAAAAGCCCATCAGGCCGGGCATATTCACTTCGCAGTCTTCCGATTCCAAAAACTTTTCCAGCTCGTTGTTGCCAAGAGGGCTGTATTTTACATAAATTTCGCCCACGATGCCCACCTTTACCTTGGGCACGCGGTTCAGCGGGATCGAAGCAAAATCACGGCAGATCACAGGGAACTGCTTTTTCATGTCCCGCGCAGAATAGTTGCAGTCGGCCTTCATCCATTTCTGGCAGGCTGCGATCCACTTTTCGGTCATGGCCAGCGTGTCGCCCTCATGCACCTCGTAGGGCTTGCACTGGTTGCGCAGCGCCATGATCAGATCGCCGTAGAAAACGCTGGCAAGGGCCTTGCGGGCCAGCTTGAGCGTGAGCTTAAAGCCGCTGTCTTTTTCCAGGCCGGAAAAATTCAGGCTTGCCACGGGCACCTGCGGATAGCCCGCCTTCACCAGTGCCTTGCGCAGCAAATGGATATAGTTGCTGGCGCGGCAGCCGCCGCCGGTTTGGGTGATCAGCAGTGCCGTGCGGTTCAGATCATACCTGCCGCTGTTCAGTGCATCCAAAAACTGGCCGATCACCAAAAGGGCCGGATAGCAGGTGTCGTTGTGAACATATTTTAACCCCAGCTGCGCCACTTCGCTGCCGCAGTTGTTCAGGATCTCCACTTTATAGCCTTCTTTTTCCAGCGCCGCCTTTAAAATGCGGAACTGCAGAATGGCCATGTTGGGGATCAGGATGGTGTGGGTCTGCTTCATTTCCTTGGTGAACTTGGGATAATTGTATTCCATGGGTTCAGCACTCTCCCTTCCGGCGCAGCTCATCCTTTTCGTCCAATGCGGCAAAAAGGCTGCGCAGGCGAATATTCACCGCGCCCAGATTGGTGATCTCGTCGATCTTGAGCTGGGTATAAAGCTTGCCGCCCGCCTGCAGGATCTCGCGGGTCTCGTCTGTGGTAATGGCATCCAGCCCGCAGCCAAAGCTGACCAGCTGCACAAGGTCCATATCCGGCTGGGTGGTGCAATATTTGGCAGCGGCATACAGGCGGCTGTGATAGGTCCACTGGTTCAGCACACTGGTGTGCACCAGCCCTGCCCGCTCGCTGATGGAGTCCTCGGTGATCACCGCAGCGCCGTGGCGGGTGATCAGCTTGTCGATGCCGTGGTTCACCTCGGGGTCCACATGATAGGGGCGGCCCGCCAGCACGATGATGCGCTTGCCCTCCTTGCGGGCCTGCTCAATGATCTGCTCGCCCTTGGCACGGATCTGCGCCATGTGGCGGTCGTATTCCTTATAGGCCTCGTTGGACGCCGTTTGCACCAGCGTTTTGGGAATGCCCGGAAAATACTTATTCAGGATCTCGGTCATTTTATACACAAAATCGTGAGGGCGATGAATGCCTACATAATCATAGATGAACTTTGTGTTTTTCAGCTCGGGGCAGTTGCCTGCGATGGTTTCGGGGTAATAGGCCACCACCGGGCAGTTGTAGTGGTTATCCCCCAGATGCTCATCAATGTTATAGCTCATGCAGGGGTAGAAAATGGCATCCAGCCCCATCTGGCTGAGGGCATGGATGTGCCCGTGCGCCATTTTGGCCGGGAAACACACCGTATCGCTGGGAATCGTGCCCTGCCCCGCCAGATACAGCCCGCGGCTGGATTCGGGGCTTGTATGCACCGCAAAGCCCAGCTTGCTGAAGAAGGTGAACCAGAACGGGAACAGCTCGTACATATTCAGGCACATGGGAATGCCGATATGGCCCCGGCTGCCGCCCATGGGCTTGTAGCGGCGCAAAAGCTTGAGCTTGTAATCATACAGATTCAGATCGTCGTTTCCGGCCTTGCCGGTAACGGGGCGTTCGCAGCGGTTGCCGCTGATATAGCGCTTGCCGCGTGCAAAGTTGCTGATGGTCAGCTGGCAGTTGTTGCCGCAGCCGTTGCACTTGACATTGCGCACCTCCTGCTTAAAGGCGCGCAGCTGCGCAGGGGTAAGCAGTGTGCTGCGGCGGCCGGGCTTGGCCTGCTTTTGGCCGTACAGGGCCGCGCCGTAAGCGCCCATCAGGCCCGCAATATCCGGGCGGATCACCTCTACGCCCATTTCTTTTTCAAAGGCGCGCAGCACGGCCTCGTTATAGAAGGTGCCGCCCTGCACCACGATCTTGCGGCCCAGCTCTTCGGGGCTGCTGGCGCGGATCACCTTATACAAAGCGTTTTTCACCACGCTGATGGAAAGGCCCGCACTGATGTTTTCCACCGAAGCGCCGTCCTTTTGGGCCTGCTTTACGCTGGAGTTCATAAACACGGTGCAGCGGCTGCCCAAATCCACCGGGCGGTCAGCAAACAGGCCCAGCTTGGCGAATTCCTTTACATCATAGCCCAGTGCCTGTGCAAAGGTTTGCAGAAAGCTGCCGCAGCCGCTGGAGCAGGCTTCGTTCAAAAAGATGTTGCTGATGGCGCCATCCTCAATTTTGAAGCACTTCATATCCTGGCCGCCGATGTCGATGATAAAATCCACATCCGGCATAAAATATTTGGCTGCCGTAAAGTGCGCCACGGTTTCCACCAGACTGAAATCGCATTCCAATGCTTCTTTCACAAGCTCCTCGCCGTAGCCGGTGGTGGTCACGCTGGCGATCACCAGCCCGGGATGCTCCTGATACAAATTCTGGATCACATCGCGGATCAGCGGCAGCGGGTTGCCAAGGTTGGGCTGATAGCTGCTGAAAAGCACCTCTTTCTTTTCGTTGATCACCACCATTTTGATGGTGGTAGAGCCGCTGTCGATGCCAATATGCACCGGGCCGCAGTTTTCGTCAAAGGCAGCGCGGGGCACGCTGGCCTTTTCATGGCGAGCGTGGAATTCTTCGTATTCCTGCTGATTTTTAAACAAAGGCGGCTGGCTGGCATAGGTGGCCTTGCCGCTATAGTTTTCCAGTCTTTGCACCACATCGCCCAGCGTAAAGCGCTGGTCGGAATACATGGCGGCGCCCATGGCCACAAACAAAAGGCTGTTTTCGGGGCAAATGCCGGTGGTGTTCAGCGCTTCATCAAAGCTTTGGCGCAAAACCGTGCTGAAGGTGAGCGGCCCGCCCAGATACAGCACCTTGCCCTGAATGGGGCGGCCCTGTGCCAGGCCGGCAATGGTCTGGTTTACCACGGCTTTATAAATCGAAGCAGCCACATCCTCGGGGCGTGCGCCCTGATTGATCAGCGGCTGGATATCGCTTTTGGCAAACACGCCGCAGCGGCTGGCAATGGTGTAGGTGCGCTCTGCCTTTTGGGCAGCCTTGTCCATTTCCTCGGCGCTCATTTTCAGCAGGGTGGCCATTTGATCAATAAAAGCACCCGTGCCGCCTGCGCAGCTGCCGTTCATGCGCACTTCGGTGCCGTTGGTGAGAAACAGGATCTTGGCATCCTCGCCGCCCAGCTCGATCACACAGTCGGTGCCGGGCACCAGCTTGTTCACGGCCACGCGGGTAGCAAACACTTCCTGCACAAAGGGCACGCCGCAGCTTTCGGCCAGGCCCATGCCCGCCGAGCCGGAAATGGCCAGCTTGACAGCCTGCCCCTGAATATATTCCTTTTCCACACGCCGCAAAAGCTCTTTGGCCTTTTCCAGAATATGGCTGAAATGTCGTTCGTATGTACTGTACAAAATACCGTCGTTTTCGTTCAGCACTACACACTTGATGGTGGTAGAACCGATGTCTAAACCGACTCTCATAGAATAAACCTCTCTTTGATTTTCCTGGGCGTTTTTGAAAACGCCCCTCGGCAAATTCCTATTCCCTATTTAAATAGTAAATGGCAATCGTACACCGCTTATCATTTTATCACAAATTTCAGCCGTTTCAATAGTGCAGATTGCACAAACAGATTGCACTGTATCATTTTACATTTAAATGAACTCGTCTGGGAAAAAATGGAACTGTTTAAGTTTAACAGAAAAATTTGAACATTCTTTGAACATAGCTTACCGCTTTTGTAACTTTTGTCAATTCATTTTTCGCTCTCGTTTTCTGCATTTTTTCTTCCCGGCGGCTCGCGCGTAATTTTTTCTTGAAAAAATGTACCGAACATAGTACACTATAGGTATTATATTTGTTCCGGCTGCCGCTGCATTTTGCCGCCGCGCAGTCCGTGTCAAGTGAGGAGAATGCCCCATGGAAGAGAAAAACACCAACTTTTTAACGGAGATCATTGATGCCGATCTGGCTGCGGGTGCTGTGAAAGAAATTCACACTCGTTTTCCGCCTGAGCCCAACGGCTATCTGCACATTGGCAGTGCCAAGGCCATTTATATCAACTGGAGCATTGCCAAGCAATACGGCGGCAAGTTCAACCTGCGTATGGACGATACCAACCCCAGCCACGAGGACATGGAGTTTGTAGACAGCATTCAGGAGGATCTGCACTGGCTGGGGGCTGACCCCAACGGCGGTGTATTTTACGGCAGCGACTATTTTGATATCTGCTACGACTACGCCGAAAAGCTGATCATGGCAGGCAAGGCTTATGTGGACGATCTGAGCCGTGAAGAGGCCCGTGCTTACCGCGGCGATGATGCCGGCAAGCCCAGCCGCCCCAGCCCTTATCGTGACCGCACGCCCGAGGAAAATCTGGATCTGTTCCGCCGTATGCGCGCCGGTGAATTCCCCGATGGCAGCCGCACCCTGCGTGCCAAGATCGATCTGGCCAGCCCCAACATGAATATGCGTGACCCGACCATTTACCGCATCATGCGTGCAACGCATCATCGTCAGGGCGATAAGTGGTGCATTTACCCCCTGTATGACTATGCACATCCCATTCAGGATGCCACCGAGGGCATCACCCACAGTATGTGCAGCCTGGAATTTGAAAACCACCGCCCCCTGTATGACTGGGTGATCCAGAACACCGTGGGCGGCAGCTTCCCCAAGCAGCGCGAATTTGCCCGCCTGAACATTACCAACACCGTTATGAGCAAGCGCTATCTGCGCAGTCTGGTAGAGCAGGGCATCGTGGACGGCTGGGATGACCCCCGTATGCCCACCCTGTGCGGCCTGCGCCGCCGCGGCTACACCCCCACCAGCATTTTCACCTTTGTGCGTGAAGCCGGTGTGGCCAAGGCCGACAACCTGATCGATGTGCGCCAGCTGGAGGCTTGCCTGCGCGCCGAGCTGGATGTAAACGCCCAGCGCCGTATTGCCGTGCTGGACCCCGTAAAGCTTGTGATCGACAACTACCCCGAGGATCAGGTGGAGTATTTTGATGTTGCCAACAACCCCAACAAGGAAGCCGGTGACACCACCACCCGCAAGGTTGCCTTTACCAAGGAGCTGTGGATCGACCGAAGCGACTTTTTTGAGGTGCCCCCTCCCAAGTTCAAGCGCCTGTACATTGGCAACGAAGTGCGCCTGATGAGCGCTTATCTGGTGCGCTGCAGCAGTGTGGAAAAAGACGAAAACGGCAATGTAACCGTGATCCACGCCACCGCCGATCTGGAAACCGGCAACGGCAATCCTGCCGACGGCCGCAAGGTGCGCGGCACCATTCACTGGGTAAGCGCCGCACACTGTGTGGATGCCGAGTGCCGCCTGTACGGCAATCTGTTCACCGAGGCCAATATGAACGCTGTGCCCAGCGAGCATTACAACGATTACCTTGACCCTGCCAGCCTGATCGTGAACCAGCACTGCAAGCTGGAGGAATGCCTGGCCGAGGCCAAACCGGGCGATCACTTCCAGTTTGTGCGCATGGGCTATTTTACGCCCGACAGCAAAAACCCCGGTGTGTTCAACCGCACCATTCCGCTGAAAACCAGCTATAAGCCCGGCGAAAACAAATAATTTTCTCATGCGCCGCAGCCGAAAAACCGGCTGCGGCGTTTTTGCCGGTTTTCTCCATCGCGTAGAAAGGAGTTCTGCATGGATTCGCAGCTTTGCTGCCTTTGGCAGCCCGCCTCGGAAGGGGCGCGGCTGGTGCGCGTGCTGGGCGAAACGCCCTGCCCTGTGCTGCCCCCATCGCTGGCCGGGCACACTGTAGCCGAGATCGGCCCCTATTGCTTTGCGCCTGTGCTGCGCGGCGTTTCGGGGCCTGTGCTTGCCACCATGGGCAGCGTAACGCGCGAATTTTCCGATACCGCACAGGCGCTGGCCGCATTGGCCCTGCCCGAAATAGCCGGAAGCTTTGTGCAGAGCATATCCCTGCCCGCCGGGGTGCAGCAGCTGAATAACGCCGCTTTTTATAATTGCCGCGCACTGCAAACGCTTTCGTTCGGCGCGGCGCTGCGGCGCGTGGGCAGCGACTGCTTTACCAACTGCTTTGCGCTGCAAACCCTCACGGTGTGTGCCCGGCCCGGTGAGGCCACGGGCCTTGGCAAGGTGCTGGCCAGCATCACCGCCCCCATCACGGCGCAGTTTATGGGCAATCCGCCCGCTGCGCAGCTGTTTTTCCCCGAATATTCCGACGATCACCCCGAAAATGGCCCCGCACATATTTTCATGCACGAATTTCAGGGCGCGGGGTATCTGTTCCGGCAGTGCTTCGGGCTTTCGGGCGAGGTGCATTTTGCGGAATACGATGCCTGCTTTGCCCGTGCCGAAGCACTGGAACCCCCCGAAACGCTGTGCCGCATTGCGCTTTCCCGCCTGCGCTTTCCCGCCGGGCTGAGCAGTGCCTGCGCCGAGAGCTACCGCGCCGCCTGCCGCAGGCACGCCGATGTGCTGGCCGCGTGGCTGCTGGCCGAACAGGCGCTGCCCGCGCTGGAATTCGTGTGCCGGGAGGCCCTGCTGTGCGGCGAGGCGCTGGGCCGTGCCGCTGAGCTAGCCGCCAGGCAAAACCAACCGCAGGCCGCCGCCCTGTTACTGCGCTTTGCTGCGCCCGCCGCACCTGCCGCCAAGCGCTATGATTTTGATTTTTAAGTTTCAGGCAGCTGCCGCCGCAGCGGTGCCTTTACCAAAAAGAGCCTGTACAGGGGGCCTTTGCCCCACTGTACAGGCTCTTTTCATTTTTCCCGGGTAGCCGTCCAGTAAGCGCCCATGCTCTGGCCGGGCTGGTGCGTTACTTCGTTGCTCAGGTAGGCCGCCAATTCCTGCGGCGGCTGCCACGCAAGGGCCTCGGCTTCGCTTTGGAATTCCACCTCGGCATACATAAACTCGGTGGGCTGGCCGCGGTCCACACGGTTCACCTCCAGGCGCAGGCCATCGGGCAGGCGGTAATCCCGGCGCGTTTTGGGAATCAGCGGCTTGCCGATGATCTCTTTCAGCCCCTGGTAAAATTCCGGCTCCACCGCTTTTTCCAGCTCCTGCCGAGCCAGGCGGCCTTTGCCCTTAAAGCACAGGATATAGGCGGTTTCTCCGCCCTGCTTGCTTTCGCGCCGAATGCGCACCGTGGGCTTTACGCTTAAATACCCCTGCTCCATTTCATATTCTGCCTGCAGCGGCAGCCCTTTGGGCCAGCCCTTCACCATCCATTTACGCTCGATCTCCATGGCCTTATTCCTCCTTTTGCTTTCAGTATACCTCGGTTTTGCCGCCGGAGCAAGCCGGAGATTCTTTTGCACAGTCGGCGCATTTCTGGCACCGTTGGTTATATTTTCTTTTGCGTTTTTGCGGTTTCATGCTATAATGTATTCTGTATATTGATGTCTTGATCTAAGGCAACACCGCATAATTCCTGCCTGAGGGCTTAAGCACCACTCCGGCGGCTGCGGCACCTCGCGCGCCGTATCGGCACTTAAAATTATGCGGTATTGTCCTAACTTTTTTTACAGGAGTGTTTGGCGGCTATGCCTATGATTTCTAAAATTTGTGATTTTTTGAAAAAACACCGCCGGTTCACCGTGCTGGTGCTGGCCCAAATGGCCTTTTTGCTGGTGCATTTTGCGCTGGCCATGCGGGTGCAGGCCCCCATTGTGTTGTCCGGCAGTGAGCTGGAGGTGCTTTCCGATAAAGCCATCGTATCGGACGGCGGCGTGACCATGATCGACAACGAGGATTACGGCCCCTTTGCCAGAACGCCGATGCTCAGCCTGAAAAAAGGCAGTTATGTGGCCACCGTGACCTATGAATCCTCGATGGAAGGCGCGAAGGTTTTTCAGGATAACGATTATGTGACCATGAACCCGCAGCTGCTGGACCCCGGCAGCAACTATGCCACTTTCAGCCTGTGGGCCGGGGGCAACACCGCCACCAGCTTTCAGTTTTCCTACAACGGCGGCACCCGCAGCATTTATCAGTTCACCCTCACCCCCACCCATGCATGGGCGCGGGTTTCCAGCCTTGGCTGGCTGCTGTTTTTTGTGCTGCTGGATCTTTTGCTGCTGACACGCATGGGCGCGCTGCCCATTTGCCGCTCGGCTTATTCGGCCCGCCTTGTATACGCCGGGCTGGCTGCGCTGGTGATTTTTCAGTGTATGCCGCTGTGCGCAGGCTTTTTGTTTTCGGGGCATGACCTGCCGTTCCACCTGTGCCGCATTCAGGGCATTGCCGACGGCCTTGCCACCGGGCAGTTCCCCGTAAAGGTGTATCCCACCCTGCTGCAGGGGCAGGGCTATGCCAACGGCGTTTTTTATGGGGACTTTTTCCTGTACATTCCCGCCGTGCTGCGCCTGATCGGTTTTTCGCTGCAGGCAAGCTATCAGATCTATGTTGCCCTTGTCAATCTTGCCACTGTGCTGATCAGCTACTGGTGCTTTTCCAAAATGTTTGCCAGCCGCCTCAGCGGCCTGCTGGGTGCGGCGCTGTACAGCCTGAACCTGTACCGCTTTACCAATCTTTATACCCGCGCTGCCGTGGGCGAATTCAGCGCCATGGCCTTTTTGCCGCTGATTTTGTATGCACTGTGGGCGGTATTCATGCTGCCCACCGATGCCCCCGGCTATAAAAAGCTGTGGATTCCGGGCCTCATCGGCTACAGCGGGCTGATCCTCACCCACATTCTCACCTGCGGCATGGCCGCCCTTTTCACGATCCTTGTATGCCTTGTGTGCATTCGCAAGGTGTTTTGCAAAGAAACCTTTGCCGTGCTGGCCAAGATTGTGATCTACACCACGCTTGTGTGCCTGTGGTTCCTGGTGCCCTTTGCGGACTATATGCTTACCGATCAGCTGATCGTGACCGTGGATACCCACTCGATTTTCAGCACCATTGGCCAAAGCGCTTTCCCGCTGCAGATCCTTTCCTTCTTTGCGCCCGCCACCGGCCTTGGGCTGGAGCTGAAAGAGGGCGTGCAGAACGATATGGGCTTTACGCTGGGCGGCGCACTGCTGCTGGCCGGGCTGGTGCTTCCCCTGCTTTGCCTGCAGCCCGGGTTTAAGGCTGAACGAAAAGCCAAAGCCGCCGGGCTGTGCCTTGGCTTCGGTGTTTTGTGTATGTGGATGTCCACCACGGCGTTCCCCTGGTTTGAGCTTTCGCGCGTTCTGCCCCCCATTGATAAATTTGTAAGCACCATGCAGTTTCCCTGGCGCTTTATGAGCGTGGCGGGCCTGTTTGTAACGGTGGGCGCTGTGGCGGGCTTTGCTTTGCTGCGGCGCAAAAACGCCGGGGCCTTTGTGGCTGTTGTATCCGTGATCGGCGCTGTGGCCGTATTCACCTGCGGCTATTATTTCCACGATCTGTACGAGTCCGACTCCAGCTATGTCGTGTATGAAATGAGCGATTTGATGTCCAACGCCAAAAACGAGCCCTATGCAAAGCTCACCTATCAGATCGGCGGCGCAGAGTATCTGCCTGCCGGCATGGATTTGGATGAAACCTGGCTCATGACCAATCTGCAGTACGATGCCGACAGCGTGACCGTGACCGACTATGTAAAAACCGGCGTGACCGCCCGCTTTACCGCGGAAAATCACACCGAAACCGAGCAGAGCATGATCCTGCCCTTGGTGGGCTACCGCGATTACCGCGCCAGCGCCAACGAGCAGGCCCTGCCCCTTACCCGCGCCGAAAACGGGCAGCTGCTGCTCACACTGCCCGCCAGCTTTACCGGCAGCGTGTGCGTAAGCTTTACCGAGCCGCTTTTCTGGCGCGCCGCCGAGGCGGTGAGCGCCCTTTCGCTGGCCGGGCTTTGTGCCGTGGGGCTTGTGCGCCGTATGCGCCGTCAAAAGGCTGCCGTTTCCGTTTAAAATGCAAAAAGGTCTGCCGCACAGGAATGCAAAAACCTGTGCGGCAGACCTTTTTTATTGGATCGGCGGTTGTAAGCCGATCAGTTGCCCAGCATGATATTCAAAATTTCAATATCCGTGCTCTTCATGCCCACGCGGCCCATGCGGCCCACAGCGGCAATGGTTTCTTCAATATCATCGTGAACCATGCCTTCACCGGGCTGGAAGCTGCAGTTGTGCAGGCCCATTTTCATGCCCAGCAAAGCCGTTTGCAGCGCAGTGGAGATCTTGGCAGCGCAGCTGGACTTTGCACCGTCGCACACCATGCCGCCCACGGTGCACAGCGTGTTGGTGATGGTATCGCACAGCACCGAGTAGGGATAATCAAACATATAGCAGATGCCGCAGGCTGCACCGCAGGCTGCGCTTACCACGCCGCAGTAGGCCGAAAGGCTGCCGATAAAGCTTTTTTGATGAATGGCCATCAGGTTGGCCACCACTAAGCTGCGCAGCAGCTTTTCGTGATCGACATTCTTTTCGCGGGCATAGATCACCACCGGCACGCTCACCGTGATGCCCTGATTGCCGCTGCCGCTGTTGATCACCACCGGCATGGGGCAGCCGTTCATGCGGGCATCCGAACCGGCGGCCGCATAGGCGCGGGCGCGCAGGCCCACGGTGGGCCGATCGCTGTCACACAGCAGGATCTGGCCTACCGATGCGCCGTAGTGATGCTTTAAGCCTTCCTCGCAGATGGCCATGTTGCACTCGATCTGCTTTTCCAGAATATCGCGCACATCCTCAAGCTCCACGGCATCGGCAAATTCCAGAATATTTTTGATATTCAGCAGCATTTTGTCGCCGTTGAGCTGGTTTTTTTCTTCCTGTGTGGCCACCACGCCGGGCTGATCCTTGCCGTCCTTCTGCATTTTGGTAATGTTTTTGTGGGTGCCCTGAATTTCCACCAGCGCGGTGTGCTGGGCCGATTCCAGCTCCACCACGATATACAGGTTGGCCACATTTTCGATCAGCTTGCATTCGCAGTAGCTTTTATCCGACAGCAGGCGGCGCACCTCGGCACGGTCTGCATCGGTCACGCCTTCCAGCACGGCCAGATCCAATTCAGGATCGCCGCCCACAATGCCCAGCACAGCAGCCACATTGATACCGCGCAGGCCGCCGGAGTTGGGCACCGTGACGCCCTTTACATTTTTCACGATATTGCCGCTGCAATGCACGGTGACATGCGTGGGCATTTCGCCCAGCAGCTTGCGCGCCTTGGCGGCTGCATAGGCGATGGCAATGGGCTCGGTGCAGCCCAGCGCCACGATCAGCTCGGAGCGCAGCAGAGAAAGATGATTGTTATATAGTGCTTGATCCATAATGATCTCCTTCTGAATTTTTCACACACTCTTATAGTTTGATCTGCCGAAGGCCGAAAACACAGCCGATTCCATCATTCTGCTTCGTTTCAGGCCCGTTTCATGCTATAATATAAGCTATGATCATGCTGGCACATGGTTATAGTGAGGTGTGGCTTTATGAATTTTTTGAATCTGAAATACTTTTGCGTGGTGGCCGAGGAGCTCAGCTTTACCCGTGCCGCCCAAAAGCTGTTTATTTCGCAACAGTCGCTCAGCCTTCATATTTCCAAATTGGAGGATGAGTTCGGCATGGTGCTTTTTAACCGCACACAGCCCTTAACGCTGACCGAGGCAGGGCGCTGCCTTTACCAGCACAGCAAACAGCTGCTCAGCGAAAAGCGCATTACGGAAAAAGCCATGCAGGATATCAAGGACTTTCGCAACAGCGATCTGACCATAGCCATTCCCATCAGCCGCGGCAGCATTATGCTGGCGGATATTTTGCCGGAGTTTCATCGGCTTTATCCGCAGGTGAAGCTGAATTTGATCGAGGGCAGCACACGCCAGATCCAGGATGCGCTCTATCAGGGCGAAGCGGATCTGTATATCGGATTTGCCATAAACGATCCGGCAGCCGTGCAGGAGGAAACCCTGCACCGCGAGGGTATGTATTGTGCCGTGCCCACTTTTTTTCTGAACAGCTATTTGGATGCTGACCCGGGTGCGCCGCGCCCCGGCACCCTGCAGACGATCGATCGGTTTGCGGGCTGCCCGTTTATCAAAATGAGCAGCGACACCTGGCTGGGAAATGTTTTTGACCGCTGCTGTGCCGAGCAGAATTTCACGCCGAATATTTTGCTGGAAACCGCCAGCATGACCACGCTGGTTTCGCTTTGCTCGGTGGGCATGGGCGCCATTGTGATCCCCGGCATTTTTCTGCATCGGCGCGCGGTTTCGTGGAATCATGCCGATTGGCGTGACTCGGTAACGGTTTATCCGCTGGATTTTTCAGCCGGGCAGCAAACCATTACCATTGCCTATCTGAAAAAACGCTTTTTGAGCCGTGCGGCCAAAGAGTTTATCCGTTTGTGCCAAGAGCATTTTTCTGATAAGCCCAATTTTTGATCACAGTCGGCCTGCAGCCTTCATTTTTTCTTCCAGCGCATCCTTGGCCTTCTTGATATAGCACAGAGTCTCGTTGTCCAGCGGATAGCGGATCACGCAGCCCGGTGTAAGGATCTGGTTGCGGCCGCCCAAGCGCACCAGGCACTCATAGATCTGGTGCGAGATGGCGTTATGGTCACGCTGCGTGATATCGGTGCGCTTCAAGCCGCCCATCAGGCACTTGCCGGTCATCAGCTGTGCCTCGCCCACCTCGGGCAGGGTTTCCCACGCATGCCAGTTAAACACATCCACGGGGTAATCCTTGAGAAGCTCAAACATAATATTGTTGCCGTGTGCATGAATGGTGTTCATCCAGCCGCCGTTTGCTGCCTTGAGCACGCGCAGATCATACGGAACGCCGAATTCCTTGTATTCCGCAATGGTCATAAAATCAAAGGTGGCATTCTGCGCTGCAAAAAACACGCCGTCGGCGCCGGCTTCGATCACAGCCTTTGCCATTTCGCAGGTGGTTTGGGTGATCACTTCCAGCGCATGGTGTACGGCATCGCTGCGGCCTTCCTTTAAGTGCTGGGCCAGTGTGTTGCCGGAAATTTTGTTGGCGATGGTCAGCGGGCTGAACACCGTAAAGATCACAGGCACTTCCTCGCCCTTCACCTTTTCCAGCAGCAGCTTGAGATACTTCAGCTCGCGTGCCAGGCTGCCCTCGCTGGGGCTGCAGGGCTTCAGCTTAAACCAATCGTCTGCACAGTGAATGGGCGTTTTGGTCACCTTGGCCACGCCGCCCTTGGCCACCTCGGAATAATCGATCTCGCAGCCAAAGTCTTCAATGGCATACATCCCATTGTTCATGGTTTTGATGAAATCCACATCATAGGTGCGGTAGAACTGATAGGTTTCCTCTGCCAGACGAACGGGGTCAAGATCAATGCCGGGCAAATGAGTCCAGAAAGAATAAGGAAGCGAATCGGTTTCCTTGCCCTGTACTGCGGCACGGATGCGTTCTTTTTTGGTCATAGGCTGATTGATCATTTGCGTTTCCTCCATGTATATTGGATCATATTTCAGTTTGTAAAGTGAGAAGTGCTTTTGGCAAAACAAAAATCACTTCTTTCTGCTTCTTGACAAACCATAGTATACAGTAGTATCCTACAAGGTGTCCATCACAAAAATCGTCGTTCATCACAGTTATTTGATTGTGATTTGTCAAAAAATTTACTGTCTTGGACATGCTACAATCATTTGGTTGTATGGCGAAGCCAAAAAACTGCTTGAACCATTGTGGCAATACCGATACAATGGAAAGCAAGAAAGGCAGCCGAAATTCCTGTTTTGGCTGCAACTCACCGCAACCCACGCAACTCACCGCAACTCAAAAGATCGAAAGGAATAAGAAGATGAAAAAAGTATTTGCAGGCTTCCTGGCCGGTGCCATGGCTTTGACCCTTGTTGCTTGCGGCGGCTCCGCAGCTTCTTCCGCTGCTCCCGCTGAAAGCGGTTCTTCTGCAGCACAGACTTCCAGTTCTAAAGATTTCCCCAACGAAACCATCACGCTGGTTTGCCCCTTCTCTGCCGGCGGCGGCACCGATGTGGGCGCTCGTAACCTGGCAACCGCTCTGTCCAAGCAGCTGGGCGTGAATGTGGTCGTAGAAAACCAGACCGGCTCCGGCGGCTGGGTGGCCTGGACCGATCTGATCCAGGGCGATTACGATGACGGCTACACCATCGGCCTGATCAACCACAACTTTGCCATGGGCGAGCTTGACCCCGATAACCCCCGCCCCTACAACCTGGACAATGTGCAGCTGCTGGCCAACCAGGCATTGGATTACAATGTAATGGCAATCCGTTCCAACGATGATCGCTTCACCGATATGGACAGCTTTATCGAATATGCCAAGAACAACACCGTTATGGTTTCTGCACAGGCCACCGGCATTACCGACGGCGATGCCACCACTGCTGAGTGGTTCAACAAAACCTTCGGCACCCAGATCACGGTAGTGCCTGTGGACGGCGCTTCTGACAGCCGCAGCATGTTCCTGGCTGGCGACACCGATGTGTTCTTTGCTTCCATTTCGGATGTACAGGCCGCTTATGCCGACGGCAGCATGAAGATCCTGTGCTTGTTTGCTCCTGAGCGCAGCGGCTTTATGTCGGATGTTCCCACCATTGAGGAAGCCACCGGCAAATCCTACACCGCTTTTGCCGCCCGCGGCTACTTCTACCCCACCAGCGTTTCTGCTGACAAGGCCGAGATCATGACTCAGGCCATTCTGAAGGCTGAGGAAGATCCCGACTACATTGCCAACATGCAGTCCTTGGGCCTGCAGCTGGACAACACCTCCGGCGAGGCTTATCGTGAACTGCTGGAGAGCCAGGTGGAAGCCCGTCAGGCTATCTGGGGCTGATTCTGCGCATTTGTAAGGCAACCTTTTGATTGTAAGTGCCTGTCTGTTGAAAAGCAGGCAGGCACTTTTTGCATTTGCAGTGAAAAAGAGAGGAAGTAAGGATGAATAAGAAATTCCACCGCGATGTGTGGGTGGGCATTGTTTTGCTGGCGTTCTGCGCTTGGCTGCTGTTTCAGTCGGCACAGATCAAAGGCGATGCTGCCATGCTCCCCTGCGCATTGTCTGCCATGATGGCTGTATGCGCCGTTTTCATCACCATTGGCGGCCTGCGCAAAACCAAAACCGAACAGGGCCAGTATGCTTATAAAATGACTGTGGTCGGCTGCAAAAACGGTTTTATTTTTATGGTCTACATTCTGGTGTACTATCTGGTATTCCGCTATGTCACCTACTGGATCGCCACGCCCATTTTCCTGATCGTTGCACAAAAGCATCTGGGCGTGAAAAGCTGGAAGGTGAATCTGATCATCACCGTGATCACCACCGTTCTTTGCTACATTATGTTCGTTCTCGTGCTCAAGCTGCCCATCTATAAGGTTGGCGCTTTGGGCCGTATGTTCCGCTTTGTGTAAGGAGGGCAAACTGATATGGCACAATATATTCTTCCCGCTCTTGCCTCCTTTGCAAACTGGGAGGTTCTTCTTGGCCTGGCCATCGGCGTTGTGGGCGGCATGATCATTGGCATCATCCCCGGCCTTGGCCCCTCGGTGGGCATTGCGCTGCTGATCCCCATCAGCTTTTCCATGACCCCCACCGCCGCACTGGTGATGATGGCTTCCATGTACACCACCGGCGTGTACGGCGGCTCGATCACCGCAGTTCTTTGCCACACCCCCGGCACCGCCGCTTCTTCGGCCACCACTGCCGACGGCTATGAAATGACCAAACGCGGCCGCGGCATGGAGGCTGTTTCCACTGTTACCATCGCTTCGGTGGTGGGCGGCATTGTGGGCGCTATCTGCCTGATGCTGTTTGCCCCCGCACTGGGCAAGATCAGCCTGATGTTCTCGGTGCTGGAATACTTTTTGGTTGCCTGCTTCGGCATTCTGGTGGTTTCCGGCCTGACCGGTGAAAACCGCGCCAAGGGCATTTTCTCTGCACTGTTCGGCCTGCTGCTGGGCTGTGTGGGCATGGATGCCATCACCGGCGTTTCCCGCTTCACCTTTGGCCAGCTGTGGCTGGAGGATGGTTTTGACTCCACCCCCATTCTGATCGGTCTGTTTTCCATCAGCCAGTGCCTTTATCTGGTCGACCGCCTGCTCAGCGGCACCGGCTCGACCATTGTGGATGACCCTGTTGCCGGCTTAAAGGGCAAGCGCTGGGAAAAAGGCAACACCAAGCGCCTGGCCCCCGTTATGCTGCGCGGCTCTGCCATTGGCTCTTTTGTAGGCTTTATTCCCGCAGCAGGCTGCAACATTGCCGCATGGATCAGCTACAGCGTTGCCAAAAACACCTCTAAGCACCCCGAAGAATTCGGCCATGGCTCCATTGAGGGCATTGCCGCTTCCGAATCTTCCAACAACGCTGCCTGCGGCGGCGCTATGATCCCCCTGTTCACCATGGGCATTCCCGGCAGCCCCGTTACCGCCATTTTGTACAGCGCCATGCTGATGCACGGCCTGCAGCCCGGCAGCGGCCTGTTCAGCGGTGAAAAGGCTGTTACCACCTATGCTATTTTCCTGGGCTTCCTGTTTGCCAATGTCCTCATGGGTATCATCGGCGTTACCATGGCCCGCCAGATGGCCAAGGTTTGTCTGGTTCCCAACTCGGTGCTGGTGCCCATCATTGTGGTTCTGGCCTCCATCGGCACTTACGCTTTGAGCAACAAAATGACCGAGGTTGTGATCATGCTGGTGTTCGGCGTGATCGGCTATCTGATGAAGATTTTTGAGTTTGAGCCCGCTCCCCTGGTGCTGGGCGTTGTGCTGGCCGACATTATGGAAAGCAACTTCCGCCGCGCCCTGATCATGGCTACTCCCAAGGGCGGCCTGTTCAACTATTTCCTGACTCGCCCCATCTCCATCATCATTGTGGTGATCATTCTGGCCTTTGCGCTGGTTCCCACCATCAGCAAGCTGATGAAGAAAAAGAAGGCTGCCAACTAAAAGCCTGCCCCCTGGCAGAGCCTGATCCTTGCAAATTTTCATTTAGGATGCTCCCTGATTTCCAAAGGGAGCATCCTTTTTTGAATCCAGTCGGAGCTTTCTCTTTTCTGCACTTTTTTCTTTTTTAAAGTTGTGTATTTGTATGGCGTACATTTGCACTGCATCTTACAAAAAGAAAAGCGGATTGTTTTAAATTTCCGTCAGATTGCCTATTGTGATTTTAGCCGCCGGGCACTATAATTTAAGCATAGCAGCAAGGGCGCTGTGGGATGATCCCGCAGCGCCTTTCTTGGTATAAAAGCCAGTCTGCTGCTCGTATTTTTGGGTAAAAACAGACGGTTTTGCAGCTTGTGCACAGCTTGCTGAAGCACAGCGGCCAGGCGGCAGGCCCCCATCACAAAATCTGTATATAAGGGAGAGGAAGTATTATGGCAGTATCCATTACCGAACTGTACGGCAGCAAAACCTTTAATGACCGTGTCATGAAAGAACGCCTGCCCAGCCCCACCTACAAGGCTCTTCGTGCTGCAATTTATGAGCACAAGCCCCTTGACCCTGAGGTTGCCAATGTGGTTGCCAGTGTGATGAAGCGCTGGGCCATGGAACAGGGTGCCACTCACTACACCCACTGGTTCCAGCCATTGAACGGTATTACCAGCGAAAAGCACGACAGCTTTATTTCGCCCGTAAGCGGCGGTACCGCCATTATGGAGTTTAAGGGCAAAGAGCTGATCAAGGGTGAGCCAGATGCCTCCAGCTTCCCCAACGGCGGCCTGCGCGCCACCTGTGAGGCCCGCGGCTATACTTCGTGGGACCCCACCAGCTATGCCTTTATCAAGGACGATGTGCTGTGCATTCCCACCGCCTTCTGCAGCTACACCGGCGAGGCGCTGGACAAAAAGACCCCCCTGCTGCGCTCGATGGATGCCCTGAGCAATCAGGCGCGCCGCATTTTGAAGCTGTTCGGCAAGGATGTAAGCTATGTCAACACCACTCTGGGCGCAGAGCAGGAATATTTTCTGGTGCGCAAAGAGGATTACAAAGAGCGTCTGGACCTGATCTTGGCCGGCCGCACCCTGCTGGGTGCTTCGCCCAGCAAGGGCCAGGAGCTGGAAGAGCATTATTTCGGCGCCATCCGCACCGAAGTGAGCGAGTTCATGAAGGATCTGGACGAAGAGCTGTGGAAGCTGGGCATTCCCGCCAAAACCAAGCACAACGAGGTTGCTCCCTGCCAGCATGAGCTTGCCCCTGTGTTCGGCACTGTGAATGTTGCCGTTGACCACAACATGCTCACCATGGAAATGATGAAAAAAGTGGCCGACCGCCATGGTTTGGTTTGCCTTTTGCACGAAAAGCCCTTTGACGGCGTGAACGGCAGCGGCAAGCACAACAACTGGAGCATGAGCACCGAAACCGAAAACCTGCTGGAGCCCGGCGACACCCCCAAGGAAAACCTGCAGTTTTTGATCTTCCTGGCCGCCATCATCAAGGCCGTGGACGAATATGCCGATCTGCTGCGCGCCACTGTGGCCAGCCCCGGCAACGACCATCGTTTGGGTGCCAACGAGGCTCCCCCCGCCATTATCTCCATCTTTGTGGGCGAAGAGCTGGAGGCCGTGATCGACTCCATTGCCTCCAACTCGCCGTATGCCGCCCCCACAAAGCTGAAAATGGATCTGGGCGTGGATGTTCTGCCCACCTTCAGCAAGGATTCTACTGACCGCAACCGCACCTCGCCCTTTGCCTTTACCGGCAACAAGTTTGAGTTCCGTATGCCCGGTTCCAGCCAGAACCTGAGCGATGCCGACACCGTTTTGAACACCGCCGTGGCCAAGAGCCTGCACGATTATGCCGACGAGCTGGAGGGTGCCGAGGATTTCGAGAGCGCCGTGATCGCGCTGATCAAGCGCACCATTCACGACCATCGCCGCGTGATCTTTAACGGCGACGGCTACACCGAGGCATGGGAAAAAGAAGCCGAGCGCCGCGGCCTGCCCAACGCCAAGTATACTCCCCTTGCCATGAAAGCCCTGCTGGCAGACAAAAACATCCGCCTGATGGAGCAGTTCGGTGTGCTGACCAAAACCGAGATGCACAGCCGCTACGAGGTGGAGATTGAGCATTACAGCAAGGTGATCAACATTGAAGCCCTTACCATGCTGGAAATGCTGCGCAAGCAGATCACTCCCGCCGTGGCCGGTTACAGCAGCGAGGTTGCCTCGGCCGCTGCCGCCAAGCAGGCTGTTTCGGATAAGCTGAGCGTTCGCAGCGAAACCAAGCTGCTGGAAAAGCTTTCTGCCGGTGCAGACGAGCTGAGCGATGCCATTGACGAGCTGCAGGAGGCCGTGGATAAGGCCACTGCCGAGTCTGACGAGCCCGCCAAGAGCTATCTGTATCACGATGCTGTGCTGCCCGCCATGGAAAAAGCCCGCAAGGCATCCGATACTCTGGAGCGCATTTGCTCCGAGGATTACTGGCCCCTGCCCAGCTACAGCCGTATGCTGTATTATGTATAAGGCAGCCGCCAACCGGCCCGCGTTTTAACCGCCGGGCCGCCCTGATCTGAGCCATTCTCCTTTTCCTATTTTCTACACCAGCCGGAAAGGTCCTTTTCCCCTTAAAAAGGGAGAGGGGCCTTTCCGGCGTATTTTTTCCGCACTATTTCACCAATTTCACCGCTCTCTTTTCCGCAATTTTCGGCAAAGCATTTCTATACAGCCGCGCGGTGTTTGTGGTATAATAATTTTGTTTGAGTTATGGGGCGCAGTGCTTTGCGCCCTTTTTAGAAATTAACACGCTGCCCTAAAAATATGCATTCCAGAATGCCTGCGCTTTTGGGCATTTTCGTATTTTAAAGGCAGCGCTCTTGAATTTTTTTACCAGCAGGAAAAGGGGTAAACCATGAAGATCGGTTTTGACAACGAAAAGTATCTGAAAATGCAATCCCAGCACATTCGTGAACGCATTGCCAAATTTGACGATAAGCTGTATCTGGAATTCGGCGGCAAGCTGTTCGACGATTACCATGCCTCCCGTGTGCTGCCCGGTTTTCAGCCGGATTCCAAGCTGCAAATGCTGCTGCAGCTCAAGGATCAGGCCGAGATCGTGATCGTGATCAGCGCCGAGGATATCGAAAGCAACAAGGTGCGCGGCGACTACGGCATCACCTATGATCTGGATGTGCTGCGCCTGATCGATGCTTTTCAGGGCGTGGGCCTGATGGTGGGCAGCGTGTGCCTGACCAAGTTTGCGGGTCAGCCCGCCGCCGAGGCTTTCCAGAACCGTTTGGAAAGCATGGGCATTCGCTCTTACCGCCACTACAAGATCCCCGGCTATCCCAGCGATGTAGAGCGCATTGTAAGCGACGAAGGCTATGGCCGCAACGATTACATTGAAACCAGCCGCCCGCTGGTGGTGATCACCGCCCCCGGCCCCGGCAGCGGCAAAATGGCCACCTGCCTGAGCCAGCTGTACCATGAGCACAAGCGCGGCATCAAGGCCGGTTATGCCAAGTTTGAAACCTTCCCCATCTGGAACCTGCCCTTAAAGCACCCTGTAAATCTGGCCTACGAGGCCGCCACCGCCGATTTGAACGATGTGAACATGATCGACTCGTTCCATCTGGAGGCCTACGGCGAAACCACCGTAAACTACAACCGCGACATTGAGATCTTCCCCGTGGTGAACGCCATGTTCCAGCTGATCGCCGGTGCGAGCCCCTATAAATCCCCCACGGACATGGGCGTGAACATGGCCGGCAACTGCATTTCGGACGATGCCGTGTGCCGCCGCGCCAGCCAGCAGGAGATCATTCGCCGCTATTATAAAAGCATGTGTGAGCAGCGCCGCACGGGCGAGACCCGCGATGATCTGCGCAAGCTGAAGCTGCTGATGCAGCAGGCCGGTGTTACCACGCAGGATCGTGCTGTTGTGGGGGCAGCCCTGCAATGCAGCGAGGCCAACGGCAGCCTGCCCGCCGCCGCCCTTGAACTGGAGGACGGCACCATCGTGACCGGCCACACCAGCACCCTGCTGGGCGCATCGGCCGCCGTTTTGATGAATGCACTCAAGGCACTGGCCGGTATTGACCATGAGATCGATCTGCTTTCCCCTGTGTGCATTGAGCCCATTCAAACTCTCAAGACCCGCTATCTGGGCAGCCGCAACCCCCGCCTGCACACCGATGAAATTCTGATTGCGCTGTCCAGCTCGGCAGCCACCAACCCCCTGGCCCGTCAGGCCATGGAGCAGCTGCCCAAGCTGTATGGGTGCGAGGCACATTCCACCGTGCTGCTTTCGGCTGTGGACGAACAAACCTTCAAGCGTTTGGGCGTAAACCTTACCTGTGAGCCCTGCTTTGAAGAAGAGGACCGCAAGTATCACAAGTAATACCGCTTATTTTGCCAAAAAAAATGCCTGCCAGAAAATTTCTGACAGGCATTTTTGTTTTATACGCCGATCACCACGCTGCGCCCACCACTTCGCGCTGCTGCAAAGCACGGCTTTCGTGAACCTTTTCGCGGAAATACTCCAAAATGGCATTGCGGCGAACAATGCCGATAAACACATTTCGGTCGTCTACCACCGGCACAAAATTTTCATTGATGGCGGCGTCCAGCAGCTGCTCCATGCTGGTGGTGGAAGCCGGAACCGCCCGGTAATCACGCTTGCGCGGAAAGCTGGAAATGGGCGTTTCCTCGGCCTGCTCCATATCCAGGCCGTGAATGCGCTTGATGCCCCACAAAATATCGCCCTCGGTCATGGTGCCCACATATTCGCCTGTGCGCCGCAGCACCGGAATGGAAGCGTAGCGGTGGTTTTCCCAGGTTTCCAGCGTTTGACGAAGGGTAAAATCCTCATAAATAAACGCCACATCCTGTTTGGGAGTCATAAATCGAAGAATATTCATAGCTGCCGTTCACCTCATGCAGAATCGTTTTCGGAAAGTTATTTTCCACACTATACAACACTATACGCAAAATCTCTGTTCAGTTTGTGAATGCGCTGTGAACTTTGTGTGCCTTGCCGTGCAGCAAAGCATATTTTAGCAAATATTCCAAAAAATCCTTTTGTCACAGTGCCTCTTTTATATATTATCACATCGTTGGCAGGCAAAGTCAATGCCAGAGGTGCTTTTTGCTGCCCACGGCCCTGCAAATTGGGCAAACCAAAGACAAAGTGCCTATTTTGTGGTATAATATAGTATTCAGTCGGCAGGGCTTGTTTTCGGCATGGCGGCCTGTGGGTTATGCGGGCCAAAAAAGAAGCTGCCCCTCTGCCGCACTGCTGATTTTTTCACACAACGCATTCCTGCGCATACCGCATACGGAGATTTTTTATGAAGCTTCCCACCTTAAAAAAGAGCTTGCGCTCACTGGGCAAAGCGCCCGTGCTGGCCGCCGAGGCCGGTGCCCCCGGCCGCAGCAGGCTGCTGGGCATTGGCGCGCTGGCCGCGGTTGGCGTGCTGGCCGCGGTGTTTTTTCTGCGCCCGGCCAACACACGCACACCCGCTGCGGAATCCCCCACAGGCACCGCCGGGGTGCAAACTGCCGAGCTTACGCTGGGCTACACCCCCGCCGATGGCTTTAACCCGTATCTTGTCAACAGCTCGCTGGTGCTGCAAAACAGCGGCCTTTTGTTTGAACGGCTGGTAGAGGTCACCCCCAGCATGGACTTGGACTATCGGCTGGCCCAAAGCATTGACACCACCGACACACAGGTGATCATCAACCTGCGCGGCGGCTGCTATTTTGCCGACGGCACGCCTATTTCCATCGATGATGTAGCTGCCAGCTTAGAGGCTGCCCGTGCCAGCAGCATTTACGGTGGGCGGTTCAGCAATGTGGAGACCGTGCAGGTTGTGGAAAACAGCCTTGTGCTTTCGCTGCATTCCCCCGACAGCCTGTTTGCTTATCTGTGCGACATTCCCATTTTAAAAGCGGACGAGGCCTATTCCTCGCACCCCACCGCCAGCGGGCGCTACACCTATGGCAGCGATGACACCCTTGTGCGCAATTCCCGCGCGCCCTTTGCCGAAGACGGCCCCGCACAGATCCGCCTTTCCACCGTGAACAGCTATGATGAAATGGTGAGCGGCCTTGCCGTGGGCAACCTGAATCTGTATTCCGCCGCGCATGACGGCAGCGGCTCGGCAGGAAGCGGCAAGGAAAGCTATTACAAAACCAACCAGCTGGTGTATCTGGGCGTAAACAGTGCCAGCAGCAAGCCTATTCTGGCTGCGCCCGCCGGGCGGCAGCTGCTCAGCGCCATGGCCAACCGGCGGCAGCTGGCCGAAAAAAGCTATTATTCCCGGGCTTATCCCGCCACCGGGGCCGTGAACAGCTTTTATCCCTGCGTGAACAGCCAGCAGGTGATCCTGGCCGAGACCGACACGGCCTCGCCGGATGAGGCCATGGCCGCCCTTGGCTATGTGCGCGGCGAGGATTCCCTGTGGCACAAGGCTAACCCCGACGGCTCGCCCGGCGAAGCGCTGAGCCTGAACCTTTTGTATTTTGACAACGGCAGCTACCGCTCGTATGCCGCTGCGCTTTATGCCCAGCAGCTGCTGGCACAGGGCATCACGCTGAATGTGGTGCAGGCCGACAGCTTTGAGCAATATCAGCAGGCCGTGCAAAGCGGTGATTTTGAACTGTACATTGGCGAAGTAAAGTTGTATAATAATATAGATCTTGGGCCTTTCTGGGCAGGTGGCGCACTCAGCGCGGGCCTTGCCCAAAGCGAAGAGCTTGCCGCGGCCTACAGCGCTTTTAAGGCAAACAAAAGCGCCGCCGGGCAGTTTGAGCAGGCATTTGCCGCCCAGATGCCCTATATTCCGCTTCTGTGGCGCTACAACACCGTGATCAGCGGGTTTGGCGTGCAGGGGCTCACCAGCAGCGTAAGCAATGTCTTTTATTCTGTGGCCGGGCTTTCGGTCACGGTTCCCAATTGAATCCATTATTCATCCAAACGGGGAGTTTTGCCCCGATGAAAGGAGAAGCAATTATGATCACCAGTTTGCATCCCCTTGGCCGCATCAGCCTGACCAATCGCTATTTCACCGATCTGGTTTCGCGTGCCGCCCAGAGCAGCTTTGGCGTGGCGGGCATGAGCCCTGTAGACACGGCCGATTCCCTGCGCGCCATGGTGCTGAACAACACCGACCATCAGGGCGTTCGCGTAACGGCCGATGAAACCGGCGTGACCATTGAACTGCACATCAAGGTGGCCTATGGTGTAAACGTTCGCACCAGCGTGGAAAGCATTGCCCACCATGTGCGCTCGGAGATCGAGCGCGCCACCGGGCTGCGCGTTGCCCGTGTCAATGTATGCGTGGATGATGTGATCTCTGATTGATCCGCCCGCGCTTGAGCTTATCTTACAGAGAATAGAACTTGAGGTATAAAAAACATGATCAATGGTAAAATTTTGAAAAACGCCATTATTTCTGGCGCAAACAACATTGCCAACAAGCGCGCAAGCGTGGACGAGCTGAATGTTTTCCCCGTGCCGGACGGCGACACCGGCACCAACATGAGCATGACCGTGGGTGCCTGCATTGGCGAGCTGGAGGCTTTGGGCGATGACTGCACCGTGGCCGAAGCCGCCAAAACCGCTGCCGGTGCCATGCTGCGCGGCGCACGCGGCAACTCGGGCGTGATCACCAGCCTGCTGTTCCGCGGCTTTTCCAAAGCGCTGGACGGCAAAACCGTGGCCGGGCCCGAGGATCTGGCCAACGCCCTTACCAAAGGCGTAGAGGCCGCCTATAAGGCTGTGATGAAGCCCACCGAGGGCACCATTCTCACCGTGGCCCGCGTGGCCGCCGAGCACGCCTCGCAGGAGGCTGCACAGGCCGTGGATGTGCCCGCCCTGTGGAGCATTGTGATGACGGCCGGTCAGGATGCGCTGGACCACACCCCCGACCAGCTGCCCGTGCTGAAAAAGGCCGGCGTGGTGGATGCCGGCGGTCAGGGCATTATGCTGATCTTTGCCGGTATGCAGCAGGTGTTTGAAGGCGGCGAGATCGTTGCCGGGCAGGAAAACACCGGCAGCATGGCCAAGCTGAATTCTTCCGCTGCGGGCAAGGGCGTGTATACCGATGATCTGATGAAGGTAGAGGATATCACCAACGGCTACTGCACCCAGTTTTTGGTGAACAAAAATCCCGATGCCAGCGCCGACAAGCTGCGCGCCTTTGCAGAGAGCAACGGCGACAGCGTGGTGTGCATTGAGGATGATGAAGTGATCAACCTGCATGTACACACGGCTGACCCCGGCAAGATTTTGAGCGAGGCCATCAAGTATGGCTATCTGACCAATTTCAAGATCGAAAATATGCACGAGCAGTTCCTGGCCCGCCAAAAGCAGGCCAAGAGCCTGGAAAAGCAGGCCAAGGCCGAAGCCAGCGCCGCCCCCCAGCAGGAGTTCACCTATGCTGCGGCTGACCCCGAGCAGCCCTTTGGCTTTGTGGCCGTGGCCGCAGGCGAGGGCCTGAAGGATGTGTTCACCGATCTGGGCGTTACCGCTGTGGTTTCCGGCGGCCAGACCATGAACCCCTCCACCGAGGATATTGTGGCTGCCGTGCAGAGCGTTCCTGCCGAAACCGTGTTTGTGCTGCCCAACAACAAAAACATTATCATGGCTGCCGAGCAGGCACAGAAAATTGCCGACCGCCGTGTGGTGGTGCTGCCCACCCGCACCGTGCCCCAGGGCATTACCGCTATGCTGACCTTTGACCCCGATGCCGCCGTGGATGCCAACACCATCGCCATGATGCAGGCCGCCGAAAAGATTGGCACCGGCCTTGTCACCTATGCCGCCCGCGACAGCGAGTTTGACGGCAAAAAGATTCGCAAGGGCGAATATATGGCACTGGAAAACGGCAAGATCGTGGCCACCGGCACCGACCTGACCAAGATCACCTATCGTTTGGCCCGCAGCATGAAGAAAAAAGACACCCAGTTCATCACGGTGATCTCCGGCTGCGATGTGAGCAATGAGGAAGCCGAGAAAACCACCGCTATGGTGCAGGCTAAATGCGGCAATGATGTAGAGGTCACCCATTTGGTGGGCGGCCAGCCGGTGTATTATTATATGATCAGCGTGGAGTGATCTGTCTGCCCCGCGCACCCCGGTAAAACTAAAAGCCCTGCCGCAATGGTCGGTGTTCATAAGGCAGCGAACAGCCACAGCAGTGCAAACTGCTGTGGCTGTTCTTGTAGTTTATCCGGCCATATGATAATATGGAGCCGAACAGACCGGCAAATCGGAATTTGAAAGGATGATGATATGATGGACAAACTAAAAAAGAACATGGTTTTCTACCTACTGTTGCTGATAGATTTTTATATCGTTCCTTGGTTTATAAAAAACACAGGAAGTGCAATGATTGTTATGTTAGTAATTATTCCTCTAATATGTTTAATAACCTCTGTTTTTTATGGGATTAGGAATGGTTTTAACTTCTGGTATATTTTGATTGTAGCAATAATGTTTGCGCCATCTATATTTATATTTTATAACTCAAGTGCATGGGTTTATGTAGTTGGATATGCTGTTATTGCATTATTGGGAAATTTAATAGCATTGCCATTAGGAAAAAGATAACTTCCAGTTTGTCGAACAGATAACAAGGGCGCACTTCTATCCACCGTTCGGTGTAGTGCATTACGCGCGGAACTTGGCTCTCCCTTTGGGAGAGCTGTCGGCGCAGCCGACTGAGAGGGAAAACCATGGCCATACCAAAGGACAACAGTCAACTGGAAAACGCCCGGCGGTTACGCAGTGAGATGACACCCCACGAACGAAAGCTATGGTATCTTTTCCTCCGCAAATATCCGGTGAAGATTTATAAGCAGCGAATCATCGGGAGATTTATCGTAGACTTTTATTGTGCTTCTGCCAAGTTAGTTATCGAATTGGATGGTTCTCAACACTATGAGCCTCAGGGGATGGCCTATGATTCTGAGCGTTCCGCATTTTTGACAGCGCTTGGATTGGAGGTTCTGCGTTTTTCCAACCGAGATGTTGATATGAATTTTCGCGGCGTGTGCACACAAATTGATATCACCATTCAAAAACGCCTGTGGCCCTCTCAGTCACCTTCGGTGACAGCTCTCCCAGAGGGAGAGCCAAGGCAGCTGTGACATATGTCATAATAGCACAAAGAAACGGAGCGCATCCGCGTCACCTTCGGTGACAGCTCTCCCAGAGGGAGAGCCAAGGGGCTGCCTGCGACTGTGCCATATGTCATAATAGCATAAAGAAACGGAGCGCATCCGCACCGATACGCTCCGTTAACTGTCTTACGAACACCCCGCGAAGGCAGGGCTTTGTTTTAATCCTGTTTTATGATAGAGCGGGCTTACTGCTCAGTTTCGGCGTAGAAAAATTCAATTTCCTCGCCCAGGGGGCCCTCACAGAAGGCCACATGAATGGGATAGCTGCCCCCCAGATTTTTGCTGAAGGGCCCTTTGGTGGTGGGGTAGCCCATGGCAGCCAGCCGTGCTGCCTCGGCATCCACTTCTTCGGGGCTGGTGCAGTGCATGGCAATGTGCCGCCAATAGCTGTTGGGGGTGCTGTCCTCCCCGCCGGCCACGATCTCTAAAATAATGCCGTCCATCTGCAGCATGGCACCGCTGGTATTCTCTTCGCCCCATGTGCGAAGCAGCGGCAGGCCAAAAACGCTGCTGTAAAATTCCACCGCTTTGTCAAACTCTTTTTTACCGTTTGCCTTCAGGCAAACATGATGCAAACCACGCATGATCTTTCCTCCTGCCTATCCTACTGTGTGAAACGCTGTTTTTGTGCAGCACTTTCTTGTGTGGATGATGCTTTTACTATAGCACATCTTTTTGCCCAGTGCAAACCCGAAAGGAGCGCCGCCATGCCCGGAGTGGATACCAATATCCAGTATTTAAAAGGGGTTGGCCCCACCTATGCCAAGCGCTTTGAAAAGCTTGGCATCCACACCTTTGGTGACCTTTTAGCCCACTATCCCCGGCGGTATATCGACTATACGCACCCTTATGAGATCTCGCAGGCCCCCTTTGACACGGCCTGCTGCGTGCAGGCCGAGGTGATCAGCAAAGAGGGGGTGCGCCGCCTGCCGGGCGGGCGCAGCCTGTGCAGGGTGCTGGCCGGTGACGGTACCGCCACGCTGACCCTGAGCTGGTTCAACACGCCCTATGCAGCCGAAAAGCTGGAGATCGGTGAAAAATATTATTTCGAGGGGATTGCCGGGGGCAGTATGCTGCGGCGCAGCATGGTGAACCCGCTGGTGCGCACAGCCGCGCAGATCGCCGAAACGCCCCTGGCAGCCGTGTACGGCGCCACCGAGGGGCTTTCCAGCGGTTATATCCAGCGCTGTGTGCGCACGGCGTTGCAAAGCGTGGACACTCTGCCTGACCCCCTGCCCCCTGATATGCGCCAAAAATACCGCCTGCCGGATAAAATGGAAGCCGTGCGCAGCATTCATTGCCCGCCCACGGCCGAGGCTGCGGCCGCCGCGCGCCGCCGCCTGATCTTTGAAGAGCTTCTCACGCTGCAGCTTGGCATTTTGCTGCTGCGCGGGCGGGAAAGCGCTCTGACCAGCGCCCCCATGGCCCCGCGCGATCCTGCGCCTTTTTTGGCCAGCCTTCCCTTTGCCCCCACGGGGGCCCAGCGCCGTGCCGCCGAAGAAATTTGCGCCGACATGGCCAAAGCCACCCCCATGAACCGGCTGCTGCAAGGCGATGTGGGCAGCGGCAAAACGCTTGTGGCCGCCATTGCCATTTGGTTTGCGGCGCAAAACGGCTATCAAAGCGCCCTGATGGCCCCCACCGAGATCCTGGCGCGCCAGCACGCCAAAGGGCTGGCCGATCTGCTGGAGCCCTTTGGCATTGAGGTGGCCCTGCTCACCGGCGGCATGAAGGCCGCCGAGAAGCGCCGCACCCTGGCCGCTGTGGCCGATGGGCGGGCCGGGCTGGTGGTGGGCACGCATGCGGTGATCACCGATAAGGTGCAGTTTTGCAATTTGGGCCTTGCCGTGGTGGACGAACAGCATCGCTTTGGTGTGCGCCAGCGCAGCCTGCTGGCCGGAAAAGCCCGCCAGCCGCATCTTTTGGTGATGAGCGCCACCCCCATTCCCCGCACGCTGGGGCTTTTGCTGTACGGCGATTTGGATATTTCGATCTTAGATGAGCTGCCCCCCGGGCGCACCCCTGTGAAAACCTGGTTTATCAACGGCAAAAAGCGCGCAGATATGTATGCGTGGATCGACAAGCAGATCGCCGCCGGGCATCAGGCCTATATCGTGTGCCCCGCCATTGAGGACAGCGGCGACGAGAGCATCCGCTCGGTGAAGGAATATTACGAAAACACCGCTGTGCCGCTGCTGCCCGGCCGCCGGGTGGGGCTGATGCACGGCAAGCTGCGCCCCAGCGAAAAAAACGCCGTGATGGATGCCTTTAAACAGGGCGAAGTGGATGTGCTGGTTTCCACCACCGTGATCGAGGTGGGCGTGGATGTGCCCAACGCCACCGTGATGGTGATCGAAAACGCCGAGCGCTTTGGCCTGTCGGCTTTGCACCAGCTGCGGGGGCGTGTGGGGCGCGGCAGCGCCGAAAGCTGCTGCATTCTGATCAGCGACCATCAAACCGAAGCCGTGCAGCAGCGCCTGCGCTTTTTATGCCGCACGGCTGACGGCTTTGCCGTGGCGCGCTATGATTTGGAAACGCGCGGCCCAGGCGATTTTTTTGGGCAGGCACAGCACGGCTTGCCCCGGCTGCAGATTGCCGATCTGATGGCCGACACCCGCCCGCTGGCCGCCGCGCAAAGCGAGGCCAAGGCCCTGCTGCAGGCGGACCCCAGCCTGATCGCCCCCCAGCACAAGGCGCTGGGCGATGCCGTGGCCAAGCTGTTTGAAAACGCCGGTGCCATGAACTGAATCCCGTGTTTCTGCGCTCCGGGCAGAAACAAAAAAATCGCTCAGGGCCTTCCCGAGCGATTTTTTATATTTCTCTTATTCCAACGGGATCACATGGCAGAACACAGCCCTGGCCTTGGTGGAAATGGCCTGATCGCGGTGATAGCGGCCAAAATACCAGCAGCGATACTGCACATGGTCGATCAGCTTATCAAAAAAGGCGTGCAGCCAGTTGCCCTGAAAATCCTCGCTGCGAATATTGGTGAAATCCAGCAGCTTGCGGGGGGCATCGTGGGTTAAAATGTAATCCACCTGATTTTCACAGGCCTTCAGATTGTCTATGCACCACTCCAGCTCGTCACTGGTGGGCATTTCGGCACGCCACCAGTTCACGCCCTCCACACGATCCTCTTTGTCAAAGCTTTCACCGCCGCCAAAGCACAGCAGCTTTTTATCCTCGATCTCCAGCACGCTGCCCCGGCAGATGTAATACACGCTGCCGCCAATATGCCGCGCCTTGCCCCCCATAAAAGGCTCTTCGGGGTATTCCTTCAGCATATCATAGTTATCGTGGCAGCCATCCAGAAACAAGATCTTGTAGCGGCGCTTGGTGAGCCAGTGCAGGTTTTTTTGCTCCTGCTTGCTGCCGTCCCACAGAAAGCCAAAATCGCCCAGCACGATCAATGTATCTTTGCGGCCCAAACGGCGAATGTCTTTTTCTTTAAAACGGTCGATCTCACCGTGGGTATCGGCGGTAACATAAATCATACGGGTACTCCTTTTTGTGTGATTTTCTGCCTTGGGCAGAAAGGCAGGATGGCAGCGCATCTTTTTTTGTGAAAAAGCTTTATAAACGCGCCAAAAACTGCTATAATATTGATTATACCCTGGTGTAGACTGGGTTTCACGGCGGGCGGTCTGCCCGGTTTTCCAGCGCTGCATCCATTGCATAAAAAAGCATTTTGTGCAGGGCCTGCCGATTTTTGGCTGCGGCCCGGCTTCTATTTATTTTATCTCTTTTGAGGATAATTGTCTACATGAAAAAACTTTCTGCCTGCCTTTGCGCCTTTCTTTTCAGCCTGTGCGTTTTCGCGCTGCCTGCACAGGCCGTGGGCTATCAGCCCAGCTATGATGTAAAGGCCGCAGCGGCCTATATTGTAAACCTGGATACCAACCTGATCGTGTATGATCACAACAGCGAGGAAAGCCTGGCCGCCGCCAGCCTGACCAAGCTGATGACCGTGGGCCTGATGCTGGATCAGTATCAGGATCAGTTAGACGAAGTCAGCTGCACTTCGCCGCGTTATATCTACGACTATCTGTATGGCCGCAACGCTTCCAGCGCGGATATCCGCAGCGGCGAAACCGTTACCATGCGCCAGCTGCTGTATGCCATGATGCTGCCCAGCGGCAACGAGGCCGCCTATATCGTGGCCGACTATATGGGCTCGGGCAGCGTGGCCAACTTTGTTTCCATGATGAACAATCAGGCCGCCAAGCTGGGCTGCACCGCCACCCATTTTACTGACCCCTGCGGCTTAAACACCGACAATATGCTTTCGGCGCGGGATGCCTATCTGATCCTGCGCTGGGTGATGGATTTTGATGCCTTTCGTGAAGCCTGCAAAACCGAAAGCTACGATATGGGCACCGACCGTGTGGACCGCTACAGCGCCAGCAACCCCTATATGATCCAGAACACGGACAAAATGATCAGCAAAACGCTGGGCGGCAGCTATTACCGCAGCTATGCCCAGGGCGGCAAAACCGGCACACTGGAGGACTGGCAGAACTTTGCCAGCTGGCACACGCAGGACGGCATCAGCTATATCTGCGTGGTGCTGCACGCCCCCAACGACTGTGACCCCTACGAATACCCCACCAAGCGCCCCGCGCTGTATGAAACCAGTATGCTGATGGACTGGGTGTACGAAAGCCTGACCATTCAGACCGCCATGGATGTGAACGAGCCGCTCACCGAGATCCCGGTGCGGTATTCCACCGAAACCGACACCCTGATGCTGTATCCGGCAGACGGGCTGGCCACCATTCTGCCCGCCGAAAGCGACGGCAGCGTGACCCAAAAGGAATACAACCTGCCCGATTCTGTGGCCGCGCCTGTGGCACAGGGCGATGTGGTGGGCACGGTAACGCTGTATCTTTCGGGGCAGGCCATCGGCACGGTGGATCTGATCGCCGGGCAGGATGTGCACCGCAATCAGGTGATCTTTGTCATCAGCAAGCTCAGCGACTTTTTCGGCGGCACCTTCTTCCGCGTATTTCTGGTGCTGAGCGTGATCACGCTGGTGATCTATCTGGTGTGGTTTTTCCTGCACACGGCGCAAAACCACAGCCGCGGCCCGCACCGCCCGCGGCTGAAATAAAAGCCGCGTTTCCCCTTTTGATTCAGGCTGGTATTTTTATACCGCTTGGTGCCGTTGTTTACACGGCGATAGAAATCTAAAAAATACGGAATGTACAGAAAGTGTGATTTTATGCTGGATGTAAAGCGCAACCTTGCCACAATGGTGGATTTTTACGAGCTCACCATGTCCGCCGGTTATCTGGATGAAGGCTACGAGAACAAAGTCAGCGTGTTTGATATGTTCTTCCGCCGCGTGCCCGATGGCGGCGGCTATGCCATCATGGCCGGTTTGCAGCAGTTTATTGAAGCTGTTGACAACCTGCACTTCACCGAGGACGATGTGAAGTTTTTGGAAAGCACCGGCGTGTTCAACGAGCGTTTTCTCGATTATCTGCGCCATTTTGAGCTGCACTGCAATATCTGGGCCATTGAAGAGGGTATGCCCATTTTCCCCCACGAGCCCATTGTTACCGTGGAGGGCCCCTGCATTGAATGCCAGATGCTGGAAACCCTGCTGCTGGTCACCTTTAACCATCAGTGCCTGATTGCCACCAAGAGCAACCGCATTGTGCGCAGCGCCGAGGGCCGCCCCGTGATGGAGTTTGGTGCCCGCCGTGCGCAGGGCTATGACGCCGCCTATTACGGCGCACGCGCCACCTATATCGGCGGCGTGGGCAGCACCAGCTGCGTGATGGCCAGCCGCGACTTTGGCATTCCCGCCAGCGGCACCATGGCACACAGCTGGGTGCAGATGTTCCCCAGCCAGTACGAGGCCTTTAAAAAATACGCCGAAATGTATCCCGATGCCTGCGTACTGCTGGTGGATACCTACAATGTGCTGAAAAAGGGCATTCCCGATGCCATTCGCGTGTTTGACGAGGTGCTCAAGCCCTTGGGCAAGCGCCCCAAAGGCGTGCGCATTGACTCGGGCGATATTGCCTATCTGAGCAAAAAGGCCCGCAAAATGCTGGACGATGCCGGTTACCCTGACTGCACCATCTGCGCCAGCAACAGTCTGGACGAATATCTGGTGCGCGATCTGATCATGCAGGGTGCCCGGGTGGACAGCTTTGGCATTGGCGAAAATATGATCACCGCCAAGAGTGATCCCGTATTTGGCGGCGTGTACAAGCTGGCTGCCGTAAAGGATGCAGGCAGCGAGGAATACGAGCCCAAGATCAAGATCAGTGAAACCGCTGAAAAGCTGACCATCCCCGGTAAAAAGAAAGTGTGGCGCATTTTCGATCAGGACGGCAAGGCCATGGCCGATCTGATCACCCTGTTTGACGAGGAGGTTTCCACCGCCAACGGCATTACGCTGTTTGACCCCACCGAAACCTGGAAAGAGCGCACCTATGTGAACTGCGAGGCCAAGTGCATCAGCACGCCCATTTACGAAAACGGCAAGCGCGTGTATGAATCGCCCAAGCTTTCGGACATTCGCGCCTTCTGCAAGCAGCAGGTGGCCACCCTGTGGGACGAAGTGAAGCGCTTTGAAAACCCCCACGGCTATTATGTTGACCTTAGCCAGAAGCTGTGGGATACCCGCAACGACCTTTTGAAAAGCATGAGCCGCTAAATTAAACCAAAAGCCGCCTGCGCAGCAAATGTGAACTGCACCCCATTTGTTAGACAGTATGATATACTATCTAACAAGTGGGGTGTTTTGCTATGCCAAAAGGAGTACCAAACAAGCGATATACGCCAGAATTCAAAAAACTGGTGATTGAAACCATGCAGGAAGAGAAATTAAGTTACAGCGAAACCTGTCGTAGATTTGAGGTAAACAGCAGAGATCGGATCAAATCATGGGAGCGAATCTATCTGGAGGAAGGGCCGGAAGGCTTTGCCGTCGAACGGCGTGGCCGCAGCAGTAAGGGTCGTCCGCCAAAGCAGTTGCCGAAGCAGGTAGAAGAAGATCTGCTGGCCGAAGTGCAGCGACTGCGTGCGGAGAACGATTACCTAAAAAATTTGCAAGCCTTGGTTTTGGAAGACGAGCGACGCCAGCGCAGAAAACGCTGGTAGTTCAGAAACTAAGGCAAAAATATTCTCTCAATCTTCTGCTCTCAATCGCTCAACTGCCCCGTGCAACTTTCTACTATCATTTGAAGCAGATGCAGAAAGAAGACAAATATGCATCTGTTAAGGAAGAAATCACAACGATTTACCACGAAAACAGGGGTCGGTACGGCTATCGCCGGATCACGGCAGAACTTCGCAAGCGTACATTCTCTGTGAACCACAAGACTGTCCAGCGGCTTATGAAAGAGTTGGGCTTAGTTTGCCGTGTCAGGATGAAGAAGTATCGTTCTTACAAGGGTGAAGTGGGCAAAATCGCACCAAATCTGCTAAATCGGGATTTCCATGCCGAAAAGCCGAATCAGAAATGGGTCACGGATGTGACGGAGTTCAGCCTGTTTGGAGAAAAGCTCTATCTGTCCCCGATTCTCGATCTGCACAGCAGCGACCTGATCAGCTATACCATATCGGATCGTCCTGTGCTCAGCATGGTGACGACCATGCTGAACGAGGCGTTTGCAAAAATTCCGGACGGAACAAACCTCATTCTCCATTCTGATCAGGGCTGGCAGTACCAACATAAACAGTATCAACGGATGCTCCGAGAGAAAGGCATCCGGCAGAGCATGAGCCGCAGGGGGAACTGTCTGGACAATGCTGTGATAGAAAATTTCTTCGGACTGCTCAAAAGTGAACTGTTATATCTGCAAGAATTTCAATCCATGGAACACTTCAAACAGGAACTGATCGAATATCTGGATTACTACAACAACCGCAGGATCAAGGCAAAGCTAAAGGGCTTGCCGCCTGCAATTCACAGACAGCAAGCCCTTTCGGCTGCTTAAACAATTTTTACTTCAAAATATTGTCTAACTTTTGGGGGTCACTTCAAAGCCGGGGGCGGTTTTTTTATTTTTCCATGCCGTCACATTTCAGGCGGATATTCTTTACGGCCTGCTGCAGCGAGTTTGCCAGCACGGTGTAATCCAACCCGCGCAATCGCTCTACCGGGCCGGAATAGCTCAGGGTATAGATACGATCCGGCATGGGCAGCGGCACGGCTACGGCTGCAACGCCGCCGTCCACTTCCCCCTCTGACACGCAATATCCGCGATGGCGAATTTCCTGCACCTGCTCGCGCAGCTCCTCTTCCCGGCCGGGGTAATTGTGCAGCAGCTTCTCCATCAGTTCATCCGGCTGTGCCGACAGCAGGGTTTTGCCGGTTGCTCCGGCATCCAGCGGCACAATGTAACCGTTTTCGCCCGAAATCCCCAAATTGTGGTGGCTCTTCACAAGGTCTACACAAATGCCGGTATCTCCTCGCAGCGCGGACAGCACCACGGTTTCGTTGTGCAGTTCACACAAGCGGCGCATTTCTTCGCTGATCAGCTGGCGTGCCGTATAATGCACCGACACAGCTGATGCGACCATCAGAATGCCGCTGCCCAGCCGATACTGTCCGCTGGCGCTGGACTGCTCGATCCAGCCAACCGATTGCAGCGTTCTTAAAATTCGATAAACTGTTGTTTTATGCAGCCCCACCGCACGGCTGATCTCGGTAAGGCTTAGATATTCACGGCGCTGCGAGGCATAATAATCCAAAATTTTGGTGGCATGCAGCACCGAATTTACCATAGGGGTGGAAGACTCTACAAAATTTGTTTCACCCATTCAGCACATTCTCCTTTTTTGCGCCCTTGCTCGAAAACTGAGCATGGGCGTTTTTTCTTAGGGCAATACCGCATAATTCTAAGTGCCGATACGGCGGGTTTGGCACGGTATGGCCCTCTATTTTTCTACACCGTTTTCACTCTATGATGCATTTTTCGATCCTATTCTCTGTTGTTTCATTATAGTGAACTGCTGTGCAAAAGTCAATCTTGCAGCCGCCCTGCCGATTTTCTTTGGCACTCCGTTTGTTTCATTATTGTGTCTATATTTCAAAATTGTAAACAAAATGCTTGACTTCCCCGTTTTTCGCCCCTATAATGGGCATCAACGGGACACCCTATTGAAACCAGTTTCAATATTGTAAATTCAATTGCAAAAAGGAGATTTGTTATGAACGCTTTTACTGTGCAGGACGCTCCCCTGAATATGGCCCCCACCGGCATTGCCACCTTTGCCAAGGTGCCCATTTGCTACAACATTCACGAGGCCAACGCCGATGTTGCCATTTTGGGCGCACCCTTTGATCTTGCCATTCAGGGTAAAACCGGCTGCCGCTTAGGACCCCGCGGCATCCGCAATGCTTCCACCCGTTTTCGTATGAAAAAGGGCGGCAACTATGATCCCGAGCGCAACAAGAGCTATCTGGATACCGATTTGTGGCGCGTAGTGGACTGCGGTGACTGCGACTATGTTCCCGGCGACCTGACTGCCACCAACAAAAATCTGGAAGAAGCCGTGCGCATTTTGGCAAAGCAGGGCGTTATGCCCATCGTTTTGGGCGGTGACTGCTCGGTAGGCCATCAAACCGTGAAGGGTCTGGACTGCTACTCTGAGCTGGATATCATTCACTTTGATTCTCACCTTGACTGGACCAAGCCCCTGAACGGTCAGCCTTACTTCAACGGCTCCCCCATGCGCAACAACTCCACCTTGCCCTATGTGAAAAACATGATCCATCTGGGCATTCGCGGCATTGGCAGCAGCGGCCCTGCCGATTTTGCCGAGGCACGCGCCAACGGCGATAAAATTTATTCTGTAAAGGATTATCGCCGTGTGGGCATTGAAGAGATTCTGAAGGATCTGCAGCCCGGCCGCAACACCTTTATCCACTTTGACATTGACGCCATGGACTATCCGCTGTCCAAGGGCACCGGCTCTCCCATGCTGGGCGGCTTTACCTACGACGAAGCCACCGAAATGCTGGAGGCGATCGCCAACCATTGCCATGTTGTCGGCATGGCCATGACCGAGGTTGCGCCCCAGTATGACGACGAGGGCGACACCACCTGCTACACGGCAGCCCGCCTGACCTGTGATCTGATGGGCTTTGCCACCAAGGCACGCGAGAAATAAGCCATTCGCTTATTGAAAAAAAGAGGAATAAAAAAGGAGGCTCCCCGCATGACATTTGAAATTATCGACTCGCTGTTCACCATAAAGGCCGACAGCATTATGACGGTCGCCATGGCTGCCGTGCTGCTGCTCATTGGTTTCTTTATCAAGAGCAAGGTGAAATTTCTGGAAAAGTATTGCATTCCCGCGCCTGTGGTAGGCGGATTCCTGTTTATGTTCATCACCTTTATCGGTCATGTTACCGGCAGCTTTGCATTTTCGTTTGACAGTCTGTATCAGTCTCCCTTTATGCTGGCCTTCTTTACCACGGTTGGCCTGGGTGCCAGCATCAGCCTGCTGAAAAAAGGCGGCCTGCTTCTGTTCATTTACTGGGTCATTGCCGGTGTGATCTCGATCATGCAGAACATTATCGGCATCGGCGTGGGCAAGCTGGTGGGGCTGGATGCACCTTATGCTCTGCTTTCCAGCGCCATTTCCATGGTGGGCGGCCACGGTGCCGCCGCTGCTTACGGCAGCACCTTTGCTGATATGGGCTATGCACCCGCTCCGCTGGTGGGCGCAGCAGCCGCCACCTTTGGTTTGATCAGCGCCGTTATGGTGGGCGGCCCGATTGGCCGCCGCCTGATCGTGAAATATAACCTGAAGCCCGATGAGTCCGAAAACTTTGAAAGCGACATCAATCAGGTCAATTCCTCCAGCGGTGCCAAGCTCAGCAGCCTGGATGTGATCAAGAATGTCACGGCGCTGTTGGTGTGCATGGCACTGGGCACCATGGTTTCCGGCTGGATCGGCAAAGCCATCGGCATGAGCTTCCCCACCTATGTGGGCGCTATGTTTGTAGCCGTGATCGTTCGTAACCTCAACGAAAAATTCCACTTCTACAATTTCGACTTCGGCCTGGTCGACGGCATTGGCGATGTAATGCTTTCTCTGTATCTGTCCATTGCATTGATGACACTGAAGCTGTGGGAGCTTTCCGGCCTGATCGGCGGCGTTCTGGTCGTTCTGATCTGCCAGGTGGTATTCATGATTCTGGCAAGCTACTTCGTCGTGTTCCGCCTGCTGGGCAAAAACTACGATGCAGCCGTTATGTGCGCCGGTTTGTGCGGCCACGGTCTGGGTGCTACGCCCTCGGCTATTGTAAACATGACCGCCGTAAACGAGCGCTACGGTATGTCCCGCAAGGCCATGATGATTGTTCCCATCGTTGGCGCATTCCTTGTGGATATCATTTACCAGCCCCAGACCATCTGGTTTATTAAAACCTTCGTGCAGGGCTTCGTGGGCTAAGGCTCATTTTCCTTACGGATAAGGCGTTTCTCCTCCTATATAACAAAAGCATCCCTGCCGGGATCGAGTTCACCCGGCAGGGATGCTTTTTGCATTTTAACTTTTATGCCCGTCAGCCCTGGGGCAAAGCACAGGGCGCGGCATTCTGATTTTGGTTCAGCCCTCCGAGGTGCTGGCGGCGGTGGGGTTGGCCTCGGTAAGCTCCACCTCTACGGTGATCAGCTGGCCCTTGCGCGCCACCTGCAGCGAAACGGTATCGCCCACGCTCTTTTCCTGCACCCTGCTCACCACATCGTTGGCGGTTTCGGCAAGCACATTATCCACGCTCACAATGCGGTCGCCTGCCTGCAGGCCCGCCTTTTCAGCGCCGCTGCCGGGGTTTACCTGGCTGATATAAATTCCGGCGCTGGTAACACCATAGCGGGCAGCCGTGGCGGCATCGGTGATGGTGATCACGCTGATGCCCAGCTGCGGGCGGCCTGTTACATAGCCGGACTGGATCAGATCCATGGCCACATTGTAGGCGGTGTTGATGGGAATTGCAAAGCCCAGGCCCTCGGCATAGTCGCCGCTGCTCTTGGCGTTGACAATGCCGATCAGATCGCCGCTTGCATTAAACAATGCGCCGCCCGAGTTGCCGGGCGAAACCGAGGCATCCATCTGGATCAGGCTCATGGTCTGGTCTTCAATGGTCACTTCACGGTTCAGCGCACTGATCATGCCGCCGGTCACTGTGCCGCCCAGCTCACCCAAGGGGTTGCCTACAGCCAGCACGCTCTGGCCCACGGCCAGACTGTCGCTGTCGCCGATGGTGGCGGGGGTCAGCCCGGTGGCATCGATCTTCAGCACAGCCACATCGGTGGTGGAATCGCCGCCCACCAGCGTGGCGGTGTATTCCGTGCCGTCATTCAGCGAAACCTTGATATTGTTTGCACCCGACACCACATGGTTGCAGGTGATGATATAGCCATCCTCGGTAAGCACCACGCCGCTGCCTGCGCCGCTTTGCACATACTGGCCGCCAAACCAGTTGTTGCTGGTGACCATCGACTCGGTGGTGATCACCACCACGCTGGGGGCCACCTTGGCCGAAACTGCGCTGAAATCGTTGTTGGAAACCACGGCTGTGCCGTCCGTGCGCGGCACCATATTGGTCACCACACGGTTTGCCGAATTATTGCGCATGGCCAGCACCGCGCCGCCGTAGCCCGTGCCGAAGCACACGCCCAGGCAGGCAGCGCCCGCCACGATGCGCAGCGCCCATTTTTTTCCGCCGCCGTTTTTGGCGCTGCGGGGGGCATTGTGATGCTCGGTGGTATGCTGCTGCGGATCCCGGGTATAATTTTTACTGTAATCATACGCCGTGTTTTCGTTTTGTGTGTTCTCGTTCTGGCGGGGCGGTTCTGTTTGCTGAGCCTCCGCGTGGAAATCCTCGGTAGTATTGGCGGTGTTGGTGCCGCTGCTGCCTACATTCTGATAACCGGTATCCGGTGTTTCGTTGGTGCCGCTGTGCAGGCCGTTGTTTTCGTTGTCCATCATATCGATCATCCTTTCGCTTAAAAAGGGGATATACTCTATTGGTTTCGGGGCTTTCCCGATCGTTTGGCCTTAGTATAAAGGCGAATTGTGAAATGCAATTTATATGCCCGTGAAGAATTTGTGAAATTCTGTCACTATCTGCCACAGAGTGCCGAATTGTGAAATTTCCTCTGCATTCCAACCCTTTGAAAATGCCATCTTTTCTTTATTTATTCATATTTACAGGCTATGATCATTATAGCACAGTTCCGCTATGCTGCAAAATAAAAATCCGCAGGAGAATTGATTTATGAATGTGATTCGGCAGGAAAACTGCTTCCTTCTACAAAAAGAATCCCACACCATTGCCCGCTGCACCATTCAGCCCGGGCCCGACGGCATCCTGCTCACCGCCCTTTCGGTGGATTCCTGCTGGCAGCGGCGCGGCTACGGCAGCTACCTTTTAAAAGAGGTGCTGCGCTCCACCGGCGGCTTTGTGCCGGGGCAGGCCAGCCTGCACTGGCTGTATGCCGCGGATGCCCCCGCTGCGTTTTTTGCCAGATTCGGCTTTGTTTTAAAGGATGAGCGTTTGGTTCGCCGCCGCCCCGAAGAGCTTACCGCCGTGAAATTTGCCCAAAGCATTTTGGCCGGGCGCATTCCCGCCGGGGGCTTTGCCATTGATGCCACCTGCGGCAACGGGCACGACACCGAGTTTTTGTGCCGCACCGTGGGGCCTGCCGGGCGGGTGCTGGCGCTAGATATCCAGCCGGCGGCCATTGCTTCCACCCGTGCGCGGCTGGAACAAGGCCGCTTTGAAAATTTTTCGCTGCATTGCACCGATCATTCCCGGCTGGCCGAGCTGGCCGCCCCCGAAAGCGCCGACGCCGTTCTTTTCAACTTTGGCTGGCTGCCCGGGGCAGACCACAGCGTGTATTCCGGCCCGGGCAGCACGATCCCTGCGCTGGAAGCCGCACTGGGCATTTTAAAGCCCGGCGGTGTGCTGAGCGCCGTTTTATACAGCGGCCGTGTGATCGGCGACACCGAAAAGCAGGCGGTGCTGACATGGATGCAATCGCTGCCCCTTGCAGACTATACCGTGCTGGTGTGCGATTTTGCCAACTGGGCCGACACTGCACCCCTGCCCTGCCTTGTGTTTAAAAAGTAATTTTTGGCAGCGCCCGCCGCGCCGCCTTATCACTGACAGATAGGAGATTACTATTATGTGTACTGCCGCTTGTTTTCACCCTCACGATTTCTATTTTGGCCGCAACCTCGACTATGAGTGCTCTTACGGTGAATCCATCACCCTCACCCCGCGCGGCTACCGCTTTGCCCTGCGCTGCATGGGCGAAATGCACACCCGCTATGCCATTCTGGGCATGGCCCATGTGGCCGGAGAGTACCCGCTGTATTATGATGCCTTCAACGAAACCGGCCTATGCATTGCCGGGCTGAACTTTGTGGGCAACGCCGCCTTTTTTGCCCCCGTGCCCGGCAAAACCAACATCACCACCTTTGAACTGATTCCCTGGCTTTTGGGCACCTGCGCCGATCTGCAGCAGGCGCGCAAGGCCCTGCAGAACCTGAACCTTGTCAGCATTCCCTTCAGCGACCAGCTGCCCCTTTCCCAGCTGCATTGGATGATCGCCGACCGCACGGGCTGCCTTGTGCTGGAAAGCACGGCAGACGGCCTGCGCCTTTATGAAAACCCTGCCAAGGTGCTGGCCAACAACCCGCCCTTCCCCCAGCAAATGGCCCACCTGAACTGCTACCGTTCGCTTTCGGTTTCCACCCCTGCCGAGGCCAGCTTTGCGCCGGGGCTCAGCCTGCCCGCCCTCAGCCGCGGCATGGGTGCCATGGGCCTGCCGGGCGATCTTTCTTCGCCCTCGCGCTTTGTGCGCGCCGCCTTTACGGCAGGCAACTCGCTGTGCGGGGCCGACGAAGCCTCAGCGGTGAACCAGTTTTTCCACATTCTCACCAGCGTAGAGCAGCAGCGCGGCTGCTGTCGGCTGGACAGCGAGGAATACGAGATCACTATTTATTCCAGCTGCTGCAACGCCGACAAGGGCATTTATTATTACACCACCTACGAAAATCGCCAGATCACCGCGGTGGAAATGCAGCGCTGCGATCTGGATTCGCAAAAGCTGCAAAGCTGGCCCATGCTGCAGCGCTCGAACATTCTTTTGCAAAACTAAGCGCCGACAAACCTGTTTTTCTGCCCCGTGCCGCACCCGGCCGGGGCATTTTTGTGCCCTATGCCATATACAAACCGGGCGGCGGTGTGCTATACTACAAGAGTGCGATGATTTCCATCGCACTGTCACGATACGGTCACAACGCAAAAAAGCGGCGCCTCGCCGCCCTTGTTTGTTTTTAAGGGAGAATAACGATCATGGCAAAAAGCTTAACACGCAAGCAATTTGATATTCTGGTGGTGCTGGCCGAGGCCGAAAAGCCCCTTTCGCAGCGCCAGATCGAAGAAAAAACCGAGTACTCGCTGGGCACCGTAAACCGCACCATGCAGGAGCTTGCCGAGCTTGGTTTCGCCGCTGCCGGTGAGATCACCCCCGCCGGTGCTGCTGCCTTGGAGCCCTACCGCGCCAAGCGCGCCATTTTTATCGCCGCCGGTTTCGGCAGCCGCATGGTGCCCATCACCTTCAACACCCCCAAGCCTTTGGTGCGCGTACACGGCCAGCGCATCATTGACGGGCTGATCGATGCCTGCCTGGAAGCCGGCATCAACGAGATCTACATTGTGCGCGGCTATCTGGCCGAGCAGTTTGACCAGCTGCTGTACAAATACCCCATGGTGAAGTTTTTGGATAACGCCGTGTACAACGAGGCCAACAACATTTCCTCTTCCATGGCGGCACGGCATCTTTTGTCCAACGCTTATGTGCTGGAGGCTGATCTGGTGATCTCGAACCCCAAGATCATTACCAAATATCACTACCGCTCGGACTTTTTGGCCATTCCTAAAGACCGCACCGACGACTGGTGCTTCACCGTGAAGGACGGCATCATCACCGAAGAAAAGGTGGGCGGGCTGAACTGCTGGCAGATGGTGGGCATCTCGTATTGGGACGAAGAGGACGGCCGCAAGCTTGCCGCCGACATTGAGCACACCTATGCGCAGCCCGGCGGTAAAGAGCGCTATTGGGAGCAGGTGCCTCTGGTGTTCCACAAGGACCATTATCAGGTGGAGGTGCGCCCCTGCCGCGACGAGGATATCATTGAGATTGATACCTTCCGCGAGCTGAAGGCCATCGACAAAACCTACGATGTATAATTTTAGGGCAATACCGCATCATTCGAAGTGCTGATGCAGCGGCGCTTCAGCCGTCAGGCGGGAATTGTGCGGTGCTGCCTTAGCCTTTTGCAAGGCCGCCCCGGCCAACTGGCCGGGGTTCGTAAGACAGCGAACAGCCACAGCAGTTTGCACTGCTGTGGCTGTTTTTGTAGTTTATCCGGCCATATGATAATATGGAGCCGAACAGACCTGCAAATCGAAATTTGTGGAGGAAAGCCCGATGAAAGAAAAGAGTTGTCAAACTCGTTGAGGAACG
>ERZ1034901.41-NODE-41-length-95824-cov-22.247732_pt1 | contig 95824 bp, 87 predicted proteins | sample MGYA00520628_ERZ1034901 | MGnify/ENA primary metagenome ERZ1034901 (study PRJEB33766, sample SAMN09781783) | gut metagenome | biome: gut microbiome | host: Homo sapiens | place: Madagascar | study: EMG produced TPA metagenomics assembly of the PRJNA485056 data set...
CATCCAGTTTTTATCATGTTCGCAAATGATTTTCTCTGGCAATTCTACTTGAAAATAGATTTCTTTCTCTTCTGCCTTTTTCTGTATTTGCCCCAACGCATTTAGAATCGTTTCAACAAGATTTTCTTTTTGCGTATGAACTTGTATGATTCCCTGCTCTAATCGGGCAGTTTTTATAAAGCTCTCCACCAAAAAGCATAATTGTTCTTCACTCGTTTGCAAGTCTTTCATGTATTCTATATTTAATCCTTCTTTTGTTTCATTCAATGATTCTTGCAGCAATTCTGTATAATTTTTAATATTCGCCAGCGGTGTCCTTAGTTGATGCGCAATCTCAGAAATTAATTTCTGTATCTCATATTTACTTTTTTCAGCCTCTTTCCTTCTTCCTTCCAATATTTCCTGTAAACGGATTAATTGATTGGTCGTTTTAGAATAGATTGTTTCTTTCCCTATATCAGAACCATCTAATTCATTGCCGTTTATTAAGGATTCCGTCAATTTATATATTTTATTCATTTCATTTGTTCTCAAATGATTTTCAACTAAATATACAGTGCTTCCTCCGAGTATGAAACCTATTAAAAGTACTGTAAAAATTGCTACAGCCATGCTACTCTCCCATTCTATATCCCATTCCAAATACATTACTGATAACATTCGATGAATCATTCAATTTCTTTTTCAATCTGCTGATCATAACGCTAATTGTGTTAGGATCAATGAATTCACTATCGATTCCCCATATATTTTCCATTATCATCTCTTTTGTAAGAACCTGGTTCTGGTTCATAATAAAATATTCTAAAAGCTGATACTCTTTGAGTGTCAAAGATATTTCCGTCTCTCCAACAAAAACCTGTTTTCTATCGGAATATAACATAACCTGTCCGCACATAAAAATATTTTCATTTGATTTTCTCTTTAGCACAACTTCAATACGCTTTAACAATACTTTTATTGAAAATGGTTTAACCACATAATCATCTGCTCCTGTATCAAACGCTTTTAACATATCTTTTTCGTCATCTTTTGCAGTCAAAAAAATAGCTGGAATTCTTCCGTTTTTTTGAAGTTCCTGATATAGATTTATTCCATCTCCATCCGGTAATCCAATATCTACGATCAACAAATCTATAGAACTATCTATATTTTTAATTGCTTCTTTTCTCGAACCGGCAAGAATCGTTGTATAACCTTGATTTTTCAAAGATGTATCCAATGCCTTTCTTAATAAGGTATCATCTTCTATAATTCCTATTCTCATACACTCCTCCTGATTTGATAGTAATTCAATCTGACTATTCAAATCATAAATCATTTTTATCAATATCAAATTCTTTTGAGCCAATAAAATCATTATATGGTGTCAATTCATATTTTATATCCACGTTTTTCTTGCTCATTTTACATTTCCAAACCTTTCTCTGCCATTTACGATTTTTTCTTAATTCATAGCAACATTTCGATCAACATATTCTTCAAACAATTTCAATACCTTAAGAAATGAATCTAATACATTTTAATTATATCAAGACATACTAAGCCCTTCAATTTCCTTTTTCAGTAGTTTTTCATTACATCTCCACATTTAAGTAGCTCCGCATATCTGATTAGCCTGTTTAGATTACGGTCACTCCGATTCAAATAGGTTATCTGTAATTTAGCCTAGATTATTCATATTTTTCAGTTTTAATGATTATACACCCTTCTGATGTGGTCACTTTAGCAAAACAGATTTTGGAAGTCAATGAACACTCTGTACATATTTCCTTCTAATGTATCTTTTCTTTACATCTATTTCTTTTTTGTTAACTAATTCATTTTCTCTAAAAAGCAAGATAAAATCAAAAGCGAAAAAGCCGATTTTTAAAAACATTTTCCCTATATATTTTTTTAGAAAAATCAGAAATAATACAAATAACTTAGTCAAAAAGTACTTCTGACAAGAAAGTACTCCCATAATATCAGGAGGTGTATCTATGCAAAATGCTCTATTTTCTCTCAAATGTGAAGGTCAGGATTCTCCTGTCGGTATTGACACCGGCACGCCAATTTTGGCATGGAAAGTCATCCAAAAAGGATATCCTGGCAGACAAAAAAATTTCCGGATTCTGTTGTCAGACCAAAAAGAGAATCTCAGTTCCTTAAAAAATATACTTTGGGACTATAAAGCAGACGTGGAACAAAATCATGTAATCTATCACGGGCAAGAACTTTCTTCCCGCAGCGTCTACTACTGGAAAGTCATTCTTACCACAGACAGCGGAAAAACCATCGAAAGTCACACTGCCTCTTTTGAGACCGGCTTTCTTTCCCCCGACTGCTGGGAAGCTCAATGGATCAACTTATCAAAAGAACCTCTCCCCATGCATCAGCCAGAAGTAAATGCAGAGGGAGAACCTCTTCCAGTAAAATTTGAAGAAATTACTTTCGGACCTGTTCACCAGGTACGAAAAGAATTTTCCGTTAAAAAGCCTGTCACGCATGCACGGCTGTATATGACCGCTCATGGAGTTTATCTCCCTCTTCTGGATGGAGAACGTATTGGTCAATATGAATTGACACCCGGGCATACCATGTACCGAAATCAGCTTTTTTATCAAATTTATGATATTACAGGTTCTTTAACACCCGGCAGCCATACTATTGGCGCTTATATAGCAGACGGCTGGTATCGCGGACGTATGGGATTTGACGGCAGCAACTGCCAGCAGGGAAATGAGTTGGCATTACTTTTGCAGCTAGAACTAGAATACGAAGACGGCTCCTCTGATAAGGTCTGTTCCGACGATTCATTTCAGGTTACGGAAGGTGCATACATCTATGCAGATATGATGACCGGTGAAAAATATGATGCGCGCCTAGAAAAAAAAGATTTCTTTTTAAACGGTTACAAAAATTCTGACTTTAGATATGCAAAGGTCATGGAGGAAACATATGACAATTTGCGTGCCCAAACTGGAAACCACATTTTGGTTTCGGAAGTTCTTCTTCCCAAAAACTGGTATCGCCTGAGTGAAGAGGAAGTGATGTTTGACTTCGGAACCTGTATCGCCGGGAGAGTACGCATTCAGGTATCAGAAGAAGCAGGACAGGAAATTCGGATTGAGCATTCTGAGGTAGAAGGACCTGGGCACTCATTCACCAAAAATATCATTACCCCTTACCGGGAACAGATTGAAACCTATATCTGTAAGGGGGAACCTTATGAAATTTATGAACCGATGTTCAACTACCATGGGTTCCGATACGTGAAAATTTCAGGACTGACTGGTGAAATCAATCCTGATAATTTCAGTGCATATGTTCTGGGCACTGAAATGGAACGGACAAGTGCTTTTTCCTGCTCCGATGAACGGATAAATCAATTGCAGCGTAATATTTTGCGCAGTCAGCTTTCCAACATGATTTCTATACCTACTGACTGCCCTCAGCGTGAAAAAGCCGGATGGACAGGAGACGTACAGATCTATGCTTCCACTGCCTGCTTCAATCAGGATGCCAAAAACTTTTTCCTGCACTGGCTTGAGGATGTACGGTACTGCCAAAGTGAAGACGGACAGATTCCTATCATCGTTCCTTTCCTTCCCGGCCATGCCCGCGCATTCGAGGGCATCGGAAGCTCTGCAGGCTGGAGTGAAGTCATCATTATCCTTCCATGGGTACTCTATCAGTATTATGGCGACCCCAAAATTTTGGCGGACTTTTATGACTCCATGGAAAAATGGGTGGAATATGTGCGGTATACCTCGTCCACGGAGAATCCAGAGGGATTACAAAATGTAACGGGCGAACGCGCGGAACATTTAAAGTATATCTGGAATACTGGATTTCATTTCGGCGACTGGCTCACTCCCAGTGTCAGTATGAATCCTGAGACCGGAGACGTAGATCTGATGCAGAGCGCAATCATGACAATGGATATTGTTCCCACCTTTTTTTACGCATACAGTTGTATCCTTATGGAACAAATTTCTCATGTCCTGAATAAAGAAGAAAGAGCCGGCTATTATGCAAAACTCTATCAGAAAATAAAAGATGCCTTCCAGTATGAATATATCAATGATGATGGTACAATCAAAAGTAATCTGCAGGGAATACAGGTTCTGGCCCTGCACACAGGACTTGTAGAAGGAAAAGCAAAAGAAAAAACAATCCAGAAGCTTGTCGAATTAATTCATGAAAACCACGATTCGCTAGATACAGGCTTTTTGTCCACACCATACCTTATGGACGTATTAACGGAAGCTGGATATAAAGATCTAGCATGGAAGCTTCTTTATAATGAACAATTTCCTTCTTGGCTCTATGAGGTAAAAATGGGAGCTACCTCCATCTGGGAGTCCTGGCAGGGGATTCTTCCAAACGGCCAGATATCCCATGTCTCTATGGCGCACTATGCGTTCGGATGTATCGGAGACTGGATGTACCGCAATATCCTGGGAATCCGTTCCCTTGCCCCCGGATATAAAAGGATCCTGTTTTCCCCCGATCTGCATTGCGGCCTGACTCATGCGGAAGGATCTTACGATTCCATACACGGATTCATTTCCTGCGCATGGGAGATCCGTAAGAAAGACATTTTTATGACCCTTACTGTTCCTTTTAATACAGAAGCACAGCTTTCTATCCCCGATGCTTCCATGGAATCACTCACCCTGAACGGGAAAGCAGTTTCATGTAAAGATACAAATTCGCAGGGAATCTTTCTGGATTTGCCTGCTGGCAACTATCAACTGACATTTCAAAGAGAAACGGAGTAAAAAACATGAAATTATTTACTAATTCAGATAACCCGAAAACCAGCCTCGGCTTTGTAGAACGATGTGCAATCGGCTTTGGAAACTTTGGAAATTCCTTTATATTTGCAGCAATTTCCGCATTTTTGATTTTCTATTACACAGATGTAGTTGGATTAAATCCTGCGATTATTGGTACGCTGCTTCTAGTATCCCGGCTATTTGACGGAGTAACAGATGTAGCTATGGGACATATCGTTGACAGAACCCACAGTAAATATGGTAAAGCACGCTGCTACATTTTATGGATGAGTATTCCTTTTGCTATCTGCAGCTGTTTCTTATTTGCCGTACCAACTAATATCTCAGTTACATTGCAGTATATCTATGTATTTATATCATATAATCTGGTATGCTCATTACTTTATACTGCACTGTCTGTACCTTTCCAAACATTATCCTGCCTGGTGACTGAAAACCAGTATGAACGCGGATTGTTTGGCGTATTTACCATGCTGTTTGCAACTGTGGGCGTCATGATTGTTAATAGCTTCACCTTAGGTCTGGTAGATTATTTTGGTGGTACTGCGAGAGCATGGACGATTACAATTGCAATTTTTGCGGTTATCGGCTTGGCTGCTCATATGTTCTGTTTCTTTAATGTAAAAGAACGTGTAGGAGACCTCCCTACAGAAGATTCTAATCCAGATGCAGGCTTAATAGACAGCGTGAGAGCGCTGTTTTATAACAGCTACTGGATCCGTATGGTATTCGTGACAGTATTAATCTATCTTTCCTATATGACTTATATGGCAGCACTAATCTATTACTGCAACGTAAGTCTTGGAAACATCGGACTGTATGCAATCATTGCCAATATTTGTAATGTATGCGAGATAACTTCCTATGTTCTGGCATCTGCCGCTTTTAAAAAATTTGGTAAGGTAAAGACGATGACTACATCAAATATCATCTTTATCATTGTCATTATATGTGAATTTATAGCCGTATCCATGATTGGCAATGTTCCTCTTATTATTGGTCTTACCATACTAAAAGGGTTTTCTATTGGCATGACTATGGTTCCAATGAATGGCATTATGGCTGATTGTGTTACTTTATGTGAGATGAAAACCGGGGTAAATGCAAAAGGAGTCGGTATTTCTGCAATGTCGGTCGGGCAAAAATGCGGAACTGGTCTTTCCAGTGCTCTGTTCGGATTTATCCTTGCCTGGGGTGGTTACTCAGAAGCAGCCACTTCTTTTTCTGACAGGGTCATATTCTCCGTCAATTTTTCTTACCTGCTGGTACCGCTGATTTGTGCTGTAATTATCGCTCTGCTACTCTTTAGGTTCAATCTGGAAAAGGACTACAGCAACGCAATTCAGGAACAAGAAGTTAAAAGGAAATAGTCCTTTAGAATTTTTGAAACTACCTTTATAAACACACACAATACTATTGGGGACAAAACTATTTTGTCTCCAAAATTTAATGGAGAAAATCATGAAAACAGAAATCATCCAATTATATCCTCAAAATGAAAATGTTACGTTAACATCTTATATCATCAATGATTCCGTTGAAATGCTGAATGGCAAAAAACGTCCAGCTATCCTCATCTGCCCAGGCGGCGGGTATCTGGATCTTTCTGACAGAGAGGCAGAACCTGTTGCACTTAAATTCAATGCCATGGGATATCATGCATTTGTCCTGCGTTATTCCGTATATCGGCAGGCAGATGAAGATTTTCCTGATATCTTTTCTGAAACATTTGAAGCCCGCAAAAACTGTCAGTTTCCGCAGGCCATGCTGGATATTGCTGAATCTATGCGCATTCTGAATCAAAACAGTAATACCTGGCATTTAGATACCGGACGGATCGGATTATGCGGTTTTTCCGCCGGAGCACACAATGTTGCTCTATATTGTACAAACTGGAATAAAGAAATATTAGCCGGACAGGCTCCTGATCATTCAACATCTCTGCGCCCGGCAGCCGCAATCCTGTGCTACGGCCTGAGTGACTATACACTAAAGATCAATGAAGGAAATTCTGAAATAATCAATCAGTTTTTCGATGCATCCAATCTTGCATTTCTTGGTGCGACTCATCCCTCAAATGATATTTTGGAAAAAGTCAGCCCTGCCAAACAGATTGATCAGTATATGCCGCCCACTTTTCTTTGGGCAACAGCGGGTGATCAAATGGTTCCTGTAGAACATACGATCCGTATGGCACATGGACTGTCAGAAAACCATATTCCCTTTGAAATGCACATCTTCGAAGAAGGATCCCATGGTTTGAGCCTGGCTTCCCAAGCATCCGCTTCCGGTCTGACAGAAACCTCTGCCGATGTTGAAAAATGGATCAATCTTGCAGAAAAATGGCTGTTAAAACGATTTGCGCTTCCTCTTCCAGAAAAGGCAATAACCTTTGAAGAGTCTTTTGACATCTAAATATTTTACAGAGGTATGTAAAAACCCCGGCGTGCTCCCAAACTGGTGAAAACTGATACGATTTTACACAAGATGGAGGCCAAAAGCATCAGTTTTTCCATCAGCTTTGCCGTTTTTTTTCTTTTCGGTATTTTGCAGGGGTAAGGCCGGTGTCTTTTTTAAACAAACGGATAAAATAGGTCTGATCCTCATATCCTACAAGATAAGAAATTTTTTGTACAGATATATTTGTCTTTTCCAACAGTTCTTTCGCTCTGGAAATGCGAATCTGCTGCAGTGCAAAAATCAGTGTCTGTCCTGTGCTTTCTTTAAAAACCTTTCGAAGATAAGATGTACTGAAATGAAAATATCCCGCAACATCATCCATCGTCATATGTGCATAATTTTGGTTCATATACTGCAAAACAGCCGGTATTTTGTCCTGTATATCATAAATTTTTCCCAATATTTCAATACTTTCAAAATGATTATCTAAAATTTTTGCCAGAAAAACACTCAGTAACAGGTTGACGATTCGGCTGGCAGACTCTTTCATATTGCAATATTCAAATGCCATATCATAAAATAATCTGGGAATTTCTTCATCATCCTTTGTATGAAATACAAGGCACTCTTGTGCGTTATCCGCATAAATTACTTCCGCAAAATATTGATAAAGAAGTGAATCTAATGGAATACTGTACATGAAAGTTTCTTCAAAGGTGCTCCGTCGAATCAGAATGTTAACAGCTACACTATCTGTATCCATACGTACTTTATGTCTGAGTCCCGGAGGAAGAATGAGCAAATCTCCTGATTTTAAACAATATTTTTCTGTTTTTTCTTCAAATTCAACCGAATGCAGACACTCTCCGGATAATACATAGCATATCTCAAAGAAACTGTGGTCATGAAGATATTCCGGATAAAATCTCGGATGCCGATGCAATGATACATCCCAAAACGGCGAAAAATAATCTTCTTCGTAAAATTTTCGTGATTCCCGCAAATTTTGAAAATTAGCATTCATACATTTTAAGTCTGTGTATATATAGACTTTAGAATCCTTGATTGGCATACTCAAATCTTCTTTTTCATTGTCATACAGATCTTTCATCTGTATCAGTTTACCGCGTTCTCTGTAATAGGTTTCAAAAATTTTTTCCCCTGATTGATATGTGTACAGCCAACTCTGAATATACTCCCTAGTAATTTTATATTCTGACATGCTAATTACTTCCTTTCTTTCCCTTCCCTTTTTATCAACTATGTTTCTCCTAGAGATACACTTTCATTTTTTATATTGTACCATGAGATGATTCGTAATTCATTATATATAGATTAACTGTGTTAAAAGTCTTATGTCTTTTTTCTGCTCATTAGAATATAAAAGAACAAATTCTGCTGCTGTCTTTTCAAGCATTTCCGCCGCATTCACACCATCGCAAATAAAACGTTCATACCCTTTTGCAATCAATTTCTGTTGTACATTACCGTATATATTTTTCCACTATTCACCAACAGAATACTTCTCATATATCATTGTAACCTTTTCCAATTTCTGATGGATTTCTTCTGTTGTCATGGCATCTGCATAAATCAATACTGGTTTCGTTAACAATGCCCTCGCTATAGAAACTCGCTGTTGCTGCCCACCGGACAATGTTGATGGAAAACGTTCTAATTTATCTTTTAATCCAAGCGTTTCCACAATCTCATTGAAAAAATCCACATAGATTTCCCTACCATCCAGTCGCATCGAAAGAATTGAAAAAATAATCAGATGATACCACATCTATGGACTAAGATAAGCATTCTTTCGAAATCCGTAATACTAATTGTCATAAATAGAAAAGAGCGTTATAATAAAAACAATTTGAAATCAAAGAAATAAGTTAGAATTTCTAAACATAAGGAGAAAAAAATGAGTACAAAAGTTGAAAAAGCATTAGAACTACATGACAAAGGGTATAACTGTGCACAGGCTGTAGCCTGTTCTTTCTGTGAGGAATTTGGTGTAGACCAGGAAACAATGTTTAAAATCTCTGAGGGATTCGGATTTGGCATGGGCATGATGGACATGTGCGGAGCTGTAACCGGTATGATGATGGTTATCGGAATGGACAACAGCATCGGAAATCTTGAAAACGGAAAAGCTACAAAAGCAGATACCTATAAGAAAACAAAAGAATTTGCAGAAAAATTCCGCCAAAAGAACGGAACCTATTATTGTCGTGACCTAAAGGGAGTCTCTGGAAAGGGGAAAGTTGTCCCATGTTCTCAGTGTATTGCAGATGCTGTTGAACTGACAGAAATGTATTTAGAGAGTGTAAAATAAAGTCGCTAAATAATTGGGAGCTATGCTCCCATTATTTATTTCTCCCTGATCTCTTGAGATTGCCTCATCCACTGATCTTCTCTTCCAATTGTAACAATCGATTGTTCAGTACTGTATAATAAGCGCTTTCTCTGTTTTCAACCAAGATCATCGTAATATTCGCTGCAACTGCAAGATCTACCAGGAAGCTGTCTTCTGTTCCTGCTGTTTCCTGACTGAGAATCATTTTATTCCCTTCATTCTGTTCTTTCAGTATTCTTTCGAACAGTTTCGTAAGAACTGTACTCTCGTCTATCTTAATTTCTTTTATCTTTTCTATCTCAATTTCTTCTTTTCTGATCAGCTGCGGCATACTTGGATGTACCGCACGTACGCCTCCAAGATACCTGTAAAGCGGAATCTTTTCTGCAGCCGCTGCTGCTCGCGCCACTGCAAGTGATATTGCAAAGGATGTCTGTTCATTTCCGTTTTCTTTCAGAATTGTATCAATCTTTCTTTGTTCAAATACATTTTCACCGATTATTTCCGGTGCAATCTGACTGTTAAGCAGTTCAATTTTTTCTTCGATGTGCACCTGCTGTTTTTCTGTCTGCTCTTTTTTACTATAATTTTTTCCTGCCATAGACGCTTTTCCTATGATTTCTCCTCCTGCCAGCACTTCCACTTCAATAGCCGGATTTCCGGCGAAATCAAGGATCTCTCTTGCATAAACGTCACGGATTTCTATTGCAAGATCCAGCTTATTTCTAACTTCTGGTTCCACACTCCAAAACCTCCTTTTCGTTGCTTTTCTTTCTATTTTTGTATGCTGTTTTTCGTACTTTGCTTAATTTCAGTATTTCCTTTTTGGAATAACTTCATGCGTTGACTTTTCACTTTTCAACGCTTACAATCATATGTGCAAACATTTGTGACAGATTTTTAGATTGGATGTTGCACATAAAAGTTATCATTTTTCTTTTGGGGAGGAATTTATTTATGTTAGACAAAGGGAAACATTTTCTTTTACTGACAGTCAGCACACTGATCATGGCGATTGGTACCTACTTTTTCAAGTTCACGAATAACTTTACCTTCGGCGGTATCACCGGTCTTGCTGTTCTTATTGCAAAGACAGGACTTATGACAGCCGGTGATTTCAACTTTGTTGCCAGTATGACGCTTCTGGTGATCGGAATGATTGTTCTTGGTAAGAAATTCGCAGCTAAGACAGCTTATTGCAGTATTCTGCTCTCGGTAACGCTTTCTTTTCTGGAGCGCGTCTGCCCGATGAAAGCTCCTTTGACAGACCAGCCGATGCTGGAGCTTTGTTTTGCGATTGCACTTCCTGCTCTTGGCTCTGCCATTTTGTTCAACATTGGCAGTTCCAGTGGCGGTACAGATATTATTGCTATGATTTTAAAAAAATATTCCAGCTTCAATATCGGACCGGCTCTTATGCTTTCTGATCTGTTGATCACTATTGCCGGATTCTTTATCTTCGATATCAAAACTGGATTATATTCTTTGCTCGGACTTACGATTCGTTCTTTCATGGTAGACACCTTTATCGAGAACTTCAATTTGTCCAAATATTTTAATGTTGTATGTGACGACCCGGAACCGATCTGTGATTTCATCGTTCATGAGCTGAACCGCAGTGCCAGCGTCTTTCACGCAACGGGTGCTTATTCCGGTCAGGACAAAGCGATCGTCCTGACTGCGCTCAACCGTACCCAGGCTGTCCGCCTGCGTAATTTCATCAAGATTACTGATCCAAAGGCGTTTATTCTGATCTCTAATACAAGTGAGATTATCGGAAAAGGATTCCACAGTATCTGATCAACTCTGTTTGATCGGATGTTGTGAGTGGGGCATTCTAATGAAATAAGTGATCTCCGATCCGTGTTCCGTAACCGCCTACACTGAAATACAGACAATCTCCAATCGGATTGCTTCCTGCAAGTGCATCTTCTGCCGCCTGCATCGCAGCTTCTGTATAGCCCTGGTTTGCTCTTACGCGGTCAAGCCATCCGGACATTGCCGGTGAGAACTGACCGGACTGGTAGATTACTTCTTCCATCGTATCCGGATAAGAGGAACTCTTGATACGGTTCATTACAACCGCTCCAACCGCAACCTGTCCTTCATACGGCTGGTTTCCCGCTTCACAGAAGATCAGGGATGCCAGCAGTTCTTTTTCTGCCTGCTGTGCAGCCTCTGCTTCTGCCTGTGCCGCTGCTGCCGCTTCTGCTTCTGCCTTCTCTCTGGCGATCCGTTCTGCTTCTTCCGCCGCACGTCTCTCTTCTTCCAGCTTTGCTTCATAAGCAATCTTCGCTTCAACTGCCGCGATCTTCACATTCTCGATCATCCCTGACTGTACATCGATCACTTCCTTTGATACACACCAGTCAGTACCTACATCCCCGGCAGACTGCGTGTCGTCTAAAGTTTCTTCCTGATCCGATGACTCCGTTGACACTTCTGATTCTACAGCACTCTGCTCCTGTGCTTCCGTGGAACTTGCAAATCCCGTCAGCATGACCGTACTCATCATTGCTGTATACATCGCCAGAAACATCCTTTTATTTTTATTAAATTTCATATACCCTCCTAACAATTTTGTTGCATAATTTTTACCATTTAATTGCTATTCTTTATTAATACTATGCATTATTTTCATTTTTATTACATTTATTACAAAAATGTTACGAGCGATATAATATCATAAAAATGTGTGCATGTCAACTTTTTTATTTCACACAGAAAATTCGATCCTTTTTTCGTTACTGTTCACTCTGTTTTTACTATTTTGTCTTTTCTAATAAGTCTGTGATTTTACAGCATAACGTCTTCGATAATCTCACTAAATATTCTACCTGGGCTTTGTTAATATTCTTTTGTTGTTGCTCATATTGTTGGATCGTTCTTAACGGAACCCCGGATAATTCAGATAGTTCTCTCTGGCTCATTCCTGCATATTTCCGTAATATTTTCAGACTTGTTCCCTTCTTTGCTTTCATGTATAATTCATTCATCTTATCAGAGAATTGACGGATATCCATTTCATGGTACGGTGAATACAAACCGCAGACTTCTGTGATTGGAATATACTTTTCTATTTCCCTGAATGTAAGGGATGTCTCCCACTGATAATAAGCTAATGCCCAGCCTGTCCAATATTCTTCACTGCGGTCTGCGGAATAACATGGTTTCTGGCGCTCGTAGGCGATCTGTGATGTATCCAGTACTTCATAGGCCAGTTCTACTCCAGACATGCCGGCAAGGAATCTATAGTCACCGCTTCCAAACTGCTCTGCTATTCCCGACATCAAAAACCAGTGATAAAACTGCTGTAAATCATAGCACATATCATATACAGCAAAATCCAACATTCTCGCAAGGTTCCTTCTTGCGGACTCCAAATAAACTCTATCGTAAGCGCAAATCATCTGATCTCATCTCCTCATCCATGATCTGTATTATATACAAATCTCCTTTTTGTCTCTTATTCCGTTCTACATCAAAATATTCTCTTCTGGCAGACCTGTCTCTCAACATCTTTTTCCTATACCATTCTTTACTTGCAGCTGATTCGTAACCGGTAAATTCAATCTGCTGAAATGCCTTTTTGCTTTTCAATACAAACTGCTGTCCCAGCTTTCCAAGATGCATTGCCCGATTTAATTGCCGATATGAAATAGATCCATTTATAAAATCCTGAGCAAAAGAAAAATAACTGTCGTCCGCACGGTAACCAACAATCGCGTCATATTCTTCATACTCTATTTTAAAATTCTTGAGGATATATTCTTTCGCCTCTGCTGCAAGGGCTGATGACACTTCGAATTCTCTATTCTCCAACAGAATCGACAACCAGTGTAAAATACAGTATTTTTCATCATTCAGATTCAGAATTTCCAATCCTGAGCAATCAATTTCATAGCAGTTTGCAATCCCATCTTTCTCTTTGGACACGCCCCATTCTCTTGCCATATCAATCTGCTCTGTACAATAAAATCCAAGTCCATAATCATTATATGGCTTTCCATACCCAAACTCAGGCTTCTTAATGATTTCGGATGAACCATGATAGATTTTTCTTTTCATTTGTTTTGACAAAGGGACACCTTCTTTCTACTTCATTCTTTTTTAAGTCACTGACCACGTATAATGTATCCGTGATAATTTATCCTGTTTTTACTATACTCCTTTAGGAGTATAATTTCAACTTTTAATGTATGCCAACTCAAAGAACAAAGAATGTGCCTCGGCACATTCTTGCGCCTGCGGCGTTGCTAAGCGCCAGTGGCGCTTGTTTAGCAAGGACCGAAGTGGAAACGTAGACCGCTTGCGACACCTACCTTGTACGCCACAGTGCGCATCCTAAGCGGAGCGTATTTTATATATTAGGAAAGGACTTTCCTAATATATAAAATACAGTCCCTGTAAAAAGTTTCACCTTCCTACAAGAACTGTATCTCTCAACATCATTTTATCTCATTTTTTACAATGTCACGATTTCTCCATCTTCATCCCAGAGATCATGCCAGTCTTTTGCTCCATGCCACAAGAACACCTGTCCTTTTACAAGGCGGTTTCCTTTTTCGAGTGTTGCGATCTTCGCCATCTCTTCTTCTGTCAGCGGATCTTCTGTCATTGCTTTTAAGTTACTTACATAATTGTGAAGTGAGAACGGGATTGCAATCTCGCCTCTTTGTCTTGCCCATTTCAGTGCAATGATCGCCGGGTGACAGTTATGAGCCTTCGCAATCTCCTGCATAACCGGAGTCTGCAGATCTGCTACATCTTCCGGACACATATCTCTCTCCGGTCTCATCGGAGAACCGATTGGCATGTAACCTACCGGCTGGATATCGTGTGCTACGAGGTAATCGTAAAGTTCCTGTTGCTGGAAGCAAGGATGGATCTCAAGCTCACAGGCAACCGGTTTGATCTTCATCAATGGAAGTACTGCTTCGAGTTTCGGAATCGTCATATTGGAGATTCCGATGAATCTTGTCAGTCCGTCTTCAACGAGTTTTTCACACTGTCTGTATGTATTCATGAATTCTTCCACACTGAATGGTTTAGAATCCGGATTTCTTGACTCTACATCGCATTTTGGTGCATGGTAATTCGGGAATGGCCAGTGAATATAATACATATCCACATAATCACACTGGAGATCTGCGATACTTTTCTTGCAAGCTTCTTCGACATGTTCGTGCATATCATTCCATACTTTTGTCATAATAAAGAGATCTTTACGTTCTACGATTCCCTCATCAAATGCATTTTTAAATACTTTACCGATCTCCGGTTCATTTCCGTAGCATGCAGCACAATCAAACATGCGGTATCCGCTTTTGATTGCTCCGTCTACTGCTTCAGCAATCTGATCTGCTGTAAATCTGTCGGAACCAAAGGTTCCCATTCCGATACATGGTGCTTCATCACCTGTGTAGAATTTTACTTTTGGCACATCTGCCGGATTAATAAATTCACCCATGATAATTCTCCTTTTATCTAATCTAACCGATCTTCTCAATCTCCACCTGTGGATAGATCTTTTCCATATCTTCTTTTACGAAGAATCCTGTTTCTTCTCTGAGTGCTGCTGCCGCTGAGATTGCACTTGCTTTCTTCAATGTCTCTTCAACCGAAAGTCCTTTGCTAAGTCCAAGAGCGAACCCGGCGATCATAGAATCTCCGCATCCTACTGTGTTTACCGCATCAATCTTCGGCACACGTGCGCGAAAGATTCCGTCGTCACATACGACAAAGGAACCGTCTCCACCGAGTGACACTGCTACGATCTCGACTCCATCTGCATGAATCTGTTTTGCCGCATCTACCATGTCCTGGAAGTTGTCGCAGCTTTTTCCTGTCAACATACGGATCTCATCAATGTTTGGCTTGATCATCGTCGGCTTTGCCTCGATTCCCATCTCAAGCAGTTTTCCACTTGTATCAAGGATGACTTTCTTTCCTGCCTCTTTGCAGATTCTTACAAGACGCTGATAAGCTGTTCCGTCAAGTCCTTTTGGAACACTTCCCGACATAGCAACAACATCTGCTTTCTTCACCAGTTCTGTGAAATGTTTTTCGAATCCCTTAAATTCTTCCTCAGATACCGTGAATCCCGGCTCAAGAAATTCTGTCTGTACGTGATTGACTTCATCCCAGATGTTGATACAGGATCGGCTCTCTTCTTCCAGATGATAGAATTTGCTCTTGATTCCAAATGGTTTCAGTGCATCTTCGATATAATTTCCTGCATGACCTCCGACAAATCCTGTCGCGACCACTTCCGCTCCTGCGATAGACGCCGGCTTGGATACATTTAATCCTTTTCCGCCCGGTGTGTAGGCACATTCTTTCACACGGTTGACTTCACCGACCTGATAGCCTTCCACAACATATCTTTTGTCGATTGCTGCATTTAATGTTACTGTAAGTATCATATTCGGTACAGAGCTTTGATACATCAAAGCTCTTGTCCCCCTCTCTGATTAATCTTCGTTTACAAGCATTACTTTCCCCTGTACAAGTCCCGGTGTCTTAAACATCTGGAATGCTTCCTGTGCCTGGCTCATCGGAACCATTTTGTAAATAAATCCTTTGTCGAATTTCAGCTGTCCTGTCGCAAAGTAATGTGCTGTCAGATCCCACTCTTTGCCCGGGAACGGTGCGCTGTAGGACATCCAGGATCCTGTCAGTTTGAACTCTTTACGGTTCATGTTCTCCCACATTGCCGGTGTGAACTCAAGATTGACATGTGGTGTTCCGATAAAGCAGACATGGGATTTATTTCCTGCAAGCTCAAAGGCCATATGCATGGTCGGAACCTGTCCGGCTGTCTCGAATACAAATCCGTATCCCTTGCCGCCTGTGATCGCCATAGCTTCTTCCATGAAATTCTCTTTCGTTGTGTTGACAACTTCGTCTGCACCGAGGCGTTTTGCAAGTTCAAGTCTCTCATCACTGATGTCGAATACTACAACTTTCTTTGATCCGAAGATCTTGCACCACTGCATTGTAAACATTCCGATTGTTCCGCCGCCGAGTACTGCAACATACTGTCCGCCCTGATAATCATTCTGGAATACACCGTGGATAGCTACAGTGGCAGGCTCAAACATGGCCGCCTGTTCATACGGAATGCCTGGATCATATACAACTGCATTTTGCTCTGGGATCACTACATAGTCCGCATTGGATCCCTGCTCTCTGGAACCAATAAAGCTGTAATGTTTGCACAGAGAGAAGTTTCCGTTCTGACAGTCATCACATTTCATACATGGTTTCAACGGTGCACCGGATACGTGATCTCCAACCTTAACCTTTGTTACACCTTCACCTACTTCTACAACATCTCCTGAGAACTCATGTCCAAGTACGATTGGATAGAAATGAACTCCATTATGAAGTACTCGTGGAATATCAGATCCGCAGATACCGGAACATTTTACTTTGACCTTAACTTCGCCCGGTCCCGGTGTCGGTTCTTCGTAATCAAGATACTGTACGTCTTCGTTGGCGCATACAACTGCTGCTTTCATTTTCAAGATCCTCCTTTTTTGATCTTTTGTTAATTTATTTCTTATTCATGGTTTTTCGCCATAGTGTCCTTTAATTGTTTATAAAGCTCTATATATGTTTCGTAATTTCTATCGTAAACTTTTCTGTTTTCATTATTCGGTTCGTGGGAACGCTTCTCTTCAATAGTAAGCTTCGCTGCCTCGTCAAAGTCTTTGTACATTCCGATTCCGACTCCGGCAAGGATCACTGCACCGAGTGTTGTTGCTGTGTCAGAGGATGGAACAACAATTGGTTTTCCTGTGATGTCAGACTTGATCTGTGTCCACAACAAGGAGTTTGCTGATCCGCCCATCGCACGTAGGACTTCTACTTTCGCTCCGGCCTCTTCTGCAACATCAAGGTTATGCTTCAATGCATATGCTGTTCCTTCCATTGCCGCACGGATGAAATGTCCTTTTGTCTTACTGAAATCTAATCCGTAGTAAACACCTTTTGCGTTTGGATCCCAGATTGGAGTTCTCTCACCGGACATATATGGGAGGAAGATCACTCCGTCACTTCCCGGTGCTACTGCTGCCGCCTCTTCATTAAATAAATCCAGTGAGCTTTTTCCCAGACGTTTTCCTTCTTCTCTTTCGTACGCTCCGAACTCCCGCTCAAGCCAGCGCATCACTCCGCCGCCTCCGGTTGTTCCGCCTTGTAAGAGCCAGCAATCCGGCACGACATGAAATCCAAGAATCAACCGCTCATCAGCACGATACTGGTCAGTACAGATACTCATTCCACCTGCCTGTCCACCTTGTTCCTGTGTTTCTCCGCTGTGGATCACTCCTGCGCCGAGAGTTCCACATGCTGCATCGAGTCCTCCGGCCACGACCGGTGTTCCTTCCGCCAGTCCGCTTTCTTTCGCAGCTTTCTCATTTACCTCACCGATCACTTCATGACAGGCATGAATTTCCGGCAATAGTTCAGAAGAAAATCCAAATTCCTGACACATCTCTTTATTCCAGGTTCCTGTTCTCATATCGAAGCAGTGAAGGCTATATCCCTGAGAAAGATCCTGTGTCATCACACCGGTCAGTTTGTATGCAATATAACTGTTGGATTGAAGGATCTTATAAGTCTTTGCATAGACTTCCGGCAGATTTCTCTGATACCAGATGATCTTTGCAGTTGTATAAGATGGCTGCAAAGAGTTGCCGCAAAGCTCGAAGATCTTGTCTTTCCCAATCTTTTCATTGAATTCTTCACAGATATCTGTGGCTCTTGTGTCCATCCAGATTGGGGTGTTCGTAAGTACATTTCCATCTTTATCGACTGCGATCGCAGACCAGCTCTGTCCATCGATTCCGATTCCTTTAATCTCTTCCGGGGAAATATTTCCTTTTACGAGTACCCTTGGGATTGCATCGCAAACTGCTTCCCACCATTCTTCCGGATTCTGTTCTGCCCATCCAGGATGTGGGTAATAAACCTGATAATCACCGGTTCCGGTTGCCTTGACGGTTCCGTCTTTTGCAAAGACTGCAATCTTGCAGGCACTGGTTCCGATATCTATTCCTAATAAATATTCTCCCATGGTCTCCTCCTCTTTATGAAATGTCCGCCACTGATTCTCCTTCTACGAATCCGGTTTTCAGCCAGATTGTCTCGGTTGTTTCTATTTTGTCTGATGTTTTATCTGATGTTTCATCCTTATCTTCGAGATGACTCAATAACAGATTTGCTGCCGCTTGTCCAATCTCTTCCGTTGGCTGTGTCACGATTGTCAATCTTGGTACTACAGCTCTTGCAAAATCCATGTTATCAAATCCTATCACAGACAGCTGTTCCGGAACTTTGATACCAAGGTCATTGATCTCCATCATTGCTCCGACTGTCATCTCGTAGTTGGAGATAAAGACTGCTGTCATATCCGGATTGTCTTCGTAAAGCTTGCGCATTGCTTTCGCTCCGCCGGCAATCGTGTAGTTACCATCTGCCAGAAGTTTTGTATCTGTTCTATCTGTTTTTCCTTTTAAATCTGATTGTTGTGCTGATCTAGCTTTGGATGATTCTTGTATCGCAAGCTCATATCCTCGTTGACGTTCCCTTGCTGTATACACATTATCTGGTCCTGTGATCATACCAATCTTCTTATGCCCTTTTTTCATCAGCCGTTTCACTGCGTTCTGCGCTGCTCCTTCATTGTCTACAAGAACGCAGTCACAATCTCCGTTCTCCATCCTTCGGTCGATCAGTACAACCGGTCTTCCGGATTTTCTAAATCTATCAAATACTTTCTTCTCTGCTCCGGTTGGCATCATGATCAAGCCATCCACTCTTCTGTGAAGAAGGAATTCTGCTGCCTCTTCTTCTCGCTTCACATCGGATCTGCAGTCACAGATCATCGTCGCATACCCATGACTTCTTAATAAATCTTCCGCTGCTGTAATGATCTCTGAAAAGAAAATGTTGTTCAACTCGGGTAAGATGATTCCGATGGTCTTCGTTCGGTTTGTCTTTAATCCTCTTGCAACTTCATTTACCTCAAAATGAAGCTTCTCAATTGCCTCTTCGATCTTGATTCTGTTTTTCTCACGCACATTTCCTCCATTTAGATAAGAAGAAATTGTTGCAAGTCCGAGCCCTGTCTCTCGGGCAATGTCTTTCATCGTTGCACCCATAAACTTATTTCCTTATTCTGTATCTTGTAAGCTATCACTTGTTTTATTTTGCTTTTCCATCACATCCGCACATCTTCATGCGTGCGATCACCTGTTCTTTTACAGCTTCCATCGCAACAACACCGAGTTTCTTCGGATCGAATGTCTCCGGCTTCTCTTCAAGCAGTTTCTTCACGGCATCTGTGTATGCAACACGAAGCTCAGTAGCAAAGTTGACTTTACACATTCCACGCTCTACACATTCTCTTACGTCTTCTTCACTCAGTCCGGAAGCTCCATGAAGCACGAGCGGAACATCTACAACTTCTTTGATTGCGCTTACTCTTGGCTTGTCAAGAACCGGGGTTCCTACATAAAAGCCGTGCGCTGTTCCAATCGCTACTGCAAGAGAGGAAACTCCTGTGCGCTCTACGAATTCTTTCGCTTCCTGCGGATCTGTGTTCGTATCAGCATCAGCCTCAAGGTCGTCTTCCTTTCCGCCAACTTTACCAAGTTCAGCTTCTACCGGAATACCAAATGCATTTGCTACATCTACAACCTTCTTCGTCACTGCGATATTATTCTCAAAATCTTCGTGGGAACCGTCGATCATAACAGATGTGTAACCAGCTTTCATTGCCTGAACTGCAAGTTCAAAGCTATTGCCGTGATCCAGATGCAGGCACACCGGGATCTTTGTTTTCGCAGCTTCTGCTTTCACGATTCCTGCAAATGTCTCCAATGTTCCGTACTTTACAGTAGAAGGTGTTGTCTGAAGCATCACCGGTGCGTTCAGCTCCTCCGCTGCAGCAATGACTGCTTTAACCATCTCCATATTCTCTACATTGAATGCGCCTACTGCGTATCCATCCTTCTTTGCGTCTAAAAGCATCTTTTCTGATGTAACTAATGGCATCGTATCGTCCTCCTTATTTTCAAAACCGAAACGTTTCGGTTTTGCTTATGTATTCATTTTAGTACAGGATTTATTGCTTGTCAAGATAATGAAAACGAAAAGTATATTTTTATTAAAGCTGCAAATAATGTAAAAAAACACTTCAGGAGGTCTGATGAAATGAAAAACAGAGCGAAAAAGAGATGGTTTGCTTTAATAATCCTTTTACTATGCGCAGTTGTTATTGGTCTGTTTTATTGGAATGGGCAGAAGAAAATGCAAAGTGATGAGGGATATCTTGTGAAATATTCGTTACCGGATAAGAAACTGGAGGTGATCGTCCATGGCATCTGAATCAACAACTCTTTATCTCAAAGCAGACAGGAATGTTGAGGTATCAAAGCAAAACGTCATGTTAGGAGATCTCCTGAGTATGGAGTGTTCAGACAAGACCATCCTGATGAAAGTAAAAACTTTGCGGATCTTGAAGATCCGGGAGGAAAAAGAACAGCGCTATGTAATTTCCGTGTTGAAAATCATTGCCTGTATTCATGAACAGTATCCCCGGTTGGAGATTCAGAATCTGGGCGAGACAGATATTATCGTTACTTATGAAAATCAGAAAACACCACCTCTTCTCTGGCACATTTTAAAAGTAGTGCTGGTATCAGCAGTGATTTTCTTTGGATCTGCCTTCTCGATCATGGCATTCAATAATGATGTTGGGGTAACGAAGCTGTTTGGTCAGATTTATGAACTGATCATGGGAAAGAAGACAGATGGTTTTTCTGTTCTGGAAGTCACGTATTCCATAGGGCTTGCAATCGGAATTCTAATATTTTTTAATCACTTTGGTAAGAAACGCTTTACTGTAGATCCTACACCGATGGAAATACAGATGCGTCTTTATGAAAATGATATCCAGACAACTCTGGTGGAAAATGCAGCACGGCAAAAGAAAGAACTGGAGGTCGAAAAATGAACTTGTTGCAGACAATTTTCCTGGCATTGCTTGGTTTAAGTGCCGGAATGGTAGTAGCTGGCGGTGTCTTTTCTTTCATTGTGGAACTTGGTGTGATCTCAGATTTTGCAGATCGTACCCATACCGGCAATCATATTTTAATTTATGAAGATATGGTAGCAGCTGGTGCGATCCTTGGAAACTTGTTTCAGATTTTTGAAGTTAATCTTCCGGGAAGGATGATATTTCTTGCAATTTATGGACTTTTCGGAGGGATTTTTGTTGGTTGCTGGGCAATGGCACTTGCAGAAATTTTGAATGTATTTCCCATTTTTATGAGACGGGCAAGGATTGTCCGGTATCTCGCGGTGTTTGTGGTAATGGTTGCATTAGGGAAAGGAATCGGAGCGGGATTGTTTTTTTGGAAAAGATGGTAAACTCTACCGCTTCATTTCTTTCCGCATCCGCTCCAGCACCTTTTTTTCTGTCCTTGACACCTGCACCTGAGACATTCCCATTTTCTTTCCTATCTCAGCCTGCGTCTTTCCTGCAAAATATCTCAGATAAATGATCGTCCGTTCCTTCGCTTCAAGTGTTTCCAGTACTTCTTTTAATACAATCCGATCAAGAACCTTTTCTTCCTGCCTGTCTTTTTCTTCCAGCTTATCCATCAGAAGGATCTCGCTTCCCTCTTTCTGATGGATCGGCTTATATATGGATTCCACCTCCACTGACGACTCCATTGCCTGGACGATCTCCTCACAATCTATCTGAAGCTCTTCTGATAACTCTTTCAATGTCGGTTCTCTCCCGAGTATCCTGGTCATCTTTTCTCTCGCCTGCAGACTCTTATAGGACAGCTCTCTCAATGAACGGCTGACTTTTATCATTCCGTCATCTCTCAAAAAACGCCGGATTTCTCCGGATATCATTGGAACAGCATAGGTTGAAAACTGTACTTCATAAGAAAAATCAAATTTATCAATTGCCTTAAGCAGTCCAATGCTTCCAATCTGAAACAAGTCTTCCGGTTCTGCACCTCTTCCGTAAAATCGCTTTACTACGCACCAGATAAGACCTACATTTTTTTCAACAAGTTCTTCTCTCGCTTTTTTATCTCCGTCGTGTGACTTTCTGATTAAAGCGATTGTGTCGTCCATATTCTGCTCCCTTTACCTATTGTCTTAGTCATTTTTACACTGGTTCCTTCCCCTACCTTTGACTCTACTTCCACAGTATCCATAAATGCTTCCATAAAAGAAAATCCCATTCCTGACCGATCATCCTCCGGTTTTGTTGTAAACATCGGTTCCATTGCTTTTTCCACATTTGCAATACCTTTTCCACAGTCCGATATTTCTACTGTAAAAAGCTGGTTTTCTATACTACAGTGTATCTTTACTTTCTCTACTCTCTGTTCATATCCGTGGATAATCGCATTTGTTACAGCTTCTGACACTGCAGTCTTCACATCTGCTACTTCTTCCACCGTTGGATTTAGTTGTGTTAAAAAGGATGCTACAGATACTCTGGCAAATCCCTCATTTTCTGATCTGCTGTCAAAGCGGATCTCCATCTCATTATTCTGTGTATTACTCGCCTCCATCACTTTTCCCCCTCATAAATCTGCATAATCTTTGCTGCTCCTGAAAATGTAAGAATCTTCCGGATTCTTTCGTTCGTATGTACCGCCCAGACTTCTCCTCCGATCAGACTAACGGTCTTATACCTCCCCATAATGATTCCAATTCCTGAACTATCCATAAAATCTGTCCTGTCAAAGTCAAAGATCACATATCTGATATGATTTCTGCTGATCACTGCATCCGCTTCTTTCCTGATTTCATCTGCATTATGATGGTCTACCTCTCTTGGAAGATAGATCGTCAGACAATTTTCCTCTACCCGATATCTCATATATTTTCATGCCTCCTGCTTTTCTCATTTTCCGTTTAATTACCTGAATCCGTATGCTAAAAAAGGATATGCTTCTTCGCATATCCTTTTCCTTCGTAATCTTATTCGTTATCCTCTGTATTGTCAGAATTATCGGAATCTCCATTATCCCCGCCATCCTGAGAGTTGTCGGAATTATCGGAATTTTCAGAGGCCTCTGATACTGAACTACTATCTGCACTTGTATCTGAACTTGTATCTGCACTGGCATCTCCATTCAGAATTGCAAGCTGCTTTTTCGCATCCTCAATATATCTGGAATTATTATAAGTATCTACCATCTTCTGATACCAGGTCTTTGCATTCTCTGTATCACCTTTTCCCTGATAAGCCTGTGCCAGACGATAAATAGCCTGTCCATCATTATAACTTTCGTCCATCTTCACAACCTTCGTCAGGTACTCAATCGCCTGATCATAGTCCTCTGATTCCAGTGAATCTACACCGGCTGCATATCTTCTCTTGCATGCTGTTGGGAAAATAGAATCAGAAAGTGTATCATACATCTCTTTTCCACTGTCTCCAAGAGAATCTCTTGTAATCTCAAGCAGCGCGTCTGCCATATCCGTATAACTATATTTTCCGGAACGGCTCTGACTTGAAACCTGAAGCAGTTTCTCATAGCTGTCAGATGTTGCCTTTGCCTGATCAACTGCTTTCTGTGCCTCGTCTCCGGCTGTTCGATACTGATCCAGTGTTCTTGTCTGGGCACTCACCTGTGCTTCCAGTGTGTTGATCTGTTCACTGTATGCACGCATCTGATTATTCAACTTCTCCGAGCGGTTCTGATTCACCGCCGGAGCAACAAGAAACCAGATCAAAGCAGCACCAAGAACCATTCCGATCAATATATTGGCAAATGCAAGCTGCTGTGCCATATCCCGGATCTTAGAACGTTTCGGCTGAATGATCGTCTCATTTCCAAGACTGTATTCTACTGTCGCACTTTTTGGTTTCCGGAAACTTCTCTCTGCATTCTTCCCATATCTGCCACGCTGTTTTGTAACTTCTTGCAAATAGGTCAGTGTCAGTTCATTTGTTGTATCTAATTTCTTTGCTTCTATAAGAATCTGTCTTGCCTTTGTATTCTGATTCATCTGTATATAGATCAGAGCCAGAAGCTGATACGCCTTCAAAAATGTCGGATGAGACGCGATCACCTGTTTCAACTGGATGATCGCAAGATCTTCCCCGTTCTGTTGACAGTAAACCAGACACTGGTTAAACTTCTTAATTGCCTGATTCAGTGATTCTAATTCATTCGCTGAATTCTGTACTTTTTTAATATAATAATCTGCAATATTATCTCTTGGGCACAGATTCTTACTGATGATCCACTCCACAAGAGCTTCTGAAACTTCCCCTATGCCATAATACACAAGACCTAAAAGATTCCGCGCCGCAATATTCTCCCTGTTATACTGCAGGCTCTGCTGCAAGGAAACAATTGCCCCGGACATATCTCTCACCTGGGCTTTGCGCAGTCCATCATTGTACCAGGAATTTGACTGATACATGATCTTCTTTGTGTAATCCATTTATACCCACCACTATCTTTCTATCTTCTCACCGTTTTTTCTTTCTTTGCCATAACCTCTTTTACGATATCCTGCATATCTGTCAGATCTTCCTTGTAAACAGCTTCCTCAATCTGGTCCACCTCGAGACTTGGCTTGAATTTTCTGAGTTCTTCTTCATAATTAAGCATCTGCAATCAAACCTCCCCACATCCGCTTAAAGATTCCTGTATAATCTCTTTGATCATTCCTGTCAGGTAAAGAGAACCGAGACAATATACCGTTCTTCTCCCCTGAATTCGCAATACATACTGCATTGCCTCTTTGACAGATTCAATCACTGTCACCGGCTGTTCTGTATATTTCCGGAACAGTTCACCCAGAATGTGTGCATCTGTCGCTCGATCTCCGTCGATCAATGTTACTACATATTCTTCCGCATCAGCATGTTTACATAGATACGAAATCATTTCTTCATATTCTTTATCTTTTACCGCCGAAAATAAAATAATATTTCCATCTGGATTCTTCGGAACACTTCTTGCAAATGCCTGAATGGCACTCACATTATGTGCTCCGTCAACGTATACTTTTGGAAGAATCTCTTCCATTCTTCCTGCCCATTTCACCCTGGCAAGTGCTGTTCTCCACTCTTGTGGATGACCGTTTTCTTTGAAAAGATAACGCATCACTTCCATCGCAAGCAGTGCATTTCCCGGCTGATAGGTTCCAATATTATTTAATTTCCACGTGGTAGTTCCATAATAAGCACTTGCGCAGGAAAATGCAATATGTTTATCTTCAATTCCAAGAATTTCGTACGCATCTTTCCCTATTTTTTTACAGAAACAGCCTTCTTTTTCTGCTGTTTTTTCAATTACAGAATCACTTCCCGGTGCTGTCTGTGCAAAGAACACCGGAACTTCCGGCCGGATGATTCCTGCTTTCTCTCCCGCAATCTGTTCCACTGTATCACCAAGATATTCCATATGATCCAGACCGATCGATGTGATCACGCAGGCAACCGGTTCTACAGAACTTGTTGCATCCAGCCGACCTCCAAGTCCTGTCTCAAGGACAATGTATTCCATTCCTGCTCTGTCATAAGCTTTCATCGCCATTGCAAATAAAAATTCGAAAAATGTCGGATGTTCCAATCCTGCATCCTGCATCCTGCGGACAGCCTGCATGGTCTCTTCAAATACTTCGCAGAAATCCTCATCACTGATCTGCTTTCCGTTCAGAACAATCCGTTCATTCATTTTCACCAGATGCGGTGAAGTAAACAATCCGGTGCTTTTTCCTTCTGCCCTGAGCATCGCATCCAGATAAGCGCATACAGAACCTTTTCCATTCGTTCCCGCTACATGAATGATCTTCTTTCCATTCTGCGGATTTCCCAAAAACAGAAGCATCTCTCTGGTATGAGCCAGAGAGTGCTTTCTTGTAAATCTCGGAATTTCTTCTATATAGGTTACGATTTCCTTATAGGTCATTTTTTCTTTTCTTCCTTTTGTTCTACAAAGGCCTGTCTTCCATTCTCAACATCCGTATCCTGGTCTGTCACTTCTACAAGCTGGCCTCCTGTATATTCATAAGTCTTCGATGTACGGAAGATTGTATTGCTTGAACCGCACTGTGCAACCATGATCTGATCGCCATCTTTGATTTCTGACTCTTTCAGATCCAGTCTTGTATTGTTCAGGAATTTTGTTGTCTGCTTCTCTCCGTTGATATAAACCTTACTTTGTTTTGTAAAGTTCTCTCCGTAAATGCTATAAGTTCCTTTCAGCTGCTCCACAACACTGGTGATCGTCGCATCCTTTACCCCCATGACCATATGTCCTTCTGTGATCGGAGCTCCACTGTCCTTGTATACATACTGTTTTCCGTACATGATATCATACTGGAGTAATTCCAAATCAGCAAGATAATTCTTTGTCTGTCTTCTCTGCTGATGGTAATTGAAAATAGTTCCTGTATGAATATCCAAACGATCAAAGACTTCTGCCATAATCTGGTAAGCAGCGATATTCCCATCTTTCTTTTCCAGTCCAATATTGTCCCAGATAACATAATTCGTATTGTACAGATATTTTCCTTTCAGGTCTTTTGCTTCCAGACCAAGTGTCGGGAGATGGTCTCCGTAGAATACGAGCACTGTCGGTTCCCCTCTCTGCTCGATTGCATCGATCAGCTGTCCAACGAATTTGTCCATCTCATGGACTTCATTTACATAGTACTCCCATGCATTTCTCTTGCCTTCATCTTCCACTCCGGTTACATTGATCTCCGGATTTTCCAAGGTCGGCTCTGTCGGATAATCTCCATGTCCCTGCACACTGATCGTACATACAAAGTCTGTTCCGTCTGTTGTATCCAGAGACTCCATGATGTTCGGAACAAGAATATCGTCTGTCGCCCATCCCTTCGGAGTCGTCTTTAAGATATTCATGAATTCCTTACTTGTATAATGGTCGAATCCCATGTTGTTGTATACTTTGGCACGACTGTAGAAATTACCGCCGTTGTTGTGAAGTGCCTCTGCACCATATCCAAGGGATGAAAGCGCACTTGCCGCACTCTCAAGAGGTGTCGTCTTCACATAAGTCTTGTATGGATACTCTCCCGGTCCGAAGAAACGCATATTCATTCCGGTAAGCACCTCGAACTCTGTATTCGCTGTACCTGCTCCGACAGATGGAACTTTAAAATATCCGGAAGAATAGTCAGCATAAAGCTTTCTGAGATTTGGGATCGGATCCTCGGAAAATCGCAGCCATTCTACCTCTGTCGGATCAAAATAAGATTCCAGCTGGACAAACATGATATTCGGCAGTTCCTCTTTTGAACGGCTTGTCTCACTCACGTTAAGACATCCATCCTTGTTGATTTCTGCCATCGTCTCTTCACTGTAACCGGCCGGCTGATTGATTCCTGTATTAAATAAGCTTGCTGCGAAGCAATATGGGAATCCATAGTCTTCGTAAGCAAATGCGATATTTCCAAAATAATTTGAGATCACTCGCTTGTCGATTGCAACATCAGTAAGTCCTACATAGGCAAATCCGGATGCCACAACAGCGATCACTGCAATAATGCGGTGCATCTTTCCAGTATACTGCCCACCGCGGCGCCACATGGAAATCACCCACAAAACAACAGCTGCGATTCCAATGGTAAGCATCACGATCTCAAAACCATTAAAGTAATTACTTGTCAGTTCCAAGGCATCTGACAGAACTTTCAAGTCCTGTGCATTGAACGGTGTCACTCGCTTCAGGAGCAGATACCCGTTACATGCTCCCAGAAACAGCCAGAATACACTGAGAAGAATTCTGACAAATACACGTCTGCGGAACAGATAAACAATCATAAATGTTGCAAAAATTAAAAATGCGTTAAACAGAAACACGAGCGGTGTTCCTGTCATGTAGCTCCATGCTTCAAAAAAGGAATGCCTTGAGATCACCTCAATCAAAAAATTTAAAACACAGGCCAGCAGATAATGAAGGACGAGTGAAAATCTGTTCATCCACTTATAAACCGGCTGCATCTTTTTCGCAAATTTACTGTTTCTTCTCTGTTCCAGGATTCTCTGGCGTCTTGCTTTTTTCTCCTGATAGTGTCTCTTGATATCTTCCGGTTTCAGATTTTTGACCTTTGTAAAAAATCCTTTGATATCTGGTTTTTTAATATGAATCCGCTTCATCTATAACCTCTTTCTTATAGGCAAAATGCACGGCATGGGATCTTAGCTCCTTTCTGCCGTGCGACTTTTTGCCGTCTAATACCTGATACTGTGTCTAAACTGCTGTTTACAGTTTCCTGCTTTTTTGCAGCTTTTCTCCCCCCACAGTTATCTGAGACTATCGATTCTCTCTTTTACCTGCTCAAGCATCTTTGTATATTTCTCAAGTTTATCACGCTCAGCCTGAACTTTATCTGCAGGTGCTTTGCTTGTGAATCTTTCATTTGCAAGCATTCCCTGTGCTCTCTTTATCTCGCTGTTGAGTCTCTCTTCCTCTTTCTTCAGTCTTTCTCTCTCCTGCTCGAAGTCTACAAGGTCTTCCAGCGGCAGGTAAACTGTTGCTCCCGGAACAACGATAGATACTGCATCATCAGCAACATCTTTCTTCTCATAGTGAAGAATAATATCGTTTGCCAGCATCAACGGTTTTACAGATTCCTTGAATACTTCAAGTGCTGTAAGCAGTTTTGAATCACTGCTGATAATATAAACCTTTGTACGTTTATTATTCGGAACATTCATCTCCGCACGCATATTTCTGATTCCGCGTGTGATCGCTTTTACATGCTCCATAACTTCTGTAGCATATGGGAACTCCCAATCCTCTCTGTATACCGGCCAGCTTGACATCATCAGTGACTCTTCCTCCGGTACAAGTGCTCCATAGATCTCTTCTGTGATAAATGGCATAAATGGATGAAGGAGCTTAAGTGCCTGTCCAAGTACTGTCTTAAGTACCCACAGTGCACAGTTTGCGGACTGTGAATCTTCCTCTGCATGGTAGATACGATATTTTGCAATCTCTACATACCAGTCACAGAACTCATCCCAGATAAAGTCATGCACTTTCTGAACTGCGATACCGAGTTCGAACTTGTCCATGTTCTCTGTCATTTCTTTTGTCAGGCTGTTAACCTTGGAAAGGATCCATCTGTCTGCTGGTTTCAGCAGGAAGTCTTCCGGTTCTTCTACAACGTTCTTCTCCATGTTCATCATGATAAATCTTGATGCATTCCATACTTTGTTTGCAAAGTTACGGCTTGCCTCAACACGCTCGTTGTAAAAACGCATATCGTTACCAGGTGCATTTCCTGTGATCAGTGTCAGTCTCAGGGCATCTGCACCGTACTTGTCGATGATCTCAAGCGGATCGATACCATTTCCAAGAGACTTACTCATCTTACGTCCCTGAGAGTCTCTTACAAGACCGTGGATCAGTACTGTGTTAAACGGAGCTTTTCCTGTATGCTCATATCCTGAGAATACCATACGGATTACCCAGAAGAAGATGATATCATATCCAGTTACAAGAACGTCTGTCGGATAGAAGTAGTCAAGGTCTTCTGTCTTCTCCGGCCATCCAAGTGTGGAGAACGGCCACAATGCGGAAGAGAACCATGTATCCAGTGTATCCTCATCCTGTGTGAAATGTGTACATCCACAGTGTGGGCATTTCTCAGGCGCTTCTTTCGCAACTACGAATTCACCGCACTCATCACAGTAATAAGCCGGAATTCTGTGTCCCCACCAGATCTGACGGGAGATACACCAGTCTTTGATGTTCTCAAGCCAGTGAAGGTAAATCTTGTCAAAACGCTCCGGTACGAAACGAAGTTCACCAGTCTTCAGTGCGTTGATCGCCGGTTTTGCAAGCTCATCCATCTTTACAAACCACTGCTGTTTGATCAGCGGCTCAACGGTTGTACCACAACGGTCATGTGTTCCTACTGCATGCATGTGAGGAACAACCTTTACAAGGTATCCCTGCTCATCCAGATCTGCTACGATTGCCTTTCTGGCCTCGTAACGATCCATTCCTGCGTATTTTCCACCCTTCTCGTTGATTGTCGCATCATCATTCATGATGTTGATCTCCGGAAGGTTATGACGCTTTCCTACCTCGAAGTCATTCGGGTCATGTGCCGGTGTGATCTTAACAGCACCTGTTCCGAATTCTTTGTCTACATAATAGTCTGCAACGATCGGGATCTCACGATTTACAAGCGGAAGGATTGCCATCTTTCCTACGATATCTTTGTATCTCTCATCATCCGGGTGAACGGCGATTGCTGTATCTCCAAGCAGTGTCTCCGGACGTGTTGTTGCAATCTCAAGGAAACGGTCTGTTCCGGCGATTGGGTACTTAATATGCCAGAAGTTTCCGTCCTGATCCTCATGCTCTACCTCTGCGTCTGACAGAGATGTCTTACATTTCGGACACCAGTTGATGATTCTGGAACCTTTGTAAATATATCCCTTGTTGTATAAGTTGATGAATACTTCTTCTACAGCTTTGGAACATCCCTCATCCATTGTGAAACGCTCTCTGTCCCAGTCACAGGAAATACCAAGCTTCTTCAGCTGGTTCTCGATTGTTCCTGCATATTCTTCTTTCCACTGCCATGTTCTCTCAAGGAATCCCTCACGTCCGAGTTCTTTCTTGTCGATTCCCTCTTCTTTGAGCTGATTTGTAACCTTAACCTCTGTAGAGATTGCTGCATGGTCTGTTCCCGGAATCCACAGTGCGTTATATCCTTCCATTCTCTTGTAACGGATCAGGATATCCTGCAGTGTATTGTCAAGTGCATGTCCCATATGCAGCTTTCCTGTAATATTCGGAGGCGGCATTACTGTTGTAAATGGTTTCTTACTTCTGTCTACTTCAGCATGAAAATACTTGTTCTCACACCATCTCTCATAGAGTTTCTCTTCGATCTGTTTCGGATCGTAAGTCTTTGCGAGTTCTTTGCTCATGATTGTTCTCCTTTTTCCACATATTATGTTAATTTTGTAGTTGTTTTCCACAATCTCATTGTTTTAAAAGTGGATATCTCTTTCTTCTATAACTAGAAAACGCCCTCTACTTCACGTAAAGGGCGAAAATCTCGCGGTACCACCTTATTTATATATGTAAGAACTTGTTACTTTTTGTATTAACCCTGTTCTTTACATATACATCTCTTCGTTCTGTAACGTGAACGACTCCGGGAACTCCTATCCAACCTCTTCGACCTTTCAGAATTCCGGCTCCGAAGCTACCTTCCATCATCCTTTTTCCAAACCGTCTCACAGCCAGATCCTCTTAGCAATCTGAACGGTTCTCTCTGTGGGAAGTAATGATGTACTCCTCTTCTTCAACACCTGTATCTTTACATAGTTGTTAAATACTTTTTAACTGTTACTACTATAGCTGTCAAAGGCTGATTTGTCAAGGGATTTCCCTTTCTTTAAGAAATCTTAAAATATCATAATCACCGCCGGAAGTCTAGCCATATCTTCTTAACCTTGCTCTTTTAAAAGTAAATGTTGCAACATCCCTGCAATATCATACCCGTAGTTCTCTCCTGTCGCCCAACCGGCTCCTTCCGGGTTCTCTTTCTGTCCCAGCCATTGTACATAAGGTGCGGAAGCTTTTTTCACATATTCATAACGGTTATCCACGCAAGTCTGATTCAGCGGTTCATCTGTCGCATAGGCCTTCAGATGCTGGATCTGTGCCCGCACTCCTGTTCTGACATCCGGATAAGAATTTCCCGGCACTCCTCCCCCGGTTGTTCCTATTCCGGCAAAATTAAACTGTTCAATACTTACATCTCCACCAAACTGAAGAAAGCCGGTCTCTTTCATTGCCTGGGTAAATGCAACCTCTGCCCGGATGTCTTCTGCCTCTGCTTCTTCACAGTAGATCTGGCAGAATGTTTCTATGGTATCTGCTCCGCCTTTTGCCAGTTCTTCCGACGGATATTCGCATCCCGATTGATTGAAATAATCTGCAAGTTCATCCACCGTAACAACACTCTCCCCCATGACCGGATACTGTCCGGCCGGAGAACACATCTGTGCTGTTATTGCTGCGCTGTCAGTCTGTGCAACTTCTTCTATCGAATCTGTTGCCTCTTCCGCAACTGCTTCCTTTTCGTTTTGCATGTCAACATCTGATTTCTGTTCTACTTCTGACTGTTTCATAACATTATTTTTCTGGTTCTGAGGAATCATTCCGTTTCTTCCTGCCATTGCCAGAATCACTACCAGAAAAACTCCCATTGCTGCTTCTATACAAATAGGTAATTTCATTTCGCGCTCCCTGTCCATTTCCCAGGTATTTGATATAGTATATACAAGAATTCTTTCAGATAACACTCAATTAATAAATAGGTATCGTTACCCGAGAACTTTAAAAATATGCCTAAAAAAAGAAGCAAAAGAGAGTGTAAAAAAAGAAGCTACAATACGCAGCTTCTTTTTACTTCTTTTTTATGCTTATTATTTCCACAATTTCTTGTAGATTTCAATAACATCTTCCTTATTTGGTACTCTCGGGTTTGTTGCTGTACATCCATCTTCAAGTGCGGCATCTGCCATACTGTCGATTGCATTGAAGTACTCTTCCTCTGAGATTGTACCCATCTGAGAGATTGACAGCGGAATATCCATCTCTTTTAACATAAACTGTACCCAGTTTACAAGGGATCTAACTGTCATGATCTCATTGTAGCTGCTCAGTCCAAGGATCTGAGCTACTGTTGCATAGCGCTTAACAGCCGGAAGATATTCTTTCTGGCTCTTACTATGTTTATTGATATCACTGTTAAACTCAATGATATGTGGAAGAAGCATTGCATTCGCACGTCCGTGTGGGATGTGGAACTTTGCACCTAACTGATGAGCCATTCCATGGTTCAGTCCGAGAGATGCTGAGTTGAATGCCAATCCTGCCAGACAGGATGCGGAATGCATCTTCTGACGTGCATGAGTATCATTTCCATCCAGATATGCTCTGAGAAGGAATACTCCAACCAACTCGATTGATTTCTCTGCAAGTGCTGTTGAGAAATCGCTTCTATCTGTACTTACACATGCTTCAAGTGCGTGTGTAAATACGTCCATTCCTGTATCTGCTGTAATCGCCGGTGGCACACTCTTTACAAGTTCTGCATCGAGGATTGCCTCGTCCGGTGTCAATTCCCAGGATACAAGTGGATATTTTCTCTGTTCTGCCGGGTCTGATACAACGGCAAATGAAGTTACCTCTGATCCTGTACCGCTTGTTGTTGGAATTGCAATCAGCCCTACCTCTGCGTAATGATCTACGCGAAGTGCAAATTCACGGATTGACTTGGAGGAGTCAATTGCTGATCCGCCACCAACTGCAACAATTGCATCCGGCTTATATTCAAGCATCTTCTTAACACCGAGACTGATCTTCTCAATCGGTGGATCCGGAACGATATCCTGAAAGATATCATATTCCTTTCCTGCTTTTTTGATCGGATCAAGAATCAGGTTCAGATTTTTGCTTTTCGCCATAAATGGATCTGTAACGATCAGGATCTTCTTATATGGCACTTCTGCCAGTCGTTCCAGCGCGTTATCTCCAAAATTTACTCTAGTTTTAATCTGAAAGCTTTTCATAACTGCCCTTCCTTACTTTGGATAGATACATTTTACCCCAACCTTTTCAAAATGCTGAAGCCATCTTGTCTCCGGCTTCGCATCTGTGATCACAGTTGTAATCTGGTCTAATGATCCTATCTCAGCAAATGCTACTTGATCGAACTTACTGCTGTCAATCGCAAGAATTCTTTCCTTTGCTCTTGTCAACATTGTTCGCTTATTATTCGCATGCAGATCATCTGAATCTGTAAGTCCTGCGTTCATATCAACTCCCTTTGCAGAGATAATTGCCTTATCTACATGATAAGTACGAAGCATCCTGTCTGTCTGATAACCTACCAGAGCAAAGGAGCCTTCTCTTGACTCTCCACCTGTTGAAAGAACTTTCCAATCCTGTGCCCCAAAAAGCTCTATGATAATCTCAACAGAGTTCGTGAGCACGGTAAGATTCTTCTTTCCCTGTTCGAGAAGCGTCTTTGCAACATACACTGCTGTAGAACTTGCATCAAGCATGATGCTGTCCCCGTCTTTGATCTGTTCACTCACAAGCTCCGCAATATGCTGTTTACCAACAATATTGCGATTCTTTCTGATGTTGAACGGAAGCTCGATATTCACATTTTCATTAATTACGGCACCACCATAGCTTTTTATGGCGAAACCATCCTGAACCAGTTTATCGAGGTCTCTTCGGATTGTCTCCTCGGAAACCTCGTAAATCTGACTCAGTTCGCTTACTACGACTCTTCTGTCGTTCTGCAGTTTTTCTAATATTTCATTTCTTCTCTCTATCGCAAGCATCTAACTGCCTCCTGTCCTAAGTCCAATATAATGTTACTGGTATTGAACTATAATTCCCTCAGACATTAAAGCAGAGTTCATTATAAGATTGCGTCGCGAATCTGAGCATCCGGATGAGCAATAACGGAAGAGTCAAGGAACATTCCTCTATCTTTGATTGCTTCCTTAGCTTTTTCGATTGCAGCTTCTACAGCAGCCACTTCACCAGTGAGCAGCATGTAGGATTTTCCGCACATACCACGTGCGATACGAAGCTCGATCAAATCAACGATAGCCGTCTTCGCAGCCTCATCAGCAGCTACAATAATTGAAGATGCATCGTATGTCTCCATAATACCAAGAGCGGATACGTCTTCAATATGTGCAGCACCGTAGATTGCCGGGAAGATGGACTCGTGCGGATTACCGAGCACAAAACTGTCGATCAGGTGAAGACCATGCATCTCTTTTGCATTATCCACTGCTGCTTTAACGGCACTTAAGTCACCTGTAATGATCGCGATATATTTGCCCGGACATACTGTCTGTGCTTCGATTATGCTGACTTCAGAAGTCTTTACCATAGCATCAGCTGCGGTAATACCTGCTGAAACAGTCTTATATTCTACCATTCCAATAGCCTTACTCATTGCCTGCACGTCCTTCCTGAGATTCTATGACAATATATTTCTCATTTACTTCTGTAACTAAACCATTCACGGATGCGTGGATTCCAACGCTTAATCCCTTTCCTGGTTCAGCAATCATCTGTCCTTTAGTTACCATGTCGCCTGCTTTCACAATTGCAGAAGCAGGTGCTCCAATATGCTGACTTAACAGAATACGTACTGTCTTAACCGGCACTGCTGATTCATCAAGCGGTGCTTCACGGTTATATCTCGTAAGATCAAGACGCGCCATAAGTCTCTCCATCGGAACTTTTCTGTATTCTCTTTCCGGTCCTACAGGTTTTGCTTCTACTTTCGGAGGACGGATTCCGTTTGCACGAAGACCTCCCTTGTACTCTGCCATAAGACTTCTTGGTGAAAGTCCCTGGAAACAGGAATACATCTCACAAAGTCCGCAGGATGAGCAGAACAACGTATTGATGAAGATGTTCGGCTCCTGTACATCCTTGCATGTTGCTGCAAGCATAAATTTATTTGGCTCAATCGGATGTCCTAACAGATGTCTTGGACATAAGTCTGTACACATTGTACACTGGCAACAGCAAGCTGCTGCTCTCTTCATATCGATTGAGTTTTTCTTTAATTTCTTCTGAATGATGTGATGGTCTTTCGGAAGAACAAGGATTGCATTTGTTGTCTTTGTAACAGGCTGCGCTCCTGTTCCGATATTCCCCATCATAGGTCCACCAACGAAGTAAACTGCATCTTTTGTAGTTACACCACCGGCAAGAGCTACTACTTCTTCCAGTGGTGTTCCGATCGGAACACGTACTGTGATCGGGTGCTCTACCTCAGCTACTACTGATACAAGCTTGTCCTCAACGGGTGTCTTCTCATTCAGTGCTCTGTATACATTGTAAACTGTCTCTACGTTGAATACAGCTACGCCGCTTTCAATTGGAAGTCCGCCCGGTCTTACAACTTTACCTGTTGTCTCATAAATAAGAACAACCTCATCACCTGCCGGATATACTTCATCCAACAGTCCAAGTCTTACTTCCGGATACTGTCCCATAACGGCCTTTACAGCTTCGATCGTTGCTGTGTAAGCTTTCTTAATACCAATGATGACTTCTTTCGCACCGACTGTCTCGCCGATCATATGAAATGTATCAATGATCTCCTTTGCATATTTCTCAAGGAGCTGTCTGTGAAGTCGAAGCAGTGGCTCACACTCTGCACAGTTCAGAATGATTGTCTCTGCACGTTCATCTAATTTAGCATATGTAGGAAAGCCTGCACCACCAGCACCAACGATACCGTTCTGCTGCAATATGCTGCTTAATTCTTTCATATCCATAATTTCACTACTCCAGTCCTAATCCTTCGTCAATAATTCCAACGATTGCAGCATCGATCGGTGCTTCCGGCATACCACTTCCGATTCTCGCAGCACTTCCCTGTACAACCAGAACGTATTCGCCGATTCCTGCGCCGATCTTATCGATTGCAATGATCTGTTTTGCTCCCTGACGCATATGATCTGCCACTTCTACAATCATGAATTTATTTCCGACTAAGTTTTCATTCTTGCGTGTTGATACAACACTGCCAACAACTTTTCCCATTAACATGATACAATCCTCACGGTATCCCCGCTCTTAATCTGCGCTGCATTTGCTTCATCTGTATCGATGTGCATCTCAAGTGTAAAGCTGTCATCTACACGGATCTGTACGTTGTTAAAGATGGTTCCTCTCTCATTATCTGCTTTTACAGATACGATATCACCATCATGAACTCCTGCTGCCATCGCATCTTTCGGAGCCATGTGAATATGTCTCTTCGCAACAATGCATCCCTCGTTCAGATACACCGCACCTTTTGGTCCGATGATCGCGATTGGTGCGCTTCCTGCAATATTTCCTGATTCTCTGATTGGTGCTTTTACACCGAGGCTGATTGCATCTGTTGCAGAAATCTCTACCTGAGTATTCTTTCTGACTGGTCCAAGGACTCTTACATTCTCGATTGCTCTTAATTTAAGACCAACAATTGTAACCTTTTCGTTTGATGCAAACTGTCCACCCATAAGTTCTTTGAACTTTGTAAGATGGTAGCCTTCTCCAAACAGAATCTCGACATGCTCCTGTGTGAGATGGATATGTCTTGCGGACACTCCGATTGGAACGAGAAAACCTTCTCCAGACTGAGCAGCATTCTTTTTCTCTACTGCTTCGAGAACCATTTTTGTAATTAATTCCACATTACTGTTATCCATATTTGTGTCTCCTCGCAAAGTGGATTACTCCACTTACTTATTTAAGCACTCTCAGGGGATCAGCGCCCGGCGCTTAATCCCCTGAAAGTACCGGTTTTATTTACCTTTGACTATTATTTGATCTGTGGAAGAATCTTCTCAACATCTGTATGTGGTCTTGGGATTACATGTGTAGCTACAAGCTCTCCAAGTCTTCCTGCTGACTCTGCTCCAGACTCAACTGCTGATTTAACTGCTCCAACGTCTCCACGAACCATAACTGTTACAAGACCAGATCCGATCTTCTCTGTTCCTACGAGTGCTACGTTAGCAGCCTTTAACATTGAATCTGCTGCCTCGATAGATGCTACAAGTCCTCTTGTTTCAACCATTCCTAATGCTTCCTGTGACATTCTGCGTTCCTCCTTCTGAACTTCCGGTTTCTTCTGAACCGTTTCTGCCTTTTGCGCCGTCTTTCTTACTCTGCGTACAGTTTTGGCTGGCGCTTTGGCTGTTGTTGTTTTCTTTTCTTTTTCGTCTGCCATCTGTAGCTGCCTCCTATACAACCTTGTTTACACTTGTGTTAATGATTCTCAAGATCTCCTCGTGAGGACTTGGGATCACTACTGTGCTCACTGGTTTTTTGATTCCATTCTGCTCGGCAGCTTCAATGGCCTGCGCAACTGCGGATACATCACCACGAATTATGATCGTGACAAGTCTTCCACCTAGTTTTTTCTCCCATGTAACGAACTGCACATCAGCAGTCTTGCACATGATATCCACGGCTACCACTGCTGCCGTAACGCTTGGGATTTCAAAGAATCCATACGCTTTTCCCATGAGACTGCTCCTTTTCTAGCTGTTTGACTTCAAACTATACTGTAGGAAGGATCTTCTCAACGTCGTTGTGTGGTCTTGGGATTACGTGTGTAGCTACGAGTTCTCCAAGTCTTCCAGCTGCGTCAGCACCTGTCTCAACTGCTGCTTTAACAGCTCCAACATCTCCACGAACCATAACTGTTACAAGTCCGGATCCAATTTTCTCTGTTCCTACAAGTGTAACCTCTGCTGCTTTTGTCATTGCATCTGCAGCCTCGATTGCTGCTGTAAGTCCTCTTGTTTCTACCATTCCTAATGCAAGCTGTGCCATTGCCATTGTAATATCCTCCTAAATTTCTTCGACTTCTTCGTCTGTTACTTTGTGTGGTGTTCCTTTATCAAATGCGTTAAGCTTAAGCATCTTCTCAGTGTCCTCAGTCGGTCTTGAGATCTTATACTTTGTGACAATTCCTGTCATCGACTCTGCTTTCGCTGTAGCAGCCTCAAGTGCTGCCTCCACATCCGCAACCTGTCCGCGGAACTTGACCATTACGATCAACGGTACAGGCAACTCGTCTGCATTCGCAGGTTTATTTTTATCGAAGTTCTCCAGTCTTACATTTCCTGCTTTACATCCAGCGTCAGCCGCTGCAAATGCTGTTGCAAGTCCGAATACTTCCAGCATACCTACTGCTTCCATACTCTCTCACCTTATTTGTTGATGATTGCAATCTTAAGACCTTTCATAGCCAGGTTTGTCTGGTGAGCCTCATTGATCTGCTCGAGCGGGAACTCGTGTGTGATCAGATCATCCATCGGAAGTCCGATTGCTTTTGCTCTCTTAAGGAAATCAAATGTAGTTGCATAATCTCTCAGAGTGTATACCCATGAGCCAACCAGTGTGATCTCTTTTGAGCAAAGATCGAAGTGTGGGTTGATTGTTGCATCTCCACCATTGATAAAGAATCCAAGCTCACAAAGTCCACCACCATTGCGGATGAATTTGTAAATGTTTGCATGAGCGATCGGTGATCCTGTACACTGGAATGCAAAGTCAGCAGCATGTCCGCCGAATGCATCTTTTACTCCCTGTGCAAGTGCATCGATTCCCTGGAAATCTTTGAAGTTAACTGACTTCTCAGCTCCCATTCTCTTAGCAAACTCAAGTCTCTTCTGCTCTCCGTCTACAGCTACGATATTCTCAATACCCATTGTACGAAGAACTGCGATACAGATCAGTCCGATCGGTCCACATCCCTGAACAACAACTCTGCTGTTGAATCTTAAGATTCCTGTTGTCTTAGCTCTTTCTACTGCATGTACAAGTACTGCACATGGCTCGATCAGTACACGGGATTTCAGATCCAGATCACTTACGTTGAATACTGTAGATCCCTCACGGATCAGGATGTAATCTGAGAACCATCCATTCAGATGAACATCATCGTCCGGAAGAAGTCCGTATACATCAGCTCCGCCTACGTTCTGTTTGTTGAGGTCGTACATTGTGATCTCCGGATCATCCTTGAAGATCATACATGTAACAACTTTATCTCCAAGATTCAGAGCTTTTCCAGCGCTGTCAACTTTAACGTTTTTACCCATCTTAACGATCTCACCTGTTCCCTCATGTCCGAGTACTACAGGAATAAGGCTGAATGGGTCTCTCTTGAATTCGTGAGCGTCTGTTCCACAAACACCACATCCTTCAACTTTAACAAGAATATCTCCGTCACCAACTTCCGGCATCGGATACTCTTTGATTTCAAAATGCTCAAGTGCTGTAAGCATAGCTACGTGAGCTGTCTTTGGAATTTCATTTCCTGCTGCTTTCTGTGCCGGAGCTGCTTCTGGAACTTTCTTTTCCAGCATGCTCTCAAGTACCTGTTTTACAACAGCTTCTACATTAGCAGAATTCATTTCCATTGTCTATACCTCCGTTATCTTATACATAAGCTGTCTGTCATTACGCAACGTCTTCTCTTTGTGAAGCTGCTTGCGCTTGTAAGTCCTTCACCAGTTCTGCTGGCAATTGTAAATGTACAGAAGCCTTCGCCTCCGAATCCAAGTGCCGCATAGGATGGTCCGTTCTTAACAAGAATTGCTGTGTCAATTGCTTTTGCATATTTTGTAATACGATCTACATTCTTGGAATGAATGTGAGCGGAATGTCTGTTACCATGCTCAAGCCATACAGCCTGCTCTACAGCATCGTCGAAATCTTTCGCTCTTACTACACCAAGAATTGGCATCATAAGCTCTGTTGCGATCAGTGGGTGTTCCTTTGGTCCTTCAAATGTAATACATCTGATATTGTCCGGAACTGTAACTCCGATCATTCCAAGCAGTGTCTTTGCATCACGTCCAACACATTTTCTGTTCAGCTTTCCGCCTGCAAGAACTACATTTGTCAGTGCATCCTGCTCTTCCTTGGAAGCCAGGTAGCATCCCTGCTCATTTACCATGTAGTGCATCAGTTCATCAGCGATAGAATCAACTGCAACAATCTCTTTTTCTGCGATACACGGAAGGTTGTTATCAAATGTACATCCGTTTACAATGTCCTCAGCTGCCTTACGGATATCTGCTGTCTCATCAACGAGTGCCGGTGGGTTACCTGCTCCAGCTCCGATTCCTCTTCTTCCTGAAGAAAGAACTGCTGTAACAACTCCCGGACCTCCTGTTGCAGCGATCAGCTGAATTGCAGGATGTTTCATCATGATGTTACTTGTCTCAAGTGTCGGATGTTCTACTGTACAAGCGATGTTGTCCGGTCCACCAACCTCAACAGATGCTTCGTTCAGAAGATTAACTGCGTAGATTGATGTTTTGATTGCTGCCGGATGTGGGTTGAATACTACTGTATTTCCACCTGCGAACATTCCGATTGTGTTACAGAGAACTGTCTCACTTGGGTTTGTACAAGGTGTGATTGCTCCGATTACTCCGAACGGTCCCATCTCGATCAATGTAAGACCTCTGTCTCCTGACCATGCCTGTGTAGTGATATCCTCTGTTCCCGGAGTTTTCTCAGCTACCAGCTGGTGTTTTAAAATTTTATGTCCGACATTTCCCATGCCAGTCTCCTGAACTCCCATACGGGCCAGGATTTCTGCATTCTCCTTGATCTTTTTACGGATGTTGGAGATAACTTTCTCTCTGTGATCCAGTGACATCTTGGAAACGATCTTCTGGGACTCTTTCGCTGCCTCAATGGCCTCGTTCATGTCCTTGAATACTCCACGGTCTCCCTGTACATCAGAAGCGATCTGCATCTTTGCAAGAACGTCCTGTACGATGTCCTGAACCATCTGTTCATTTATAGACACTCTAATACCTCCTTGAAGACTTGTTTTCCGTAAGCTGCGATTGCTGTGTCCTGCTCAGCAGTTCCGCCGCTGACACCAAGTGCACCGACGATCTTACCATCAGCTTCGAGTACCTCTCCACCTCCGAAGATCACGATCTTACCGTCATTCGTAAACTGAATTCCGTATAACGGCTGTCCCGGCTGACTCAACTGACTCAACTCTGCTGTGGACATCTTAAGGCTCGCGGAAGTATATGTCTTGTTTAATGCAATGTCAAAGCTCGCTATGTAGGCGTCATCCATACACTGGATGGCTACAGGTCTGCCTGCCTTGTCGGAAACTGCTACAACCGCATTCACACCCACACGTGCCGCTTCTGCCTTAACTTTTTCAATCAAGGCATTGGCAAGCTTCAATGTCATCTGATGCTTTTTGCATTGACAGACATGTTTGTGTGTATGTTGTGGAGCTGCTTCCTTCATCTGATCCAGCACAGCCTGAACTGCACTGGTAATTTCCTGCTCATTCATAGCATTGCTCCTTTACTAATCTGTCAGATTACATTCCCAGCTGTTCCATAACTTTCTTTGTGATAGAAGCTACGAGATCAGCATCTGTTCCTTCCGGAGCTGCTGCTGAAGATCCGCCACAGTTTCCACCGCATGAGTGGCAGCTTGGTTTACCAGCTTTAGCGTTCGGGCAAAGGTTTGCCGGGTGCTTTCCTGGAAGTCCCATCTGTCTTCTCAGTTCGTACAGTCTCTGAACCTGCTCATCGTTCAGTTCCTGAGGTCCGCCAACCTGCATGGACTGCCATAACAGACGTGCGTAGAACTCAAGAGACTCCATCTTGTGGTATGCGCTCAGAAGGCTGTCTGAGTAAGCAAGTGCTCCGTGGTTCTCAAGAAGAACTGCATCAAAGTGCTGAAGGTATGGCTCGATAGCGTCCGGAATCTCCATTGTAGAAGGTGTACCGTATTTAGCGATCGGAACACATCCAAGAGCGATAACTGCTTCTGGCATGATTGGCTGTGTAAGCGGAATACCAGCGATAGCGAATGTTGTAGCGTACAGTGGATGAGCATGTACTACAGACTGAACGTCTGGTCTCTCTCTGTACACACGCATGTGCATCTTAATTTCTGAAGATGGTCTGAATCCTTTATTTGCCTGAAGAACATTACCATTCTCATCTACTTTACAGATGTACTCTGGTGTCATGAATCCTTTGCTGACACCTGTTGGTGTACACAGGAACTCATGGTCGTTCAGTTTTACAGAAAAGTTTCCGTCATTAGCTGCAACCATTCCACGGTTGTAAACTCTTCTTCCGATTTCACACATTTCTTTTTTGATTTCGTATTCGTTTTGCATTTTTTCTCCTCCTTGGAATCGTGTCAAAACTTTTGTTTTGTGTTGTTTCTTAACTTATTTTACCACACAATCCCACATTAGTCAATTTGAACAGCCGTTGTTTTTGTTGTTTCTTGTGATTATTTTCACTATTTTCTCTGTTTTCGACTTCGTGTAGATTATCTGATTGTGTTTTTTATTTTTAACCACCGATCCGGCACTCTACACCGGAAACTTCTTCTGCTACTTTCAGAAGTCGTTCCATCTTTTCATTTGTCGGTGGTTTTACATCCCCCATCAGGTATGGGCGGTTCAGTCCGTCATATTTATCCTGTCCCAGCCTGTGGTAAGGCAGAAGATGCATTCTTCTTACATTGCCAAGTTTGCGGACATATGCGGCAATATCACGGATTTCTATCTCTGTATCATTGAATCCCGGGATTACCGGAACACGGATGCTCAACTCTGTCATATGAGAGTCTGCAATCTTCTTTGCATTCTCTAACATCAGTTCATTCGAGCGTCCTGTAAATTCTTTATGTTTCTCTGGATTCATGTGTTTGATATCCAGCAGATACTGGTCTAAATATGGAAGAATCTCTTCGATTGTGCTGTATGGTGCGCATCCCATACTTTCCATCGCAGTTGTGATTCCTGACTCTTTCGCTGCCCGCAGAAGGTCTCTTGCGAACTTCGGCTGGCAAAGGCTTTCGCCTCCGGAAAGTGTAAGTCCGCCTCCGGTTCTTCTATAATAAGTACGGTCTTTTTCTACCGTCTTCATCACTTCCGCAACCGTTGTGTCCTCACCGATCACTTTTGGTTCTCCCTGCACCATCATTGTCTCGATCTCGTAGTGCTGTGATTCCGGATTACAGCACCAGCGGCATCTGAGCACGCACCCCTTCAGGAACACGATGGTTCGAATTCCATTCCCATCATGGATGGAATACCGCTGGATATCGAAGATTCTTCCTTTGGTCTTCAGATATTCTTCCATGCTGTCTCCCTCTTATTCTTAAAATCCCTGCTCTGTTCTGCGGATGATATCATCCTGCAGTGACCTGGACAATGTCGTAAACAGTGCACTATATCCAGCTACACGTACAACCAGATGTTTGTACTGTTCCGGATGCTTCTGTGCATCCAGAAGTGTTTCACGGCTGACAACGTTAAACTGCATGTGGCTTCCCTTCTGATCAAAGTATGACTGGATCAGTCCTACAAACTTCTCAAGTCCTTCTCTTCCACTCAGTGCAGACGGATGAAACTTCTGATTGAACAGTGTTCCATTCGAAGCAATAAAGTGATCCAGTCTGGAAACGGAGTTTGCAGCTGCTGTCGGTCCGTTCACATCCTTACCGGCTGATGGCGATACTCCATCGGCTACCGGCATATGTGCCAGACGTCCGTCCGGTGTGGCTCCTGTCTGTCCGCCAAGCGGTACATTCGCTGATACCGGATATAATCCCGCCTGGAACATACCTCCACGTGGATTTTTGTATTTCTCCAGTGGTTTTGTATAAGTATAGGCAACGTCTCTTGCAAATGCATCAACCTCCGGAATATCATTTCCGAACTTCGGCACTGCATCAATCAGCTTGAGGATTCTCTCACCATTCGCCTTCACCTGCTCTGATTCTGTCGCTGCAACAACAGTCTTCAGGATTGCCGCAACTTCTTTCTCGCCTACCGGCTGTCCGGCAGACTTCATAGCAGAAGCCACTTCTGATACCATCTCTGCAACATCATCACTGCTCAGACCTTTTCCATAGTTTGTACTAAGAGCCATCTTCAGGTCATGCATTGTAATCTTGTTCTCGTCATAAACGAGTTTCTTTACTGCGTAAAGTGCATCTGCCATGTTGGCAACACCGAATCCCTGCGGACCTGTAAAGTTATATACAGCTCCTCCCTGTTCCAGTGTCTTTCCTCTCTTGATACAGTCATCGACCATACTTGCCAAGAACGGAAGCGGTGCTCTCTCTGCGTGTGCCATATCAATAGCATTGTCAGCATTAACAAGTAGTGCGATTGCGTAATCCATCTGCGCTTTATAAGCATCATAGAATTCATCAAATGTCTTCATATCCTCAACATTACCTGTCTTTGGACCAATCTGTACACCCTTGTCCACACCATTTGAAAATACCAGTTCCAGCGGACGACACATATTGAAGAATGCTGCATCATGCCATCCGTTCGTCTTGCCGGACTTCTGTGGTTCTACACATCCGATGATATTGTAGTCTCTCGCATCCTGTAAAGTCAGTCCACGGCTCTCCAGTGACGGGATAATAACCTCATCATTATAATACGCCGGGAGTCCGATTCCTGTTCTTGTAAGTTCTGCTGCATAAATCAGGAATTCATGTGGTGATCCATTCCAAACTCTTACAGAAAGAGAAGGCATTGGAAGGAATACATGCATAGATGATGTAATACACATAAATGAAAGATCATTCGTAACATCTATACCATCTTCATTCTGTCCTCCTACGATCAGGTTCTGGAACAGACTGTAACCTGCGAATCCTTCTGCTGAAGCCGCATCACGGCACTTGTTCAGGTCATTTAATTTAACCCAGATACAATCCAACAGTTCCTGTGCGAACTCTCTTGTGATCTTTCCGCTGTCGAGATCCTTCTTATAATAAGGATACATATACTGGTCGAATCTTCCAGGGGAGATTGAATGTCCGCTGGACTCGATCTGTAACAGCTGCTGTACAAACCAGAAGGACTGACAAGCTTCATAGAATCCTGTCGCACCCTTCTCCGGTACATTCGCACAATTCTGTGCAATGATAAGAAGTTCTTTCTTTCTTACCGGATCAGAACATTTCTCAGCCATCTCAAGTGCAAGCTTTGCATAACGGCGGGCATATGTGATTGCTGCATCACAGCTGATCATCACTGCCTCAAGGAAACGTGATTTTGTCTGATAGTTACCATCACTGACCTTCATAGAAGCAAGCTCATCTTCTGCTTTCTTGCGGATTCCGGAAAATCCGATCTCGAGAACTTCACCATACTTAACTGTCACATGTCCTACACCATTATAGAAATAGTTTCCAGGTGTAAAGATATTGTGTTCAATGTCAAGTAATGTCTCCGGCTCCATGTATGCTGTAGCCAGGTCACTTGTTGTACGGCCTTTCCAGTAAGCATTCGCCTCTTTCAGTTCCTTCTTCGTCTGCTCAGAAATGTAGAACGGGTCAGCACTTCTTGTTTCAACTGTATCAAACTCTGCCTCCAGCCACTCGTAAGAGAACTCCGGAAATGTCTGGCATCCTCTTGGGGCAAGTGTACTGCTTCCAACAACAAGTTCCAGGTCACGGATCGTGATCGGAATATTCTCCAAAATATGCTGGAACGCTTTTGCTCTACGGATGATCATTGGTTCATTCTCAGTCTGTTTGTACGACTCCGTAATCAGTACCGCTCTCGCCGACTCAATCTCAGGCATCTTCGCATACAGGTTTTCTACCAGTTTTGGAATTCTGTCCGACTTCGGGATGGGAGTACTGTCATAAGTATAAAGTCCCATTTTGCTCTTAAACTCCTTTCTTCCAATATTAACATTTATTATACTTTATTTATCCCCCAAAGTCAATCAAAACACAATACATCCCACATTATATTTCTGTAAAGTTACAATAAATCCCAATACGGTTTATGTTGTGTTTTATTTGTTTTTTCTTTACGTTTCACCTCGAATTTATTGACATTTTACTTAAAATACCGCATACTTAAGGTATATATGCGGCATGACGAATGAATCAATACAACGTCTGCCGCGTGAACGATTAGAAAGAAGGGTTGGATTATATGGCTTCTTATGAATTTGATATCCACACACATTCCATCGCCAGCGGGCACGGAACCTGTGCGACCATGACTGATATGGCAAAAGCTGCCAATGCAGCTGGGCTTAAGATGCTTGGAATTTCCGATCATGGTCCGAAAACGCTTGGTGGCGGACGCATTTCTTATTTCCGCAGCCTTGCATTTGCACAGCCAAAGCGTCTCGGTGTTAGAATGCTTTACGGTGCAGAGGTAAATATTCTGGATCAGGAAGGAAAACTGGATCTTGATGATGAAATTTTAGAGTCTCTGGATTATGTTATAGCAAGTATGCATCGTCCAATTTTTAAATCCGGAACAGCAGATGAGAACACCCGTGCTTATATCAAGGCTATGGAGAATCCTAATGTTAATATCATCGGTCATTGCGATGACGAAAAATTCCCGGTAGATTATTTTGCGCTTTTCCATGCAGCAATGGAGAATCATGTCCTGCTTGAGATCAATAACAGTTCTTTAAGTCCGGATGGATATCGTGGGGATACGACCTACGCTGATCTCTTAATATTGAATCTGTCCAAGCACTTTAATTATCCGGTTCTGTTCTCCAGTGACAGCCACGGCACCGAACATGTTGGAGATTTCCAGTATGCCGAAGCTTTGGCTCGAAAAGTTGACATTCCGGAGGATCTTATCCTGAATTACTCTGTGCGTAAATTCATGGGATTTTTAGGAGAGAGATAACACTATGATATAGAAGGAATACTTACAATGGGAAAATGTCTTTTCTTTGATGCTGATGGAACAATTTTAGATATTGTAAAAGGAACACCAGAAGATACAAAGCTCGCACTTCAACAGCTGAGAAAAAACGGACACAAGACTTTCATCTGTACCGGCCGTTCAAATGCTTTTGTTCCGGAATATCTTATGAAAGAGATTGGATTCGATGGACTTATCGCTAATCTTGGAGCATATATCGAATATAATGGAACGCGGGTATTTGAGCGTGAGATGCCAACCGACCTGGCATGGAAGACCGTAGAGATCATTAAGGCAAACGGTTTTATCCCTGTACTAGAAGGCAATGATTATATGTACTATAATCTGGATGAATATACAAGTGACATAGACTGGTTTGCTGATCTGATCACACAAGAGCTCGGTGACAAACTGCTCCCTATTCGTGGAAATGAGCATAATCTTCATTTTAATAAAATGAGTGCCAAACGCACACCTGGATGTAATCCTGAGAAATTATGTCAGGAATTATCCCCGTGGTATGATTATATTATTCACAGTGGATCTTTTGTTGGAAGAACGATTGAATTTGTCATGAAAGGCTGTTCCAAAGGACTTGCGATCAGTGTTATGAGTAATGTACTTGGATACGAAAAGAGGGATGTTATTGCTTTCGGCGATAGCAATAATGACTTGCCAATGTTCCAGGCTGCCGGATTTAAGGTTGCTATGGGAAATGGATCTGAAGACTTGAAAGCCCAGGCTGATTATGTAACCGGCGCATTGGAAGACGGCGGAATCCGCCAGGCGCTGGAATATCTGAATTTGATTTGATTACATATTTAAAGCTTGAAATTCTCTTACTGTTTATTTCAATCTTTTTATTTATTGTTGCGCATTATACAACTAGTAGTTTTTCTTTCTTGATTATTCCATACTCCTTTGCTACGTTTATAATGTAAGGCAGATAGTTCAATATTATGCTTTAAGCAAGGAGGCTCAATAACATGAAAGTATTATTAGTAAATGGATCCCCACACAAAAATGGCTGTACGCACCGTGCTTTACAAGAAATTCAGATGCAATTAAAAAAAGAAGCAATTGATTCTGAAATTTTTTGGATTGGAAGCACTGTCCAGGGATGTATCGGATGCTGTCAATGTCAAGAAAGCGGAACCTGTGTATTTGATGATATTTTGAAGATATTTTTAGAAAAAGCAAAGGATACTGATGGATTCATATTTGGATCCGCTGTTTATTATGGATCTTCCACTGGTTCTCTTTCTTCTTTTATGGATCGTCTTTTCTTCAGTGGAAGTTCTTATCTTGAAAACAAACCAGCTGCCGCAGTCGTTTCCTGTCGCAGAGGAGGTGCTTCTGAAGCCTTCTCCCAGATGAACATGTATTTTGCAATGTGTAATATGCCAATTGTTCCATCTCAATATTGGAATCAGGTTCACGGCTTGAAACCAACAGACGTAGAGAAAGATCTCGAAGGGCTTCAAACCATGCGCACACTTGCTCTTAACATGAGTTGGCTTTTAAAATGTATTGAAGTCGGAAAATCCAATGGCATTCCACTTCCTCAACGTGAGGAAGCCATTGCAACAAATTTCATCAGATAACGTTCTTTTTTACCATCCTGATATTTTCATCTTTCAGGATGGTATTATTTCTGTAAATTCAAAAGTCCGTCTATGAACATTGATAATTAATACATAGACAGACTTTTTATACATCAAATTATGCTTCGCATTTTGTAAAGTACATAGAGATTCCCTGTCCTCCACCAATACACATGCTAATCATTGCATCTTTTTTATCTGTTCTCATTAGCTCATACATTACTTTTACAGTAAGCATCGCGCCTGTTGCTCCAATCGGATGTCCGATGGAAATTCCACCACCATAAATATTAACCTTTTCAGGATCAAGTCCAAGATCACGGCTCACCGCATACGCCTGACTCGCAAATGCTTCATTGATTTCAAACATATCAATGGATTTAAGATCTAATCCAAGTTTATCAGCAAGTTTCTCGCTGGAAAATTTCGGTGAATATCCCATTAGTTCCGCATCAAATCCAGCAATTGCATATCCTTCTATCTTTACTTTTGGTGTCACCCCAAGTTCTTCTGCTTTTTCTTTAGACATTACAACAACTGCTGCAGCGCCATCATTTAAGCTGGAAGAATTTGCCGCTGTTACTGTACCTCCTTTTACAAAACATGGACGAAGTTTTGCAAGTTTTTCCATACTCTGCCCTTCTCTTGGTCCCTCATCTGTATCAAAGACCGTTACATTTCCCTTACGATCCTTCAATTCTACCGGAAGAATCTCATCTTTGAACTTGCCTTCTTTAATTGCTTTACATGCTCTCTGATGACTGCATACTGCAAACGCATCCTGCTCTTCTCTTGTTACATGATATTTTTCTGCTACATTTTCCGCTGTCACACCATTATGATTTCCATCCAATGGCCATGTGAGAATGTCGATAACTCCATCCTCAAATACTTTGTGCCCCATTCTTGCTCCCCATCGTGCATCGTTTACATAATACGGAAGTCTTGAAATATTCTCTGTACCACCAGCAACAACAACATCTGCCTGTCCTGTCTGAATCTCCATAACAGCCTCTGCAATAGACTGAAGTCCTGATCCACACTGACGGTTTACAGAATATGCTGTTGTTTCTTTCGGCATTCCTGCCTTTAAACTTACTGCTCTTGCAATAAATCCATTCTCTGCGACTTCTCCAACTTGTCCGATTACGACCTCATCAACATCTGATGGCTGGATTCCTGCCCTTTTAACTGCTTCTTTTACCACCATTGCTCCCATGTCTATTGCTGTGATATCCTTCAAACTTCCACCATAACTTCCAACTGGAAGTCTCACACCGCTTACAATTACTACATCTTTCATGAATTTTCTCCTTCTTCTTTCACAATCTCATAAATCTTTTATTTTTCTTTCAATTCAAGTCCAAAAGGTCCATCCTGAATAAATAATCTTTCATCCATCATGCGCAGATTCTTGCTTATAATCGGCTTAAAATCCATTTTATCAAGTATCTGTGTCTGCAGATTGATTCCCGGGGCAATTTCTATCAGCTCAACACCATCTTTTACCAGTTGAAATACTGCACGTTCTGTTACAATCATAACTTCCTGTCCTTTTTTTCTTGCCATTGGTCCGTTAAAAGATAATTGTGCAACCCGCTGCACTATTTTTCTTATTTTTCCTTCTTGAAGAATTTCAAGTTTTCCATTCTCAAACTTATATTTTGCTCCACTGGCTGTAAATGTTCCAAGAAAAACTACTTTCTTAGCATTTTGTGTAATATCAATAAATCCACCGGCACCTGTGCATCGAACTCCCATTTTTGTTGAATTGACACTTCCATCCTCTCCCAGTTCGCCAAGCCCCATATATGTAATATCCACACCAGCTCCATTGTAATAATCCATCTGCTCATGATGTCCAATCATCGCATAGAGATTCTGACCTATTCCAAAATCAATCCCTCCTGCCTGAACGCCCCCATAGATTCCTGATTCTACAGTAATCATAATGTCATCGGATACGCCTTCCTCATTGCAGACTCTTCCAACCATATCATTTGGGATTCCTGTTCCAAGATTAACAACTGCTCCATGGTACAATTCCATTGCACCTCTGCGCGCAATAAATTTTCTTTCGTTAAAAGACGCTGCCGGAATATTTCCCTGTGGTACTCTTGCCTGCCCACAATAAGATGGATCAAAATACCAAGATGATGTCTGGCGATGTTCCTCCAAAGGATTTTCGCAGACCACAATATCATCAATGAAAACTCCTGGAACCGTTACTTCTTTTGGGTTTAAGCTTCCGGTCTGAACTACACGTTTTACCTGTGCAATCACTCTTCCCCCGTATCGCTTAGCAGCCATAACAGCCGGAAGTACTTCCAGCTTCATTGCTTCTTCTGTTGTTGTCAGATTTCCCATCTCATCGCACTCCGTACCTCGTATAATGCATACGTCAATTGGAATCTGATTATAAAACATATACTCTTCATCTTTGTATTTAATGATATCAACAATATCTGGAAGCCTTTTGGTTCGCTCATTCATCTTTCCACCTTCAATACGTGGATCAATAAATGTGCCCAGTCCCACTTTTGCCATTTTCCCCGGAAGACCACATGCCATACTATGATATAATTGTGCGATTTGTCCCTGCGGCAAACAGTATGCCTCTACCTGATTTTTTGCTATCATATCCATCCAACGTGGTTGTAATCCCCAATGAGATCCTATAATTCTCGTCACCATACCTTCATGTGCAAAGTGTTGGATTCCATCTTTTCTATCACTCTGTCCGCAAGAATGAAGCAAGGTAAGATTAGAGGGATGTCCACTTTCTAAAAAACGTTTTTCCAACGCTTTCAAAATAGATTCACTAACACTTACAAGTGTCATCGCAATACTACATACAGTATCTCCGTCTTTCACTTTTCGTGCAGCTTCATCTGCTGTAATAAATTTTGCTTTCAGCATGTTCCTCTCTGCTCCTTTACTTTTTATTCTGGAAAAAATAGTGCTCTGATTGCTCTTTTATCAGTTTTTAATCCTGGGGTTTTTGGAATTTTCTCTAAAAACAGTATCTTTTCCGGAATCATGTATTTTGCAATCCTGTCATGTAATTTTTGTTTGATATCTTCTTCTGTTAACTCGCTTTCTTCTTCTAACACAACAACAGCAGCTGCTACTTCTCCATATTTTTCACTTGGAATTCCTACCAGTGCAGATTCTTTTACCCCTTTTAATGACGTAATTTCATTTTCAACATCATTACACCATATTTTTTCACCGCCACGATTAATCATATCTTTCTTTCTGTCAACAATGTACAGATAAGAGTCTTCATTCAGATATCCCATATCCCCTGTATCAAGCCACCCTTCTTTATCGATAGGTGATCTTTTTATACGATAATAAGATTCACATATGTTAGCACCTTTTAACTGTACGTTTCCAATTTCTTTACATGGCACTTCTTTTCCAAAATCATCAACAATCTTGACTTCCATACCTGGTATTGGTTTTCCCTGTGCTTTTGCATAAATACTTGTAGCTGCATCAGATGGGAAAATTGTTGCCGGAGATGATGTTTCTGTCATTCCATATATTCGATGAAATGTCATCTGTGGCATCCACTGATGCAATTTCATCATTGTCTCTACTGGCATATAACTACTACCACAAGCTAACGCACGAATACTTTCAATCTGCGGAAATTTATTTTTCAGTTCTAAAAGAAGTCCAAATACAGTCGGTGAACCATGCAAAAATGTTATCTCATATTCTTGTATATCACTTAAAATCCTATGAGCATCATACCTTTTATGCAGATAAACTGTTCCACCAATATATACAAATAAGCCTAGCAGTGCAACTAAGCCAGTAATATGATAAATTGGAACTGGAATAATTGTTCGATCATCTTCTCCGAGTTTAAGAATTCGCTGATATATCATAACCGCATGATTTATGTTATAATTTTTTAAAATGACGCCCTTACTAGTTGACGTAGTTCCTGACGTAAACATCAGAATCACTTCATCCTCCAGCTCTCCTTCTCCAGATTCCTCTTTTTCTTTCTGCATTGCAAGATAAGTAAATCCATATTCTGTTTTCTCATTTTCGGTCAGGATAACTTTTATTCCACATTCTGTATAGAATGATGTCCATACCTTATAATCTTCACTAACGAATATAAATTTTAAATCTGCTTTTTTCACAAGAGACTGTATCTCCGGCTCACGATATTTCGTAGGAAGCGGAACTGCCACTGCACCAAGCTTGCACACTGCATAAATTGCAGTGGCAAACTCAATTCCATTATTTAAAAGAAGTCCTATATGATTTCCTTTTTCCACCTTCAATATATATTTCATATAAGCTGCCAGTTGATCAACCATTATCAAGAACTTCCGATATGTATACCCACGATTCCAGTTATCTACAATTCCAATCTTATCCGGATATTTTGCTGCTGTATCACACAACATTTCGTAAAAACTGTTGTTCATTTTTGAGAAGGTATAAACAGTACGATTCCCGATTTGTCGTTCTTCCATGTCTCTCTGAAGCCATGTCCCCCACACATCTTTTCCTTTTACCATAACTGTATATCACCTCATTCTTACCTCTTTACACAATCATCCCTCCACCTACATTAATCACTTCAGATGTAATGTAAGAAGCTTCGTCTGATGCAAGAAATGCAACCATATTTCCAACATCGGCTGCTTTTCCCGCATAGCCCATTGGGATTCTCTGCATCATACTTTCCCAGGCTGCTCCGTCATTTACTTCTTTCAACTTCAAGGTCATATCTGTCTCAATAAATCCCGGACAGATTGCATTACAGGTAATTCCTTTTCTTGCATTTTCTCTTGCTGCTGTCTTTGTAAGGCCTACCACACCGGCTTTTGCTGCTGCATAGTTTGCCTGTCCAATATTGCCAAGCCAGCTACCGGAAGAGATATTGATCACACGCCCATAGCCTTTTTGTCTCATGTACTTGATTGCTTCCTGAGTTCCAAAGAACGCACCTGTCAAATCTACATCAATTACGAGCTGCCAGTTTTCTACTGGCATCTTGTGAAGCATTCCGTCCCGATTAATTCCGGCATTATTTACCATAATGTCCAATGTTCCATAACTATCAATCGCATACTTGACCATTGCCTGTACTTCTTCCTGTCTGGAAACATTTACAGTAAATGCACTTGCTGTTCCACCAGCTGCTTCAATCAGTGCCACAGTCTCATCTGCCGGTGCCATGTCTGCTACAACCACCTTTGCTCCTTCTGTTGCAAGCTTCAATGCAATCCCACGACCAAGTCCTCTTCCAGCTCCTGTAACAATTGCTACTTTATTTTCCAGTCTCATATTCCTATCCTCTCTTTCAATTTATCTATCAGTCTCTTTCTTCATATTCCCGTTGAAAGTCTTCTTTTCGTTTTCCTGTTTCTGCAAATTCTCTGCTATTTGCCCATAAATCCACCATCTACAGGAATTACAGCACCTGAGATATATGCTGATGCATCAGATGCCAGAAATACAACCAGTCCCTGAAGATCTTCCGGATTTCCCCAACGTCCCATAGGAATTCTTCCTGTAATCTCCTCATACTGTTTCGGATTCACATCTTTCATATTAGCTGTAAGCTCTGTTGCCATATATCCCGGCGCAATTGCATTTACATTCACGCCCTGACTGGACCATTCGTTTGACAACGCTTTGGTAATCTGTGCAACACCACCCTTGCTTGCACTATATGCCGGAATAAGGACGCTTGCAAAAAACGCCGTCATCGAAGCTATATTGATAATTTTTCCATATTTCTGTTCAATCATGGTTTTGCCTGCAAGTTGTGATAAGTAGAATACTGCATTCATATTAATTGCTACTATTTTTTCCCAGCGGTCATGTGGAAAGTCAACAGCAGGCGCACGATATTGAATTCCGGCTCCATTCAGAAGAATATCTACACGTCCCCCAAGTTTTTCTAAACATTGATTATAAACAGATTCCAATGAATCCGTGTCTGACAGATCCCCTTTTACTGCATGAACCATTGCTCCTTCCTTTGCCATTTCCTTCGCAGAATCCTCCACAATATCCAGAATATCCAGAAGAACCACCTCTGCTCCCGCATCATGCAACGCTTGTGCCATTCCATTGCATAGACCTTTTGCTCCTCCTGTTACAATTGCTTTTTTTCCTTCCAGACTGAACTTTTCTATAAATTTATCCATACTGATTCTTTCCTCCATTTCTACTTAAAGCTCAAAGCAACACAGCAAAATATTATCTAAACTGTTTTAAGTACTCTAATACATCTTTCGCACCATCTCCGCCATGTTCCAAAACTTCCATAAAACTGTCTGTTCCGGCAATTGCTTTCAAGATCTCTGGATCTGTATCTAACAGAATCTGTGTCAGATCCTTGTGTGTCATCTTAGAGATTTCTGCCAGCTTTTTACGGCTCTGCCCCTGACTCTCAGCTCTCTCTCTCGGATAGCCTGCCCCAGCCGGATCTTTGAAAAGCTTCTCAAATGTATACTCCAGATTCACATTTGCTGCCCAGCCATATCCCTTGTTCAGCGGAAGTGATACACAGTTTCCTCCATTGATCTGGGAGAACAGCCATCCATCAAGCGGTTCCACGATCAGTCCACACACAATCCCTGGAAACTGTAACACACCATTTAAGAAGCCCTGACCAGTTCCACATCCACCAACAACAAAATCACAACTTCCTGTATTCAGAAGAATTGCTGCCATATAACTGGTATGGATGTAAGTAAGAGAAGGCATCTGCTCCGGAGTCTTCATTCCTACATTCAGAATCTCTGCGTCTGTTGTCTTATGCAATGCTTTCACAATATCCTCATTTCTAAGCGAAGCACTTACTTCATTGATCACTGCAATTTTCATGTTAATTCCTCCTTTGATCGTGAATCGATTCTGATTGGACTTCCAATCCTTTTTCTAATTTAAATTATATAGTTATTCCATCTGCCTGCAATGATTTCCCCCTCCCTGATTGCGCATTGTGCAACACCGGTCGAATTAGCTTTTTTCGCTTGAACTGGTTGATGTTTACCCGCTGTTGCACGGGATTTTCTCACCTTATGGCTCGATGATCTTGTACCTGTTAAATTGCATCTCATGCAAGCACGGATACAGTTTGATAGGTTTATGCAACAAAAAAGAACCATACCATACGATATGATTCCTTTTCCTTTCTTCCTAATACAATCCTGTCATCAAACCAACGCCGTACATTACGACTGCTACAACGATACAGGAAACCACCGTCATAATAACTCCGACTTTAGCAAAATCCTTGATTGAAAAGTATCCTGCTGAATAGGCAATAACATTTGTTGGCGTTGATGTAATCAAAATGAACGCCAGTGAAGATGCCAATGCTGCTGGAAATGCAAGTGCCATCGTATGCACGCCAATGTTCATTGATAGTCCGATAATAATTGGTATAACAATACTTGCTGATACCGTTGCGCTTGAAAGTGTAATATTCATAATAGATACACTAAGCACAACAACAAATACCATAAGAATCGGACTTAAATTTTCGATACGTCCTAACAATCCTAATGCAATCCAGTTTGCAACGCCTGAATCATACAAAACCATTCCAAGTGATACACCTGAAAGAACAAGAATGATACTGCTCCATGACATAGATTTTTCAATCTCTTTGTACTTAATCGTACTAACTCCCGGGAAGAAGAACAGCATAGAAGTAAATGCAATCGGTAATGCAATTGGAAGATCAATTCCAAGCAGTTTCTTTAACTGTGCCGAGAAGATCCATGTCAGCACTGTTACAATAAAGATGATCAATGTTACAATTTCATCTCTGCTGAGTTTTGGCTGATTTTTAAATTCTTTTCTGATTTCTTCATTTGATTTTTTCAAATGGGTCATTTCTGGCTTGAACACCAACATTAAAAGTCCCCATGCTACTGGGATCAGGATAATAGAGATTGGAACACCATATTTCATCCAGTCAAGGAAAGACACGTCAACTCCTGCCATATCTTTCATAAATCCAATAGCCAGTGGGTTTGGTCCGTTTCCTGCCGGAGTCCCAAATCCACCGATCAGACTTCCCCATGCTACAGACATCATAAGTGCTTTACCAAAATTGCTTTTCAGTGGTTCTACGCCTTCTTCATCCAGAAGTGATTTCGCCAGTGGCATTAACATTGCCGCAACCGCCATATTGGAAATCCACATGGAAAGAATAACGCCTGTAACAATAAAACCAAGTAAAATAAACTTCGTGCTGTTACCGGTAATTGAAAGACAGATATTAACCAGTCGCTTTCCTAGTCCCGATTTATTAATAAATGCACTTAAAATAAATACACCGATAAAGAAGATAACGTTAATATTTCCAAATCCTGTCTTTACAATATTAGCAAATGAATCTACTCCAAATACTGACAGAAGTACCATTGCAAGAATTCCTGTAAAGTGGAATGGAATTGCCTCCGTGATCCATAACAGCAATGCCAGAACCAGAACGGATAATGCTTCCTGTCCTGTCGCTGTCAGTTCCGCTCCATTGATTGTTGTAATCGATGATGGAAATGTCACATTCTTAATAATCATCATTGCCGCAAAACTGATTGCTATATAGATCCATTTCTTTTGATTTGCTGATAAACCAACTGTATTTCCCGTACTACTCATAATTCTCTTCTCCTTTTCTTGGAAGACACATTATGATATAACATGTATCTGACATTTATAATTTTTCTTTTTCGACATCTCATTTAATAATTTCTCCGGTATCGCCGGAAGTGAAGTGATCCTGACACCAACTGCGTCATAAATCGCATTCACAATTGCGGGTGCTGTCGGCAACGGAGCAGGTTCCCCGATTCCTTTCGCGCCCACTGGACTGAATGGGTCTCTTTCTTCTACCAGGTAAGAATGAATCTCCGGAACATCTACACTGGTCGGCAGAATGTACTTAGCAAAATTCTTATTTGTCGGGACTCCCTCTGCCAACACATAGTTCTCCATAATTGTCTGTCCCATACTCTGTACAGATCCTCCTTCAATCTGGCCTTCAACCCCTCGCGGATTGATCACTCTTCCCACATCATGCGCTGCCCAAATTCCAAGAACATGGACTTCCCCTGTAAAAGTATCAACTGCAACCTCTGCAATCTGTGTTCCGAATACATAAGCCTGCCATGGATTTCCTCTTCCGTCAACCGGATCCAGTCCTTCATGGTGTGCGGTATATGTTCCGGAGCCCAACGGAACAATACCTCTTATTTTCTTACATATGTCGACCGCTTCTTTCAGTGACAGATTATATTGTGCATTTCCTTCCACATAGATTCTTCTGTTCTTCATACATATTGAAGAGGAATCTATATTCCAATAAGCAGCCATTTCACGAATAAATTTTTTCTTTACGTCTCTACATGCATTGCATACTGCATTTCCAATCATATAAGTCTGCCGGCTTGCACCGACATGTGCCGCTTCTGGAGCTCGTGCCGTATCATTATCTCCAATCGTAATATCCTCCGGATACATTCCCAGTTCGTCTGCGGCAATCTGTGTCAGGACTGTCAGAATTCCTTCTCCGATTTCACTTACTCCGGTCAGGATCATCGCTGTACCTCCGTCATCAATCTCGACAAATGCACCAGCTTTATCTATTGTTGCACATCTTCCAATCCCATACCAACCTGTTCCGACACCACGTCCGTATTTAAACCTGTCTCTACAAAGTTTCATTGCTTCTTCTGACTTGAATTCCTTTCCAGGAATATAAGGTTCTGCAATCTGACTTCCCTTTATATCTTTTCTTACCGGCCCCCTTACTCTTGATGGTCCAACTTCCCATCCAGCAATCTCAGAACACTTTTTCAGCGTCTCTGTATAAGCCACTTTACCAAGTACCTGCCGTGTATGTGTTACCGCTCCGTCTTTCATTCCGTTAATCATGCGAAGTTCTATAGGATCAATCCCAAGTTTTTCTGAACAGATGTCCATCAAAGATTCAATTGCAAAAGTTGGTTGAAGCACTCCAAAGGTACGCATTGCACCTGATGGAGTATTGTTCGTATAATAGCCCGTCGCCGTTACTTTGACATTCTCAATCTGATATGGTCCTGCTCCGCAAATTGCAGATTTCGCAACGGTTCCTTTAGTTGAAAAGCAGTATGCCCCTCCGTCAGACCTGATTTCTGCCTTAACCGCCTGAATCTTTCCATCGGACTTCAGACCAATTTTATAATGCATTTTAACCGGATGTCTCTTACAGCTTCCTATCATGGAATCCTCTCTTGAGAAAACAAGTTTTACCGGCTGATTTGTCTTCAGTGTTGCAATTGCAAGAATCGCCTGATAGATCATATCCTCTTTTCCACCAAATCCTCCACCCACCGGAGACATAATCACCCTTACTTTATTAATCGGCATTCCAAGGATCTTTGCAAGCAGTACTCGATGATGGGTAATATCCTGATCACATGATTTAACAACTATCGTGCCATCAGGCTCACAGTATGAAATTCCCGCTTCTGTCTCAAGATATGCGTGGTCAACTGCCTGAGTAGAAAAATCTTTTTCTATAATAATTTCACTGCTTTTAAATCCTTCTTCCACATTGCCTTTCTGTACACAAGTTGTAGATACAATATTATCCGGATGATCCTCATGTAAAACAGCTTTACACTCGATTGCTTCCTGTATATTGGATACAACCGGCAGCTTCTTATATGTAATCTCTACACCCTTTTCTGCTTCTTCTGCATCTTCAAGTGTCTCTGCCACAATTGCCACAACTGGTTCGCCATAAAAACGGATTTTTCCTTTCGCCAATACTGGTTGGTCGTGATAATATACGCCGAATCCATCTTCTCCTGGCACATCTTCACTAGTAATTACTGTTTCAACACCTGGCATTTCCAATGCTTTTTCATAATCAATTCTCAAAATTTCGGCGTGAACTTCCTTACTTCTGACAAGATGAATATGAAGCATTCTTGGCATTTCCATATCAGCTGCGTACTCTAATGCCCCTGTCATTTTGCCTCTTGCATCCACCCTTTCTACACAGGATCCTATTGTTTTCCCTGTAGATGGTGGAATTACTTCCAGGCACTCTTCACTAATTTCATGATTGAGAATATCTCTGGCAAGCTCGATTGCTTCAATAATCTTTGCATATCCAGTGCACCGGCAAATATTTCCGCCGAGTCTTCTTCTGATCTCCACTTTGTCCGGATGTCTGTTTTCTTTCAATATTGTCGTCGCTGCCATAATCATTCCCGGTGTGCAATATCCACATTGGACAGCCCCTACCTTCAGAAAGCATCTCTGGATAATACTAAGACCATCCTTTCCAATTCCTTCAATCGTCACGATCTCTTTGTGATTCGCTTTTATGACCGATATCAGACAGCTTTTCTTAAGTACACCGTCGATCAATACAGAACAGGTACCACATTCTCCGGCATTACATCCTTTTTTGGTTCCAATTAAATGGAGTTCCTCTCTTAGAAAATCGGCCAGTCTCATCGCCGGAGCAACATACTTACATACCTTTCTTCCATTTACTGTCAATTCAATTTTTACTCGTTCTATCTCCATAATCCACTCTTTTAAAACCTCTTAAGATTTGTGCCTTTGTTACTATTGTGGGATAATCCCGATCTCCGCTAGTGCTTCATAAATTCCCGCCAGCGTAAAGTTCTCAACTACGTTTCTTCTGTATTCTTTTCTGCTTCGTGACCGTACCACATCCTCTGGAATATATTCTCGCATCTTCTGGATTCGTTCTTTTGAAATAACTTCTCCTTTCAGTCTGTCTTCAATCTCTGTAAGTCTTCTTGGTACTGGCCCAATCGCACCGAAAGCAATTCTCACATCTTCAAAATGTGTCTTCGATGCATCTGCTTTAACAAGAAATGCAGAACTGGCTGTTGAAATACACAGGGAACGTCTCAGTCCGACTTTCTTGAATGCACATCCATATTCTTTTAAAACCGGACAGGTAATTGAAGAGATCACTTCTCCCTTTTCAAGTAAATTCTTTCCCACACCGGTAATAAATTCCGTAATCGGTGTCTCTTTTTCACATATTTTATTATCTTTTGAAGTAATCGTATGAATCACCGCCTCCAGCACTGTCAGCGGAGCAATCGTATCTCCGGAAGGCGAGGAATTTGCCACATTACCTCCAACGGTCGCCATCTCTCTGATCTGCGGATCCGCGAAATAAATCGCTGCATGTCGCAGAATCGGTACATTCTCCATCAGCACCTTCTCTTCCAGGAACTGCTGAATACAAATATTGGACCCAAAGGTTATCAATCCCTCATCTTTTTTCAATTCAATGACAGAAAACTCTTTTATTCCGCTGATATCGATCGCAGCATCCGCTCCATTGAAAGGAGTTTTTTCTTTTGCATAAAGGTCCGTTCCTCCGGCAAGAATATCATAAGTACAATCTATCGTATCGATTGTTTTCAAAAGCTCTTCTTTTGTACCGGGCATGTAATATTTTTTGTACTGAATCATACGATTACTCTCCTGCTTTTTTAACCTGGAATCTTAACTACAACTTTAATTGCGTCGTCAATTCTCTCTCTTGAATATTTCAGTGCTGTAAGCAGCTCATCAAATTTGAATGTATGTGTATGGATCAGTGATGCATCAAATCTCTTCTCACTGATCAGTGACGCTGCCCTGTGTACTGCACTTCTTCCTTCTCCTCTAATTCCAAACAAAGAAATGTTATTTCTTACAAGTGCTGCAACATCAACTTCTACCGGTTTGGACGGGAATGCTGCCAGACATACTTTTCCGCCTCGTTTTACCATTGCTGCCGCTTCATTTACTGCATTTGGTGCTCCTGAACATTCCATTACATAATGTACGCCTTCGCCATTGGTGAGTTCTTTTACCTTCTCAACAACATTTTCATTTCTTACATTAATCGTGTAATCTGCGCCCAATTTCTTACCAAGTTCCAGACGATTGTCTCTTGTTCCTGTAAGGATTACAGGATTAGCTCCAAGTGTTTTGGCAACTGCTACTGCCATAAGTCCAATCGGTCCAGGTCCTGTCACAACCAGTGACTGTCCTGCAAACAATCCACCGAGAGTATCCAGACCATACATTGCTGTCCCTGCTGTTACGATCAGTGTTGCCTCTTCATCTGTAACATTGTCTCCTACATGGCATAATGTTTTTACGCTATTGATTACATATTCTGCAAATCCACCGTCTGTTGTAAATCCATTTGCTCTGTGCCCCTTATCATGCCCTTCATAGTTTTGTCCATAATTCAGACAAGAAGTATACATTCCTTCGCGGCATCTTTCACAGCTGTCGCATCCAGCATGAATCTCAACTGCAACACGGTCACCAACTTTATACTCATCAACTCCAGGTCCAAGCTTCACAATAGTTCCCATATATTCATGTCCCGGAGTAAATCCCTTATTAAACGGAAGTCCTCCCTGGATCAGTGCCGGTGGACCATTCTTAATAATTTCCAAATCTGTTGCACAGATTGCAACAGCATCCACATGGATCAAAACCTCTGCTCTCTTCGGTTCCGGAACCGGTTTTTCCTCAAGTGTCAGTTCTCCTGGATTTCCCAGTACCCACGCCTTCATCTTCTCAGGAATCTCGTAATTCATATGTTATCCTCCTTTATCTTTTAGGCCTTCTGCCTATACATTCTTAATTAAAAGCCAATCTCATGCTTCATTTTCTGTACACGTTCACACCAGTTTCCGACATTCCAGTCTCCAAATGTTCCGAGGCCAGATAATTCATCGTCTCCATAATGTACCGGAATATGAATCAGTGACAGACCGTCATACTTATATGCTTTCGCTAACGCTTCTTTCATTTCCTCCGGTGTTTCTCCGCTGTAGAATCCTTTTACTCCCTGTACCGCTTCAGCCATCTGCACATAATCAACTACAACCTGATCGTCCGTTTTATATTCTATACTATATTGTGCGTTTTGTAGACTAGTAATTGCTCCCATTCTCCGGTTATCGAACAAGAGGATCATTCCCTTTAATCCGTGCTGCACTGCATCAATTAGAATCTGTGGATTCATCATAAAGCTTCCATCTCCTGTGAACGCCATCGGATAATCCTTATTGCCTGCTATCGCAAAGGCAAGTGTAGAAGAAACTGCAAATCCCATATAGGAAGATCCGCTATCCGAAATGGTATACCCTGGTTTTTCATCTGTCACAATCTGGAAACCGTTCGCCTGTACATCACCTGCATCAAAGATCTTAATACAATCGTGTTCTGCTGCGAAATCACATGCGATTTTGATTGCTGCCGGTTCTGTAAGAATCTTCTTCTTTCGTTTTGGATCTTCAAGGACCGGCTGATCATATCTGAGCTTTTTGTAAGCTTCCCACTCTTCTTTCTTCTGAACACACCCTTTAATCCACTCTGGATCGGAATTCAGGTTTCTTCCTCTTAGTAACTCGTTAAGTTTTATCAGAACTTCCTGCGCATCGCCCTGGATTCTCACCGAATTATTATATTGACCAAGATCATCATAATCGCAGTTGATATTGATCATTTTCTTTGCTTTTCGAAAAGCCGTTCCTGAACAATCCCACTGGCATACCCCTCTTGCTCCCAATGCAATGATAAGATCACATTCATTCATCGCATAATTTCCACAAATTGATCCCTTAGAACCTCCCACACTCATATTCCGTTCTTTAGAATATGGATAAATTCCTGGGACTTGTGGTCCATGCACATAAGCTGCATCGGTCAGTTCAAGGAATTCTTCTAATACTTTTCCATCAATATGGGTAGCCCCGCCTCCTGCTTTTACCGTAATTCTTGAAGCAGAACAAATTGCATTCACCGCTTCGTTGTAGGTTTCCTGATCAATGCTAATCACCTTTGATTCCGGTGATTTTTCCGGGAATTCCAAAAGGTTACACCCTATCATAACCTTCGGTTGGATATTCATTGGAAGAAGCATATAGAATGGGGATCTTTTTTCTTTTCCATTCACTGTTGCATCTCCGCGCTTCAAAGCTGTAAATATTGCTTCTGGAGTATGAAGTGAATATGCCGGTCCCAATGTAGACAATACTTTCAAGAATAATTCCTGTTCTCTTCTTGGAATCTGCTGCATATTCGGGCCTTCACTCTGACTTGTCTCATCTCCCATCAGATAATAGATACCTAGTCCATTTGCCAGTGGAACAAGTGATCCTGCTGTCGCCTGCATTCCTCCTGGTCCAATCGATGTAAATACTGCTGACACCTGATTGTATTTCCAACGGAGCATGGAAGCAATATGAGATGCTTCTACCTCGTTTCGGACATTATATGTTTTTATAACGTCTTCCTCTTCATAAATACGAAGCGCTTCACCTACATCTGTCATTCCATGTCCAAAGATTCCAACAAAAGTCCGAACCTCTTGATTCACCAGACCTAAAACCACTGCTTCGCTAAGACTGACATCCTGAAACTGCTCAAGTGCTCCTGCTTCAACTGCTTTTCTAAGCGTTCCATATTCCTTTATCGCTTTCGCTCTTTTTCTTCTTTGTTCAAACATTTCCTTCATAGCTATTCCTCAATACTTTTTCTGAATTTATGTTTATCATGACCTAAACATTTTGTACTTTTTTTCTTCCCTCCTTCTATTTTCCTGCCAGGCATTTACTCTTTTTTCTTTACTTGATGTCATTCTAGCATAGGAAAAATAGATTGGGAAATGAAACCTAATCTCTGGTTGCGCATTATACAACTATGTACATTTTTTATATATTTCCCATGTTTTCTCTTTGTTTTTAGTGTTTTTGCATAATTTCAAGGTTATAAATAGGAAAGTTCTTTCCCAATATATAAAAAGTCTTGAACCAACACTATGTATTGATCCAAGACTTATATTTTCATACCTTATGATATAATCCATAACCTAACTCATTACTGATCTGACGAGCATATTTTTTCATACAGGAAATATATTGTTTCTTCGTTTTTTCTGTAATCTGTTCCTTTGGTGCTGAAATCCCAATACAGTAACTCACATTTCCTCCATAATTAAAGATGGGAACTGCCATACACCTTACTCCCAATGTTCGTTCTTCATCATCAATTGCATATCCCTGTTCTTTAATCTTTTTTAATTCCATTTCCAAATCTTGAAAATTATCAATTGTATGTGTCGTATATTTTTCAAAATCATAATCAGAAAACAAATTTTCAATGAAAGATTGTGGCTTATATGCCAAAACACATTTTCCTACAGAACTACAGTGCCATGCTTCAATCATCCCAATTTGTGCTGACAGATTATATTCCCTCTGGCTTCTCACTTGATCTGCAATATACATTTTTTTATTTCCCATTACTGCAAGATGTACACTTTCTTTCGTCTCATCACAGATTTTATACAGATACGGCCGGGCAATCGTCGCAATATTAAAATTCCGTTTTACACCTTCACTAAGATATAACAGGCGAAATCCAAGTCTGTACTTCTTGCTAATAGGATCTATGCTAATCATATCGTACTGCATCAATGTTGAAATCAATCTCGAAACCGTACTCTTATCAACATCAAGTTCTGTCGCAATCTCTACTGCTGTTGTACTTCCCTTTTCCTGAATGATCGACAAAATTTCTATTCCTCTCGCTAATGACTGTACCATATTACATTGCCCCTTTCTTTTATACAGAAAATCCTCTATCATAACTATTTTTGTATATTTCGATATAAAACACCACATTTTTAATATCTTCTGAGTATATTTTAATCTTGTCAAAAAGCATTGTCTATCTTCTTCAGCATACTTTTTCATCGCATGTTGCGTATTGTACAACATCAATAATAAAAAACTTTTCTCTATTATTCTATATATAAAAAATTCCCGGAATTGATTTTCCACCAATTCCGGGAGTCTCTTTTTCACATAAACTATATACTTTTTAGTAGTTCAACACTCTGCATCAGGTACGATATTGCAATTTATTATGCTCTCTTAGACAGCACTTCATCCTCATATTTCTGAATCTCGTCAAACCATCCTTCAGCTTCTACACCACACTGACGGCAGTATTCTTCCCATACATCACCGATTGGAAGTGTCTTGCACTGTTCCATAACAACCATCTTCTTGCTCATCTGGTTTGTATCCTGAAGCTCTTTGAGCATCTCGCTTGGCTGACAAAGTGCATCAAGCAGTGCTTTCTGGAAGCTGCGGAATCCTGTTACCCATGCGGAGATACGGTTGATGGAAGCATCAAAGTAATCCAGTGCAATATATGTACGGTCAATTCCGTTCTCGCAGCGAACGATCTCTTTTGCGATCTCTTTTGTCTCATCATCAAAGAGAACTACATGGTCTGAATCCCAACGGATCGGACGTGTAACATGCAGAGCAATCTCCGGGAAGAATGTAAGCAGTGCCGGAATCTTATCGGATACTACTTCTGTTGGATGATAATGTCCGTTGTCCATCAGTGGCAGACATTTGTCTTTGTTCATTGCAGCGTAGCTCAGTGAGAATTCAGCTGACCCTACTGTATAAGCCTCAACACCGATACCGAATACTTTAGACTCTACACAAGGTTTTACAAGATTTGTGTCAAATGGCTCGGAAAGGATTGCATCGATAGACTCTTTGTAACGCACACGAGGTCCCATACGGTCAGCCGGGATATCTTTAAATCCGTCACCTGTCCAGATATTCATTACACAAGGCACTCCTGTCTGCTCTGCAAAATACTGTGAAATGCGGATGCAGGCTTTTCCATGCTCGATCCAGAATTTTCTCACTTCCTCATCCGGGCTTGAAAGTGTAAGTCCATCTTTTACCATTGGATGAGAGAAGAATGTTGGGTTAAAATCAAGTCCCATTCCTCTTTCTTTTGCAAAATCAACCCATTTCTGGAAATGTTTTGGCTCTAATTTATCACGATCTACGAATTCACCATCCTCAAAGATTGCGTAGCATGCATGAACATTGATTTTCTTTTTACCCGGCATCAGGCTCATTGCCTTATCCATATCAGCTAACAGTTCTTCCGGAGTTCTTGCTTTTCCCGGATAGTTTCCTGTTGTCTGGATTCCTCCTGTCAGAGGGCCGTCGTGGTCAAATCCTGTTACATCATCTCCCTGCCAGCAGTGAAGAGAAACCGGAATTTCTTTACATTTTGCGATTGCTGCGTCTGTGTCCACTCCTAATTTTGCATAGATTTCTTTGGCTGATTCATATCTTGTCATCTTTTCTTCCTCCATTTTTGTGAATTTGAATTACGCATTTTCGTATATTTTTACATCAAACGATTTTCCAACGCATGTCCTTGCCTCCGGAAGATCTTTAAACACTCCATCACGAAGCATCTGGACAACAATATTTCCGATTGCTGTAGCTTCAGAAGGTCCTGCGGAAACTTTTTTTCCTGTATATTTTGCTGTCAGTTCGTTAAGATATCCTGCATTGGCACCGCCACCGACAACATAGATTGTAGTGTATTTTTTTCCTGTTAATGCTTCAATCTCTTCGATTGTATCGCCATAACATTTTGCAAGACTGTTGTAGATAACTGCTGCAATCTCGCCCACTGTTTCAGGCACCTGCTGCTTGGAATCATGGCAGAACTTCTTCACAGCTTCAATCATGCTCTTCGGAGCAAGGAAGCAGTCATCATTACAGTCTACTAAAGATGTGATCGTCTCTTTGGAAGCTCTCTCACAAATCTCTGCAAAAGAAAGATCCTCTGTGAATTCTTTCTTTACAGACTGGATCATCCAGAGTCCCATGATATTTTTCAGGTAACGGAAACGGTGATCGTATCCACCTTCGTTTGTGAAGTTTGCCTGCATACTTCTCAGTGAGCAGTCTGATTCTTTTCTCTCAATTCCCATCAAAGACCATGTGCCGGAGCTGATATAAATGGCATTGTCATCGTTGGTTGGTACCGCAAGTACCGCTGAGCCTGTATCATGAGTGGCTGGAAGAACAACCTTGCAGTTGAATCCAACCTCGTTCTGAATGTCCTGTGTAAATTCGCCTACTACTGTTCCCGGCATAGATACCGGCTGGAACATCTCTTTGTTGTATCCGAGCATATCGATCAGTTCATAATCCCAGTCATTTGTCGTCGGATTCACAAGCTGTCCTGTTGTCGCATTTGTATATTCATTTTTCTTCACACCTGTCAGCAGGAAATGGAAGTAATCCGGGATCATCAGGATTGCTTTCGCCTGCTCAAGATACTCCGGATGAGTCTCTTTTACAGCCATCAGCTGATAGATTGTGTTAAACATCTGTTTCTGAATACCTGTTCTCTCATACAATGCGGAAAGTGAAATCTTTTCATACACTTTCTCATCCATTCCGTTTGTGCGGCTGTCACGGTAGCCTACTGTATCTCCGAGAATCTGATTCTTCTCATCAAGGAGCACATAGTCAACTCCCCAAGTGTCGATTCCCATTGTTGCCGGTATCTTTCCAAGCTCTTTACATTTCTTCAATCCGTTCTTGATTTCTGTAAAAAGACGATCTACATCCCAACATAAAGTACCGTTTTTGTTATCCATCCCATTCGGAAAACGGTAAACTTCTTCCAGTTTCATCTTTCCATCTTCCATAGATGCCAGCATATGGCGTCCACTGGATGCTCCGATATCAACTGCCAGATAATAATTGCCCATTGTTTTGGTGCCTCCTTATTATTTTTCTATTACTGTTCATTTCTTATGGCTTTATTATATCCACGCTTTCTATGTAAAAAAAGGACGCTATTTACGAAAAATAGCGTCCTTATTTGCACTGTATTTTATTTTTAGGGTTCTCTTTTGCATTTTGTACAATTTTAAGCCCTCTTTTTTGTTGATATTGTGTAGTGTTATTTAAAATGTTTTTCTCTACAAAACAGACACTCTATTTACCGGAGAAATTTCTATGAAGAAGCTCATGCTCTTTTCCCTTCAGCAAAGTATCGTACAAGGAAAGAATCATTGGGTTCTCATTTGATTTCTTGATCTGAGTGTTTACATCTGTATCATATAAGCCCTTCATTCTTGCTTTTCTGGTTCTCGGTCCTGCATTCACCGGCTGACCTCCACCCATGATACATCCTCTACGGCAGGCCATCACTTCCACAAAATCATACTCTGCTTCGTGATTTTTAATCTGCTGCAATACTTTATCTGCATTTGCAAGGCCATTTACAACTGCCGCCTTAATCTCTCTTCCATTATAATTATAAGTCAGCACTTTAATACCGTCGTCCCCACGCACACCACTCTTTTTAATAGACTCCATGTCTACTCTGTTGTGTCCCTGCTGCAGCCTACGGAGCACTGCCTCTGTAACACCACCGGTAACACCGAAGATCACACCACTTCCGGAGCCGATACCAAACGGTACATCAGCTGCTTCGATCTCAACTTTGTCAAATACAATTCCTGATTTACGGATCATTCTTACGATTTCTGTTGTTGTAAGCACATAATCAACATCCTGCTTGCCATTTGTATAAGATTCCGGACGTAAGATTTCTTCCTTCTTCGCCGTACAAGGCATAATTGATACAGATACGATCTTCTTTCCTTCATTTTTCTCAGGATCTTTATAATACTCTCTTACAACTGCTCCAAACATCTGCTGCGGTGATCTGCATGTTGAAAGATTCGGCACGAATTCCGGATATTTATTCTCACAATATTTTACCCATGCCGGACAACAGGATGTAAAGAGTGGCATCTTCTCACCGGAAGTAAATCTCTCAATAAACTCTTTGGATTCCTCCACAACTGTCAGGTCTGCGCCATAGGATGTGTCATATACTTCATCAAATCCCAGACGATGCAGTACTCCTACTAACTTCCCCATTACATTTTCGCCTTTGGCATAACCAAAATTATCACCGATTGCAACACGTACGGCCGGAGCGATCTGAGCAATCACTTTTGTATTCTTGTCTGCCAAAGCTTCCCACACTTCATCAATATTGGTATGAATACTGATTGCACCGGTAGGACAGACAACACGACACTGTCCACAACCTACGCAGTCTGTTTCTGCAATCTTCTTATTAAATGCCGGTATTACCTGTGCATCAGTTCCACGATACGCGAAGTCGATTGCATTGATATTCTGTACATTATCACACATTCTGACACAGTCACCACACAGGATACATTTATTCGGATCTCTGATAATTGCGTGTGAACTTGTATCAATTGGCTGTATCTCTCTTACATTTTCAAAGCGGATCTCATGAACTCCCATACGGTGAGCCAGTTCCTGCAGATGACACTCACCACTCTTGATACACGTCGTACAATCTCTGCAGTGAGCAGCCAGAAGCAGTTCCAATATCAGTTTCCGGTAGCGCATCAGCCTTGGTGTATTTGTATAAATAATCATTCCGTCTCTCGGCTTTTCTGAACATGAGGCAAATGTTTTCCCTCTGTCATCTTCTACCGTGCATAATCTGCAGGCACCATAGATAGATAATTCCGAATGATAACACAAGGTAGGGATATCAATCCCGGCTTTTCTTATTACAGACAATACATTAGGTTCATCCGTGAACTCAATGGCCTGTCCGTCAATTGTCATAATTCCCATAAATCTCTATCCTCCCTACTCTGTATAAACAGCTCCAAATGGGCAGTTATCGATACAACTTCCACACTTGATGCACTTTGAATGATCAATTGTAAATGGTGATTTTATTTTTCCTGTGATTGCATTTACCGGACAGTTCTTCGCACATTTCGAACATCCTTTACATTTCTCCGGATCAATCTTAAACACACGAAGATTAGAACAGACTCCCGCACGACATTTCTTATCTATTATGTGCTCTTCATATTCTTTTCGGAATGCATGAATCGTACTTACAACCGGCTTTGGTGCACTCTTTCCAAGACCACATAAGGCAGTATTTTCAATCATGTCTGCCAGTTCTTCCAGTTCATCAAGGTCGCTCATTTCTCCGTTTCCGGCAACTATACGTTCCAGAATCTCCAGCATACGCTTAGTTCCTTCTCTGCACGGAACACATTTTCCACAGCTTTCTCTCTGTGTGAAGTTCATAAAGAATCTTGCAACCTCTACCATACAGGTGTCTTCATCCATAACAACAAGTCCACCGGAACCGATCATGGCACCGATCTTTGACAGTGAGTCAAAATCCATCTTACTGTCAAGCTGGGATTCTACCAGACATCCACCGGATGGGCCGCCGATCTGAACCGCCTTGAATCCTTTATCGTCTTTGATGCCGCCTCCGATATCAAAGATGATTTCACGTAAACTTATTCCCATAGGCACTTCGATCAATCCGGTATTTTTTACATTTCCGGTAAGGGCAAATGCTTTCGTTCCCGGACTTTGCGGCGTACCGATACGGCTGTACCAGTCTGCTCCGTTTTTAATGATCATCGGGATATTGGCATAAGTCTCTACGTTATTTAATACTGTTGGTTTCTCCCATAATCCCTGCTCTACTGTTCTCGGAGGTTTTACTCTTGGCATGCCACGCTTGCCTTCAATTGAAGCTGTAAGTGCAGAACCTTCACCACATACAAAAGCACCGGCTCCACGATTGATATGTAATTTGAAACTGAATCCTGTTCCGAGGATGTTATCTCCCAGAAGTCCTTTCTCCTCTGCCTGAGCAATAGCGATCTGCAGTCTTCGTACTGCCAGCGGATACTCTGCACGGACATAAATATATCCTTCCTGAGCCTGCACCGCATAAGCTGCCAGCATCATACCTTCGATCATTCGGTGCGGATCACCTTCCATGACACTTCGATCCATAAATGCACCCGGATCTCCTTCATCACCATTGCAGACTACATAACGGATCTTTTCCGGCTGACTCGCTACCTGTGACCATTTTCTTCCCGCCGGAAATCCTGCTCCGCCTCTTCCTCGAAGACCTGCATCAGTAACTGTCTTAATAACTGCTTCCGGAGTCATTTCAAAAACAGCTTTTTCAAAAGACTCGTATGCCCCTACCGCCATTGCATCTTCAATATGCTCTGCATCAATATGACCGCAGTTTCTCAACACCAGACGGGTCTGCTTGGCATAGAATGGAATTTCTTCCTGTGTCTGATATACATGACCATTATCTTCATACATCAATCTTGTAACCGGTTCTCCATGAAGAATCGTCTTTTCAAAAATTTCTTCGCAGTCTTCCAGTTTTACTTTCAAATACAGATAGTTATAAGGTTCAATACGAACCAGCGGACCCATCTCACAGAATCCATGGCATCCGCTCATCTTAAGTCCCACATGAGCGATTTCTTCACCGATTTTGACTGTTACATGATCCATATTGGAAGTTAGTTCTTTCAAACGGGCATATATTTTATCTGAACCACCTGCCAGACATCCTGTTCCTCCACAAACCAGAATACAGCAGTTTTCTTTCTGCCGCTTTTCCTTACACTCTTCTCTCCATAACTGGAGCTGCATTCTGTTTTCTATCCTCATTCCTCTTCCTCCCGCAGCTTCTTGATCAGCTCGCTCATTTTCTCAGGTGTCATTTTCGGATGTACTTCATCATTGACCATTACGGCCGGTGCCAGTCCGCATGCGCCCAAGCATGAAACCGTCTCTACTGTAAACAACTGGTCATCTGTTGTGTGTTTCTTTTTCCCAAGCCCCAGTTCCTTGTAAAGTCCTTCCAGAATCGGAATAGATTTGCGCACATGACAGGCTGTTCCATCACATACTTTTATCACATATTTTCCTTTTGCCTCAAAAGAAAAATTTTCATAAAAGCTTGCCACACTGTAAGCTTTCGCCTCGGAGATTCCCAGTTTCTCCGCAACATAAGTTAAAAGCTCCGGTGGAAGATAGCGATATTCTTCCTGAATCCCCTGTATAATCGGGATCAAAGACTTTTCTTCACATGTATACTGTGCAATAATCTCATCTGTTTTTTCGTAATAGGATATATCTAACATTGTGCCCCTCCTTTTTTGTATTTTTCACATATGTTTCATTATACATCCTATCTCCTTTTGTGCATAGTGCTATTTTGATATTATTTTCGCAATTTTATTTCGTCGTTTTTTTATTTTTATCTGTTTCCATACGTTGTTATTGATGCAAATTGCCAACTCTCACTTCAGTATAGTCTTCGGTTTACTATTCACGTAAAAAAAGAAGATGCCATCTGTGAAAAATAGCATCCTCTCTATACTTTATCCTTAATTCATGTTTTCAATCCGATATTCTTTCGGACTGATTCCGTAGCGTTCTTTAAATTTTCTATAAAAATAGCTTGTATTGTCGTATCCAACTGCTTCTATAATATCCGACACCGCAATCCTGCTGTTTATCAGAAGATACACTGCCTGCTGCATCCTCTTTTCCTGAAGAAGTTCTTTATATGTTTTCCCTGATTTCTTCTTAATCTCACGACTCAGCCAATAGACATCCACTTTCATCTCTACCGCCAGTTCTGACAGCGTGCCTTCTTTAAAATGATCCTCAATATAGCGATACACATTCGCCATAATCTCTGTGTCAAATTTGCGTCCGCCGGCTTCCATCTTATCCATATAATTCAACAACTGAAGAAACAAAAGTCCCATCGTGATCTGATTACTGCTTCGCTTATTGGAAATGTCATAGAAGATCGTCCAGACCATATTCTCGATCAGATTCTGCACCGGGAGAATATCAGCCACATGAAAATACAGATAAGACGTCTCTTCATCTCTTCCGCACAACGCCCCGACAAGGAAATCTTTCAGCTGATTTTCTTCTGCCCCGATCATAGAGAATGCTGTGTTAAAAAACTCCGGCAGGACAATAAAGTTCACTGCAATATCATACTCTCCGGCCGGAAGGATCTCCTGCACTGCATTCTGATTCAGAAACAGAAGGTCACCCTGTTCGAGCACAACCTGATTGCCGTTCACGATATGTGTCGTTGTTCCCTGGCACATATAAATTACTTCTATATAATTGTGTGTATGCGCCGGAAAATGTACAAAGCGAGTATGCGGTCTGACCTGGATCAACTTCCCCTTCTTCAGAAGTTTCGCACTGTCCACAACCATTTCCTTCTTTTCTGTATAAAGCTGTGGATCGATCTCTTGTTTTCCTTCAAGGATCCGGCGTTCCTCATCTGTGATCATCGCCAGTTCCCGGATCAGTTCCTGATGCATCTATTGCCTGCCTTTCTGGTTCATCCTTATAATGCAGCTGCAATCTCTCTCGTTAATTCCATATACTCTTTCGCACTTCTACTGCTCTTCTTATACGCGATTACCGGTGCATTATTATCCTGTGACCACTCAATTCCACTGTCCACTCGGATGTAAGTGTCAAACACTTTCACATCATCCAGCTCTTTCAAAGTCTCTAATGTCTGTTTGAAATAATTCTTTCTTGTATCAACCTTTGTGATCACAATTCCACCAAGCTTGAGATCCGGTGCAATTTCTTCTACACTGTCCAGGAATTCGAACATATTTCCAAGACCAAACAGTCCCCATGGAGATGCCTCTACCGGAAGGATCACATAATCGGACGCACACAGGATATTCATCACCCATCCACCAAGCGTCGGCGGTGCATCGATCAGAATATAATCATAAACCTCTGACTCGCGGATCTTCTTCAATCCTTTTTTCAAAATATACTCTCTCTGCCATTTTGTAAAAAGTTCGTATTCAATCGAACTCATCAATGTAGAAGACGGAATCAGATCAAGTCCTTCGTATTTTGTATTCACGATATAATCTGTCAGATCATCCTGTCGCTTGATTGCTTCATACAAATTTTTGTCACTCTGTGCATATGCAAGCACTGTATCTTCGTCAAACAAAGAAAGGGAGAGATTCAGCTGCATATCTCCGTCAATCATCAGAACCTTTTTTCCAAGCTCTCTCAAGCCAAATCCAACATTTGAACAAGTTGTGGTCTTTCCGCTTCCTCCCTTATTATTCGTAAAACAGATTACCTTTGTCTTTGCCATTGTGTTCTCTCCTTCTTCCGAAATCATCAAATCTATCCTGATTACTGTATCCAGTAACGCCCTTTTCTAAAATTTTAGCATATCCATTTACGAAAGACAATGAAATCCAATCCATTTTATGTTATAGTTATTGTATCGTTACTGTTCACTCCCGTGTCAATCACTCCGCTGATTGACACGGAGGATGCGTGTTTTGACTTGAATGCATCTCGCCCCATCGCCAAAGGCGATTTAAAATGGCGAGATGCGTTGCTGGTCGCACATCGTGTGAACAGTAACATTGTATCTGAGTAATCATTAGAATTTTATCATGATCACTCTCCAAATCAGCCGCTTATTTAAGGGCTCAGAAAGACTGAGGTTTTCTTTTATGAATAAAAAATCCATACTGATCACCGGTTCTTCCCGCGGCATCGGGCGTGCCTGTGCGAAAGCATACGCCAAGTCCGGTTATCACGTATTTCTCAACTGTGTCCACCAGGTGGAACGCTTAGAAGAGCTCGCACATGAGATTCTCTCAAACGGTGGTTCCTGTACAGCAGTTCCCGGAGATGTCAGTAACCCCGACGAAGTCCGGAAGATTTTTCAGATTATTGAAAAAGAGTGTGGTGGCGTTGATATTCTGATCAACAATGCCGGTATCGCCTGGTTCGGACTTCTGACTGACATGACTGACAATGACTGGGATAAGATTCTTGCAACGAATCTTTCTTCCGTCTTCTACTGCAGCCGCGCAGCCATTCCATACATGGTATCTAAAAAATGTGGAAAGATTCTGAATATTTCTTCTATGTGGGGAACTGTCGGTGCTTCCTGTGAAGTTGCTTATTCCGCAACAAAATCCGGAATACACGGATTGACACGAGCACTTGCCAAGGAACTTGCACCGAGTAATATTCAGGTAAATGCAATCGCCTGCGGTGTGATTGACACAGAAATGAATGGTCGTTTGAACGAAGAGGAACGCCAAGACCTTATGGATGAGATTCCTTCCGGACGTTTTGCCGATCCGGCGGAAGTTGCCGAGCTTGCACTGAAGCTCACAGATACGCCGGCTTATATGACCGGACAGATTATTGGAATAGATGGAGGATTCATATGATAGACGTACATCACATTGAACAGATTTCACAGGATTGTTCCCTTACTGAATTCGTTGGAACAACCGTTTTGGATACAATCGGACTTGTTATCCCGGGAATTGACCCTTCTCTTCTTGAGAAGATGAATCTGAAGAAGGCATATAAGAGTCTCGGCCTGATCAGTTCAAGAACAGGTGCAGCCGGACAGATCAATGCCGCAGACGAAGCTGTCAAGTCAACGAACACGGAGATTGTTTCCATCGAGCTTCCTCGTGATACAAAAGGCTGGGGCGGACATGGATGTTTCATCGTGATCGGCGGAGACAACGTCTCTGACGTGCGCCGTGCAGTTGACATTGCGCTTGAATATATCGGCAAATATGCTGGTGAGCTCTACATCAGCCAGGCCGGACATCTGGAGTTCACTTTCTCTGCCTGTGCAGACAAAGCACTTCATATGGCATTCAACGCTCCGATTGGAAAACCTTTTGGATTCTTCTGCGGTTCCCCTGCTGCTATTGGACTTGTCATGGCTGACCTTGCGGTGAAGTCTTCCCCGGTTGAAGTCATCAAGTATATGACCCCGGACCAGGGAACAAGCCATTCGAACGAAGTGATCGTCGCGGTAACCGGTGATGCGGATGCTGTTAAGAATGCAGTCCTCACTGCAAGAGATGTAGGTCTTCAGCTGCTTGTCTCCATGGGAAGTTACCCTGAGAGCCCGGCAACACCGTATCTACAGTAGGATATAACTTTACAAGTAAAAAAGGGATCTTAATTCGATCCCTTTTTACATCTATTTCTTTTCCAAGCTTTCCAAGAACAGTCTTTCCGCTGTTCTTATAAGAAAAACCGTAAGATGAAGCTCATTTCCTGCTTCCTCTTACGGTTTTGTTATCTATCTATTTTTCTTATTCTATAACATTAGAATTCCAGACACATTTATAATCTTCCATAAATATCCTGCGGCACATATGCCTTAACCTCAATTCCTTCCGGCACATATTCTTCGGATAACAGCTGCCCCTTACTGCGGATCAGCTGAATCTTGCCCGCTTCACTGAAATCATATAAGCGTTCAATATAAATCTGCTCTTTACGGATAATCTCCAACAATGCGTGTTTGAACTCTTCCAGCCCCTGCCCGGTCTTCGCAGATGTCGCAATGGAATAATCTGCCTGAAGATCTTTGTGATTAACCGGAATCTCAACCTTATCCTGCTTGTTAAACAGTGTAATGACCGGTTTTCCTTCGGCTCCAAGCTGTCTGAGTGTCTCATAAACTACATGCATCTGTGCATCCATCTGTGGATTCGAAGCATCAACTACGTGCACGATAATATCCGCATACTTTGCTTCTTCCAGTGTGCTCTTAAATGCCTCTACCAAATGATGCGGCAGCTTGTTGATAAATCCAACCGTATCTGTCAAAAGAATTTCCTGTGTGTTATCCAGTGTCAAAGCTCTCGTTGTTGTATCCAATGTTGAGAAAAGCATCGCATCCTCCAATACTCCTGCCTGTGTCAGTGCATTCTCAATACTGCTCTTCCCTGCTGAAGTATAACCTACTAATGCTGCTACTTTCAGTCCGGACTGCTTTCTCTGTCCACGAATCAATTCTCTGTGGCGCTCTACATCTTTCAATTCTTTCTTCAGTCTGCTGATACGTTCTCTGATCAGACGGCGGTCCATCTCCAGTTTTTTCTCTCCCGGTCCTCTTGTTCCGATTCCTCCTCCAAGTCTGGAAAGTGATTTCCCAAGTCCGGCCAGTCTTGAAGCACGGTACTTTAACTGTGCTAATTCTACCTGGATCTTACCTTCTCCTGACACTGCTCTGGCTGCAAATATATCAAGAATCAGAAGTGTTCTGTCCATGATTTTACAATCCAGTTCTGCTTCCAGATTCCCCATCTGCACACTTGTCAACTCGTCATCACAGATAATTCCTGTTCCGTGAGTCTCCCACAATAATTCCTTTAATTCCAGAATTTTTCCTTTTCCTATATAAGTTCCCGGATGGATATTTTCTCTTGGCTGTATCATACGGCCGACAACTTCTGCACCTGCTGTCTTCGCAAGCTCTCCAAGCTCATCCAGGGATCGTTCTGCCTGATCAGATCCATCCGTATCTACCGCAACGAGAATTACCCTCTCTTTTATTTCATCCATTGATATCATATTTTCTTTTCCTTATCTACTTATCATGATCTGCTAATATGCAACCTGCCCTGCTACTGACCGCAGTAACCTTTTTATCTTGTCTGAAGGAACTCTGCTTCCTTACTCACAGAATCATCTTCCGGGAAATCTTCCTGATACTGTTTCATCGCACTCTTTGCATTTTCCCAGTCTGCCTGTTGTTCGTAGCAGACAATCACATTATATTCCATTTCTTGAAGAAGTGCTGTATCTACTTTCGTTTTGTCATCTCCTGTCTTGCTTTCTGCAAGTGCGATTCCAGCCTGGAAACATTCGAGTGCCTTCGCATAATCTTCCGTCTTCATTGCGCAAACTGCGGTCAAATTATAAAGTTCCTGCGTCTGCTCTGCTCCCTGATCCAATGCGGTCTGAAATGCTTCCAATGCCTTGTCATACTCTTTCTGCTCGTAATAAGTCATCCCAAGTCCCTGATATCCATCTGCCGCAACTTCTTTATTCTCATTCTTAGTTGCCTCTTCAAATGCCGTCTCTGCCGCATCATATCTGCCCTCACCAAGTGCTTCTGTCCCGTCCTTGACCACATTTCCACAGCCGGATGCTAAACAAGTCACACCAGCCAACATCAAAACTGCCAGTTTTTTTCTTATCATCATCTATTTTCCTCATCTTTCTATGCTAAATATCTTTCATATTTTCCATTCTTCTATTGCTATAGTATACCGAACCTATAGAAAATCATCAAGCCCCATCGCCAAAGGCGATTTGAAATAACGAGATGCGTTTCTGGTTGCACATCGTGTAAACAGTAACACAATCACTTTTAACAACAAGAGCTGTGAAAATATGAATCTCTCATTTTCCACAGCTCACTTCGTTTATTACAGTTTTATATTTTCTACAGATTACTGTCTTATGTTACAATCTCTGTCACTTTTTCCTGTACTTTCGAATCTTTATATTCTTTGTTATTCCCAAGAACATCTCTGCACACATCATTCATCAGTTCTTCATTCATCTGAATCTGATCCTTATCCTGTTGGGCAATGCATTCCTGAATTGCCTCATTCAATGAAAGCATCTTATCATCCAGCTCTGATACCATCTTTGCGCATTCCTGCAGATCCTTGCTGATATACTCCGGTGCATTTCCTTCAAATTTGTAGTAGATCTTATGTTCAAGGCTTGCCCAGAAGTCCATTGCAATGGTTCGGATCTGAATCTCAACCTTCGTGTCTACTACACTATCCGAAAGAAATATCGGCACAGAAACTAACATATGATAACTTTTATATCCACTTTCTTTGGGATTCTTAATATAATCCTTAATTGAAAGAACTTTCAAATCGCTTTGATTCCCTATCATCTCTGCCAGACGATATATGTCTGATGTAAATGAACAGATCAATCTTACTCCTGCAATATCATTCACATAGCGAACCATGTTCTCTATGGATGTCTCATGTCCATACCTCTTCAGCTTTTTCACAATACTGTCTGGTGTCTTAATTCTTGTCTTAATATGTTCAATTGGATTATACTGATGTACATGCTGAAATTCATCATTAAGAATCTCCAGCTTTGTACCAACTTCTTTCAACGCTGCATTATACAGGAAAATGATCGTCTTCCAGCTGTCGACATCTTCATAACTCTTTAGCGCAGCTTCTACCTGTTGTTCACTTCTCATAGCAGTCATCCCCCGGTCTGTTTATATATATTAAGTATAACATACTCCCATTTTTCTGTCACAGAATTCACTGCTTTTTTAGAGATATTTTAGTGTTACCGTAATAGTATCTTTCCAATCTCTATGATCTATTTTCTGCCTACAGCTCCAGTTTCATATCTCCCTGGCGAATCCAGCCCTTCTTTCTCATAAATTCTGAAATTCCAAGTGTGATCACTGCCGGAAATACAAATTGGATTACAATGATCTTCACCAGAACAATCATCGGATCTTCTGTCTGGATCATCACCTGCCATGTCATCAATGGACCAACCAGCCCGGCTGTTCCCATTCCGGATCCTGTTGCATTATTCGTCATATGGAGTAACATTGTACTTACCGGTCCTAAAATTGCACTCGACAAAATGGATGGGATCCAAATCAATGGATGTCTCATAATATTCGGTACCTGAAGCATAGAAGTACCAATTCCCTGTGCCAAAAATCCACCAATCTTATTCTCTCTGTAGCTTGCAACTGCGAATCCAATCATATTGCAACAACATCCAACCGTAGCTGCTCCAGCTGCAAGACCTGACAGATTCAGGATTACCCCCAAAGCCGCGGAGCTGATCGGCAATGTCAGGATCATTCCCATCAAGACCGAAACTACAATTCCCATAAGGAACGGCTGCTGTTCTGTTCCCCAGTTAATCAAGGAACCCAGCCAGTTCATAAAGGAAGAAATCGGTGGTCCGACAAACAATCCAACAACTGCACCAACACCAATGCAGATCAATGGTGTCAGAATAATATCTAGTTTTGTTCTTCCTGTAACTAAAATTCCAATCTCAATTGCCACATAAGCTGCCACGAAAGCTCCCAGTGGTTCTCCCGGTCCGGCTAATACGATATTCCCATCTACAAGCACCTGACCTGCCAGAATTTTCCCTGCAAATGCTCCGATCATACCGGCAACAGCTGCACAAACTGTAACAAGCTGCTGAGCCTCCAGCTTCCTTGCCACTCCGACACCAATACCTGCTCCTGTAAGCGCTGCAGCAACTTTCCCGATCAGATAAATTAAATCTCCATAATTTCCTCCAACAAATATTCCCATCTGCTGGATGATTGTTCCTATGATCAATGTTGCAAACAAGCCCTGCGCCATTCCGCTGAGTCCGTCAATAAATATTCTCTTCATCGCTCTTCTAGTCCTCCTTATACAGGACGCCCCATTCCTGTCCTTCCTTCTTCCGGGTGTCCCTCTTCAACGCATTGCCTTCCTCATCACAAAGCTCCGGGATCTGATCTACGGTATCCATCCGGTAGTCTGTCAGAAGCCAGCTTACAATATTCACATTATCCTTTCGTCCAATCACCATCTCCGGCACAAGCACAGAGAGCATCTGCTCCAGGAAATCAATTTCCACCTGGTTCTTTTTCGAATAAAGCAGTACATTTTTGTAAATCATAAGATAAACACCTTTGCACTGTTCTTCTTCAATCTCCATATAAACGGACTGGAATTTCTGTTCAAATCCGAATTCATCAATCAGATGAAAGATTGCCTGTCCATAACTGTCTTCTTCCAGATAACTTCCCAGTATTTCTCTGTCTGTCTCTGTACATTCTCTAATCATAACTGCTCTCCAATCATTCTATCAATTACTATATTGCTGTTACCATTGCTGTTACCATTGCTGTTACCATTACCGTTCCACTATACCAAAAAGTCTCTAAAAAAGAAATGACTTTTTGTTTTTCTTATGTTAGGATACAAGAGACAGGTATTTTCAGAAGATCAGATAGTTTCTTCTGCTGCCGGAAAGGAGTCTATTATGTTTCGTTTATGGGGAAAAGAATTTAAAGACAACCGCATGCTTTGCGATACTGTTATCTGCGATGAGACAGACGACACACGTACACATAAGATTTTTCATGCACTCGATAAAATCTGCTATGAATTTGATCTGAGCAAGCCGATCTGGCTCGACTCAACGATCAATGAGTTCAAGCGCCACGCCAAAGCGCGTTTCTATCAGGACAATTTTGTCGATGAGATTGACTTTGACTATCTGGAGATTCAGATTATTGAAGAATAACACTCGGTAGCGTACAAAAGATAGATTGAAAATAGCTTCTAAAATTCGCTTCAAATTTTTTTGAAAAAATTTCAAAATTAGTGTTGACATTTTCCAATATCCGTTATATAATCTTTTTTGTTGTGAGCGGTACAACAGAGCAAACAACAAAATGTGCGATTAGCTCAGCTGGATAGAGCGTCTGACTACGGATCAGAAGGCCGGGAGTTCGAATCTTCTATCGCACGCTATAGAGACTGTAAGGAAATTTCCTTACAGTTTTTTTGTATCTTTGGAAAATCTCACTTCAAAGGATTCTCTCCGAACAGACGCCCAAAAATTTACCCAAAACCAAGCAAAGGCGGTGCCGGATTCAAGTTCACATATAAGCAAACTCAAATTTGCACCGCCTGTCCTGATTCAAAACTACATTATAACTATTCCAACAACACTCTATTTTGAAAATCTCTCCGCCTGAGCCTCGATCAGTGCCTTGTCATCAAAATAATTGATCTTCATAGCATCTTTTACTTCTTTCAATGTCTGTGCTGCAACAGCCTCTGCCTTCTCGCTTCCCTTTTTAAGAATCTCGTAGATTGCAGGAATGTCTTTCTGAAGTTCTTTTCTTCTGTTGCGGATTGGCTCCAGTTCTGCCTGAAGAACATTGTTCAGGAATCTCTTCACTTTCATATCTCCAAGTCCGCCTCTCTGATAATGTGCTTTCAGCTCATCCAGATTCTGATATTCTGGCAGGAATTCCGCAAAATACTCTGGTTTACAGAATGCATCCAGATATGTGAATACAGTATTTCCTTCCAGACTTCCCGGATCTTCTACACGGATATGATTCGGATCAGTAAACATGCTGAATACTTTCTTCTTAATATCCTCTGATTCTTCTGATAAATAAATACAGTTTCCAAGGGACTTGCTCATCTTCGCTTTACCATCAATTCCCGGAAGGCGAAGGCATGCTTCATTCTCCGGAAGAAGGATCTTCGGATCGATCAATGTATCTCCATAAACAGAATTAAATTTGTGTACAATCTCCTTTGTCTGCTCAAGCATCGGAAGCTGATCTTCTCCTACTGGTACAACAGTCGCCTTGAATGCTGTAATATCTGCTGCCTGGCTGATCGGATATGTAAAGAATCCAACCGGGATACTTGCCTCAAAGTTTCTCATCTTGATCTCATTCTTTACAGTTGGGTTTCTCTGCAGTCTTGAGACTGTCACAAGATTCATATAATAGAATGATAACTCTGTCAGTTCCGGTACCTGTGACTGGATAAACAGAGTAGACTTCTCCGGATCCAATCCACAAGCCATGTAGTCTAATGCAACTTCAATAATATTCTGACGTACCTTTTCCGGGTTATCAGCATTATCAGTCAATGCTTGCGCATCTGCGATCATAATAAAAATGTCATCAAAATCTCCTGTATTCTGTAATTCAACACGGCGACGCAGGGAACCCACATAATGTCCTACGTGTAATCTTCCTGTCGGTCTGTCACCAGTAAGCATAACCTTCTTCATGCTCTAGTCCTCCTAAATCTCATGTAATACTTTATTCGTAACTGTCAGGCTAATCTACCCACAGTAATTCACTAGCTTTTATTATAACATTTCCCCAGATGCTTTTCTATAGAAACTTCTGTATATTCGGAAAGTTCGGAAAGTTAAAAAGTGCCCTTGACCTCATCAGCCAAAAGCACTTCCTGTAATTCTTTTTCTAACTCTTACTTATTCTGAAATACCGGACGCTTTGAATATCCCGGAACTTTCTTCGTCTCTTCTGCATATACCCACTGATACAACAGATAAGCCATAATAAATGCTCCTGTCACATCAAGTACAGAATGCTGCTTCAAGAACATAGTCGCCATTATGATCAACGCTCCAAGCACATATGCTCCAATACAAACAGCTTTGTGTTTCTTAAGTGCCTGACTCTTATGGATTGCAATACATGCGCACAGAGTATTAAACACATGAAGACTTGGAAATACATTCGTACAAGTATCTGTCCGATACAACATCCGAACTGCATCTACAAAAATATTATCCCGCTCAAACACAACCGGTCGTAAATCCTGACCATTCGGAAAGACGGAACAAATAATAAGGAAAATTGTCATTCCTGCAAACGAAATCTTCGCCAGTTTGTAAAATCCCTGTACATCTGTAACGAAAAAGTATAAAAATGTAGCTGCGATAAATACAAACCATAACATATACGGTACAATAAAATATTCAATAAAAGGAATCTCTTCATCTAATGCTGTCTGCACCACATGATAATTCATCGTCACATGTTTCTCAAGAAACCAAAACCACGGCATATAGATTAACGCGTATAAAAACACCCATGCATGCTTATATCTTTTCATTGTCTCTATGAACTTTGTCTTCCATTTCATATCTGACACTCCTCCGCTTTTCATCAAACCGATACAGCACTTGCTACTTCTGCGCTATTTTCATTTAACGCTCTTTTTTGATAGGCTCGATTATAGCACTTTTAAAACACAATCTCAACCGACTTCATAAGTTTTTAACATTTCTTTTCTTTTTCTTATGAATTATCAACATCTGTCTCTTTTTTTGTTCACCTTTACTTTTTGAATCAGCACTTTCAATGGAAATCAGATTTACTCTTCTTTAACTCATCTCAAAAATATACATATCGAAGCTTCTTCTTGCCGCCTTAACATCTTTTTCTCCATGCAGTGTCCATGCCGCTGCCGGCGTTTTAAAGAGAACCCTGTTCAGCCATAATCCCGGATTCTTTCTGTCTGACCACCGGTAAGAAATAAAATCCGGTCTGCACATACAGTTACTCAAAAGATATTTTACACAAAATCTCAAGAGATAATGCGTTGTTCTGTCGTTTTTCGTCAGATTCTCAGATAATTGTCCCCTTGGGATTTCATTCCGATGTTTCTTCATCCAGCGAAGTACCAGGCTGTTAAAGGATTGGATCATGTATTCGCCATGATATTTTCGCAGTTCTTCATCCAATTTTCTGCAAATCTTTGTATCTGTGTTAGGAAGTTTCACCTCGATCAGAAGTGGTACCTTTCCATCTACCAGCTGCAGTACTTCTGACAATAGTGGAATCCGCTCTTTTGTCTCCGCAAGTCTGTACTTCTGCATCTCTTCATATGAAGTATCTTCCACTCTGCCCCGTCTTCCACAGATTCTTTCAAATGTATCATCATGAAAAACCACCAACTGTCCATCCTTTGTCAGATGAACATCCAGTTCTATTCCATCTCCGGCTTCGATTGCCGCACGAAATGCCGGAAATGAATTCTCCGGAATCCCACGCTTCTTATCATGAAGTCCTCTATGCGCCCACTTTACGCCAAGAAACGGATGCACTCTTTTTCTGCCCGACAGTCTTGGAGCCAGCAAAAAAATTAAGAAAGCTGGTATTCCTATTACAATACATAACCCAATCGCTAAAACAATCCCTATATGCATCCTGTTTCATCACCTTTCTTCTATTCAACGATCACATTAAGTTTTTCTTTTTCCAGTGAGACTTCTATCTCTTTTGATAAAAAGGAAGGTTCTCCATCTGTATGTAACGGCAGTGCACGATCTGTCACTACCTTTACACTACGACATTTTAATATCGTCACCCCTTTAAATCTTGTATGCTTTCCTGAAAAAGCAGTCGGAAGCAGACACAGAATCTTGAGCTTCGACAGATCCGACACAACCATAATATCAAGAAATCCATCACTTCCGGAAGCGTCCGGACAAAACTTAAAGCCTCCTCCTTCATAAGGAAGATTCATAAATGCTGCAAAATAAGTCCTCTCAAACACTTTCATGCTTCCATCATCCAGTGTCAGTTCAAGTTTCACCGGCCGATCCTTTATAATACGATCCATTGCCACAACCGCATAACTCAGCTTACCGATTTTCAGAAGGTTCAATACACGTTTCCATTTTGAAACACATACTTCATGACAGACTGCAGCATCAAATCCAATACCGGCACTCACTGCAAATCTTCTTCCTTTCCCTTCTCTTTTTAGCACACCTATATCCATCTTTTCAACCTTTTTGGGTGAAAGAATTGTGTTCAATGCTTCAAAAGGATCTCCCGGGATTCCTGTTCCTCTTGCAAAATCATTGCTTGATCCAATCGGAATATATCCCAACGTCACTTTCTCCAGTGATTTAATTCCACTTAGTACTTCATTGAGTGTACCGTCGCCTCCAAGAACAACAAACATGTGCTCCTGGCCATCTTCCGTAATCTTTGATGCAATCTTTCCTGCATCCTTTTTCTTTGTTGTCAGATGAATCTGATAATCGATTCTTTTTCTGCACAACTCAGGTTCCAACTGTTTCCACAGCATCTCGCCAAGCCCTGAACGAGCCCGCGGATTCACAATAAAGTGATAAATCATCAACCTTCCTCCAGTGTACTGTCCAGATACCGCCTCAAAGAACGACTCATGTTGCCTTCAAAATCAGCATTTCCCTCTCTCAGACACCATTCAAATACATTTCCGATCACGATCATCCGGATATCTGTTGTAAATTCGTCAATACTCTCTCTAATGTTAATAATCCCATCCTTCGCAGCCTGCTCTACATAAGCCTGTACTGTCACGATCGGATATGGACGTTCTGTTCTTATCGCCGGATTCAATGCCTGATTCTTTGTATCATAATACCCTGCCATAAATTCTACACCAAGCTCACGGCAATAAGCTACATAATTCAAATAAACACGGACAATTCCGTCCTTTACATCTTCCAGACTTTTCGGTGTTTCCAACAGATCCGGTCCCATCGTAGGCTGGTCTTCTATATAATAAGACAGCAAATCATCTTTTGTCTTAAAGTGATGATAGAAACTTCCATTCGACACGCCTGCTTCTTCACAGATATTCTTGATTGACAATTTTTCATATCCGTTCTTCTGAAGAATCTTCTTCGCCGCCTGAAAGATTTTTTCTTTTGTTTCCTGTGATTTTTTCTGCTGCTTCGATAATTCTGTTTTTGTATTCATTTCTGCTAAAACTCTCCCGTATGCATTTTAAACTATAAGAGATATTATAACATATTTCGCCCTTTTTTTCAACAAAACAGAGTGGACTCTATTTTAAGCGTTCTATTTTTATTTTCCAGATTTTTCAGCTACCACAGTATTCTCATCCTCTTCATTTATAGATATGCAGAAAATGCACTCGGAATTGCATAATTTTTCTCCAGGTCCTTCTTTCCTGCAAATATGATCTCAGGATTCTGAAATTCTTTTTCCAACTCATCCACCAAAATCTCATATCCGGTCATATGCCATTCCACATGACTGAAAATGTGCTTCGCCTTTGGCAGCTTCTTCACACGCACCGGCGTAAGACCTGACTCTTTTGCATATTCTATAACTTCTTTTTGTGTTAAATGTCCCTCTACATTAGGAAATTCATACAATCCTGCAAGGAGTCCTTTTCCCGGCCTTTTGCGAATCGCAATTTCCTCATTATCACAGAATCTTAGAATCGTTCTTTTCTCGATTCTTCGCTCTTTCGCCTTTTTCTTGACCGGATAGTCCATCTGACATTCATCCTGGCATGCAAGACAAAATTCCCTTATTGGGCAGCTCTCACACCTTGGTTCTCCATTTGGCAGACAGACGATTGCCCCAAGTTCGATCAATCCTTGATTAAAATCTCCCGGTGCCTCTGCTGGAATCACCTGTTCAAGCATACGTTCTATCTTTGTCCTTGTACTTGCTTTCATAATGTCATCACTGTCTTCCAGAATTCTTGTAACCACGCGAAAAACATTGCCATCTACCGCTGGTTTCTGCTGATGATAAACAAACGAGCTGATCGCACCGGCTGTATAACTGCCAATTCCCTTCAACTTTTTTATTTCTTCAAATGTATCCGGGAATACACCATTATATTCTTCCATTACCTGTTGTGCTGCTGCCTTTAAATTCCTCGCCCTGTTGTAGTAGCCAAGTCCTTCCCACAGCTTAAGCAGTCTGTCTTCCGGCACTTCAGCCAGCGCTTTGATATCCGGCAGTTCTTCCAGGAATCGTGTGTAATAAGATTTAACTGCTTCCACTCTCGTCTGCTGCAGCATAATCTCTGAAATCCAGACCCGATACGCATTCACATGCTTCCGCCACGGAAGATCTCTCTGATTCTCCCGAAACCATTCGACAAGAGGTTCTACCGTCTCACGCAGTCTTTCACATTCCAAAGTTTCTGCTTCGTATTTTTTCTTTTCATTACATTTCATTCAATACTATTTCCTTATATATAAAAATATCTGTTCAATATTGTAACACAATACCAAACAGATATTCTATAGATAAAAAATTAAATATCTTTCTTTTAAAGAATCTTTGACAGGAACTCCTGAAGTCTCGGATCTTTCGGATGTTCAAAGAATTCTTCCGGAGCAGCCTCTTCCTTAATCTGACCGTCATCAATGAAAAGAACTCTTGAAGCAACCTCACGGGCAAATCCCATCTCATGAGTAACAACAACCATTGTCATTCCCTCTTTTGCCAGATCTTTCATCAGTTCAAGTACTTCTCCTACCATTTCCGGGTCAAGTGCTGAAGTCGGCTCATCAAAAAGAATCACATCAGGATTCATAGCCATGGAACGGATAATCGCAACACGCTGTTTCTGTCCACCGGAAAGTGTAGACGGATACACATCCGCTTTATCTTCCAATCCGATTCTCTTCAAAAGAGCCATTGCCTGCTCCTTTACTTCTTTCTTGATCTGCTCTTTTGTCTCAGTGATTGGAATCAGCTCTTCCTTCTTGTCACTTCCACGGAACATATTTTTAAATTTGATCATACGGTTCTTTTTCTTTGCCTTGTCGATGTCCTTACATCTTAAATAGGCAGGTGCCATCATGACATTCTGAAGAACGGTCTTATTGTTATAAAGATTGAAATGCTGGAAAACCATTCCCATATGGCGGCGGTGTACGTTAATATCAACCTTCATATCTGCGATATCAACACCATTGAAAATAATACTTCCGCCTGTCGGGTCTTCCATACAGTTCAGGCATCGCAAAAATGTACTTTTACCGGAGCCGGATGGTCCGAGCACCGCAACGATATCGCCTTTATTGATCGTAACATTGATTCCCTTCAGAATCTCTTTGTCCCCAAAGCTTTTTTGCAGATTAATTACGTCTATCACTCTTCTTCAGGCTCCTTTCTAATAATTTAACAAGTAATGTGATCACAAGCACAAGCGCAATGTAAATCAATGCCATAACAAGATACGGCACCATAAATTCATAACTGTTACTTCCAATATAGTTAAATGCAACATAAAGGTCAGCTGCACCGACAAAACTTACTACGGATGTCTCTTTAATAAGAGAAATGAACTCATTTCCAAGTGTCGGAAGAATGTTCTTTACAGCCTGCGGAATCACAATCTTCATCATACTTGTTCCAAAACTGAGTCCGACTGCTCTTCCGGCTTCCATCTGTCCCGGATCGACAGACTGAATTCCGCTTCGCATAATCTCTGAAATATATGCACCACTATTCAAACCAAATACAACCATAGAAACCTGCACTCCGGTAATCTTCACCCCTAAAATCGGAAGAAGTACATAATAAAAGATAAGGAGCTGAACTACCATAGGAGTTCCTCTGAACAATGCAACATAAAAACTGCAAATATGATTCAATACCCTCGGAAGAGTTTTATATTTCGGAATCACACGGACTGTAGCGATCAAAGTACCGATCACAATACCGATGATCAGACCGCAGATTGCGATCAGCAAGGTATTCTGCAGTCCCTGAACTACTTTCACATAGCCATTCTGATTCAGAAATATATCAATAAATTTGTCTACTTTCTGACTAAAATTCCCCATTTGTTTCCTTTCTCCAAAAAGAGGAAAATGCATGCATCATCTTCTGCCTGTATTTCCCTCGTTAATAAATTCTGTTATTTTACTGCCTGTAAATTCTTAGCAAATGCTCTTACTGAACTGCGTTGATTGCTTCTGTAATCGCTGTTGCCGGTGCTGCATCAATGATCACATACTGAATATTTCCATTGAGCATATCCTGTACTGCAAGTGATCCACTCTTGTATGTCACACATTTTGCCGGAAGTCCCGGGAAGTCCCAATCTTCGCTTCCTTCAACATAGTACTGACCTGTTGTTCCCTGCTGAACACCAATCTGGTCAGATGATTTTGTCTCAGCAAGCTTAGCTGCAACGTCATCTGCTGTCTTGCAATCATCGAATGTTGTAACATTGCTTGGAACGATCAAACGCTGGGATGCTGAATAGTAAGAATCTGTAAATGTAACATATCCTTCTCTCTCTTCATTAATTGTAAGTCCTGCCATAGCAATATCACATTTCTGCTGGCTTACAGACAGACAAACTGCATCAAAATCCATATTCTCGATTACAAGCTCTTTACCAAGTTCATCGGCAAGAAGCTTTGCGATCTCCATGTCGATTCCATAATAATCTTCACCCTTTGTATACTCAAATGGCTCGAATGCTGCATTTGTAGCTACAACCAACTGATCCTTAGATGTATCAAGTGTTGCTGATTTTACTGCTTCCGGCTCTCCGTCTGAGAAATACTTTTTGCAGATCTCATCAAGTGTTCCATCTGATTTGATCTTTGCAATAAACTCATTTGTCTTCTCAAGAAGTTCCGGCTGATTCTTGTCCACACCAAATGCATATTCTTCATTTGTAAGGTCAATATCGATTACCTTTGCTGTTACTGTTTCGTTCTTACTACCACAACCTGCCAGCATGCTGACTGCTAATGCTGCAGTAAGAAATACTGATAAAAACTTCTTCATCTTAAGCTCCTCCTCTTTTCTCTGCATAAAAATTCAAAACATGTTAATAATTATAACATGCTTTTCATAAAATACAAGACGTAATTATGCACGATTTCTTTTGGAAATACAAAATTTTACTGTTCACAATAACTGTGAACAGTAAAACACACTGCACTCTATTCAATAATACATACCTTATTTGAATAAAGCCTGGATACCGAAGAATAAAAATACAACGATTCCAAGTACGATTCTGTAATATCCAAATGCCTTAAAGTCATGGTTCTTGATATATTTCATCAGGAACTTGATTGCTATAACAGATACTGCAAAGGATACGATCATTCCAAGGAGAAGTAAAAATACCTGCATTGGGGTAAATGCCAGACCGAACTTAAACAACTTCAGTGCACTTGCTCCAAACATAACCGGAATTGCAAGGAAAAATGTAAACTCTGCTGCAACACTTCTTGAAACCCCAAGTGCCAGTGCTCCGACAATCGTTGCGCCGGATCTGGACGTCCCAGGGATCATCGCCATCATCTGGAAAACTCCGATCAGAAGAACTGTCTTCACAGAAAGCTGAGAGATTCTTTTTACTTTCGGTTCTCTTGTTTCATTACGTTTTTCAATTACAATGAATAAAATACCATAAACGATCAACATCAATGCAACAACATATGCATTACTCAGTTTTGATTCAATCAGATCGTTCAGCAACACGCCTCCGATCAGTGCCGGAATTGTTCCGATCACTACTTTAATCCATAACTGAATTGTCATCTTCTTCTGCTTTTCCGTCTTCGTCGGTGAGAACGGATTTAACTTATGAAAATAAATTACTACAACTGCCAGGATCGATCCAAACTGAATCACCACATTGAACATATTCGTAAATGCCTCGTTCTGCTTCAGTTGGATCAGCTGCTCTACCAGAATCAGATGACCTGTACTACTGATTGGAAGCCACTCTGTGATTCCCTGCACAATTCCTAAAATGATAACCTTTAATACTTCTAACATGATTCCCCTCCTCGTTTCAGAACAAACTTCTCGATGGCCTTTGCAGCCCCCTCATCATTGTTGCTCTCCGTAATATAATCAGCTGCAGCTTTGACCTTTTCTTCGGCATTCGCCATGGCAACCCCAAATCCAACTTCCTTGAGCATTGCGATATCATTATCACCATCCCCACACGCCATGATCTCTTCCCGCCTGATTCCAAGCATCTTGCCAAGATTCACAAGTCCGGCTCCTTTATTTACACCAACTGCATTGATTTCTATATTATATTGAAGAGAGCCAACCAGTTCAAAGACGCCTTCTCGCTCCAGCTCTTTCCATGCCTCTTCTCTCTCTTCCATATCTGCAAACAACATCTGTACTTTATCAAGATTCCCTTCTTTTTCATCCAGCAGATCTTCCAGTCTGTCTACCGCTATTCGTGTTCTCAGAAAATAATCCCACATGTTCGGATTCTTATGATACTTTCTCACCTGCGCGATCTCATCTTTCTGAGCATATCCCTGCCCATCAAAATAAACTTCCAACAGAGTGTCATATTTTCTTCCGATTGCAATTGCTTTTTTTGCTGCTTCTTTGGATAACAGATGTTCTTCCAGTACCTTTCCGGTTCTCGTCTCGATAATCCTTGCCCCATTCGCAGTCAGTGCATAATCCATCCCCTGAAGCTCACGTAATTCTTCCGGAACTCCTGTCCATGGTCTTCCGGTTGCAACAAGAACAACTGTACCATTCCGCAGTGCCTCTCCGATCACATTCTTCGTATAAGGAAGAAGTTCCTTCTTATCTGTAAGAAGTGTTCCATCGAGATCTAATCCAACAATCTTAATTTCCTTTTTTTCCATACTTTTTTCCTTATCTTCTGTATTTTCTATCCGTCAATTGTTACAAAAAGCAATATCTTTTTAATCATTTCGTAAAACAATCATAAAATATTTCGTGCCAATTTGATTAATTCTCTGTTTTATAGTATAATAGGTTTTCAACAACTATGCAATGTCATTTAAAGAAAGGATATTGAGATTATGGCATTTTACAAAAAAAGCAAGTTACATACGGGCACCGCGCTCATTTGTTCCCTTGCAATTGTATTTTCTGCACTTCCTGTCTATGCTACAGACACGATAGACAATCTGCAAAACCAGACCTCTGCCCTTGAGAACGAATTAAAAGGCATCAACCAGGATATCCTCACCCTGAGTGAGAAGATATCTGATACTGAGATGCAGGTTGAGCTCCTCAACAGTGATATAGACAAAACGCAGGATGATCTTGAGAAAGCGCAGAAAAACGAAGATCAGCAGTATGAAGATATGAAAACCCGTATCAAATATATGTATGAGCACGGAAGTGCTACAATGCTTGAGATGCTTTTCTCAGCAGAAAATATGTCAGATTTTCTAAACAAAGCTGATTTTATTGAAAATTTAAGTAACTACGACCGCAAAGCTCTGAACAATCTGAAAGATGTTCACCAGCAGATTGCCGATCAGAAAGCAGACCTGGAAGCACAGCAGGCTTCCATGAAAGATTTACAGAACCAATTGCAGACACAGCAGACACAATTACAGGCAAAAGCTGAGGCAACTTCTACTAATTTGAATGAGGTGAATGCAAAACTGCAGAAAGCCAAAGAAGAAGAGGCAGCTCGTCAGGCAGAAGAAGCCAGAAAACAGGCGGAAGCCGCTGCGAAAGCCGAAGCAGCTGCAAAAGCTGAGGCTGCTGCCAGTGCGAACAAGCAGAACAGTTCTAGTTCTAGTAGTAACAGTTCCTCCAGTAGTTCAAACTCTTCCGGTGGCTCAAACTCTTCCGGTGGCTCAACATCTTCTGGGTCAACCGTTGCCTCAGATGATGTTACACTCTTAGCAGCCATTCTACAATGTGAAGCTCGCTATGATTACGATTCTATGCTTGCAGTTGCAACAGTCATCATGAACCGTGTGAACAGCGGACGTTTCCCTAACAGCATTTCAGGTGTTGTTTACGCAAGCGGACAGTTTGCTCCGGTATGGACAGGTTCCTTAGACCGTGTCTTAAAAGCAGGGCCAAGAAGTCTTTCCATTCAGGTAGCGCAAGATGCGATCAACGGTGCTCGACATTCTTCCGTATCTGACTGCTATTATTTCTTATATGCAGCATCTACAAATAGAACTGGTGTTGTCATCGGTGGAAATGTTTTCTTCACTAGCTGGTAACTATGAGAAACACGCTCCGCGAGTTTCTCAAGTTATCGCGGCAGTCGCCAAGGTCTCGTGCAAGCACGGACTTTGGCTCGTTGCTCGCGTAAATTATTAAAGCGTCGAAGAATGAGAATCTATTATTTGAAATTCTCATTCTCCGACGCTTTTTCAGAAACAACTAATCAATCATATTTTCTACTGATAATCAACAACATCAATCCATCTCATCAGAAAATCTTTTTCAAGTTCATTTTCTTTAGATAACTGTGCTGCTGCCACAATCGGAAGCCACTGCTGTACATACTGCATTGCTGTATCACTCTTCTTGCAGAACAATTTCAGATAGAGATCTGCTACTTTCTGATCTTTCAGTGCGAAAAGCAAATATGTCATTGCTGCATCTGCACTTGCATTTCCCTGTGTTGTATGAGCCCAGTCAACCACAGTCATCTTTCCATTCTTTCCTACGATCACATTACTCGGATTAAAGTCTCCGTGACATACTTTATTATGCTTTGGCATACTCTCAAGTCTTGTCAGAAGTTCATAACGTGTAGTCGCATCAAGATCTTTCAATCCATTGATCTGACGAGCTAATTTATCTTTCATTCCTTTCAAAAGCGGTGATTTCTTACTCTGAACCTGTAACTGGAGATCAACAAAGTCTTCCATATATTTTTCCAGATTCTTCATATCAGATTCCATCATGTCCTCAAGTGTCTTACCTGTTTTGTACTCAATAGCAATTGCCCACTTTCCATCAATCTGAGTTACTTCTTTTACCTTCGGAATGTCCAAACCTGTCTCTTCTACTCTTGCAGTATTCAGAGCCTCATTAAATACATCTGACTTCGGATGTCCTTCATTAAAAACTTTCACGATACAATCATCACATTTATAGACTGATTTGTAAGCACGTTTCACGATGAGATTTTTTTCTTCTAACTTCATAATATAGACCTCCTTATATCTTGAACGCTCCTTCTTGTCTGCTCTTATTTCATCTCAGCTCTGCGGGGCTGTTCCGTTTGCCTTACGGCTCTTACTTTGTTTTGATGATGTCATTATATCTCACAATTTTTAGAAATAAAACCCCTTCAGAGCAAGTTTGTGCAGTTTTTAACAAGTTTTTTTGCCTCTTATATATTGTCTATTTATTAACAATCATGAACTTTGACTCGTTGCTCACGTAAAAAAGAGACAGAACAATGCTTTTCAACATCATTCTGTCTCTCTTTGTATATTTTAGATTCTAACGGTCATATGCCTGCTTATGCAATGCGATTTATTTTCCGTAGTAGCATTTCAGGTACAGATCTTTGATCTCCTGGATGAGTG
>ERZ1034901.42-NODE-42-length-94510-cov-13.203134_pt1 | contig 94510 bp, 77 predicted proteins | sample MGYA00520628_ERZ1034901 | MGnify/ENA primary metagenome ERZ1034901 (study PRJEB33766, sample SAMN09781783) | gut metagenome | biome: gut microbiome | host: Homo sapiens | place: Madagascar | study: EMG produced TPA metagenomics assembly of the PRJNA485056 data set...
ATCATCGTCCCATGGACGGGCACGACCCTAAGTGCGCAAACCTTCGGGCACTACCCCTGGCGAGGTTGCTTGCGAAGAAGAAGGAGGAAACCGAAGAAGACGTTCACAAGTTTAAGGAAGATTGGGGCAACATTGATAAAGAGGCTTGGCAAGTTCCTCTAGGTGGCGCTTAAGGTCGTGCTGGGCTCTTTCATCTGGTCGTTCCATGTCATGTACAAGTGAGTCATGTAAGAAGAAATGGTAAATCAAACTGCCTTTGTCTTTGGGTGATTATTTCTTCGTGAGCTTCTTCGCAGCACCGAGAGCTATGGAGCCCAATGTGAGAACCGCGCCGCCCGCAGCGGCTCCCTTTTTCTTTATCCCATCGATCCTGTCGGCGTGTTTTGCTTCGCAACGCGCGCAAAGCATCTTAGAGGGGTCGTCCAAACGCGTATAGCATCTCCTTGACTTGCATACCACGATAAGCTCCGCCCCGCATTGGGGACAGTAGCTCATTGAAGCTTTGAACAAGGTCTTATTCTTATGAGCGGCGCATTCGCCGTTAGAGCATCCCTTAACCGAGCTCATTTTTCGGCCTCCTTTTCATCGGTTATCGCTTCGAGATAGAAGGTCTTCTCAGGAGCGGAGAGCGCCTTACTGAGCGTTGACACGTCGAGCTGCAAAGCTGCTCTTGACCGCCAGATGCCTTGGTCAGTACCGTCATCCGATGTGTCGAATTCGGCAAGCAGGCCGGCATACGATCCGACCGTCTGCTTGATTAGGCGAGAGTAGGCCTCTAGGGCGGAGGCCATGGCCTTGACTTCGCCTTGCTCGCAATAGATCGCCGTACGGGCGACGGAGGCTTGATGCAGCACCGGGAAGCACCGGTTGATGGAGACCATCTTTTCGTCAATCAGTTTCATACGCTTGCCCTTCGCCTTCTTGTACTCTCCGTTGGAGAGGTATGCGACGTCTTCCTGCAGTTCAAGATCAAGCTGGGCTGCAGCGTCTGAAAGCGCTCGGAGGGACTGGGATATTAGCAGCTTTTGCAGTCCCTCGTCGGAGACCTCCCTTGCCTCAAGGTAGAGCGACATGCCGCTGTGGAAAAGACCGATACGGTCGTTTTGCTGTCCCCGGAGAACCTCCTTGACCCTTCCGTCGATCACGGTGATCTGTTCCGCGATTTCGTCGAGCTGCTCCTGCAAAGCCTTCACTTGCATTGCGTTGGCTGCCTGCACAGGGTCTATCCCTTGGGAGAATTCTTCTCTCTTGATAGGGAGTTTTTCACCGTATCTGCCGTTCGATTGCCTCATCTGAGCAAAAGTGTTACCCATTTTATCTGTCGTCAGCTTGATGTCGCCTCGATCGATGTCCCGGAGCGTCTCGTCAGAGACATCGACGACAAGGCGGAAGCCTGTGTCAGCCGCTTTGCCGATCTGGGCCATCTCGGGTATTTGCCGCTTAACGGCTTTGATAATGTCGGCGATGGCGTTGTCCGCCTCATTGCAGTTTTGCCTTATTGCAGTGTTTAGGAGAGTGAGCGGCGACCGGTCGACTGGAGGTGTGATTTCCTTCTCCGCTTTTGTCAGGGACTCATCAGAATTCACGACCGATCTCCTTTCTAGAAACTCATCATCCCATTATATGGCGCACGTTCGCGATAGCTCCGAAGCATGTCATTGTGACAGGGAAACGTGATGCACAGGAATGACGCTTAGTCCTGGTCGTCGTTACCGGCTGCGCAGCAGGCATAGGCCGTGAGCATGAGGAGCCTTATTCCGAAGGACGTGAATCTCGCCCTCTCACCTCCCGTAGACCACGGTGGGGTGCTCGTCTGATAGATGCATGTCACGAAGGCCTGAGCTTGTGCGGCATCCGTATGCTTTTCCAAGAAAACTTCGTCTCGGGACAATTCGTTCCCGAGACAGGCGTCGTGTTTTTCCGCATCGGAGAAATCGGTGCATTTGTCTTTTTGACCTCGCGTCAACTACGTTCGCAGCGAAGACCTCGAGTGCGATTTCCTTCTCGCGGATGAAGACCCACCTGGAGCGGTGACTTCAACGGAGTCGATGTTTTTGCCGGTTACCGCGATGCCGCCGGTGGAGTCTAGGGTCTTCTCGAAGATGAGAGCTCGTTTCCCTCGGACGGGCCCGCGGTGCAGGACTCGAGGGTCATTCCGACGATGCCGGATGGCATTTCAGGCTCAAAGAGCGTGCGCGTGGTCGTTTCGTTGCCGTTGGTTCTCCCTCGTTCTTGTCCATGAGTGTGCTCACGGCATGTAGACCTCGTCCACGAGCCACTTGTAGGCCTCCGTCTCGTATTTCAATCTGAAGTTCCGGCCGACCTTCTTGGATAGGTCGAGCGGGTTGACGTATTGCGTCTGGAAGCTGGTCGGGTTGCCGTCCGTGTCCCTGCGGATGATCACCGATCCCCATTCCCTACGCTTTTTCGTGTTGTGTTTTCCATTAGCTTCACCCTTGTTGAGCGGTATGGTCCGGGCTCTTATCGTCGGCGGGAAGTGTCGAATGAGCATCATAAACCGGTTCATGATGACCGGCCGATAAGGCGGAAATCAGTCGATATTTTCTTGGGTGCCTGTAGGTGCCTCATGGAAAACGAGCGTAATCGGCAGGTTTCCCAAGGACAGAAAACCTTGGAATAAAGCCAAAAACAGCTGACCACGATTATCATCGGAGGTGCGCATGATGATGGTAGTCATAATCCTAAGTGTCTCATGGGCTTGAGACCGGCCGGAATGCGTGGCCCTTCGCCTTGTTGTGCCGGTGCGGATGAGTTCATGCCAATGCTGGAAGGGGCATGGCTTGGTATTGGGATGAGAGGATTAGGGGGGCTTGGCGCGGGCGTCATGAATTGACGTAGGATGTGGGTCTTGCGGCATGATTGCGGTGGGGTCAATGACGAGTCCAACAACAAAATGTCACCGGCTCCATCACGAAACGCCAACTTGACTAAATACAACAGCGCCTCTCGGAAGTCGAACACGGACAGATGGACACTGCACGGGTCGAAACGGAGTTCCGCGACCTCGCCGTGCGCATCCCGGCCGACGCGCGGTTCACCGTCCGGCAGGACCATGTGCAGACGAGGACGCGGGACACGGAATCGTTCGGCCCATGCCCACGCTGCGGCAAGCCCGTCATCAAAACGGGCAAGGTGTTTCAATGCTCTACCAACCGGCGCGAGAAATAATCCGACGGCACATGGAAGGCCACGGAGGGATGCGGCTGGCGCGCCTGAACGACCGTAGCCGGCAAAACCGTCACCGACTCCACCATACGCCGACTGCTCGCCGGACAGAAGGTCAGTTTGAAGGGTTTCACCTCAAGGAAGGGCAGCAAATTCGACGCCTCGCTCGTCGTCAACAAGGATCGCGGCGTCATCTTCGACTTTGGCAATAAACACTAGAGAAAGGAAACTAAAATGGCCGAAACACAGCAGACCATGACCGAATTCACCTACGCGACGGGGGAGACCGGCATCGTCGGCGACCGGTTCAGCCCGTCCGTGGTCCTGTTCTGGCTCAGGACCAGCGTCGCCGCGAGCAGCATGCGCGTGATATACAAGAGCCCGAACACCTTGCTGGGTGTGATCCCGCTCGGATCGTCCACGCAGACGATCCCGCTGCGCAACATCGCGTCCGTGGACACGAACACGAAGTTCAACCCCGGATCGTTCGTCTGGGGCGTCGTGTTCTTCGTCGCGGGCCTCGCATGCCTGTCGGACAGTGCGGCGGTCGGGATACTGCTCATCCTGCTCGCCGCCGCGAACCTGGCGAACACGATGAGCGCGTAGCTCGACTTCGTCAACCAGTCCGGCGGCAGGAACAGCGTCAAGGTGTCCATCCTCGAGAAGGCCAAGCTCATGCAGCTCGCGCAGGCGATCCGGCAGCTCGTCTTCGCCGATACGGAGGCGTTGCGCCACTAGGAGAGCATGGACATGGCGCAGAAGCAGTACACGGCCCAGACTAACAGTGTGCTGATTCAGTAGCAGATAACATATTGTTGTCCTTCTTCGGTGGGGCAACTGTCTGAACAGGATTGGATTCTTGGTTTATATCAAGAGAAACGTCGTTACTCATCGGCGTCCTCCGTGATACCGTTTTTATCATCGGCAGCGTTCTGCTCCATAATGCGTCTGAGCTTCTTATCGAGGGTTTCCGTTCCCTCGTAGCTACCAGTTACTGTGTATTCTGTGTCACCGTGCTCCTCCACGATTTTGACATCGGGCAGCCAAAGGGCTGATGGATTTTTCACTATGATGTTGCCCTTCTCATCGAAAGAAAACTCTCTCTTAGGGACATCGTCGGGGCGTGGCTTGACCTTGGCATAGGGTCAGGATTGGAGAAATGAAACGAGATTTCACCGTCCTCCTCGCCGCCATTGACTTCCGTCCGTCCGTTTCGCTTTTGGTTAGACAAGGCGGCGGTTGCCGCCTATTTCCATTTGGAAGATGGCGCTTGCTAACATGGGGAACGGAGAATAGCAAGCACAGCAAGTGTATATGCACTTGCGAAATCCGGCGTGGAGCGACCAGGATTTCCTTGCAGAATAGCGCAAGCAAATCCGGTTTTGCCGCATATCTGTCGATCGCCATTTTGCGAAGGTAAGCGCTCATATTTCTATACCAAGCTGCGCCATCCTCGCCTTTATCAAGCTGAGTTCTCTTTCATCTACGAAAAATTTGACCTGTATCGGTCGTTTGCGGTTCCTGTTATCTGGCATCGGGATTCCTCTTTAATCCTACGGATTATTTCTAATCAAACCCGGTCGATTATTTGATATGCAGCTCTGTGTGCTCCTTACAAAATCACGCATAGAATACGCTTGTAAATTCCTGCTCCTGAACCTTCATCTTTGCGATAAACTCTGAATAATTCTGCGCATCCATGGGAATTTTCAAGCCATGCTTGGTAATGCTGATGTCATCACGCGGCACGACATTTTTCTCATAGGTCGAACCACGATTCAGCCACAATTTCAAATCGTCAGACCCTTCCGCTTCTGGATAGAGATAGTAACCAGCCTTTGCATCAAACCGGAACATATAGGCAAGCACTTGTAAATAATCTCGATTGCCAATGTTGCCAAGGAGCTTATACTTCGCGTCAGCAATGATCCGTGGTTCGCTATTCCGGCTGATGAAATCAGGATAGATCAATCCTACATTTCCATCAAACAGTCTCTGAGCGCCTTTGCCACTTTTGTTCATTGGGTGGTAGAAGATATCTTTAATGAGCAAGTTAATATATTCCTCCCACAGCCATGCACCATCGAACAGAATGCCGTATATCTGCCTCGCTCCCGTACCAATTTGATGTCTCTGGTGTCGAAGGATCAAAAGACACAACCTCTGCAAAGCGAGATACTCCCTGAAATAGGCATGGCGGACGGTATTCTTTTTATTCTGTTCAATGATTTTCTGCCTGTCATACGGTTTATATCCCGGAGTCGCATCTATAACGAGTTTTACCTCGTCTTTCACTTTGATAAGAAGTTTTTTCCCGTAAGGCTTTCTTTTGATATACTCTATGGTATGCCGCACCAGCTCCATCAGGCTGTTATCATAAGAAAACTCTCGCTGGCTGTATGCAACATTTCCTACAAACGGGATGTTCTTCTTTATATGTCTTGCGACATCAATCGTGCCCTTTACATTTCCATCATTGTACCTGTGGCGGATATACTTTTTGAACAAACCCTTCCGCATCGCCGCTTTAAGGTAATGCGGAAACAGGAACAGCAGAAAATTGAACAGCCGATTGTCTTGATTGGCGTCTGCATCCAAATCCACGATGTTTGGAAAGTCCAGAACTTTGTCTAAAAGATATTGGAACAAGTAATCCTCGCCCTCTCTGCAAAAACGGGACGCGATCGCAAGCCGCTCATCACCGTAGCCGAGAAAGCCCATCACATTGCCGGAGCGATAGGTGTCATTGACGCTTTGGAGGATCATCTGATCTTGCGTAATATCCTTTGCGTCCTTTATGGTTTCGGGGAATACGAACACACCTTCACGCTCAAGCTGTTCCAATGTTTTATCTGCAATTTTGCCAGTCAGCTTCGCTACTTGAGAAAAGGCATCTTTTTTCTGTTGGGAGTTATCTTTGATCCTGAGTAGCTTCATGTGCATCACCTCTGGACTGTTGCTGATAGCCATATGCCTTTGCAAACCGTTTCATAATCCCTTCCTCATCGTACATACCCTGAATGTATTCCTGGAGGAGCGGTTGCAGATAATCCGTCCAAAGCTGGTCAAAGTCCAGTGTTTTCAGCTTCAGGAAGTAAGAAGCACCGATTTGATAATTCTCATTCAAATCCTCAACGGCAGCAATTTCCTTGTTAAGGGCAGCCATCCTTCTGATTGCCTCAGCCTCTAACTCCTCGTTTTCCAGCGACGCAAGCATCTCAAGGCGCTCATCTGCTCTGAGTTCTACGAAACGGAAGCGACGACGCATGGCAAAATCAAAGCTGTCCACAGAGCGGTCGATATCGTTCATGGTGCCGATGATATAGACATTTTCAGGAATATAGAACTTTTCGCCAGGGTCAGAGTGCAGATTGGAATACTGCGTGGAGATTTCTCCGGCTTTACCGCGATAACCGGGATCTATTGCAAAGAACAATTCACCGAAAATCTTTGAAATCTCACCGCGGTTGATTTCATCTATGATGAATATGTATTTTTTCAGTTTCTCCTGTTTTGCCTTTACTTTTGAAACTGTACTTTTCTTCGCTTTGATTGCTTTATAGATGGCAAAGTCATAGGAGTATCCTTGCGTAGCAAACGTCTTTCCGAAAAAGGACGTGATATCCTTTATTTTTTCAAACTTCTGCCCGGATTCCAGCATCTTCCGAACTTCATCCAAACTCAGAGCAAGCCTGTTGACAGATGCGTTACCGGGAATGGAAATATGGATATGCCCGTCATCCACGCCGGTAATGGTAAATTCATTTCCACTGATCGTCTTAAATGTGTCAACGCCAAACTCAACGCCGGAGAAAAAATCTGTCATGGATTCTTGAACCGTGACTTCCTTTTCTACGGTTTCTCTGGATTTTTGGGAGTCCTCATAGTTCTTTCTGGCACGGGCAACAAACTTCTTGAAAATGCCATCCTGCAATTCAAAGCCCATTGTCCCATCATCATTGATTTTCGGTCTTAGTCCTTCAACAAAATCAGAGTAGTCATAACTCGGATGGAACTGAACGAACTCAACCTGTTTTTTCTGCTCGTCAGTAAGAAGTGTGTAATCGTCAAAGTACCCATTGCTGATGATGTCCGCAGCGATTTCTTTGGCAAGATAAGATTTTCCGGTACCGGGCGCACCTCTGAAAATCAGATTTTTTGATTCAATCAGCATGGAAGAAAACGGATTTCGGTATCCCTTGAACTGTTGAACAAGCTCTTCCTGAACAGCAGCTTCCGTTTCTGCCGCTGCGGTTTCCTTCCCATCTTTTTCGCGGTATGTCAAAATAAACTGATCTCCCGGCTCACCGAAACGTTTCAAACATTCCTGAACGAAGATAATCGTAGAGAAGATATTCCAGCAATAGATAACAAAGTGCCGTCCGTTGTCAGAGTAGTCCAGGGACTCTAGTGTCTTGCGGTGCTTCTTGAAATCGTCAACACTCGCATAAATACCTCTGATTACGTCGCTGTCCGGGTTATATTTACAGACAGGGAAGTTCTCCTTGTCCTCAACCGATAATGCAGCAAGCTGCTTCTCGAACACCTGACAGGCAATACGGGGCAAGGTTTTATTGCAATTTCTTCTTTCACCTTTGCCGTAGACTCGCTTGATTACGTCTCCATTTGCCCTCTTGAAACAGGCATCCAGTGGCTTATAGTTATCACCGAGGCTCAGATTATCCATTGTAAAGCGTTCATCTGTTGACTCGACGCTTTCGGCAGTAATGGATAACTCAAATTTTTCTTGCTGCTTAGTCTCCATGGAGAAGCCCAGACTTTCCGGATAGTTCTTTGCATAAACGCGGTCAAAGGATTCTGTCGAAATATCCGTGCTGTTTGCCAAATGGTCAGCAAAGGCTACCACATACTTCGGCGGATATTTTTCCCATTCTCGGACACAAGTACATATTTTACGCTTGTATTATGTTCGGGAACTCCGTTCTCGTCGATAAATTTCAGTGCATCAAAACATCCTGCTTTTTCAGCTTTGGTATAGCCATGCTGCACTTCCTCAAAAGTGTGTACACACGTTATATCGCAAGGAACGGTCTGTTTTCAATATGATACCTGAAATTTACCGCCTTAAAATGTAACTTTTCTGCGAATACAAGCTGATTTTCAGTTTCCACAGTGTCGAACATATTCTGCATCGAAATGCCCGCCTATCGACTTTGCGGCTTTGTGGGGTGTTTTGCACGACTGCAAATATACGCACTCCTCAGCGAACTGTATGCACTATACAGCGATTCACTGTTTCACAAAGGAACTGTATGAGAGCGATAACTATTTCGCCCTTTTTACTATCCTTGCTTTACAGCGCTGAAAATCGGTGATTTTCAACCCTTAGATGTACAAAAACAGGCAACACCCAACCGAATGTATTTAGATGCTCCTATACATTGTCAAGTGTTTGGGCGTGTTGTTTTGGGTCGGTGATGGAGTGAATCCATTGGATGGCCCGTTGTTCGAGTTCGGGCAGGTCTCGTCTACCTCGTTCGATTTCGCTGATGCGGCTGGACGGCACGCATAGCGCCTCGCCGACCTGCTGTTGGGTGATGCCATGGTTCATGCGCAGTTCGCGCAGCCTGGCGCCGCGTTCGCCCGAGGTCCCGCGTCCGTTCCCGCCGTTGCGTATGGCGATGAGCGCCCGGTACGCCTCGCGGGCGATGAACCGTTTGACGCAGCGGATGATCTCGAGCTTGCCTTTGCCCTCGCGGGTCTTCCTGGCGGCGTAGTCCCTGGTGGGTTGGTGGCATCGCAGGCGGACGATGGCGATGCGGTGCAGCGCCACGTTGCCCTGCCGGTTGCCGCCCTTGTTGAGCCTGTGCCTGCTGGTCCTGCCGCTGGATGCGGGCAGCGGGCACGCGCCGCAGAGTTTGGCGAACGCGGCTTCGCTCCGGATGCGTTCGGGGTTGTCGCCGGCGACGATGGCCAGGGCCGCGGCGATGACGGTGCCCACGCAGTACATGTCGAGCAACGGTCTCGCGTGCTCCTCGAGGATCGCGCGCATGCGCTCCTCCAAGAGGCCCGACTGCCGTTTGAGCGCCTTCCATGCCTTGGCGGCGGATTTCAGCGCGACCAGCGCGCTATGCTCGACCAGGCCGCCGGCGGGCCTGCACTCGGCGAGTCTGTTCATACGGGCCCCGCCCTTCAATCCCCGGTACCGTTCCCTGACGGGCTCCGGAGCGGTGACGAGCAAGCCGTTGGTCGAGTTGGAAATCGCCGTCATCGCCGACACCAATTGGGCGCGTTGGGCGTTGAGGTGGCGCAATGCCTCGACCCAGCCGTCCGAGCTTTTCGGCGGGCCGGCGTCGTCGCCGGCCATGACGCTGCGGGCGGCGGCGACCGCGTCGATGGGATCGGACTTGCCGTTCCTGCGGCGCACGTTGCGCTTGGGACGCAGCACCTCGCGCACCTCGTATCCGGCGGCCGCGAGCCTGCGGGCCAGGGCCGCGCCGAACGAGTTCGTGCCCTCCACACCCACGGCCGCGACCGCGCCCGGCCCGGGCAGCATGTCGATCAGTCTGTCGTATCCGTCCGGGTTCGCCGCGAACGTTTCGGAGCCCAACGGCCTTCCCCTTTCGTCAAGCAATGCGATGGTGTGCGTGTCCGTGTGGGTATCGATCCCAGCCCACACCATTCCGTTCGGAGGCGTCATCGTCGTCGTTCCTTTCCATGCGTTCGGATGCCTCCCGGGGCCTGCGGCGCAGACAGGACGTTGACGGGACACGCTACCATGACTCTTGCGGGATTCGATGGGAGCGGCCACGCTCCTATGAGGTCATGCATCCATGGCCCACGGGTCGGCGGCCGCGGCGGGACAAATCAAAATAAGGACAGTCACCGAAACCGATGGCGTCAGTCAAATCGGGGGTCACCGCCCCGGCCGTCATATACCATTATCACTGATAGGAAACCGGTATAACCATTATCAACGAAACCGGTATAACCATTATCAACGTCAAGTCGGCGTTTCGTGATTGGTCACGAAGATTTTTCGGTTTTAGTCAAGGAGCGTTCCGGCCTGTTCCTTTGTTTTCTCTTTGGGCTCGGGCGTCGGCTTCCATGCGATGTTCGAGAACATCCATCCGTTCATGGATAGCAATGGGCGGACTGGCTGTCAGCTGCTCAACTTCGTGCTGCTGCGGAACGGATACCGTCCCGCAGCCATCAAATACGATGCGGGTCGGGCATACGCGCGAGGCCTGGAGTCATGGCAGGTGGGCAGCAAGACGGATTCGTTCTGTTCCATTTTCCTAGACTGCGTGGAACAGGAGGAACAGACGCTCGTCGATCTGATCGAGCGGCTTCGCCATCTGAGATAGGTTGCGGGAACATTCGCATGCTTCTTTCGTGTGCGTCGATAAGCCGCTGATATGAACAGAAGAAAGAGATTATTTTCGGGTGCCTGCAGGTGCCTCGTGGAAAACGAGGGTAATCGGCAGGTTCCCCAAAAATTGAAAACCTTGGAATAAAGCCAAGAACGACCACATGCGATTATCATCAGAGGTGCGCATGATGATGGTAGTCATGGCTCCAAGTGTCTCATAGGCTTGAGACCGGGTGGTGGTGCCTGGCTTATTGCTGCCCCTAACTATCCGTCAACGGCACGTATAAGACCGAGCTTGTCTGACAGTGCAAGCCATCAAGATTAAAGATTAAGCTTCTCAGTGTCTTTGGTGACTTTGTCGGGAGGGAGGATGGCTCGCTCGTCGAAGTAGGCGATAGGGTTCTTGGAGTCGTTGCGTTCGAGGATTTTGCCGATCCAATTATCATAGTCACCGTGAATCGGCTTGCCGATAAAGCCCATGCGCATATCGTCGCGCTTGATGATGCCGTTGATCTTGGCGACGCACGCCACCACATTGTCGGGGGTCAGAACGAGGCCGAGATCACAGCGGACCGCCCGGCCGGGCTCGAGTCGCCACCAGCTGTTGCCGGAGCGCCAGATCTCCTCGAAGTTGCCTTCCATCTTGGGATCCCATCCCACCAGATGCCGAGTGCCGCCCTCTGGCAGGTCCTCGACCCAGCCAAGTTCCCTGCGGGGGCCAAGCTTCATCGTCACAATTTCAGTCATGCCTTATATCTTACAACCTTGTGATTCTGCCATCTTGGAAAGAAGATGGCAGAATCACAAGGCAACAATTCTCTGCTGCCGTTTCGCTATGTGAATGCATGCCTTTGTATATCAAGGCGGGGCGGTCCATGGATGCCGATTGCATCGCGGGGACCTGCCGTGGATTAAAACAAACCTCAGGACTGAAGCTCGTGGTGGTCGATGGGCTCCCCTCCATCGTCGATCACGTGGACGACGAACCTAGGGTCTTGGAACAGTTCTCCAAGCTGGCCCGAGACCTTGACGTGGCCGTGGTGCTCACGGATCTTGCGACGCGGGGACCGCTCAGAAAGCCGGGATTAGGCAATCTGATAAATGGCAAAGCGGAATGCCGATATGCGGATGCCATACTTTTCGTATACCGTCCGGAATTCAAGTGTGCCTGTGGGGGAGACGCCAACAAGGCTGAGCTCATGGTTCTCAAGCATCCATGGATTCAGCCATATACATTGAACTCCGTTTCCAGCCCGAATACTCGAGATTCACGAATCACTGACCTCCTCCGGCCCGATGCCCAATTTTGGTAAGTATTAAGTGAGTGTCTTTCATAGGAATACGAAACGCGTCGCCGAAACAGTGACTATCAATATCGACCCGATTCGATATTTTGTGAGTATTTGATTGTCTGAGCAGGAAGTCCCCATTCCGTATAGGTCGTAGAAAGACGTGGGAAACCAGCCAATGAGACGGTACTCTATGAATTCGATGCCATAACGGCGGCTGGTGAAAATCGGAACTTGACTACGGAACGTACCGCGATCCGGACATTGGTTTCATCCAGACGAAAATGATCGGTGCAATCAACGGGGGGGTACGGCATCCTCAAGCGCAAGGATGCCATACCCCCATGCCTTAATGGAGTGGAATGGATTCGGATGCTAGATATTCCAACAGGTCTTTAGAGTTCTCTCGATTGCTTCCTCCACGGCGTTCTTGATGTCCTCATTGGAAGCTGTTAGTTTTACATCGAGTGTTTTGTTATATGGATCGGTGATTTGAACCTCAGGCTTTTGAGGCGTGCCACGTCCGCCCCAATACGCTTTATACCAAATTGTGTTGAAGGATCCGGATTTCGGATCGGAAACAACATATCCGTCATTAAATTCAATGTTGAAGAAGAACTCACAAGTGATGATGCGGTCCCCATCACCGCTTCCCGGATTTTCCAGCTTAAACGATTGGGCATAATACTGGTTGTTGAACGGCTTGTGTTGTTTTGGCCACTCCCAATTGTCCGCAAGCGTTACACTCTTTCCCTTTACAGGACTTTCCTCTGCCCATCGTGAAATAAGATCCGCATGAACTGTCTGCAGCTTGCTGCGGGCTGCTTCCGTGTACTTTTCGAATGATTGGCGAACGTTGACAAGTTGCTGCTCAATGCCGTTAGCTTGCAAGACGAATTGTGTGATGTCGGCTGCCGTGTTATCCATTTTCTTCTGCTTTCGTTCCGGGGAATAATTATCAATAAACTGTTGAAGAAGATCAACGGAGCGAGGATCCGCGTCAAGTGAATACTCTCCCAACATTCCAAGCGCGTTTCTGAAAAGCTCATCGTAGTGGACATCGAAAAGATCCTGCCCAACTACAAGACCTCGCGCAGACGGATGATCTTTGAGAACAAACTTATTGAATGGGTGAAGGACAATGACAATAGCCGAATCATTATTGGATTGTTCCGCTGCCCAACTACGATAGTCAGCTAAATCGTTATAGAGACCGGCATCCACTTTATTTTCGATGGCGATGCTGATATCTGGCAAGTCCAAGAGAATGTCTATGCGATTATTCTTGCCTGTAGACGCTTCCGTGGACACGCTGACATCGCTGACATCCATGTCTTCCTTGTGAATTGTCCGCAGCAAAGCCTTGAGCATCAAATCCTTAAGGCCATGCCCTTCGGCAGGGTCGAAAAAATAGGCAAGGACATTGCTGCTGACCGTCTCACGTCGGGGGAAGCCGGCTATACGAAAGATGTTCGGACGCGTTGCCTCTGTGGAGGAAGCGGGCACTTCCGTGAATACCGCTATGGCATCATGCCATGTGTCCGACGCATTTATTCCATTTATCTCATTGATCATTGATATAGCCCCTTTTCTAATAGATAATAATAGACAATTCATTTGGCGGTTTTGAACCGCACCCTGATTGTTGGATGTTGTTAGCCCAACAAACGGGGTGCGGTTTAGTTTTCGTGCGCCGCCGTCTCTCCTTCGGGCTTTGCGAGGATGACGGTGATTTCTGTGTCTTTTTGTTGCGGGTCCAGTGCCAGACCACAGATGATTAAGGCGTCGTCCTGGACCGCTTCCTGCACGATTGTGACCAATGAGGTGACTTTGGCCATACCAATATTGGCGGGAGCCCCAATGTTGATCAGCGCCCTATCGCAGCATGACGGGTTGATCCCTTGCGCGGCGAGCGCGTCCGAGAATGCCTTGCTCGGATCATCTCCGGCATTGAACCGTATGATGCGTATGGCCGCGGACGCGCAGATGGAAATGACGTCCGAACAATCAATGTGAATGTAACTGTTCGAGTCGGTAAGCGATGTAACGATCGCCGCGGTCTGTTTCAGCGCGGTTTCGGCACTGATGCCGGGAGGCGGGATGAGATGGGCGGCCGGAGTCGCTTCGACGTCGGCAAGGGGAGCTGTGGAAATAGTCAGCTCCGTCTTGCCGTCCTCATTGCGAAACGTGACGATTGAGCGGTCGACATCGATGTCAGAGGTAAGCATTGCTGGTCCTTTCTGTTTTGTCTATTTTCAGTATGTAGAGGGTGAAGTTATTCTCGATCGAAGCCGTCGTCCTGGGGATTCGTGCATGGCAGCTGTGTCGCATAGGCGTGCACGCGTTCATTGAGCCGGTCGCAGCCTTGTTCCATGGTCTTGAACCATGCGTCGTCTATGGTGAAGCCATCCTCTCCGAACAGCGTCAACCGGTATCCGGGGAAAGCTCCCAATGATTCCCTCAGCCATAGCAAGGATCGCTTGGCGGTTAGGAGACGGATCGCCAGATCGGGAGGCAATGGATCTTCATAGGAAGATTCCGACTGGTGGCGATTGTCGGGGTCAGAATCGTCATATTCCTCTCCGTTGTCGAAAATCAGCCATAGCAGATCGACGGCATCCCAGATCCGCTGATACGCCTCGCACTCGAAGAGCTCGGCGTCGATCTCGTCGCCGTCTTCGTCAAGCACTCGCGTTTTTTCGGAATTGGTACGTTCGACGGAAAACCATGAGACCTGATACCCCTGGCCGTCACGTTCCCCACGCTCCGGGCGCAGTTCCAGCAGGTCCCGCACGTCAATCGCTGTGGAGTCGAACGAACCGACGCAGGCCTCCACGCGCCACCCATCCCAGGCTAGGTCGGACAGCCAGTCGCACACGGTTTGAGCAAGCCTGTCGTTCTGACTGTTCAGCCATCCGTCGGACCGAGGAAGATGACCGGGCATGCGATTGCATGGGTCGATGACCAGATGCCTGCAGCGGAGCCATAATGTTGCCATCGCTAGTACCTCCTATTTTGTATCAAAGGTATCTTGTATATAAGATACCACATAAGCAGGTATGCTTGTAACATCGTTGTATGGGGAGGAACCGAAGTGAACCACATCATCACGCAACACATGGGCGGCAATGCATCCGCCGACGCACATGGCGGGGAGGACCCATGAGACCTGAATCCGATATATCCGGCGATGCTGCAGGTCATGGAGCTGATGGGCAAGCAGCGCATCAACCCAGCGGACGGGAACTACGTGCCCAGCGGATTCAAGGAATACGATAAACGCACCAACGGGTTCGCCCGAAGAACCCTCACGATCATCTCTGGATGGACATTGGCTGATTCGAGGAACCTGCAACTGGACATCGTGCGCCACGCAGCCGTGAGCGGCCTGCCGTCCGCCATCTTCTGCCCTCGATTGTCCGGCTGCGAAATCGCGGTGCGTATCATGTCGGCGGAGACCGACGTGCCGATGAAGGTCCTCCTCGCGGACGGCGGCCTCGATGAGGACGAAAGGGGATTATGCGACGCATTCTGCTCGCTGTGCGAGCATATGCCGCTGTATGTCAATTCGGAACGATCCATTACCCTGGACTCCATCATGGATGCCTGCCGCAGGCTGAAAAGAACCGTGGACCTGAAACTCGTGGCCCTGCATCGCATCGACGTCATCGCCGACAATTCAGGCTGCGAATTGGGCAAGGTGCTGGACAGACTCGCATCATTCGCCGACGAGATCGACATCGCCGTCATCGTGACATCGGAAATGGAACGGGGTCGGGTGCGCATAGACGGCAGAAGACCTCTGCTTTTCCACCTCAGGAATTCGGACTCTGTATGCCAGTACGCGGACACCGTGCTCATAGCTCACCGCCCGGGACTGTACAACGACAAGACGGATCCGAACGAAACCGAACTCATCCTCGCCAAGCACCCATGGCTCTCGCCGTGCACATTCAATCTCATGCTCAAACCGGAATACTCAAAATTCACAGACCAATGACAGGGCCGCGAAGACGCGGATCGCCGGGGGAACCGAAGGATTAAAACCTGCGGCCAGCGATGAAAACGCTTGATGCGCGCTATGTCCGCCACTGCTCCGGGGAACGGCAAACGTTTGGAGTCGCGGTTGGCGGTGTTTCCGGATTATTTTCGGGTGCCTGTAGGTGCCTTACGGAAAACGAGGCTGATTGGCAGGTTTCCCAAGATCGGAAAACCTTGGAATAGAGCCAAAAATGACCACATGTGATTATCATCAGAGGTGCGCATGATAACTGTAGTCATGGCTCCAAGTGTCTCATGGGCTTGAGACCGGCGTGGATGCCGACGGCACGGATACAGGACGGCGGATTGGTAGACGCGTAGTATTAAGACGGTGTTCGAACGGTCAAGAAAAGAGGAACGAACATGTCGATGAAGGACACGCTGAAGAAAGCCAAGATCGCGGCGATGAAAGCCAAGGACAAGGCCAAGCTCAACCCGATCAACCTGACGTTGGCGGACATCCAGAACCTGGAGATCGCCAACGGTCACGAAGCGACCGACGAGGAAGCGCTCAAGGTCATCCAGAAGGGCGTCAAGACCCGTCGTGAGACCGCCAAACTGTACGAAGACAAGGGACTGGCGGACAAGGCCGCTCCCGAAACCGCCGAGGCCGATTTCCTGGAAACCTTCCTGCCGGCGGCCGCCAGCGACGAGGACTACGCCAAAGCCGTCGCCGACGCCGTGGCAGAAGTGAACCCGGCCGGCCCCAAGGACATGGGTCGCGTCGTCAAAGCCGCTCGTGCCGCGCTTGCCGGCAAAACCATCGATGGCGGCAAGCTGGCCGGTCTGGTCAAGGCCGAGCTCAACAAGTAATCGTCTACGAGCAGCGTCTCTTTCCGCGTACGAAAAGCGGGTCCAAACAACAAACGTTTGGACCCGCTTTTCATAAGGAACGCGAATGTGCTGGCTCAACGCTCGTGATGGTCGATATGGTCGGACACCACGTCGCCGATGGTCTGCACGATCTGCACGAGAATGACGCACAGGATCACGGCAACGGTCATCACGTCGTACTGGTAACGCTGGTAGCCGTAACGGATGGCGATATCGCCCAGGCCGCCCGCGCCGACGGTGCCGGCCATGGCGGAGAAGCCGAACAAGGTGATGAACGTCAACGCGGCACCGCGCACCAGCGATGGCAGGCTTTCGAACAGCAGCACCTTGAACACGATCTGCAGGTTGCTGGCACCGAAGCTTTGCGCGGCCTCCACCAGACTGCCGTCCACTTCGGCGAGCGACTGTTCCACCACGCGCGCCACGAACGGAGCCGCGGTGATGACCAGCGGCACGATGGCGCCCGGCACGCCGAGCGAGGTGCCGACAATCAGTCGGGTCAGCGGGATGATGGCCACCAGCAGAATGATGAACGGCACGGAACGCACGATGTTCACGATCCAGCCGAGCACGGTGTTGAGTGGCGCGTTCGGGCGGATGCCCTTCTTCGCGGAAGTGATGAGCAGCACGCCGATCGGCAGGCCGATCACATATGCCAGCAGCGTCGCCACAGCAGTCATGATGATCGTGTCACGCACGCCTTCGGCCAGCAGTTCGCCATAATCGGCGATGAATTGCGAAACCACCTGTCCCATCTCACTTCACCTCTTTCTGGGCGGAATCATCGGCCGCCCCATTCTTCGCGCCATCCGCCGTTTCGTGCGTATGCCGATGGTTCGTCACCTTCGCGTCGGCGATCAAAGTCTTCAGAATGTCACTGTGCGGATCGGCGAACAGCGCTTCCGTATCGCCCATTTCCACAATGCGGCCTCCGTCTATCATGGCCACACGGTCGCAGATGTTGCGTGCCACGGACAGCGAATGCGTGATGACGACCAGCGTCACATTAAGTTCACGGTTGATGCGACGCAGCAGGTCGAGGATCTGCGCCGTCGTGGTGGAGTCGAGCGCGCTGGTGGCCTCATCGCACAGCATGATGGACGGATTGTTGGCCAACGCCCTTGCGATGGCCACGCGCTGCTGCTGGCCGCCGGACAGCTGGCTGGGGTAGCGGTCGGCCAGATCAGCCAGACCGACCAGGTCGAGCAGATACCGCGCACGTTCCTCACGCTTGGCTTTCGGCGTGTGGTTGAGTTCCAGCGGGAAGGTCACGTTGCGCAGCACGGTGCGCTGTTGAAACAGGCTGAAGTTCTGGAAGATCATGCCGATTCCGGCGCGCACGTCCGCCAGCTCCTTGCCTTTCACGCCGGTGATGTCTCGTCCGTCGATGAGCACCTTGCCGGAAGTGGGGCGTTCCAACAGGTTGATGCAGCGCACCAATGTCGATTTGCCCGCGCCGGACGAGCCGAGAATGCCGAAGACCTCACCCGAATCGATGGTCAGGTTAATGTCGTGCAGCACCTCATGCGCTTCGGCGCCACTGCCGTAGCTTTTGTGCAGATGGTCGATCTGAATCGTCATAATGTCCTGTTCCTAATCGTGTTCCATAACAAGAATGCCGCAGGGTAGTATACCTGCGGCATTGAACTCCTACTGCCGAAGCGGGTCTTAGAAGACCGGAACGACGGCGCCCTTGTAGTTCTTGTTGATGTAGTCACGCACCTCGTCGGACTTCAAAGCCTTCTTGAGCTCCTTGGTCTTGGCGGTGTTCTCATTGCCTTCCTTCACCACGAGGATGTTCTGGTAGGTCTTCGCGGCCAGACCGTCGGCCTTCTCGGTGGCTAGCGTGTCTTTGGTCGGGTCGAAGCCGGCCTGGATGGCGTAGTTGCCGTTCAGGGCCGCGATGTCGACATCCTTGATGACGGTCGGCACGACGGCGGCCTCAAGTTCCTTGAACTTCAGGTTCTTCGGATTGGAGGTGATGTCCTTCGGCGTGGCGTTGATGTCCTTCGGATCCTTCAGCTTGATCAGGCCGGCATCCTGCAGCAGCAGAAGCGCGCGGGCCTCGTTGGTGGCATCATTCGGCACGGCCACGGTGGCGCCGTCCTGAAGATCCTTCAGCTCCTTGGTCTTGCCCGGGTACAGGCCGAACGGCTCGAAGTGGATGCCCTCCACGGACACCAGATGCGTGCCCTTCTCCTTGTTGAAGTTGTCGAGGTACGGCTTGTGCTGGAAGTAGTTGGCGTCAACCTCGCCATCCTCGGTGGCGGTGTTCGGCTGCACGTAGTCGGTGAATTCCTTGACGACCAGCTTGTAGCCGTCCTTCTTGACGAGCGGTTTGACCGCCTTGTTCAGGATCTCCGCGTGCGGGGTCGGGGAGGCGGCCACGGTGATGGTCTTGTCGTCCTCCTTGGAGGCGGCACCGTTGGAACCGGAATTGCCGCAGCCTGCCAGGCCGAAGGTCGCGAGCGTGGTGACGGCGAGCAGTGCGCCGAGAATCTTCTTGTTACGCATGGTTGAGTTCCTCTCTCTCAATTTCGCTACACGGCCCGGACGCTTACTGCGGTTGCGGGCCAACGATTGACCAATATAGAGGAACCTGTGACGGCAACACGTCGCGCGCTTATCGGAATTATTTATAAAGGGCGCGAAAACCGCAGGAATATGCGAAAAACAGACTTGTGAATCGTAAATAATCTTGCGGAAACACCGTCATATAACGCCGAAATGCTTAAGCGCGTTGGCTATGCCGGCGTCGTCGACGCTGTCGGTGACGTAATCGGCCGCCGCTTTCGGCTCGTCGGTGGCGTTGCCCATTGCCACGCCGATTCCCGCGAATCGTAGCATGTCCACATCGTTGCCGCCGTCGCCGAATGCGATCGCATTGTCTTTCGTCCAACCGAAATGCTCCAGCATCACCTGCATACCAACCGCCTTGCCTCCATCGGCGGGAATCAGATCGGTGAAAGCGGGATGCCATCTGACGCCGCGCACGTTGCTGCACATGCTGGCGATTTCGGCTTCCATCGTCTCGTCCACATACGGGCTGATTTGGAACGTGGAATGGTTTGCGATGCGTTCGCGCGGATCATGCACGTCGATTTTCGGCGCGGTCTTGCCGAGACTGTTCCACGTGCGTTCCAATGCGGCGTTCGTGCGATTGAAATACCCGTAGTCGCTTTCCGCATAGTTGGCGACCACGTCGGCATGCGTTTCAAGCCAGTCGGTGATCAGCTTCACGTCGGCCTGGTCGATCGGATGCCGGTAGTCGAGACCGTCGCGCGTGGTGCAATACTGGCCGTTAAGTCCCACGATGCCGTCGAACGTGACGGGAATGGTATCAAGCACCACGCCCATGTAGGAGGGTGCGCGGCCCGAACAGATGAACACCTTCACGCCATTGCGCTGCAATGCATGCAACGCGTCGACGGTGGACTGCGGCACCACATGCGTGACGAAACTCGTCAACGTGCCGTCGATGTCGAAAAACGCCGTCTTGATGTCCTGAGCCATGCTGCCTCCATGAAAAACCATGTCAAACCCGGTATCCAGCTTACGAGGATATGTGCGAAAACGTCGTGCACGGCACGGAACACGACCACGAAAATAGGAAAAACGGCCGGATGTGCCTACAATCGTCAACCATGAGCGAACATATCGAAATCACGCCGGAGATCATCGAAATCAGGCACTATCTGCATGCGCACCCCGAACGCAGCTTCAAGGAATACGAGACCAGCGCCTACATTGAGAAGCTGCTGCGCGCACACGACATCGAAGTGCTCAACAATCCGCTCGAAACCGGCGTGGTCGGACTGATCCGCGGCGACCAGCCGGGACCACGCATCGCATTGCGCGCCGACATCGATGGTCTGCCCATCCAGGAAGACACCGGTCTGCCGTTCTCATCCGTCAACGACGGCGTGATGCACGGCTGCGGCCACGACCTGCACATGTCGTACATGCTCGGTGCCGCGTTCTGGCTCGCCAAGCGCCGCAAGCGCATCAGGGGGTCCATCAAACTGCTGTTCCAGCCCGCCGAGGAACTTGGCCTCGGCGCGAAGGCCATGGTCGACGCGGGACTGCTCGCCGACGTATCAGCCGCCATCGGCGCGCACAACAACCCGAACTACTCGCCCGGACAGATCGCCGTCGGCCCCGAACCGATGATGGCCGGCTGCGTGAAATTCCATGTAACCCTGCACGCCACCGGCACACACGCCGGCTATCCGCACAAGGGCACCGGCCCGATCGAGGCGCTCGCCACGATGGTCCTCGCATTGCAGACCATCGTGAGCCGTAACGTATCGCCGTTCCATCCGCTCGTGCTGTCCATCACCGAAATGCACGGCGGCCACGTGTGGAACGTCGTACCCGACAAGGCGAGCTTCCAAGGCACCGTACGATACTTCCACAAGTCCGACGGTGAACTGGTGGGGAAACGCTTCAAGCAACAGGTCCAGTCCATTGCGGCCGGTTACGGCATCACCGCCGACATCGATTGGGACGACTTCCAGAATCCGCTCGTCTCCGATACGGAACTTTCCAAGATAGTCGCCGACAACGTGCGCGATTACGCCCAGCTCGAACCCATCCACCCGTCGATGGCGGGGGAGGACTTCTGCGATTTCATGCCCGTCACCATGCCTGTGTTCGCCTTCATCGGATCCAACGGCGAGGAAGGCTGCCCGGATTGGCACAGCCCGCACTTCGTCGGTCTTGACGAATCGCTGCAAGCCGGCGTGGAATTCTACGCCAACGCGGCGCTGACGGTGCTCAACGAACTGTCGTGACGCCACGTGCGGAACGCCGTAATCGCAATTTTCATAATCGTAAAAACATAACATATCCAACAAATCAACGGTAGGTTAGGCAGCTATGACAGACATTCGCTTCGCACTCGCCCAAATCGACACCTGCGTCGGAGACCTTGATTCCAACGCCGACAAGGTCATGCGGTACGCGCATCTCGCCGCTCAGCAGGGCGCGCAGGTCGTCGTGTTCCCGGAAATGACATTGACCGGATACCCCATCGAAGACCTCGCACTGCGTGCCACCTTCCGCAAAGCCGCATGGGACAAAGCCAACTGGCTTGCCACCGAACTGGCATCCGACAGTCTCGGCGAACTATATGTGGTGGTTGGCACTGTAGGCACCGACCGTGAAACCTCCAAACCGCGCAACCGACTCGTCGTCCTGCACGACGGCGTGGTCTGGGCCGGCTACGACAAGCATTTCCTGCCCAATTACGGCGTGTTCGACGAATTCCGCATCTTCAGCCCCGGCAACAAATCCATGGTGCTCGACGTGAACGGCGCGCGCATCGGCGTGGCCATCTGCGAGGACATCTGGCAGGACGGCGGCCCTGTGGCCGAACTCGCCAAGGAGAACATCGACCTGCTGCTGACCATGAACGGTTCGCCATACGAGGAAGGCAAAACCGACACCCGTCTCGACCTCGCGGTGCGCCGCGCGGCCGAAGTGAACGCCCCGATGATCTACCTGAACCAAGTGGGCGGCCAGGACGACCTCGTCTTCGACGGCGGCAGCTTCGTTGTGGACACCGACGGCACCCTGCTTGAGCGCTCGCCGATGTTCATGGAGGATCTGAGCTTCTTCGACTTGGACACGTCCGCGGAGCATCAGAAGGTCGGTACGATCGCAGCCAAGCCCGATCCGGACGAGGAAGTGTACACCGCCTGCGTGCTGGGTCTGAAGGATTACATGGCCAAGAACCATTTCAAGGGCGTGTGCCTGGGCCTGTCCGGCGGCATCGATTCCGCGCTCGTGGCTGCCATGGCGGCCGACGCGGTGGGCGGCGAGAACGTGTACGGCATCTCCATGCCGAGCATGTATTCGTCCGACGGATCCAAGGACGATGCAGCTGATCTGGCGCGCAATATCGGCGCGCATTATGACATTCAGCCCATCGAGCCGCTGTTCGTCTCCTTCCAAAACCAGCTGGAACTGGAAGGCGTCGCCGCCGAGAACCTGCAGGCGCGCATCCGCGGCGTCATCGTCATGGCCTACTCGAACTCCAAAGGACTGCTGGCCGTGGCCACCGGCAACAAGTCCGAACTGGCATGCGGCTATTCCACGATCTACGGCGATGCGGTCGGCGGCTATGCGCCAATCAAGGACCTGCTCAAGACCCGCGTGTGGGAGATCTCCCGCTGGCGCAACAAGGCTGCCGCCGCCGGCATGGGCATCGGCGGTCTGCATGTCGTCGGCAACGAGCAGGGGAGCGCGGGCACTCCGCTGCCGGATGGTGTGATGATCCCCGTCAACTCGATCGAGAAGGCGCCGTCCGCCGAATTGCGCCCAGGGCAGAAGGATTCCGATTCGCTGCCGGAATACGCGCTGCTCGACCAAGTATTGGCAATGTACATCGAGCATGCTCATGGCCGCGCCGACCTGCTGGCCGACGGCTTCGACGAGGCGACCGTCGACACGGTCATGCGATTGGTCGACCGCGCCGAATGGAAGCGTCGCCAGTATCCGCTGGGACCGAAGGTGACGGCGCTGGCGTTTGGACGTGATCGCCGTCTGCCGGTCACCAATGCATTCCGCGAATAATCGGCGATCGCAAGTAGAACATCGAGAGCCGAAGGAAGCCGATATGGAAAAGCAGTGGTATTTCAACACCGTCACCGAGCAGCCGGAATTGGGCATGATCTCTCCGGCAAGCCACCGCATGGGGCCGTACAGAACCCGTGAGGACGCGCTCGACGCGTGGAAGATCGTGCAGGAACGCAATCTCAAATGGGAGGAACAGGACCGCGAATGGAAACGCTGGTCAGCGGACGGCTCGGCATCTTCCGAAAAGTGAATTCCATATGAAAACCACGCCCGATTGTGATTTATGTCACTAATTTCGGGCGTGGTTTTCAGGCTTTTCGCAGATGATTGCCGTTACAATCGTGAAGTAGCGACGGCGTAACGATGCGTCGCCAACCGACACCCAGTAAGGAGTGGAAATGGCAGCAGTTGATGCAACGGCGGTCTCCCAGGAGGAACTTGAGGCTAAGGCTTGGGAAGGCTTCACCGAGGGCAACTGGCAGAAGGACATTGATGTCCGCGACTTCATCCAGAAGAACTACACGCCATATGAGGGCGACGAGTCCTTCCTGGCTGACGCCACCGACAAGACCAAGCACCTGTGGAAGTATCTGGACGACAACTATCTGTCCGTGGAGCGCAAGCAGCGCGTCTACGACGTGGACACCCACACCCCGGCGGGCATCGACGCCTTCCCGGCCGGCTACATCGATTCCCCGGAAGTCGACAATGTGATTGTCGGTCTGCAGACCGATGTGCCGTGCAAGCGCGCCATGATGCCGAACGGCGGCTGGCGTATGGTCGAGCAGGCCATCAAGGAAGCCGGCAAGGAGCCCGATCCGGAGATCAAGAAGATCTTCACCAAGTACCGCAAGACCCACAACGACGGCGTCTTCGGCGTCTACACCAAGCAGATCAAGGTAGCTCGCCACAACAAGATCCTCACCGGTCTGCCGGATGCCTACGGCCGCGGCCGCATCATCGGCGATTACCGTCGTGTGGCCCTGTATGGCGTGAACACGCTGATCAAGTTCAAGCAGCGCGACAAGGACTCCATCCCGTACCGCAACGACTTCACCGAGCCGGAGATCGAGCACTGGATCCGCTTCCGCGAAGAGCATGACGAGCAGATCAAGGCCCTGAAGCAGCTGATCAACCTCGGCAACGAGTACGGCCTCGACCTGTCCCGCCCGGCACAGACCGCACAGGAAGCCGTGCAGTGGACCTACATGGGCTACCTCGCCTCCGTCAAGAGCCAGGACGGCGCCGCCATGTCCTTCGGCCGTGTCTCCACCTTCTTCGACGTCTACTTCGAGCGCGACCTGAAGGCCGGCAAGATCACCGAGACCGACGCACAGGAGATCATCGATAACCTGGTCATGAAGCTGCGCATCGTGCGCTTCCTGCGTACCAAGGATTACGACGCGATCTTCTCCGGCGATCCGTACTGGGCGACTTGGTCCGACGCCGGCTTCGGCGACGACGGCCGTACCATGGTCACCAAGACCTCGTTCCGTCTGCTCAACACCCTGACCCTCGAGCACCTCGGACCTGGCCCGGAGCCGAACATCACCATCTTCTGGGATCCGAAGCTGCCGGAAGCCTACAAGCGCTTCTGCGCCCGAATCTCCATCGACACCTCGGCCATCCAGTACGAGTCCGATAAGGAAATCCGCTCCCACTGGGGCGACGACGCCGCCATCGCATGCTGCGTCTCCCCGATGCGCGTGGGCAAGCAGATGCAGTTCTTCGCCGCTCGTGTGAACTCCGCCAAGGCCCTGCTGTACGCCATCAACGGCGGACGTGACGAGATGACCGGCATGCAGGTCATCGACAAGGGCGTCATCGACCCGATCAAGCCGGAAGCCGATGGCACGCTGGATTACGAGAAGGTCAAGGCCAACTACGAGAAGGCCCTCGAATGGCTGTCCGAGACCTATGTGATGGCTCTGAACATCATCCATTACATGCATGATAAGTACGCTTACGAGTCCATCGAGATGGCTCTGCACGACAAGGAAGTGTACCGCACCCTCGGCTGCGGCATGTCCGGCCTGTCGATCGCGGCCGACTCCCTGTCCGCATGCAAGTACGCCAAGGTCTACCCGATCTACAACAAGGACGCCAAGACCACGCCGGGCCACGAGAACGAGTACGTCGAAGGCGCCGATGACGATCTGATCGTCGGCTACCGCACCGAAGGCGACTTCCCGCTGTACGGCAACGATGATGACCGTGCCGACGACATCGCCAAGTGGGTCGTCTCCACCGTCATGGGCCAGGTCAAGCGTCTGCCGGTGTACCGCGACGCCGTCCCGACCCAGTCCATCCTGACCATCACCTCCAACGTGGAATACGGCAAGGCCACCGGCGCCTTCCCGTCCGGCCACAAGAAGGGCACCCCGTACGCTCCGGGCGCCAACCCGGAGAACGGCATGGACTCCCACGGCATGCTGCCGTCCATGTTCTCCGTCGGCAAGATCGACTACAACGACGCTCTTGACGGCATCTCGCTGACCAACACCATCACCCCTGATGGTCTGGGCCGCGACGAGGAAGAGCGTATCGGCAACCTCGTTGGCATCCTGGACGCCGGCAATGGCCACGGCCTGTACCACGCCAACATCAACGTGCTGCGCAAGGAGCAGCTCGAGGATGCCGTCGAGCATCCGGAGAAGTACCCGCACCTGACCGTGCGCGTCTCCGGCTACGCGGTGAACTTCGTCAAGCTCACCAAGGAACAGCAGCTCGACGTGATCTCCCGTACGTTCCACCAGGGCGCTGTCGTCGACTGAACGGCACAATCAGCCAAATGAAAGCCGTCGCATGAAACGACGGTAATGCGAAGGGACGGAGCTCGTGGCTTCGTCCCTTTCGCTTTTCCCATATCGTTTTCCCATATGATTGGGATGGCAGATGAAAGGGGACATTGATGTCTGAACATATTTTCCGTTCCACGACCAGACACATGCTGAGGGATTCCAAGGACTACGTCAACCAGACGCTGATGGGAGGCCTGTCCGGATTCGAATCGCCAATCGGCTTGGACCGTCTCGACCGCATCAAGGCGTTGAAAAGCGGCGATATCGGTTTCGTGCACTCGTGGGACATCAACACTTCCGTGGATGGTCCTGGCACCAGAATGACCGTGTTCATGAGCGGATGCCCTCTGCGCTGCCAGTACTGCCAGAATCCGGATACTTGGAAGATGCGCGACGGCAAGCCCGTCTACTACGAAGCCATGGTCAAGAAAATCGAGCGGTATGCCGATTTATTCAAGGCCACTGGCGGCGGCATCACTTTCTCCGGCGGCGAATCCATGATGCAGCCGGCTTTCGTGTCCCGCGTGTTCCATGCCGCCAAGCAGATGGGAGTGCATACCTGCCTCGACACGTCCGGATTCCTCGGTGCGAGCTACACCGATGACATGGTGGATGACATCGACCTGTGCCTGCTTGACGTCAAATCCGGCGATGAGGAGACCTACCATAAGGTGACCGGCGGCATCCTGCAGCCGACCATCGACTTCGGACAGCGTCTGGCCAAGGCAGGCAAGAAGATCTGGGTGCGTTTCGTGCTCGTGCCGGGCCTCACATCCTCCGAAGAAAACGTCGAGAACGTGGCGAAGATCTGCGAGACCTTCGGCGACGCGTTGGAACATATCGACGTATTGCCCTTCCACCAGCTTGGCCGTCCGAAGTGGCACATGCTGAACATCCCATACCCGTTGGAGGACCAGAAAGGCCCGTCCGCGGCAATGAAACAACGTGTGGTCGAGCAGTTCCAGTCGCACGGCTTCACCGTGTACTAAACGCCCGTCCTCTCAATGGCTTCCCCATATTCGCTGGATATGCGGAACGCCTCATATTGGTCCATGCCGCCGACTGAATCGATGGCATGGACCAATTTATTCATACGCTGAAAAATCTTCACATTCGACGCGTGGCAAAATGGTTCGAAATACTACGAAATGCCCTTCTCTGTCGTAGCCTTGAACTATGGCAGACATCTTTGATTTTCCACGAGATGCGCGCAACGTGGCGCGCGCCGATGGCAAGGGAGCGGATATGGGCGGCGAAGCCCCACAGACCATGCTTATGCGACCGCAGGGCGTTCCCGACCAAGTCTGGAACGCGGTGCTTTCCGTGGACTGTATGCGGCGTTTGAAAGGCATGACATACCGTGAGATTCCGGTGCCCAATTCCATGGCGAACTTCGGCATCGGCGTCGCGTTGGAATGCGATGAAACATACGCATCCGGCTGGATCATGATCCTGTACTCGCTCAAATTCCGAGAGGACTGGCACTCCCACTGGCGTTGCGTGGCTTTCGCATCCCTGCCACTGCCCGACAAGGAGGACGACTGCCTGACTCCGGGCATGTACTGGGACATGATGATGGAACGTCTCAATCCAAACGATTCCGAACATGTATCCGGCACCGTCACAGTCACCCAAAACACAGCATTCGGCCATGACCCCGATGTGCCCAGGGTGGGCTGCGAGATCCGGGTGTCTTGGACTCCACTAGACTATGCCGATGGAGGCCTTGACGCCGGCTCCCAAGTCGGACAGTGGGCGTCGTTCCTCCGGTCCATGACGCAATCCGAGGAGGAAAACCCCGTTGACTGACGAGCCGAAGCTGCTGGCGGAACCGCGCGAAGGCGTGCCCAACGTGATCGACACGTTGCCGGCATTCCGTGACTATTGCAGTGAGCTGGCTTCCTCACATGGCTCCCTTGCCGCGGACGCGGAACGCGCATCCGGCTTCCGGTATGGGCATGAGGACTGGTTGGTGCAGTTCAAACGCGACGGAGCCGGCATCGGCCTGCTCGATCCGCAGGCGCTCGCCGCGGCCGGGGCGGATTGGAACGATTTCAACCGTGCCGTCGGAGATGCGGTATGGATTCTGCATGATTCCCTGCAGGATCTTCCGGGATTCGACGAACTCGGCATGGAACCGCAACGGCTGTTCGACACGGAAATCGCCGCGCGTCTGCTGGGATTGAAACGATTCGGACTTGCCGCCGTCACCGAGCACTTTCTTGGACTGACCCTTGCCAAAGAACATTCCGCGGCTGACTGGTCGTATCGTCCGTTGCCCCGTGACTGGCGAAATTACGCGGCGTTGGACGTCGAACTGCTCATCGAGCTTGAAACGAAGATGCGCGCCGAACTCAAACGCCAAGGCAAGATGGAATGGGCCCAGGAAGAGTTCGATTACGCGCTCAAAGAAGGTCTGGGACCACGCAAGGAGCATCCGATTCCCTGGATGCATGTCTCACACATCACTGAAGTCATGCGTGACCGGCAGGCGCTGGCCATCGTCCGCGCGCTATGGACCCGCCGTGACGAACTCGCGCGCGAATACGACATCGCGCCGACCCTGCTATTGTCCGACAGCTCCATCATCGAAGTGGCGAAACGCAAACCACACAACGCTGCGCAATTCCGTTCGATTCGCTCCATCAACGAACGCGTGCGCATCCATACCGATTCCGAACAGGACAAGATGTTCGAACGGTACGCGCCGATTCAACGCAAAATCAAACCGAGCATGTGGAAGAACATCATCCAGGACGCGCTCGCCCTGCCGCCAAGCGAATGGCCGGACGTGGACGGCGGCGCCGCGCGGCGTCATGAATCGCAGTCCGCTTCGGCTCCCAAATCGATTCGCGTGTGGAAGGAACGGTATCCGGAACGTCTGCAAGTACTCAACAGGGTGCGCAAGGCGGTCTCCCAGATAGCGGAGGACACGCGCACGCCTGTGGAAATCGTCATCAAACCGCAGTATTTGCGTAACCTGTGCTGGACGGACGAACCTCGTAAGCGTGACGTCGCGCGATTCCTCGGCGAACAGGGCGCACGCGATTGGCAGGTCTCCCTAGTTGCAGAGTCCGTAAGTCGCGCTATTATGTAGAGGTTGCCTAACGGCAGAAATATGAAGAACCGTATTTTTCAGGAGCGCAAGCGTGAAAATCAGCGTCAGGAATCTTGAGCCGACCAAGGTGAAGCTCACCGTCACCGTCGACCCGGAGGAGTTCAACCCGTATCTCGACGAGGCTCGCAAGGAAATCGCAAAGCAGGTCAACGTGCCTGGCTTCCGTAAGGGCCACGTGCCCGGCAAGATCATCGACCAGCGTATCGGCTTCGGTGCCGTCGCCGGCGAAGCTGTGAACAACGGCGTGCCGGAGCTGTATTCCAAGGCTCTCGAAACCAAGAAGATTCACCCGATGGCTCAGCCGGAGATCGACGTTCAGGACGTGCCGGAATCCGCCAAGGATGAGACCAAGCTGAAGTTCGTCGCCACCGTCGAGCGTCGCCCGGACATCGAACTGCCGGCTCTTGACGGCATGGAGATCGAGGTCGCCAAGGCCGAGGTCACCGATGAGGACATCAACAACCGTCTGGAAGCCCTGCGTCAGCGTTTCGGCACCCTCGTGAGCGTTGACCGTCCGGCCGCCAAGGGTGACTACGCCAACATCGACCTCAACGCCGAAATCGACGGCGAAACCGTCGACTCCCAGGAGGGCGTGAGCTACGAGCTCGGCTCCGCCACCATGCTCGACGGCCTGGATGAGGCCCTCGAAGGCCTGTCCGCCGGTGAGGAAACCAGCTTCGAAGGCACTCTCGAGGCCGGTAAGCACGAAGGCGAGAAGGCCCTGATCAAGGTCAAGGTCAATTCCGTCAAGGCCGAGGAACTGCCGGAACTCGATGACGACTTCGCTTCCGAAGCATCCGAGTTCGACACCCTCGACGAGCTGAAGGAAGACCTGAAGAAGGTCGCCGCTCAGGACGCCGAAGGCCGTCAGGCCACCGCCGCTCGTGACGCGTTCATCGCCAAGCTCGAGGATGGCCTCGAGATTCCGGTGCCGAAGGGCGTCAAGGCCGAAATGGTCGAGCAGCAGCTCAAGAACGTGACCGCGGATCCGTCCAAGGCCACCAAGGAGCAGAAGGCCGAAGCCGAAGAAACCGTGGAGAAGGAACTGCGCGACCAGATGGTGCTCGACGTGCTCGCCGAGACCATGGACGTCAAGGTCTCCCAGGGTGAGGTCTTCAACTTCCTCGCCTCCATCGCCCAGCAGTATGGCATGGATCCGAACGCCTTCATCCAGGCCATCATCCGCAACGGCCAGATCGGTTCCGCTGTGCAGGAAGTCGGCCGTTCCAAGGGCCTGCTCTCCGGCATGCGCGCCGTGACCTTCAAGTCCGAGGGCGAGACCCTGGACCTGAGCGCCTTCCTCGGTTCCGCAGCTGAAGACGAAGAGTCCGAGAGCGTCGAGGCTGCTTCCGCTGCCGCCGCCGTGGCTGACGAGCTCGCTTCCGACGAGAAGTGAGACCGATTGGCCGCCTGTGGGCGTTGTATTGACGCAGCACATGCGATAAAGGCTGGAATCCTAAGGGTTCCAGCCTTTTTCTATGATTCCTTTGCCTTGCTTTACACTGGAATACAGTGTGTGACTGGAGGAACAATGAATCAGGGATTCGCGGTGGTTGATTTCGAAACCACGGGATTGAGTCCGGCGAAAGGCGATCGGGCCATTGAGATCGGCTTGGTGCACGTGGCTCCGGACGGCACGCTCGAAGACGAGCATGAGACGCTGATTCATGTGGATCGCAGTGTCGGTGTCTCCTGGGTGCACCATATCACCGCGCGCGATCTGCTGCACGCGCCGGATTTCGAAGGCATCGCACATGAACTGCGTGACCTGCTTGCCGGCCGCGTGTTCGTGGCCCACAACGTGTCGTTCGACTCGCGGTTCCTGCTCGCCGAATACTCGCGCATGGGCGCCTCCATACCTGTTCATCAGAGCACTATGCTGTGCACGATGAAACTGTCGCGGTCACTGATTGGTCGCGGCAAGCTTTCCGACTGCTGCGACTACTTCGGCATCGCCAATGAGGATGCGCACAGCGCGTTGAGCGACGCGCATGCCACAGCGCTGCTGCTCGGACGGCTGCTGGAAGCCGATCCGAATTGGCCCGGCTTCCAGCGTCGTCTCGAATCGGCCGCGGATGCCGCGGAACAGTGGCCCACATTCGCCGCATTGCCGAAAGGGCAATGGCTGCCGCGTGGTACGCACGCCGCGGCGCACGCCAGCTGACCTTCGGACATTGGTCCAGCGGGGGAAGCGATTTCTAATATCCAAGCTCGGAACTTGCAGGAACTAGGACAGCAGGAATTTGATTTCGGCGAAGAATTCGCGGACCATGTTGTTCACCAGCATATCGGGCGGTGAACCGGCCGCGATGCCTTGGGCTTCGTCAAGTCCATTGTCATGCGCGATCTGCAATGCGCGGAACATGTGGAAGTCATTGGTGATGATGCCGACGGACGCGTTGTCTCCGGCAATGAGCTTCTTGCTGTTGACGATATTCTCCTGGGTGGTTTTCGACTTGGATTCCTGAAGGATGCGGCCTTCCTCAATGCCATGTGCCTTCAGATAATCGGCCATGCCCTGTGCCTCGGGGAATGGCTCGTTCGCGCCCTTGCCGCCGGAGACGATGCAGATGGTATCCGGACTGTTCCGCAGATAATCGGCCGCCGTGTCCAGACGATACCGCAAGGCCTTGCTGGGGCCGGACTTGCGCACCTGCGCGCCGAGCACCACCACATAATCGAGATGCTGGTCGCCCCGCGCATGCATGTTGCTGATGATGCACCCCTCCACCGTGCCGAATATGGCGATGCCGATGCACACCACGGCGATGATGACCCCTCGTATGATGCGGGGGAGCGCCACCCACCAATTGGCGGCGATTCCAACCGCGAGGAGGGCGAAAACGGCGGCGATGACCAGCCAGACCTTCCAGAAGCCGGTACCCGAATGTGTCTTCATCACGGCGAACGCGTAGAACGCCGACAGCAAAGCCAGCGCCATGCACAGAACGGTTCCTATTTGCCGTGCCATCGTCTTCATGCCAACCTCTTATCGTGTGGTGGTATACGCCGCTTGAAATCCATGGTCAAGCGTAAGCGGAATGGGGTTGCGGATTGTTGCGATGCGGACGATGTAGACGATTCTTTCGCAAATGTGACGTGTATGCTGCTGATGCGTTTCATATGCGAAACGCTGGCGGACATGGGAACATGGCGTCCGTATAATGGCGTGCGTCGCTCCTGCCCGGGCCGCGCAGGTCGAGGAACGGCCACGGCGACCGCCGCGATCTCCAACTTACGGTGCGCGGCGTCAACCAAGGCAAGGATTCATCATGGCAGAGCCATCCTCTGAAACGATTACCCAAAAACCACGCATCCCGATGCTGAAGCATGCTCCGCAAACAACGGAGGAAACACGCAGATCCCTGAAATGGCGTGTCGTCGACATCGCCGTCGGAGCGGCCGTCGGCGTAATGTCCGGCGTGATGTTCTGGGTGTTCGATGGCATGTCCTATGGCTTGTTTCCTTTACTGACTCTGATACTTCCAGGCTCCGCGGCACTGCTGCACGCATTGTTCTATTTCCCTGCCACACTGGGCTTGCTGATCGTACGCAAACCGGGCGCGTCGGCCTACGTGCTGTTAGTCGCCTCGTTCGTGGAAGTGGTGCTCGGCACGAAATACAGTGTGAGTCTGGTAGTGATCGCGCTCGTGCAGGCGCTCGCCGCCGAAACGGTGTTCGCGGTGTTCCGCTACCGCCGTTGGACGCTTGGCGTCACATTGCTGTCATCCGTGGCGATCGGCATCGTATACAACTTCTACCTGTTGTTCTTCTACTACCAGGCGTTTTCGTTCTTCAGCCCGCGCGGACTCATCGGCACCGCATGCGAACTGCTAAGCGCGGCCGTATTCGCCGGCTTCGGATCATGGGGACTATACCGTGCCTTGGCCAAGTCCGGAGTCCTCGCACGTTTCTCATCCGGACAGTAATAACGACAGCGCCTGCGCGTCCTGATGTGCGCGCAGGCGATTACAACGTGATACGACGATTCTTGAGCACGGGAAGTATTCGGCGCACGTCCTCCAGCCGATCCCGATTCAGGTCGGCGTAAATCAGTTCGTCGCGTTCGCCGGACTGCGCAAGAATTCGCGCGGCCGGATCAACTACCATACTATGGCCGATATCATGCCCGCTATGCTCACTGCACGCCATGAGATAACAGGTATTCTCCAACGCACGCGCCTTGCACAACGTCGTCCAATGATCCACCTTGCCCTCGCCCCGCGCCCAAGCCGCACTTACAACCAACGCATCGGCGCCGGCCACCGCGTGACGGCGAGCCAGCTCAGGGAAACGAATGTCATAACAGGTCATCACACCGAACTTCCAGCCATCGATATCCACCAGCGGCGGAACCTCATGCCCCGGAGCGATCGAATCGGATTCGCGCTCGCCGAACGCGTCGTAGAGATGGATCTTGCGGTATTCGAGAAGAATCCGGCCATGGTCGATGACGAGGAAACAGTTGTATGGCAGGTCGACAGTGTCTTCGTGAAGATGGACCGTACCCATGACGGCGATATTGTTGGCTTCGCTGATACCGCGCAGCGCGGTGACGAACGGGCCGTCTATGGTTTGCGCGTGGTCGGCCGTGTAGTGTGGGTCGTCGTCACTCCGGGCGATCAGACCTTCCGGCAGCAACAATATCCGTGTATGGTTGCGTGCTGCTTCGCTGGCGAACCCGCTGATGATGTTGATGTTGTGCTCCGGCTTTTCTGTTACGGTGAACTGCCCGACCGCCACTTTCATGTTTCGCATTGTCACATTATTGCACGAGTCGAAGTCGGACAGGTAAAGGGGCATTTCCGTGATTCGGCTGTGGCACGAATGTTTCGCATTCGTGCCTTTGTATCTGCATTGTTGCGTTTTGGTTGATGCGGCCGATTCGTCGGCAAACGTATCTAAAACCTCCTGCTTTTCGATTGGATTTGCGCACGTCTTGCGGTTTCTCGATTTCCTTCCAGACGTGAGCGAAAAGGGGTGTGCGGCTGAATTTCATCGTTTTTGAAAACCTTGATTTTCCAACGATTTTAGAAATTGCGATTGTCGGTTCGCGCGCACGTCCTGCGATTTCCCATCATTCTATTCGGATGTGAGCGAAAGGGGTTATGCGAAGTATGCGGATGCTGGGTCAGCTTAATGCGATGTACAGGCGTTTGGGATTCTCACAGAAACTTGTCGACGATTCCATATCAGAACGCGCTCGATGATATGTCACGGTCGATCACAGTGGAGCAAATCGCGCGGATTGCCAAGCCGATTGTGCTCCGTCGTCATGTGGCTGAACTGTACATGTTCGGGTCGATGTTACGCGGTGAGGTGTACGTGAATTGAGATATTGATTTCACCTATCAGCTTGGTTCTGAGGCAAATCCAGTGGTTGACACGCTCACACTTCGCGATGATTTGAAAAAGACTTTTGGACACGATATCGATTTGGTGAGGAAGAAGTATATTGCCGAACCTTTGTCTGACCGTTTGGCGGAGATATAGCGTGTGCTGTTTGTAGACTTCATAACATCCAATCTGATGTTCCGTATCGTCTGATGTGATTTATGGAACCATCCGCAAGAGTGCTTTTCATTTTGTGCTGATCGTACGGGCGTTCAAAGACGCGCAATGGTTTTTCGGACCACTCGGTGCTGAGGAATTCGCCGACAATGATGAGAAAGCGGAATGCCGTTGCCATAGCGATTGCACGAGCGGGGGAGCAAGCTAAGAAGCTGCCAGACGAGTTCCGGAATATGGAGCCAGATGTTCCTTGGTGTGGGGTAAGTGTGACATGCGCGATTGGATTGCGCATGATTACGATGAGTCTGATTGCGACTGGCTGTATTATGCCGTAACTCACGAAATACCACAGGTTTTTGCGATATTGCAGCCGTATGTGGAATGTCAGACACAAGTGCCTAATCGCGATTGTTTCCTTGGGAGCGATTGCTGTCCACAGCGATCACTTCTACGGTTCCCGTCGACGTTTCCATACCATTTCGTTTTTGGTTGATACGGTCGATTTCCTCCTGAACGATGTTGCCCAAGCTTTTCTCATCCACTTCGACGTTTTCCGCTGCGGCCGATTCGTTGGCGAACGCGTTGAAAACTTCCTGCTTTCGTGCCAATATGTCCGTGATTTTCTCGTCAATCGTATTTTCGGCGAGTAGGCGGTAGACAAGAACGTTTCTGGCTTGTCCCATTCGATACGCTCTGGAAATCGCCTGGTTTTCGATGGATGGCTTCAACTGTGGCTCGCATATGATTACCACGCTGGCCGATTGTATGTTAAGTCCCGTTCCACCGGCAACGATTTGTGCCACCAGAACCTGCCCAGCAGGCGCCTTGTCGAAATCGTCGATGATTTCTTGTCTCCTCGTTGGTGTGATGGATCCGTTGATTGGTTCGGTGCATTGGCTACCCAACATGTCCGCGATTTTCCGGATGGTGTCAAGATAGAACGAAAAGACAAGGACTTTCCTGCCTTCCGACTTCGCTTCTTCGATGATTTCCAGTAGACGTTTCGCTTTGCCAGAGTCTTTCAGGTCCGGTACGTTCCAGGACACGCGTCGGATGGCATTGTAGTTTTTGCTGAATACCGTTTCTTCGTACTTGCGTTCTTCCGAGTCGCCAAGTTGGCACCATTCCTTGATTTCCGACAGTTCCGGAAGCTCCGTCAGCACATCCTCTCTTCTGCGCCGGTAATACACAGGGGCGACGGTTTCTCTGAACTGGGGAGCCGAAGAGAGCTCCTTCATTCCGGATATCTGCATGGCAATGCTTGGTTGCAATAGTTTGATGAGATTGATCATCTCGTCCACCTTGTTCTCCAACGCGGTGCCCGTCATGAATAGTAACCTTTCCGCATGCTCCGCAATCGCCTTCGTATTCTTCGAACGGTTCGTGCTCGGATTTTTGATGTAATGCGCCTCATCGACTACAAGCAGCGAATATGTGAAATCGTCGGAAAACTTGAAATACGCAGTGGTCTCATAGGTGGTAACGGCAACGCCGCCGGTTCGTTGCCAATCCTCCAATGCTGATTCTCGACTGAAGCCATGCACGCTTATGACCCGCAGTTTGCTGAATTTTTGGATCTCGCGGCACCAGTTGACGATGACGCTCGCCGGACATATGACAATGAAATGCGTTGCCCCGGTATTCCTTAACGAAACCATGGTGGCGATTGCCTGAATCGTCTTGCACAAGCCCATTTCGTCGCCAAGAAGGACTTTCTTTTGATGCAGTATGTATTTCACGCCCCATTCCTGGTATCGACGCAAATCGCACAGCAATCCGTCGGGAAAGAAGCACTCTTCCTGAACTTCCCTGGCAAGGTCTTTCGGAAGCCCGTACACAGTATCGCCATTGCCCAGCAGTCCCGGAACGATTTCCTCAAGCGTATTGGCGTATGAGATGGGATGTTTTTTGAAGGAATCCCATGCATCGTCTTCTGAAAGTGATTCGATGGCGTCGGATTCGACTCGCAGCCTTTCCGCGGTTTGCCCATACTCACCGTGTAGCGTCTCATCAAGAAGCTTGTATAACTCGATGGCGTTTTGCTTTTCCTGCCGGGATGCGAACAGCCAACGGAATGTTCCGGCTGAGACCTTGAGGCCTTCCAGAGCGTTTTGGATGGTGCCTGAATATTGCTGGGATAGCCGGCTGCTCTTATCTGCCAGCGGTTTCGCCTGCTGGTATTGGGACACTGCGATTATCAGGCGGGTTGTATCTTCAGTTCGATTATCTGCGCTGAGCTGTAGCTTCGTTGTTGCAGAAGCGTTATCGGCTGCTTCACCGACGATTCGTTTGATGATTCGCGCGCCGTCTTCACTGATACCTCGTACGGCCGCCAACTGATATATAGAAGCGGTCAGTATATCGGCGTACATTACGTATCCACTATCGCGTAGCGCTTTCACGCGGATGCCGCGTTTGTCCCGATTGACTTCTTCTACCGGGATTTTCTCCATGAGTTTCAGAACCTGCGCGGCAACGTAACAGTTTGCCTCCTGCTGGATGGAGTCCCGGTAAATGACGTCGGATGTTGCGATTCCGTCTAACGTTTTCTGAATTCCCGGCATTGCCGGGAAATGTTTTTCACATCGGAAGATGAAAAGGACCGTTTCGTAGCACGACTTTTCTTTTTAGCGGACACTCGGACGTGTTTTCCAGCCATCCTGCATTCCTTCCGCGTTTTCTGCTTGTGTCCTCTGTTTAGAGAAATTGTGATCTTGATTTTTCGCAAGTCTTATGTTTCGTCATTCTACTCTGAAGTGTGCGAAATAGGGGGTATGCTGCAAGTGAGGGTTGTTCAAGGAAGAAGGGTCGCAGTGATGCGTTTTGCCACCGTTGCTTTTGCTTAGTTGGATTTGACTATTTGGTATGTCGCGATTGTTCTGCCGATTCTGATTCTTGCGACAATCGTAACGATTTGGGGCAATCAAATTACTGGCAAGGCTGGTGAGCATTGGGCCAGTGAGGAACTGAGAAAACTGCCACAATCAGAGTACCGTCTGCTGAACGATTTGGTGCTCAAGGATTCGACGGGACTGCATCAGATCGATCATGTGGTTGTTTCGGTGTATGGCATTTACGTAGTGGAGGCGAAGAACTATACTGGCACGATTTATGGCGATTCCAAATATTCTGAATGGTTCATGTACCTTGGCAAGAACAAAAGAAAAAATCCATTCGCCTTTGCGGCAGAATTACGGGCACATTCAATGTTTGAAGGAATTATTGGGATTGGAAGATTCGGTTTTCATTTCGATTGTATGCTTTGCGAATCGTACCAAGTTCAAAGTGAAGACTCACTCCGATCGCGAGTTCGTGGTGCATACGAATGATCTGAGATCTACGGTGCTTGACCATCCGCAATGCATGGGGCCTGACATGAACGCAGTGGCGGACAGGTTGGAAAGCCTGAATATTATAGATAAGGCAGTTCGGCACGAACATATCCGTGATTTGCAGAACACATATTCCGGGAAACTCTGAGAGAGCTAGTTGAGAGTTGAATGTACATAATTTCGGATGGCTGGATGCGATGGCCAAACGATAATGCCGGTAGACTACGTAACGTAGGAAACAAGCAAGGACGATAGTAAATGATTACCGGAGCGACGAAGAACAAGGTTGACGACATCTGGCAGCGCATGTGGGAGGGTGGTGTCACCAACCCCATCGAGGTCATCATGCAGCTGACGTACCTCATGTTCATGAAATCCTTGGATGACAAGGAGCTCGAAGCCGAGAACATGGAAATGCTGGGGATGACTGCTAAGCATGTGTTCCCGCAAACGGAGGAAGGACAGGCAATCCGTTGGAGCCGGTTCAAGGATCTTCCTGCGGAGCAGATGTTTGACGTGGTCAGCCAGAAGGCGTTCCCGTTCATCAAAACCATGCATTCGGATAACGCCTTTGCGGAAAGCATGGAGGACGCTGCCTTCGGTTTCAACAAGCCCAAGACGCTTGAAAAGGCCGTTTCCGGCATCGACGAGCTGCTGTCGAACTACGTGCAGGACGCTGACGATCTTGGCGACCTGTACGAATACATGCTGAGCAAGCTCAATACCGCGGGCACGAACGGTCAGTTCCGCACACCACAGCACATCAGGAACATGATGGTGGCGCTTGCCGGTCCGAAACCCGGCCAGCTTATCTGTGATCCGGCGTGCGGCACGGCGGGATTCCTTATTTCCGCAGCCGAATCCATCAGAAAGAACCATGGCCAGGAGATGACCGAGGAACAGTGGAAGACGTTCTCCGGCGAGCAGTTCACTGGTTTCGACACGGATCAGACCATGGTGCGCATTTCCGCGATGAACCTGCTGCTGCATTCCATCGATCATCCCGACATCCGCAACCAGGACAGCTTGTCCCGTCTGAACACCATCCGCGACAAGTTTGATTTGATTCTTGCCAATCCGCCGTTTACCGGCAGCGTGGATGTTGAGGACATCGATGATTCGCTGAAGGCGGTTGTGGAAACTAAGCAGACGGAGCTGTTGTTCGTCGCATTGTTCCTGCGCATGCTCAAGCTTGGTGGCCGTTGCGTGTGCATCGTGCCGAACGGCGTGCTGTTCCGTTCCAACTCGAAAGCATACCGGCAGTTGCGCGCCGAACTGGTGGACAACCAGAGGCTTGAAGCGATTATCTACATGCCGTCAGGAGTATTCAAGCCGTATTCGGGCGTAAGCACCGCTATTCTCGTGTTCACAAAGACGGACGCGGGTGGCACGGACAAGGTTTGGCTCTACAACATGGAGGGTGACGGATACACGCTCGACGACAAGCGTGACCCGGACGAGAAGCACAACGACATTCCCGACATTCTCGAGCGATGGGGAAACCTCGACGCGGAAGAACAGCGCGCCCGTACTGATAAGAGCTTTCTGGTGCCGAAGAGTGAGATCGCGGAAAACGATTACGATTTCAGCTTCAACAAGTACGCGGAAACAAAGTACGAACGTATTGAATATCCACCGACTGAGGAAATCCTCGCCGATCTTGATGATTTGAACAGGCAGATGACGGAAAGCCTCGCGGAACTGCACAAAATGCTCGGAGGTGGCCAGAATGACTGACAAACCCCAATTTGTCGGAAAGAAGGTGCGGCTTGGAGACATTGTCAAGATTGAGAAAGCTTCAATGCCATCTGGCAATAATGTTTGGGTGCTTAACCTAGATGCGGTAGAAAAAGGTACAGGCAAAGTCATCGTAAAAAATCGGATGAAAGCTGATTCTGCTGGTACTTCGACTGTTGCGTTTACTGCTGATGCGGTTTTATATTCCAAGCTTCGCCCGAATCTAAATAAAGTGGTTGTAGCGGATGAACCGGGATTAGCGACATCGGAAATGTTGCCGCTTATTGTGAATCCCGAAGTTCTTGATCGACGTTATTTTGCCTATTTGCTGCGTTCTAATTCATTTGTAAATTTGGCGGTATCATCTACCGCTGGATCGAAAATGCCTCGTATGAATAAAAAAACCTTGCTTAATGCGGTTTTTCCGATTCCGAGTTTGGAATTGCAGCATCAGCGTATTGATTTGCTCTCTTCCATTGAAAAAGCACGAACAAAAGCGGAATTGCTGATTCAACAACTGGATACTCTCGTCAAATCCCGGTTTGTCGAGATATTCGGAGATTTCGCTTGTTATGAGACGAAGCCGCTAATCAAATGCGTTGATTGCATTGAAGCAGGAAAGAGCTCAAAATGTTTAGCTTTTTCTCGGAAAATGGCAGAGCCGGGAGTCCTTAAGCTTAGTGCTATTTCTTCAGGCGTGTATTGCGAGAATGAAAATAAGGCGCTTCCGCGTAGCGTTTCATTGACGATTGACAAAGTAGTACATGCGAATGATATTCTTCTTTCGCGAAAGAATACTCCTGAACTTGTTGGTCGTTCTGTACTTGTTAAGCATACAGACGGCAATATTATGTTTCCAGATATTATTTTTCGTATGCATCCTTTGCCTCCTATAAATGCAATGTATCTGTCCTATTTACTGGCGGGGCCTTTGCTGCATTCAATTCAGTCGCTTGCGCATGGTTCGGCAAAATCGATGAGCAATATTCCAAAAAGTGAGTTAGCGAAGCTGAGCATTCCGATTCCTGCGCTTAATCTGCAAAATGAGTTCGCTAACTTCGTTTCGCAGGTAGACAAATCGCGATTTGTCGCCCAGCAACAGATCGAAAAACTGCAAATGCTTTACGATAGCCTCGCTCAGGAGTATTTCGGAGATTAGAGTTCGTTAAACCCTGATATTGCAGGTTCTCGATGGCTTACGGCACCTTTTTTGTAGGGAAACCAACAAGGAGGTGCCTTTTCTCATGCAACAGACAATCGAACGAATTGACCGTCTTATGGCCCCTATGCTGAATGATGAGCAGGCTTCGGAACTTCATACGGTGCTTGTGGCCTGTCTAACTGAGAAAGGTGGGAATCCACGCGGTCCCGAAACAATGACCGAATGCATAGACTTGTTTCTTGCCGCGAAGAAGCTCGAAGGTTGTTCAGAACGGTCGTTGCGTTACTATGCGACCACATTGTCCCGTTTTGCTACGGAAATCTCCAGGCCGGCTCACGACATCACCACCGACGATATTCGCGACTATCTCACACGATATTCGCGTGATGGCCGCGTAGGCAAGACAACAATCGACAACATCCGCCGCGTCATCTCCAGTTGCTTCTCCTGGCTTGAAGAGGAAGACTACATTTACAAAAGCCCTGTACGTAGAATCAAGAAAATCAGGACTTCGAGAACGTTGAAACCCGTGTATTCGGACGAATCGCTTGAACAACTCCGTGACGCCTGCAAGGAGACGCGTGACCTTGCAATGATTGATTTATTGACATCTACGGGCATCAGGGTAGGCGAGCTGGTGCAGCTGAATCGTCGTGATATCGACTTCGATGCACGCGAATGTGTGGTCCACGGCAAAGGAGACAAGGAACGACGAGTCTACTTCGATGCCCGTGCGAAAACTCATCTGCTCGTATACCTTGAACAGCGAATGGATGACGAGCCCGCCTTGTTCGTTTCCCTGCATCGCCCCTTCAAAAGGTTAGAAATCAGCGGAGTTGAAGCCAGACTCCGCAAACTCGGCGACGATTCGGGCGTCAAACACGTGCATCCGCACAAGTTCCGACGTACCTTGGCTACGAAGGCCATAGACAAGGGCATGCCGATAGAACAAGTGCAAGTATTGCTTGGACACAGCAAAATCGATACCACGCTTTGCTATGCGCAGGTTGATCAGGATAATGTCAAGCGTTCCCACCGCAAATTCATCTCATGAAGTCGAGCAAACCCCAATTTGTCGGAAAGAAGGTGCGGCTTGGAGACATTGTCAAGATTGAGAAAGCTTCAATGCCATCTGGCAATAATGTTTGGGTGCTTAACCTAGATGCGGTAGAAAAAGGTACAGGCAAAGTCATCGTAAAAAATCGGATGAAAGCTGATTCTGCTGGTACTTCGACTGTTGCGTTTACTGCTGATGCGGTTTTATATTCCAAGCTTCGCCCGAATCTAAATAAAGTGGTTGTAGCGGATGAACCGGGATTAGCGACATCGGAAATGTTGCCGCTTATTGTGAATCCCGAAGTTCTTGATCGACGTTATTTTGCCTATTTGCTGCGTTCTAATTCATTTGTAAATTTGGCGGTATCATCTACCGCTGGATCGAAAATGCCTCGTATGAATAAAAAAACCTTGCTTAATGCGGTTTTTCCGATTCCGAGTTTGGAATTGCAGCATCAGCGTATTGATTTGCTCTCTTCCATTGAAAAAGCACGAACAAAAGCGGAATTGCTGATTCAACAACTGGATACTCTCGTCAAATCCCGGTTTGTCGAGATATTCGGAGATTTCGCTTGTTATGAGACGAAGCCGCTAATCAAATGCGTTGATTGCATTGAAGCAGGAAAGAGCTCAAAATGTTTAGCTTTTTCTCGGAAAATGGCAGAGCCGGGAGTCCTTAAGCTTAGTGCTATTTCTTCAGGCGTGTATTGCGAGAATGAAAATAAGGCGCTTCCGCGTAGCGTTTCATTGACGATTGACAAAGTAGTACATGCGAATGATATTCTTCTTTCGCGAAAGAATACTCCTGAACTTGTTGGTCGTTCTGTACTTGTTAAGCATACAGACGGCAATATTATGTTTCCAGATATTATTTTTCGTATGCATCCTTTGCCTCCTATAAATGCAATGTATCTGTCCTATTTACTGGCGGGGCCTTTGCTGCATTCAATTCAGTCGCTTGCGCATGGTTCGGCAAAATCGATGAGCAATATTCCAAAAAGTGAGTTAGCGAAGCTGAGCATTCCGATTCCTGCGCTTAATCTGCAAAATGAGTTCGCTAACTTCGTTTCGCAGGTAGACAAATCGCGATTTGGCGGAATGCTCCACCTTCTCAACAGCCTCTCTGGAATTATGCATGCAAGCTTCTTTTCTGTGGCTGACACAGACTAGAAACGATTGGAAAAACACTGGAATAACACCCTATGCAAGCCGTGGAAGCGGTACGATGAACTCATATGGTGTTTTCCGCGGTGTGATGGGGCTGGAGGGGCATATCATGAGCAATTTTTCGTTCCTGCTGGGTCAGGATGATTACGAGCAGTTCGCCATTCCATGCGTCGAAGCCGAAAAAGCGTTCTCCATTTCTCCGACCATGTGCGCCATGGCCACGCGCAAAGCGTTCGAACTGGCGGTGAAATGGGTGTACGCGGCGGACCGTTCCATCCAAATGCCGTATCGCGACAATCTCCAATCGCTAATCCACGAACCCACTTTCGAACGCGCGATCGGCAACCAGAAAATGTTGGATTCGTTCCAATACATCGTCAAAGCCGGAAACATCACCGTCCATGGCAAGACGCGCATCAGTCCCAAGGACGCGATGTTCGATCTGAAACTCCTGTTCGTGTTCATCCAATGGATCGACTACTCGTACGGCAAATGGTACGAAAAGCGCGTCTTCGATCCGAAACAAGTGCCGTGCGTCCAACAAGCGCTCTCCCGTAAGGAAGTCCAAGCCAAAGAAGACGCCGCGAAACAGGAACTCGCCAAGGAACTGAACGCCAAAACCGAACGTATCCAGGAACTCGAACGTCAGCTTGAGGAATCCCGAGCCGCGCTGTCCGTGCAGAAGGCTCCGCGTCCACCCATGCCGGACAGCGAGATGGATATCAGCGAATACGAGACGCGGCAACGGTTCATCGACCTTGATTTGCGGCTCGCCGGATGGGATGTTGATTCCGAGGCTGAGGTCGTCAAAGAACGCAAGGTCACCGGTATGGAAGACCATGAGGGGCAGGTCGGCTATGTCGACTACTACCTCAAAGGCAGAGACGGCAAGCCGCTGGCGATCATCGAGGCGAAACGAACCTCGTATGATCCGAAGAAAGGACTGGAACAATCCAGACAGTACGCGAAATGTCTGGAACGCGAATTCGGATACCGTCCGCTGATTTTCCTGAGCAACGGATACGCCACGGAATTCGTGGATGACGAGAACGGTCCATCCCGTCCGGTCGGGGGAGTGTTCTCGCAGGATGACCTGCAACGCATTATGAACCGGCGCAGGGAAGCCATCGATCCGCGGACCGTTCCGGTGAACGAGAAAGTCGCCGGACGCTACTACCAAATCGAAGCGATCAAAGCGTTCTGCGATAACCTGTGGAAAGGCAAGCGTCGTGGACTGCTCGTCATGGCCACGGGAACAGGCAAAACCCGCGTATCCGCCGCACTTACCGACGTGCTCATGCGCGCGCGGCTTGTGAAAAACGTGCTGTTCCTTGCCGATCGTGTCGAACTGGTCAAGCAGGCGAAAAGCGCTTACGGCGAATACTATCCCGACTGGTCGCTATGCAATCTGTGCGACAACAAGCACGACGTCGACGCCCGGGTGGTGTTCTCCACCTACCAGACGATGATCGGTGCAATCGACACCGAAACAGCATCCGACGGAAAGCCTGCGTTTTCTCCGGGACATTTCGACCTGATCATCGTGGACGAAGCACACCGGTCTATCTTCAAAAAATACAAGGATATTTTCGACCATTTCGACGCGTTGGTCGTAGGCTTGACCGCCACACCACGCGATGAAGTGGACCGCAACACCTATGACTTCTTCCAAGCGGAACATGGCGTGCCAACGTATCTGTACGAATACAAAACCGCCGTGGAACGAGACCACTATCTCGTACCGTTCTACAACATCGAAGCCAAAACCAAATTCACCGACGAAGGCATCACATACGATGACCTATCCGAAGAGGACAAGGAACGTTACGAAGATGATTTCGGTGAGGACGATGGCGAGGGCGGAGTCGAAGTACCCGACCATATCGACGCGGACGCATTGAACAGATTCGTCATGAACGCCGGCACGGTAGACGCCGTATTGCAAGACCTCATGGAACATGGCATCAAAACCATGGGCGGAGAACAGATAGGCAAAACCATCATTTTCGCGCAGAGCCAAAAACACGCGCGTTTCATCGTGGAACGATTCGGCGCACTATATCCCAAGCTTGCTCGTGGCGGCTTCATCAAGGTCGTGGTGCACAGCGAAGACTACTCGCACGCGATCATCCAGGATTTCAAACGCAAAACCATACCCGTCATCACCGTTTCGGTGGACATGATGGACACCGGCGTGGACGTGCCGGAAGTCGTGAATCTCGTGTTCTTCAAAAAAGTTCGTTCGCGTATCAAATTCTGGCAGATGATCGGTCGTGGCACACGCCTATGTGAAGGACTCGACTGCGTGGACGGCATCGACGGCGAATACGTGGACAAGAAGCGTTTCTACATTTTCGACTATTGCGGTAATTTCGAATTCTTCCGCGAGCAGAAGAACGATGCCGATGAGAAGCCGGTCACGTCCCTCAGTGAGAGGATATTCTCACGCAAAACCGAACTGGTCCATGCATTACAGTCGAGCGAATTCACTTCCGACGAAAACCTCATGGCATGGCGTGACGAACTCGTCAACGACATTCACGGACAAGTCGCATCCTTGGACGAATCCAAGGTATCAGTGCGATTGCGGCGCGAATACGTGGAAAAATACCGGAACATTAAAACGTTCGAACATTTAAGCGACATTGACGTGCACGACCTGACCGGCGAAGTCGCGCCTCTTACGCATTACGACGGCGAAGACGAGTATGCGTTACGTTTCGACGCGCTGATGTACGGCCTTATGGTGGCTTCCGTCAGAGGACGGACCGCCGCGAGACATAAGACGAAAATTCGTGCCATTGCCACGAGGCTCAAGGAACGCATGACCATTCCTCAAGTCAAAGAGCGGGAAACGGAAATCAAACTGGTCGCCGACAATCCGGATTACCTCGATGGGGCCTCCCTTGAGAAACTGGAGCGGATTCGTATGACACTGCGCGATCTGATTCGCTTCATTGCGGACTCCACTGCCAGGAAAATGGTCATCACGGACCTGAAGGACCCTGTCATCGACCGATCGGAAGGACGGGAATTCGACACAGCCGAGCATTACGAAGACTACAAGCAGAAGCTCAACCGATACATCAACGAGCACAGCAACGATGAAGTCCTCCGTAAACTCCACTACAACGAGCCACTTTCCGGCAAGGACTTCTCGAACCTTGAAAACATCATGATTCATGAGCTTGGTTCCAGAGAGGAATACCAGAAGGCGTTCGGAGACGTTCCTCTCGGACTGTCGGTGCGCCGTATCATTAAACTCGACCATCAGGCGACAATGAAGGCGTTTGGCGAATTCATCAACAACCATTCGCTCAGTCCCGCGCAGAACGCGCTGATGAACAGAATCATCGACTACGTCGAACAGAACGGATACGTCCAGCCGGAAGACCTTGCCCGACCGCCGTTCGACCGGCCGAAGCCCTTGTTTCTGGTGTTTGGTAAGGAACTGATGGACCTGAAAGTATGCATCGAACGTTTGAACGCCAACGCCATGGCGCCCATCGCGTGATGGCATAGGGCAGACGTGTAACGAAAGTTTCATCCTACGAAAACGCGTGTTTCGTAATAGCTGGTAATCGTTGTAATGGACGTGATGCGGAACGTGCGTGAGCGAGTATGTGAGCGTACGTGTCAGGTGAGCCGTTCCAGCAGCCAGTCACGTAGGATGACGACGTGGTTGATGTGCGGATCGCGTGCCGCGTACAGCAGGGTGATGTTGGCGTCGTGTAGCAGATTGCGTACGTCGTCTGCGAATTGCGCCGCTTCGGGGCGTGAATTGAGCTGCTCTATGTAGCGTGCTTTGAATTCGTCGAACTTCGCCGGATGGGGCTGCGGACGTTTTCTTGGAGATGATCATGCAGCCATTCCCTGGCTTTGACGGTATTGTACCGGACTCATCCAACCGAGTGATTGCTTGATGCGCTCGTGGTTGTACCAGCGGATGTAATCATCGATCAGGACGAGCACCTCGTCACGGGTACGCTCCTCCCAATGCTCGGGATAGACGGACTCCGTCTTCATACGCCCGAAGAACCCCTCCGCGGCGGCGTTGTCCGGCGAACAGCCTTTGGCGCTCATCGACCGCGTCAGCCCGTAATGGTTCATGAGCTCCAGCCATCCGGGCCACCGGTAATGGCACCCGCGGTCGGAATGCACCAGGGGCCTCGCCCCCTCCGGCAGCGTCTCCGCGGCCTTGACGAGCATCCCGTTGGCGAGCTCCGCGTTGGGACTGAAACCGGCCGTGTACGCGACGATCTTGCCGTCGTGGCAGTCGATCATCGGCGAGAGGTACACCTTCCCGTCCCGGGCCTTGATCTCGGTGATGTCCGTGAGCCACTTCTCGTTCGGCGCTTCGGCGGTGAAATCCCGTTTGACGAGGTTGCCGGGCGCGGGAGTCGTTTCGCCCTCGTATGAGCTGTATCTGCGTCGTTTGGGCACATGCGCGACGAGTCCGTCCTCGGCCATGATCCTGCGGATCACCTTCTCCGAGACGCCGGTCCTGAGCATGGCCTTGATTCTGCGGTACCCGTACCTGCCCTTGGACGCGGCGAACGCCTCGGCCACCTCCGTTCTGAATCCGGAGTATTTGTCAACCCCGAGTCTGGTGTGGTGATAGTGGTAGCTGCTCGGCGCGATGCCGAGCAAGCATATCATCGAGTTGAGTGAATACGCCGGCCTCAGACGGTCGATCAGCAGCGTCTTCTCCCTGTTCGACAGGCGCCGCAGGTCGGCGCCTGGGTCTTTTTTTACGACCTCCACCACCTCCCTCATCAACGCGTTCTCCAATTCCAACTCCTCGACCCTGCGGCGCAGCGTCTCCGTGTCGTCGTTGCCGTCCCCGGCATCCCGGCTTCGACACGGTGCGGACGCGGTCTTGCCGTTCTGCGCGGCGTTCCTGTTCCTGGCCTGCAACGCGGCCATGCCGCCCTCCCGGTACGCCTTGACCCAGTTGTGGACAGCTCCAATGCTCACGCCGAGCCGTCGGGCGGCCTGCTTCCGCGCATGCCGCCCAGCACCAGTTCGATCGCCTTCGTTCTTGTCTCCAAGGGGATGATGGGTTTCGCCATATGGCCAGCATACCTGGGATCCTTCGCCAGCCAGCGTTCCAGGCACTGTCTGGTCGGGTATCCCAGATACTCCACCACCTGGGCCGTGGTCATCGGCGTGGTGAAATACAAGTCCACCGCGCGCTGTCGTTCCTCGGGGCTGAACATATGATAATCCTTTCGTCCGGTCTCCAAGAAAATGTCCGCAGCCCCAAGCATATATCCTTGTCAACCATAACCAGCAAATGCACGTTTATAACCAAATTGCAAGCAAATTAGGTTTGCAGAAACATTTTGGCGAGGTGGCTCTTAAACCGAGTCAATTCATCAATCGATTTAGTGAGAAAACAACAAGTAATCGAGCTATTGCGGACAAGCCCCGAGGCAAAGCCGATGTAGTGCTTGTTGATGAAGCTCATCTGCTGTTGACGCAGGGTGACCAAGGATACTCGGGCAAGAACATGCTGCACGATTTATTGCGTCGTGCGAAAGTGGTTATTGCGGTATTCGACCCGAATCAGATTTTGCAAACTTCGCAGCGTTGGAGCGAAGAGGATCAGGACATGCTCTTTCCGCAGCAAGCAGAAAGCGACGTGCAAAAAACTGCTACTGGCTATAGCGGGCAGTTGGAGCGATTTGTGCCATTGAATATGTGGGGTGATCGCTATTTGCTAAGTCGCATATGCTTGCATAGGCAATTTCGCATTGCTGCGGATGATGCGACGATTCGATGGATTGATGATTTCGCTGATGGTAAGAGAATAGGTCGTATTCCTCAAGACATTGGGGAGAAGGATAGAAAAACAGGCGAATATGTCCGCGAGCCATTTGAAATCAGAGTATTCGATTCGCCGGTTGAACTGTTTAAAGCCATAAAGGAGAGGGCATATCTAAAGGCTTCAGGCGTTGACGGATGCGGGCTTTCTCGTGTGGTTGCTACGTATGATTGGGAGTATAAGGGCGGCAAAATCAACGATTCCAGTCCCGATGGTCTTTGGAATGTTGAGATGCATCGCGATGCACAGGGAGTATGGCGCATGGGAGCGGCTCCGGGAATGCAGAGAGGATACGATGCGTTTAATCCTGATGGAAGAGCTGATTATTTCTGTCATCCATGGAATTACGAAATTAAGGTAGGGGATAAGGGTCTTTCCCTAGATGCTGTCTGGGCGGAAAGTCCGCATACGCTTAATGAAGTGGGATCAACGTTCTCTATTCAGGGGTTTGATCTTAATTATGTAGGTGTCATCATTGGACCGTCGGTTACCTATCGCGAAGGGAAAATCGTTTTTAACGAAAAGGCAAGTTGTAATAAACGTGCAGTGAGTAAGAGGAACGGCTCAATCAGCTACGCGCAATCCAATCTGCGTAATGAACTGAATGTTCTGCTCAAACGCGGTGTGCATGGATTGTATTTATTCGCCGTTGATCCTGAACTGCAGGCCGCTCTCAAAGAAGCTGCCAGTAAGTAATTGCTTGACTGTACTTGATGTTCATCTATGTTCATCTTTGAGTTTATCCAGCCGATGCGTATGCAATGTTGAGCGATACATAACCGTCCGAAAAGAGGCCGCCATGAAATACGGGATGAGAAAACCCAACTGGAAGAAGAGCCTGTCCGCGCGAACGAAGGGGCGTGCTACCCGTGCGGTCAAGCGTGCGTTGATCCCCGGTTACGGCAAGAAGGGCATGGGGTGGCTGCATCCCAAGCGCAAGCTGTACAACACCATCTACAAGAAGACTACGTTCAGCCTGTTCGACCTGTTCAAGTAACTAGGGCTAAAGGGGGAAATCACATGTGTTCCAATCCAGACACGTACGAGTTCCGACTTTCATTAGACCTTCCTCAACAGAGCGCCGCTCCTACTGATACGTTTTCTGCCTTGCGGGAAGTCCATGAGTATTCAGCGGAGAACGGCCCGCGTTTCCATACGGCTGCTGAGATGTTTGATTCTCTGGGGATATGACAGGTCCCGCCATGAGAACATTACGTATGGCGGGATCTTCTACGTTCGTAAGCGAGTGCAGCACTCAGGCGAGCATGGCCTCGATGTTGTTGCCCTCCGGATCATGCACGAAGGCAGCGTAGTAGGTCGGGCCGTAGTTCGGGCGCGGGCCGGGTTCGCCGTTGTCGGTGCCGCCGTTGGCAAGGCCGGCCTCGTAGAACGCCTTCACGGCATCATTGTCGGCGGCCTGGAACGCCACATGAATCGGAGCGACGGCATCGCCCTCGGCGGCGGTGCTCACCCACACGGCGGAACCATCCTCGGCAACGAACGCCTGAACACCCGGGAACGCCGGTCCCTTGCCGTAGCCCAGCGGAGCCAGAGCGGCCTCGTAGAACGCCTCTTCCTTCTCGAAATCCTTCACCTTGACGGTCACGTGGTTGATCATGCCATGTCCTTTCGTAGCCTATTGCCATGGCCTTTGCAGGCCTTCACGCCCATATCGTAGAACGCAACAATGCTCGGCGGAAGAGCGCACAATAATGTGCCCTAGTTACCGCCAGGGAACTCTTGGACGATTCCGCCACTGGCCCAGCCAACGCGCCGCCAAATATTGTCACACACGGCGTGTCGAATTCGTCACTTCAGCGACCGCTATGCCGCATAACGCGTCCATACTTCGGGAAGGTGGTCGACGTTCTGGAATCCATGCCGGCAAGCGTTGCGGTCATTCCTGCAACGTGAATTGGAAGGGGCCGTCGGCGATGGAACCGATGCGCATGCGGGCGCCGAACCGTCCTTCACGCACAGGAACATTACCTGAGCGCAACGCCTCGTTGAACCGAATCCACATCAGATTCGCATGCTCGTCATCGGCATCATGGGATACCAGCTGCGGCCTGCCGACCGCGGGACGCCGCAGTATGGTGAGTGGCTGTGGAATCGACAGGATCTCGCCGTGCATTTCCTGAACGGACGACGACAGTTGGCCTTGCGGACCGTCGAAGCAGCGCAAGGTGAGCACACGATGCGCCATCCGTGCAAGCGTTCCCTCATCATCATCAGGTTCCACTTCAATGGTCAGCACCAATCCGGGCCCGATCTGCACCATGTCGAATGTCGGATCCGGTGTGCCCAACTCGTTCAATACGATGGCGCTCGCCTCGGACACGCGTTGCAGGGAAACTTTCATAACGATCAAGTGTACGGCAGCGGATCGGACGTTCGTTGCATGGAAAAAACGGCTGGACACCGGTAGATTGGGGTGTTATCTACCGGCGTCCAGCCGTTTTTTCCACGAGTCGGATGGCGTCAGCTCTTTGCGTCGAACTTCTGCGCTTCCGGCACGGAGCCCAGCGATTCCTCGTTGTTGTTCCATTCGGTGGACCAGCCGTCCACGAACGCGCTCTGCACCTTGTCCCACTTGCTGGTGCCCTGTGCGTATTCGACCAGCGCGGAGGCGATGTCGTCCTGCCACTGCTGATCCGGAATGGTGAAGCTACGCACTTCGGTCTTGCCGTCATTGCTGTAGGCTCGGGCAGCCTCGGTCAGAGGATTGTCCGGCTGGTAGTCATCGGTGAACGTGGTGAACGGTACGGAGAATCCCATGTCCTTGGACAGGATCTTCTTGGCCTCGTTGTCGGTGATCATCCACTTGATGAAGTCGAGCGTGGCCTTCTTGTCCTTTTCGGAGGCGTTCTTGTTCACCGCCCAGCTCGCGTCATACACTCCTACGGGGCCGCAATCCTCCTCGCCCTTGATGCCCATGTAGTAGGGGAGCATGCCCAGGTCCTCATCGGCCACGTCATTGCCCTTGATCTGCGAATACGCCCACACGCCGTTCGGGTAGAACGCCACCTGGCCGAGCGCGAATTCGGAGGTCACGTCATCGTAGGTCTTGGAGCTCACCATGCTTGCCTCGGTTGGGCTGGTCTTGAGCTGCAGGTCGAACATGTCCTTGTAGTTCTTGAGATACGTGCCCTTGATGGTCTTCGAGAACGTGGTGTTCGCGTCCCGATACTCGTAGTAGAGCGGCAGACGCGTCATATGCGCAGCGAATCGGTACGTGTCGGAGGCATCCAAGCCCGGGGTGGCGAACGCGCCGTTGACGCCGAGGTCGTCCTTGTGCTGCTCGATGGATTCTGCCACCTGCTTCAAGGTCTTGTAGTCCTTGATGTCATCGGCGGACTTGATCACCGCATAACTTTTGGCGCAATAATCCTTGATGATCTTCTTGTTGTAGATGATGCCGTACCATTCGGCGGCGTACGGCAGGGTGTACGAATTGCCGTCGATGGTGTACGAGTAAGCCTTGCCGGTATCGTTGAGCAGTTTGAACACGTCGGTGTCCTGCAGCGGTTCGACGTACTTCTGGTACTTGGCGAACTGGTCGAAGCCGGCGACGTTGAACATGGTTGGTGCGTTGTCCTTGGCCAATTCGGATTTCATGGTGGCGTCATACGTGCCGGCGGCTCCGGTCTGGATGTCCACCTGCACGCCGGTCTTCTTGGTGTACATGCTGGCCAGTTCCTTGTACTGGTCCACGACCTCGGCCTTGTTGTTCATGAAATACACGTGGCCCTTGCTGGAATCGGCGCTGCTGCCGCCGCAGGCCGCCAGCGATGTTCCCATGGCGAGCGTCGCCGCGATGGCGACGATTCGTGTGATGTTGCGGTTCATGATGTGCTCCTTTGCTTGGTTGTTGAATGCGAATTGCGGTTGATGGGGTCCGGTCAGCCGAGCGCGATCCACGCGGTGGTGTCCTGCGGCAGACGGCCGTTGTCGGTGAGGGGTCCGGAGACGAGCAGGATATCGCCTGCCGGCAGTTCGGCCGGTTCCGCACCGAAGTTGGTGACGCTGGCCCAGCCGTTGGCCCTACGGAAAGCGATGGTGCCGCCGGTGTGCCCCTCGGCGCCGTCCGGCTTGCCGGAGGACCGGTCGCAGTCGAGCCAGGTCAGGGTCGTGTCGGCCGTCATCCATTCGTGACGCAGTCCGAGCGCCTTGCGGTATAGGTTGAGCATGGAGCCGGAGTCCGTGTCCTCCCTGTCTACGGCGTAGTCGGCGAACCATTGCGGTTGCGGAAGATGCGGCTTCTCGCACGGATCGCCCGCCTGGCTCGCGTCCACGCCGGCGCCTTCATGCTTGGTGGCGGGGGAGAAGCCGAAGGTCGGCGTCCCGGCCTTCCAAGGCAGCGGGACGCGGCAGCCGTCGCGGCCCTTTTCGATCTGGTCTCGGACGCGGTTGAACGCGGTCGGATCCTCCAACTCGTCCCACGGGATGTCGGCGACCTCTGGCAGGCCGAGCTCCTCACCCTGGTAGATATAAGCGGAACCTGGTAGCGCGAGCTCCATCAGGATGGCCGCACGCGCACGCTTCGTGCCGAGCTCGCGATCCTCATGGCAAGAGGTACCGTTGCGCAGCAGCCAATCCTTGGCAAGTTGGTGGTGGGCTGCAGCCGGCACCTGCGGCAGCCCATAGCGGCTGACGTGGCGGGGGATGTCGTGGTTGCTCATTACCCATGTGGAGGTGGAGCCGGAGCGTTCCGCAGCGGCGATGCCTTCTTCGATGGCGAGGTGCATGTCGTTGCGAATCCAGTCTTTCTTGGCGAATTCGAAGTTGAACACTTGGCCGAGTTCTTCGGGCGAAGCATACCGGTATTGATGCTCCGGAGGTACCCAGGCTTCGGCGACGGCGAATGCCGGCGGATCATACTCGTTGAACACCTTGCGCCATTCGCGATAGATGTCGTGCACTTCGTTCCTGTCATACAGCGGATGCGTGCCGTCGGCGCAATGCATCTCGCCTCCGATGATTTTGAAATCATCGAGATCGTCACGGTCGAGATCCTTAGCCAGGCCGTGCGCCACATCCACGCGGAAGCCGTCCGCTCCATGGTCGAGCCAGAAGTGCAAGGTCTTGATGAAATCGGCGCGCACGTCCGGATTCTTCCAATTCCAATCGGGCTGTTCGACGGTAAACATGTGCAGATACCATTGTCCGTCGGGCACTCGAGTCCAAGCGGATCCACCGAAGCTGGCAATCCAGTTGGTGGGTGGCTCGTCGCCGTTCGGTCCTTTGCCGTCACGGAAAATATAACGGTCTCGTTCCGGTGAGCCGGGGCCTGCGGCAAGCGCGGCCTTGAACCATTCATGCTGGTTGGACGAGTGGTTCGGTACGATGTCGACGACTATTTTGATGCCTGCCGCATGTGCGGTTTTGGTGAGATGGTCGAAGTCGTCCATGGTGCCGAGTTTCGGGTCGACGTTGCGGTAGTCGTCCACATCGTATCCGCCGTCTGCCAGTTGAGACGGATAGAACGGGCTGAGCCAGATGGCGTCCACGCCGAGTCTTTTTAGATATGGGATTTGTTGTGCGACTCCTGCGATGTCTCCGAGGCCCGACCCGGTTGTGTCTTTGAACGAACGCGGGTAGACCTGATAGACGACCGCCTGCTTCCACCAGAGTGATGGATCGTCAGCGATGTGCCGCTCGTTGGCTTCGTTGCTCATTGGGTTGTCTTCCTTCATTGGATGCATTGTGATTTTGTTATGGCTTTTTATGGAAGCGTTTTCACTAGTTCATTCTGGTGAGAACGCTCTGTTTTGACGATTGGAATCACTTCGTTCTCGTCTTCGTATTGCTTAAAATGATAGCGCTTTCATTCTGTGAATGCAATAATTGTTTTGTTATGGCGTGTCTGCTTGTGAAATCAACGATTCTGCTAATATGAAAGCGCTGGATAAACAATGGGAAACTGGAGTGGATATGGCACGAGCCACCATCGCCGAAGTAGCGGAACTGGCGGGAGTATCTCAGGCGACGGTTTCGCGGGCATTGCGAGGTGCTGGCAAGGTCGCTCCGAAAACGCGTGCCAAAGTTGAGGCAGCTGCGGACCGGTTGGGCTTTACCTTATCTAAAAGCGCATCGTCTTTGGCGTCCGGGAAAACCATGCGGGTTGTCCTGCTGTTTTCCGGCAAACTCAACGAATGGTTCAACGCCAACGTGTTGCAGGGCGTGTGCGAAGTGTTGGAACCGGAAGGCTACGACGTGTCGCCCACATTTGTCACAGGCAGACAGGAGACGGAGCGTTACTTCGCACAATTGCCTAAAAATCGCAATGCTGACGCGATCATCATTTCGTCGTTCCAACTCGACGAATCCGCACGTGAGAAACTGCGTGTCACCGATATGCCGACGGTCGGTGTGAACATTCCAGCCGAATCGTTCTGCGACGCAGCCATCGGTGTTGACAACTACGATGGCATGTCCAAGGCGGTGCGTCTGCTCAAATCGCTTGGACACCAGCGCATCGCTTTCGTCGTTGATTACATTCCCGACGACATGGTCTACAGCACCAGCCAGCGTATGGAAGCGTTCTTGGAAGCGGCTGAACAAAACGGTTACGACGATGAGTATGCCTACGTCATAACCGCGGACGAGCATGATGCGCCATTGTCGAAAGCGGACCTTGCTGCGCAACTGGTGGCGAAATTACTGTCATTGCCACACATGCCAACCGCCATCTGTGCCGAAACCGATCAAGTGGCAATCGCAGTCATCAAGGAACTCGGCAAGCAACAATTGCATGTTCCTGAAGATATCTCCGTCATAGGGTTCGATGATGCCGACATCGCACAGGCGGCGAATCTGACCACCGTTCGACAGAATCCGCTGGAAATGGGACGCAACGCCGCCCGTAAGACGTTGTCCCTTCTGCGTGGACAGACGCCAGACGCATCCTATGAATCGCAGGAGGCCACGCTGATGTTGCGTGACACCACCAGACGCGTGGCGACCGACCGTTCGTGACGGTTCTTCCGTATTCTCCGAACGGAATGAACGCAATATGGAAGGATATGGGCCCATGTAGCCTATGCGCCCTATGATGCGTTGAAGGAAACCGGTCTTCGGAAAACCGAGACGGTGGTCAAACCATACGAAGACATCGAAAGACATTCGGCAGGGCATGGGCAAAATCAACGAAAACAGCGCAAAGTCAACGAAAACGAAGAATGTGACGCCCGCGGTCACGCCATGGGGCAAGAACCGTGTGAAGAACACCGAAACAGGCAAGCACGTACTCATCATGCCGGGCATCGGCTACACCGTGGACAGGCCGCTGCTGTACTGGTCGGCGCAGGCGCTCGCGGCCAACGGCTGGTTCGTGGACCGTCTCGACCTGAAACTGACGGAAAGCGTCGAATTCCCGGAAATGATCGCATGCATGGAACGCGTGGTCGACGAATGGCGCAAGGCGGCGCTCGAACATGCTGCCGAATCGGGTGAGGAGCTGCAGTTGCTGGTCGTCACCAAATCGCTCTCCACACTCTCATATCCGCATTCCGCAAAGCTAGGATTGCGCGTGGTGCTGCTCACCCCGGTACTCAATCCGCCGCCATTCGACAAGCACAAGTCGATCATCCCCGCGCCGCTGCCGGGTGCGGTCGGCAGTCCGATGCCGTTGATCTGCGCCGGCGACGCCGACCCGTATTTCGATGATGCCAAGGCGCATCTGCTCACCGACCATGTGCGCACGTACGCTGGTGCCGACCATTCCATCGAAGTGCCGGACGATTGGCAGACGTCGCTCGACTACCTGAAACAGGTCACGCAAGCCATCGTCGACTACGCCGGCTGAAAAGAACGGGACGGAATATGCGCATCGTATTGCAGAAGGTCAGCGAAGGAACCGTCGACGTGGTCGACGAGGTGAGTGGGGAAGTCGATGCCACGTTCGAACCGCAGCGTATCGGCGTCGGCTATGTGCTGTTTGTCGGAGTGGAAGACACGGACGGAGCGAAACAAATCGACTGGCTCGCCCGCAAAATCGCTAACCTGCGCGTCTTCGAAGACGAGAACGGCAAAATGAACCGTTCCATCCACGACGCGGACGGCAGCGTGCTGTCCATCTCCCAATTCACGCTATACGCGGACGTGCGCAAAGGCAACCGTCCAAGCTTCGTGAAAGCCGGAGCGCCCGCGCACGCCGAACAGATATGGAACGGATTCAACGACGCCCTGCGCGCGCAAGGACTCGAAGTAAAAGAAGGACGATTCGGCTCCCACATGCGCGTGCGGCTCGCCAACGACGGTCCGGTCACCATCATCCTTGACACCGACGAACTCGGCGTCTGACCCAAAACCCAACGTGAAACCCTATATCCGACGATTGCCATAGGGTAAAACGCATGGGAATATGGAACGACCGCAAACTGATCGTCAACTGCCTGCCGTTGACCGAATCCGAACGTGCGCAATTCATACGTGCCGCGAAAGACATACCACAGGAATTCGTCGGCGATTCGACCCAACGGGGAAGCATGAGCTGGACCGCCGCAGTACCGGAGGAACTCAAAGCCAAAGCCACCGCGGTCATCGGCAACATCGCGCCCGAGGAATGCGTGCAATGCCCCAAACTCGAATGGCTTCAAACTTGGAGTGCCGGCGTCGACAAATACCAGCACCCCGGCATCCTACAGCCCGGATCCATGCTCACCAACGCCACCGGAGCCTACGGACAAAGCGTCTCCGAACACATGTTCGCCATGATGTGGGCCATCATGAAGAACCTGCACATCTACGCGGCAAGCAACCCGAACGCCATGTGGCAGGACGCGGGCCGCGCCATCAGCCCCAACGGAAAAACGGCGCTCATCATCGGAACCGGCGACATCGGATCACACTTCGCACGACTCTGCAAAAACGTCGGAATGACAACCATCGGCATTCGCCGTAATCTCGCCGTCGAAGCGCCGGGCATCGATCATATGGTCGGTTTCGATTCCCTCGACGACGTCCTGCAATACGCCGATGTGATCGCCATGTGCGTACCATCCACCCCGACAACGCGCCACCTGCTCGATGCGAAACGCATCAGCAAACTCCAAAACGACGCCATCATCATCAACGCGGGCCGCGGCGACGCCATCAACAGTCAGGCGCTCGCCGAAGCGCTCGCGGACGGCGCAATCCGAGGCGCGGGCATCGACGTGACCGAACCGGAACCGCTGCCGGAGGAATCGCCATTGTGGAGCGAGCCGCGTTGCCTGGTCACGCCACACGTGGCGGGCGGCAACCATTTGGAGTCCACCGAGCGCCGCGTCATCGCCATCGCATTGGGCAATGTACGCTGCTACGCCAACGGGCAGCCTCTCAACAACCTCATGCCCCTCAAAGGCTGACGGTCGCGCGCGGGGGAGACCCGTATGATGGCAGTCGGGAAGGAAGGAAAGGGTATGACATTGAACAAATGGCGTCGTGCGACGGAATGGTTCATGACGGCATTGGCATTGGTGTTCCTGTTCGCGTATTCGTGGGAAGTGCTGGCGAGAACGCATATCGTATTGTGCGAAACGGTGATCAACATCATCTGGATGGCGTTCATCGTCGACTACGTCGTTTCGATCCTGCTGGCGAAGGACAAGAAAGCCTGGTTCAAAGAGAATCTGCTGATGCTGGTGTCCATCGCCTTGCCCATCTTCAGACCATTGAGGCTGCTGCGATTGGTGGCGGTGCTCAACGTGCTCAACCGTACCGGTGGCATGGCGGTGCGTGGGCGCATCACACTGTACACATGCTGCAGCGTGACACTGCTGATGTATATCGGCGCCCTTGCCGAATTGGATGTGGAACGTGGGGTTCCAGGCGCTTCCATCACCGATTTCGGCGAGGCGATATGGTGGTCGTTCGTGACCGTCACCACAGTCGGCTATGGCGATTTGTCTCCGGTGACATGGCAGGGAAGAAGCATCGCCATCGGGCTGATGATAACCGGCGTGGCCCTGATCGGCATCGTCACCGCGACACTGGCCTCATGGATAGTCGATCGTGTCCGTGACGAAACCGACAAGCGCGCGGACGAGGCGGAATCGGAAACGGAACAGTTGCGCCACAATGTGCGGGAACTGACGGACACCGTCAACCAGCTGCGTGACGACATCGCGCGGCTGCGCAGACCATAGCGGTTCTCATGACTGCACTGCGGAAAATGCGGAAAGAGGCTGAGGCATAGGAAAAGCGCCGGGTTATTCATCCGGCGCTTTTCCTATGCCTCACCGTCATACGTCTTACAACCGGAAAGGCGGAGACGCTGTATTGGATTTATTCGCAGGCGACTCCGTCATGGTCGCGGTCCAGTTGTGAACGGTAGCCCGGCTGGCCCTGGTAGATAGGAGCGGCGCCAGCGGCTCGTGCCGCGGTGCAGTTCTGGTAGTAGACGTCCTGCTGTGGCGCTGGTTGGGGCGCGGGAGCCGGAGCCGGAGCGGGTTCGGGCGCAGGTGCCTGTGTCGTTTGTTGAGTCTGCTGGGCCTGCTCAGCTGACTGTTCGGTTTGCGTCTGTTCGGTCTGCTCGGACTCGGTGGTCTTCTCGGCTGTGGAATCCTTGACCTCCGTGTAGTCGGGCACGGTTTGCGTCGGGCAGGAGGACAGCACCTTGGCCATGGCTTCCTTTTCGGCCTGCGTGACCCACAGTGAGTATTTGTGCTTCACGCCGATCTGACGCGCCACGTATTCGCAACGGAACCCCTTGTTGGACGGCAGCCACGTGGCCGCATCGCCATCGGACTTCTTCTGGTTGGCACGCCCCTGCACGGCCAGCAGATTGTACGGATCGTTCGCCAATGCGGTGCGGCGCTCCTCGCTGAGCTTCTGCGCGCCCTTCTGCCACGCATCGCTCAACGCCACCACATGGTCGATCTGCACCGCGGTGGAAGTCTTCTTGCCCTTCTTGAACTTGATGTCCTTGCCAGTGTATGGATCATGCAGTTTTCCGGACTTCACCACGCAATTGTGCGTACGCCACTTGTGCCTCACGCCGGTCAGATCGCGGTTGAGGATATCATTGCGGGTGTCGCAGCCGTTGTGGTCCACGTCGGCCCACGCCTTGCCGAATTGAGTGCGCTTGTACCCGGTTTTCGGCGCGCGGCCCTTGACCTCCAACGAATCCAACACCTCCGTGGCGGACGTGCCGGCCCCGGTGCCATCCGTCGGCTCGTCCGCATACGCCGAACCGACCGGCAGTCCGATGGCCAGACTCGCAGCCAGCAATCCGGACAAAACAACCATCATCGAACCATGACGACGCATGATACGCTCCTCACCCTAAAAACCCCTCAAGTAGTACAAGGATATCCCCGGAACGAATTCGAATCGCTTATTTTCGGCAGATTTTTCGACATGCCGAAACCAGTATTTCGCATCCGTCAAGACGTATGGCAAGAATCGGCCGTATGACCAACAGCATCACAGCAATCAAACCGGAATGTCTCGCACAATACGCCAAAGACTTCAACGCCGACCGGGCCAACCTTGTGGCCGCCAACGCCGCGGTGTCCTCGGGCGTGCTCGAAGCCGCCACCGACTACAAAGGCCAGCGCGCGCTGCCACGCGACTTCTCCATCGAACTGAAACAGGGTTCCATCACCAACCAGCGCCGATCCGGCCGCTGCTGGATGTTCGCATCCCTCAATACCCTGCGTTACGAGCTCATGCACCAGTGGGGACTCGACGATTTCGAATTCTCCGAAACCTACCTGTTCTTCTGGGATGCGATGGAAAAATCCAACACGTATCTCGAAAACGTGTTCGCCACGCTCGACGAGCCGACCGACAGCCGCCTGTTCCAGGAGATTAACTACGGGCCGGCCGATGACGGCGGTTGGTGGCAGATGTTCGCCGCCCTTGTAGACAAGTATGGTCTCGTGCCGAAGAGCGCCTACCCGGAATCCGCCAATTCCAAGGACTCCGACGCGTTCAAACAATACCTCAACAGCAGGCTGCGCCAGTTCGCCGCCGACCTGCGCGAACGTTACGCAGCCGGCGCCACGGTCGATGAACTGCGCGCGGTCAAGGACGACGACATGTCCACCGTGTACCGCATGTGCGCCATCTCGTTGGGCGAGCCGCCGGAGAAGTTCGACTTCCTGGCCCGCGTGAGCGACGATGACAAGAAGGACGATAAGAAAAGCGGCGAAGACGAGGCCGACAAGCCGAAAACCGGCAAGGACGAGCGCAGACAGATCCGCGAAACCGGCATCACGCCGATGGAATTCTACAAGAAGTACGTGCCGGTGGACGTCGACGATCTGGTGACGTTGTGCAACGTGCCGATGGCGTCCCGTCCGTTCAACAAGCGTTACCGCATCCGCTACACCGCCAATGTGGCCGAAGCGGGGGATATGGAATTCGTCAACGTGCCGCTCGACGTGTTCAAAAAGGCCGCGGTCGACCAGATTAGCGCCGGACACCCGATCTGGTTCGCCTGCGACTGCACCCAGTTCTCGCTGCGTGCGGCCGGCTATTTCGACTGCGACAGCGTGCGCGTGGACCAGCTGTTCGGCACCGATTTCGACTTCGACAAGGCGCACGGCCTCGAATACGGCGACAGTCCAAGCAACCATGCCATGACCCTCACCGGCGTGAACCTTGACGAGCAAGGCAAGCCGAACCGCTGGAAAGTGGAGAACAGCTGGGGCAAAGACAACGGCGAAAACGGCTACTACGTGGCCTCCGACAAGTGGTTCGACCGCTATGTGACCGAAATCATCATCCGCAAGGAATACCTCGACGACGCCACCCGAGCGCTGCTCGAAACCGAGCCGGTGGAACTCGACCCATGGCAGCCGCTGACCAAACGCTGCCGCTGACGCAACACGGGCGATAACATGCCGCGGTCCGGATCGGGCCGCGGCTTTTGCTGTTCCACCGCGCTGGTATGGTTGCATGAGAACAAACGTACGAACGATGGGGGTTCAGGTGGCGGACACTCTGGCATGGCTTTCCGACGAGCTGCGCAGCGAATGCAGCCAGCCGGTACTGCAGCGCGCCCGCGGCATCGCCAACCAATGGCGTTCCAAAATGGAGGACCTGCATTGCCTGAACGACACCGCATCCAACCGCATCACCCTGTATGCCACCATACGGGGCACCACCTCACCCTCCAGCCGTTACGAAGTGCAAGCCACGCTTGATTTCGCCGACGAGCTGTTTCTGGCACGCTACTGCTCCTGCCCGGCATTCAGCGGTTCGCAGCGCGGCTACGGTTCCTACCGGACCTTCGACTACCACAACAGTCCGAAATACCGCAGCTTCGACGATGACGACGACTACGATTACGTCGACGACTACGACGATTTCGGCTCCGGCAGCACGTACGGCCACGTCAACGATGATGACGACTCGGCTTCCTCCACCGGCCGCCGGTACACCGGCATGTGCAAGCACGTAGCCGCCATGCTGCTGCTGTTCCTGCAACAGCCGGAACGATTCCGGGGATTCCACGCCGCAGCCGCAACACCCCGGGCCCTCGCCGACTACATGCGCTCCCTCGATGCGAAAAGCAACAACGCCGGCGAGAACGCCCAACTCGACGTGCTGAAACGAATCATCAACGCGAAAAGCCGATTGATCGAGGAACAACGTGGCGCCTCCGGACAGGGAGCCGCCAAACCGAAACGCAAATCAAGCGCGCCGGTCGACGTCAAACCGGGAAGCGTGTACCTCGAGCCCACGCTGATCAACGGCCATGACGCCCTGCGCTTGTCCCTGCGCATCGGATGCGGCGACGCCGACTATGCGCTCAAAAACATCTCAAGATTCGTGGCCGACATGCGGACGGGAACATACGAGTCATATGGCAAAAAACTCGCGTTCACCCACACTCCGGACATGCTCGACCCCTTCTCGCTGAAGCTATACCGCTTCCTACAGCAGGTGATTGTATCCAGAACGGCGGCCCAACTGCAAAACGGATACTATTACGGCGAAGCGGTACGCGTCGACCGTGAACTCGTCCTCACCGATTGGGAGGCATGCGACCTGCTCGACCTGTTCCACGCCGTGACACAGGACGAATACAAGGAACACGAGTCGAAGGCCCGCGGTTTCCTGCGCACGTCGGACGGTGACGGGCTGAGACGATTGCTTATCGAAGATTTCCAACGCACCAAGAAATCCGGGCCAAGCCGCATCCACATGGCCAACGAAGGAGGCGAACCGTTCGGCCTTGACATTGTCGAAGGCGACCCCACCTTCACGTTCAAGGCGTCCTACGTGCATGAGGGCACCGCGTCGGGCGTGCGCATCACATCGAACCAAAGCATCTCCGATGTCATCAACGGACGCAACGGCTTCTACGTTTTCAGCCGCGAACGTCCCGACGATTCCACGGCGACGGACAGGATAGGCATCGACGGGCTCTTCCGCTGCACCGATAAACTGCGCCCGGCATTACAGGTGCTGCCTGACCTGTGTTCCGACGATCCGGACGGCGTGTTCATCGCCGAAAACGACTGGCCCATGTTCGCCCGAACCATCGTGCCGAAACTCACCGAAGCGGGCATCGGATTCGACATTCCGCAGGAAGTGACCGAAGCGGTGGGAACCGAATGCCGGATCGAATTCTATCTGGACCGCGATTTGTACGGCATCACCTGCGAAGCGGTGGCGAAATACGGCGACTTCACCTTCCAACTGGTGCCCACCGCCAAAGAACTGCGCGGCGTGATCAACCCCGATTCACGTTCAAGAGCCTCGCAGGTCAAACGCGACCTGTCACGAGAATCGTTCGCCGTGCAGGTGGTACGCCAGCTGTGCCCTACATGGAGCTCCATCGACGTGGCACGCGTCAAAGAAGAGGACGAGCAGGCTATCCTGCTCATGCTCACCGACGGCGTGCAGATCCTCAAATCGGTGGGCCAGGTCTTCTCCACGGCGGCATTCGATGGCATGATGCAGCCCAATCCGCCATCGGTGAAGGTCGGCTTGTCCATCGACTCGAACCTCGTTGAAATCTCACCGATCGCCGACGAGGTGCCGATGAACGAAGTCGGCGCGCTGCTTGACTCCTACCGCAGAAAACGCCGCTACCATCGGCTCAAAAACGGCACGTTCGTGGATTTGAAGGAAGCCGACCTGCATGAGCTCGACCAAGTGTCCACGGACCTCGACCTGAGTGAAAAACAGCTCGCCTCCGGCATCATCAAAATCCCCGGATACCAAGCGTTCCTGCTGGACTCCCAAGTGGACGACGAAGGCAAAAGCGCCTCGTTCGTGGACTATGTCAACGATGTGAAGATCGTCGATCCGAAACGCTACGAAGTGCCCGAACGGCTCAAAACCGTGCTCCGCCCATACCAGGTGGAGGGCTTCCAATGGCTGTCCACCCTGTGGGACAAGGGCTTCGGCGGCATCCTCGCCGACGAGATGGGCCTCGGCAAATCCGTGCAGCTGCTCTCGCTCATCGAAGCGCGCAAAGGAAACGGTCCGTCACTCATCGTCTGCCCGGCATCGCTCGTCTACAACTGGGCCGCGGAATGCGAGAAATTCGCGGGCGATCTGACGGTGGAGGTCATCGCCGGTACGAAAGCGCAGCGACGCAAGGCCATCGCGACGGTGGCCGCGCAATCGCAGGAGAACGACGGTGCTACGACGAATGGCACCACGACGTACGACGGCACCGACGTGGTGATCACCTCCTACGATCTGCTGCGTCGCGACGTGGACGATTACGCAGCCTGCCATTTCGCGCTGATGGCGCTCGACGAGGCGCAATACATCAAAAACCACGCCACAAAGGTAGCCAAATCGGTCAAACAGGTCACGGCCGACCATCGCTTCGCTCTGACCGGCACGCCAATCGAAAACCGGTTGAGCGAACTGTGGAGCATTTTCGACTTCCTCATGCCCGGACTGCTCGGCACCTATACGAAATTCCGTGAAAAATACGAGCAGCCGATCATGGCTCCCGGTCCGGAACATTCCGTCATGGCCGACAAACTGCAGGCATTGGTGGGACTGTTCATCAAACGCCGTCTGAAAAAAGACGTGCTCACCGACCTGCCCGACAAATTCGAGAACGTGCTCACCGTCAAACTGGAAGGGGAGCAGCGCAAACTGTACGCCGCACACGAACAGCGGCTACGCGCCACGCTCACCAAGGCGTCGGACGCCGACTTCAACACCAAGAAGATCCGCATCCTCGCCGAATTCACCTTGCTGCGCGAAATCTGCTGCGATCCAAGACTCGTATACGCCGACGCGAAGAACGCCTCCGCCAAACTCGACGCCATCGTCGAACTCGTGGCCACATGCATGGACGAAGGCAAAAAGGTCCTCGTGTTCTCGCAATTCACCTCGTTCCTCGAACTCATCGGTACCAGACTCGCCGAACAAGGCGTGGAATACTACACCATCACCGGCGAGACGCCGAAGAAACGCCGTGTGGAACTGGTCGACGAATTCAACGGCAATGACGTGCCCGTATTCCTCATCTCGCTCAAAGCCGGCAACACGGGCCTGAACCTCGTGGGCGCATCCGTGGTGGTGCACGCCGATCCATGGTGGAACGCCGCCGCGCAGAACCAGGCAACCGACCGCGCGCACCGTATCGGCCAAACCCAGGACGTGAACGTATACCAGATCGTGGCCAAAGACACCATCGAGGAACGCATCCTGAAACTGCAGGAAAAGAAAAACGAGCTGGCGCGCCAATTCACCGACGGCACCGCATCCGGCGGCGTCGGCACGCTTAGCAAGGACGATCTGCTCGGCCTGCTGTCATAACATGCCCGCTGTCGCGGCGTGCGCAGACTGCGTTCCGAATCGCAAGACGAAAACGGAACGCAGGTTGCGCATATCGCATGGCGGGCGTATATATGGACAAGCAAGTTTCAGGGAAGGTGAAAATCCTTACTGGCGGTAACGGCACGACCGGCATTCATAACGGCCCCATACCGAAGCCCGCGACCCGCGAAAGCGGCTGATCCGGTGAGAATCCGGGGCCAACGGTTACAGTCCGGATGGAAGAAACGGAGCTCAACATGAGTGTATCCTCTCCTAGCAATACCTCCAATACCGCAGCTGATCAGGCCGCAGACAAACCGATGACCCGTCCGGACAACGCGCACTCCACAGGCGTCGCCGACTCCGGCCGCTGGTCCACCAAACGCATCGCCATGTACGCGCTGTTCGTGGCGCTGTCCATGGCCGTCAGCTTCATCGAATTCCCGATCATCCCAGGCGTGCAGTGGCTCAAATACGACCCATCCGGCATCGTCTGCCTCGTCGCGGGCTTCGCGTTCGGACCGGCCGCAGCCGTCATCGTCAGCGTGCTCGGCTTCGTGCCGCACCTGTTCACCAACCCATGGGGCACCCTGATGGCCGTGCTCGTGGCATTGGCCCTGTCCGTGCCGGCATCGCTCATCTACAAAAAGAACAAGACGCGCAAGGGCGCGCTGATCGGCATCATCGTCGGCGCTGTCGTGGCGCTCGCCGTCGCCATCGTCGGCAACATCATCGTCACGCCGTTCTACGCGCACATGACCACCGCGCAGGTCGTGGCGCTTATCGTGCCGGCGCTCCTGCCGTTCAACGCGTTGAAGTTCACCATCCACGGCGTGGTCACGTTCCTGATCTACAAGCCGATCTCCAACCTGCTGAACCGTTGAGCTTCGTTTGTTCCCATTGAAATGAACATGGAGGGACCGTCCGCATCCGCCGGAGGGTTCCTCCGTCTTGTTTTCCCCGAGAATTCCATACAGTGCTGGTGAAGGAAGATTTTATGGTTACGACCAATGCGCCGATCATAACGTTACGCGATGTGCGATTCACCTATGATGGCGGCGCGACATGGGCGCTTGACGGTGTGAGCCTTGACATCCGCCGTGGCGAACGCATCTGTCTGGCCGGACCGAACGGTTCGGGCAAATCCACGCTGTCACGTGTCATCGCCGGACTGGTGGCTCCCGATGAGGGATATGTCGTATTGTCAGGCAATGTGGTGTTCGACGAGTCCGGCGCGCACGCCGACGAGTATCGAACCGCCCGTTGCGGCATAGGCGCGGTGTTCCAGCATCCCGAAGACCAAATCGTCACCACCGTCACCGAAGACGACGTGGCGTTCGGACCGGAGAATCTTGCGATTGAGCATGATGAGATCGGCCTGCGCATCTCCGGTTCGCTGGACGCCGTGGATATGAGCGACTATCGCGCTTCCGATCCGACGCGCATGAGCGGCGGCCAACAACAACGCATCGCCATCGCCGGCATGCTGGCGATGGATTCCGATGTGCTCGTGCTCGACGAGCCGACCGCCATGCTCGACCCGCAAGGGCGCGCCGACATCATGCGGGTGCTGGACGAACTCCAGGACCGCGGCACCACCATCATTCTCGTCACGCACCATGCGGACGAGTTGGAACATGCCGACCGTGTGATTCAGCTGGAAGCAGGCCACATCGTAGGCGATGGCCCCGCCGACGAGCGGCTTCGGATGCCGGTTCAATCGGTGGGCCTACCGAAACGCATTGATGATGAGCCCGCCGAAACGCTCATCGAAGCACGCGACATATCGTATCGTTACGTGGACGCCGAACGTGACGTGTTCAACCACCTGTCGTTCAGCATCGGCAAAGGCGAGACAGTGGCGTTGATGGGACGCAATGGCGCCGGCAAAACCACATTGGCGCGCATGCTGTGCGCGTTGGAGAAACCCACGACAGGCTCGATCGTCATCGACGGCATCGCCGTGGCCACTGCGAAGGCGAACGGCGGAACGAAGCCCCTCAATCGCAAAAACCGTACGAGGCTGCGCCGTACGGTCGGCTACGTCATGCAGCATCCGGAACGGCAGCTGTTCGCCGACACCGTGGCCGAAGACATCGCATACGGGCCTTCCAACCTGGGATTGGATACGTCCGAGGCGATGGAACGCGCCATGCAGGCCATGCGGCTGCTGCATATCGAACATCTGCGAGACCGTTCGCCGTTCGACCTGTCGGGCGGCCAGCAGCGACTGGTGGCGATCGCCGGCGTGATTGCATGCGAGCCGAAAGCGTTGATTCTGGACGAGCCGACCGCAGGTCTTGACGAGGAGGCCGCCGCGCGCGTGCACGGGCTCATCCACGAGCTCAAATCACGCGGCGTGACCATACTGCTCATCTCGCATTCGCAGGATGAAGTGGACGAGCTTGCCGACCGTACCATCATATTGGGCAAGCCGGCGAAACGTGCGGACTCTAAGGAATCCACGGAATCCACAGTGAAAGCCACCTGCGAAGAGGAGCCGGATGCGGAACCATCCGTGGACGCCGCCGGCTCGGACACCGCGACCGTGGGGGAGCGGCGGACCCTGTTGGAACGCCTCGATCCGCGCGTGGGCATGCTGTCCGCATTGGCGCTCATGTTCTCCGCGTTCGCCATCGGCTCATTCTGGCAATTGCTGCTTGCCGTGGTGTTCACCGGCGTGATCGCCGCGGCCGGACGCATCAATGTAGGCCGATTGGCCGCTTCCGTGCGTGTGTTCCTGGCATTGTTCGTTTTCTGCGGCCTGCTGAACATCTTCTTCGTGCGCACCGGCACCACGGTGGCGAGCCTCGGGCCGATTCCCATCACCGATGACGGCATCCGCATCGCCATACTCTACGCATGTCGGTTCGCCGTGGTCATCGTCATCGGAGCGATGTTCCTTGCCTCCACCACACCGACCGCCATGACCGACGCGTTCGAATCGCTGCTGTCACCGTTCGCCAGATTCGGTCTGCACACGCAGGAGACGGCATTGGTGATGAGCCTCGCCCTGCGTTTCCTACCGACGCTTGGTGTGGAAACGAAAGCAATCATCGACGCGCAGTCGGCGCGCGGCGGCAGCGTCGAAACAGGTTCGTTCGTAGTACGCATCAAAGCGATGGTGGCGGTCGTCGTGCCGGTCTTCGCCGCAGCCATCCGCCACGCCGACAACCTGAGCCTCGCCTTGGACGCGCGCTGCTATGAGGAAGGTGCGACGCGCACGCATTGGCGTGTCATGCGCGTCACCGGCATGGACGTGGCCGTGGCGATCGTGGTGCTCGTCTATCTCGTCGCACTGGTCGTGCCGGGCGTGCTGTTATGACCGGTGCGTTGCGGGCGGATGGGCAAATACCGTCCTCACGCTAGGCTTGAGCGGGTATTTGTAGATAGGAATGGAACACATATGGCACTTACCAAAAAGCAGGTCAAGCAGCTGCGCGGCCTGGCCACCAAACTCAATCCGCTCATCCAGGTCGGCAAGAACGATCTGAGCGAAAACGCCGTCAAACAGGCGGACGAGACCATCGAGAAGCGCGAGCTCATCAAATGCTCCGTGCTCGACGGTTCCGGTCTGACCGCCAAGGAGGCCGGCGAAGGTCTCGCCGAACAGCTTGGCGCGGAACTCGTGCAGGTCATCGGCAACCGTTTCGTGCTCTACCGTCGTTCCCAGCGTGACGACGTGGAGCACATTCGTCTCGTGCGCGAATAGCGATCCGAACGTTATATGAAGCGGCCCGCCCTCCGAAACCAATCGGAAGGCGGGCCGCTTCATATGGAAATAAACAATCGGAAGAGAGCGTGCCGGAGAATCAGCTCTCCTGATCCCATTCGGGCTTCCACGTGTACTGCATGTCGTACGCGCTGGACCAGAACATGTACTCGTTCTCAACGCCGGTCACAAAAATATCGACCAGCTCCTGCTTGCGTTCCTCACTCACCTCGGCGGCGAGTTTCTCGATATGCTCGATCAGCCAAGCCGAACCCTGCCAGAACTCGTCGGTCTTGTACATGTCCACCCAGCTCTTGTACTGGTTCACATCGAGCGTGTCGGCGAATTCATGGGCAAGACGATATCCGTAATCCGCGTACACCCAGGCGCAGGGGAGCACGGCCACGAGAATGTCGAGGATACCCTTGCCATAGGCGATGGAAAGGATGTTCGACGTGTACGCGCGGGCGAACGCCGACTGGCGCACGTTGTTCATCTGCTCGTCGGTGATGCCGTAGCTGGCCAGATACGTGCGGTGCACGGTCGACTCCACATTCAACGCGCCGTTCTGCACGTTGAGCATGAACGCCATGATCTCAGGATCGTCTGTTTTGGCCAGTCCCAAAGCATGCACTCTGGCGTAGTCGTTAAGATAACGGAAATCCTGCAGCAGATAGAACGCGAACTTCTCGCGCGGCAGAGTGCCTTCGCCCAGTTCGCGGATGAACGGCTGCCTGTAGCCTTCCTCCCATACGAGGTCGGCGGCTTTGCGCAGCCGCTGCGCGAATGGGGGAAGATTGGTTCGCGTGACGCCCTTCGAAGCGTCGAACGCGGAATCGGAATTGGTTACGGAAATCACATCAGCCATATGGCCATGCCTCCCTACGCTGGTGTCAACCATCAGGTTCAAAGGGTTCGGACGTCCACGCCCATCTCAATCCGTCATACGGATTCCCCTGCATACGCGGTTCATTATGGCAAACAAGTTCGTGCCGTGCAAGGTTCTGTCCATATTTGTCGCGGATTATGCCCGTGCTCGGCTCCATATCGAACATGGCCGATGTGTGGTTGAGGGCCGGTGCAAGAATGGAATGTATGACTGAAAAGCAAGTTGCGAAGAAGACCATCGAAAAGCTGGCTATCGTCGTGGTGACCTACAAGCGCCAGCAGCTGCTCGCCACCCTGTTCGAATCCATCGAGAAGCTTACCGTCGCCCCGTGGCGCATCATCGTCGTGGACAACGAGCACAGCGACAAGACCCATGGCATGGTCGAAGAATTCAGCGCCAAACTCACCGCGCAGTGGGGCACCACCGTGGCCGACCTGTCCGGCAACGAGAACCGCGTGGTCTACGCGCCGCAGGCCGACAACCTCGGTGGTGCGGGCGGTTTCTCCGCAGGCGTGAAGAAGGCGTACGAGCTGGGTGCCGAATGGTTCTGGGTCATGGACGACGACGTCGCCGTCATGCCGGAAGGCATCGAGCGCTTGGCCAAGTGGACCGATCGGCACGACGTGATTCAGGGAAGCCGCTACGACTATGATGGCGGTCCGTTCTACTGGCAGTACGATTTCATCGTCCCGCTCGGCATTCCGAACCCGATCGCACCGGCTGCGTTCGGCCCGGCTGGCTATCGCGTGATGGACACGTTGTGCTTCGAAGGCGGCCTGTTCCGCCGTAACATCGTCGAGAAGATCGGTCTGCCCGACCCGCGTTTCTTCATCTATTGGGACGACACGATGTACGGCTATCGTGCCAGCAAGGTCACCAATCCAATCGTCGTGCCCGACGTGGTGCTGCGCCGTACGCGCGAGATCGGCAATTGGGACATCGCCGGCGTGCGCCAGCTTAACTCCACTTCCGACATGAACCGCTACCACATCATGCGCAACCGCGGCTACATGGCCCGATACTTCATGACGTACGGCGATTACCGTCCGCTGTTGTTCGGTCTGGGTACGGTGCTGACCGCGGTCAAGGAAGTGATTCGACTGACGATGGTGGACCGCGAGCATTTCAAGACCGGCATCGTTCAGATCGCCAAGGGATGGTGGGATTCGCGCAAGCTGCTGCATGATCCGGAATGGCAGCCGATGCCGCCGCTGAAGTAACACCGTGGCCCACGCGTTTCCCAACGCGCGGCGATCACGCGATTGACGATTCGTCCCACGTCGGAGCCTCTACCGACGTGGGACGAATCGTTTGCAAAACAGGCGATGAAATATTTACTCGGTTAAGTATTACAATTTGTGCAATCGTTCTCACCATTTGTGCATGTCGCGCGCGATTTTGGGCATGTTGCGAGTTACCATAATACGTACCGGTTCGAATACACCCGTAACATACCTTGATAGAGAGGTTGAAGATGATTGAGACTGCACAGGCATTCGGCGTTGACATTGGTGGCTCCGGCATTAAGGCCGCCCCGGTTAACCTCGAGAAGGGCGAGTTCGCCGAACCGCGTCTGAAGATCCTCACCCCGGAGGTGTCCACTCCGAAGGCCGTCGGCGAAATCGTTCGCCAGCAGCTCGAGCATTTCGAGGTTCCGGAGTCCGCTCCGGTCGGCATCGCCTTCCCGGCTCCGATTCATGTGGGCGAGAAGCTTGGCTACATGGCCAACCTGGACCAGTCCTGGGTCGGCGTGGACGTCACCGAAGTGTTCTCCGAAGCTTGCGGTCGTCCGGTCACCGTGGTGAACGACGCTGACGCCGCCGGTCTTGCCGAGCAGCAGTTCGGCGCCGCGAAGGGCCAGGATGGCCTCGTCATCGCCACCACGCTGGGCACTGGCATCGGCACCGCGCTGATTTTCAACGGCGAGCTCATTCCGAACACCGAGCTCGGCCATCTGGAACTGCTCAAGGGCAAGGGCGACGCGGAGAAGTACGCCGCATCCTCCATCCGCGAGAAGCTCGACATGGGCTACAAGAAGTGGGCGAAGCGCCTGACCAAGTACTACTCCCTCATGGAGTTCTACTTCGACCCGCAGCTGTTCGTCGTCGGCGGTGGCGTGTCCCGCGTCTCCGAGAAGTTCCTGCCGTACATCGACATCAAGACCCCGATCGTCGCAGCCAAGCTGCACAACGAGGCCGGCATCATCGGCGCCGCATACTACGCGAGCACCAAGCAGAAGTGATGTGTTGACCGATTAGGTTGTCAAAAGGCCGTCCGACGAATCGGACGGCCTTTTTCGTTGTTCCATGTGCCGCAGATGGAAGACGGCAGTCCATGGAGTAGGGTGGAGAGCATGCGTTTTTCCTCAAGAGTCGACATCAGTGAGCTCAATCCCATCGCCAAGGCGGAAGCCACCGCCAAAACAGCCGGCAGACCGCTCGGCAAGCTCAACGACTCCAATCCGACACGGCACGCGCTGGCTCCGGATCTTGTGCCGGACATCTACTCCGCCGACCCGCGCGGCCAACGCTACGCGCGTGAGGCGCTGGCCGCGTTCCTTGACATGCAGGAAATCGGCCATTGCTCGCCGGACGACCTGTACATCCTCAGTTCAACTTCCGAAGCCTACTCGTGGCTTATCAAACTGCTGTGTGATGCCGGTGACGCCGTGCTCGCACCGAAACCCGGCTATCCGCTCATCGAATCGATCGCACGCCTCGAATGCGTCGACATGATCGAATACCAACAACGATTCGACGGCTCCTGGTATATCGACGTGGCCGAACTGAAAACCGCGCTGGAAGGCCCGGACGGCAATCGCATCCGCGCGCTGGTGCTCATCAACCCCAACAATCCGACCGGTTCGTACGTCAAACCGTCGGAACGCGAGGCGATCGTCCGCCTGTGCCGGGACCACGACGTGGCCATCATCGCCGACGAAGTGTTCTACGATTACGATTTGGAACCATTCGAAGGCAACGCACGACTCGCGGGGGAGCGTGGCGCGCTCACATTCGCGTTGGACGGTTTTTCGAAAATGCTCGCCGCACCGCATGCCAAAGTCGGCTGGATCCAGGTATCAGGTCCCGCCGAAGACGTGGCGGAAGCCAAGCGTCGTCTCGACGTGATCGCCGACGACTATCTGCCCATGAGCGAGATCGTCGCAAAACAAATTCCCGCACTGCTTGAAGCGGCGCCATCGCAGACCGCGCGCGTGCAGGAACGTGTGCGCGGCAATCTCAAAGCACTGCATGCCATGCTCGACGCGGATGAGCAAGGTCTTGTCAGCGTATTGCGTGCCGAAGGCGGATGGAACGTACTGCTGCGCGTGCCCAGCGTGCTCGACGAGAACGAGCTGGTGCTGCACATGATCGAACGCCACGGCGTATCCGGACAGCCCGGCTACTTCTTCGACATGACCTCCAACGGCTATCTGGCCATCTCACTACTGCCCGAACCGGACGATTTCCGGCATAACGTGCACGTGGTGATCGACACCGTCAACGAACTGATCGGCTGAACGGACTGCCGAGTCCGAAATCTCTTCTACGCCCTGTCGCCCTTCGCCGCCTCATACTTCGAACGAACCAAATCCGTGTAAAAATCGACCGCCTCACGAGGCGCGCCGTCGAACACCACACGATGGTCGTCGACAACGAGCACGCGGCCGATCGCATATTCCGGACGGACGATCAGATCCGTGTCATGCGTGGCGAACACCACCTGCTTGTCATAGCTGAACAGGGCCTTCGCCACGCGCGCCGACGACACCTCGTCCAATCCCTTGGTCGGCTCGTCGGCGACGATCGCAGCGGGGGAGAAGCTCAACGCGGCCGCGATCGCCAGCAGATGCCGCTTCTCGCTATCCAAAGCGGAGGCCGGCTCGCGGGCCACGGAAGCCAAGTCGAAATGCGCGAACAGATTGCCGATGATCGCCTGACGTTCGCTTTCCGGCACCTTGTGCTTCTTCAACGGCAGGTCGATCGCCTCACGAATCGAAGCCGCCTTGTAGTAGGCGTTCGGAATCTCTTCGCGCCGCACGCGGCCGACCAGATCCTCGACATGCTTCAGATCGCGTTTCACGGCGGGGTCGTATGCGGTACCGTCCGCTTCGATGCGGGCCGTTCCGGACGTGGCGGTCAACGCTCCGTCCAGCAACTTCAGCAGTGTGGTCTTGCCTGCGCCGTTCAAGCCGATTATCGCCACACGCTTGCTGTCAGGTGTGATATCAAGCGTGGTGGCTTCCAAGCCGATATTGCCGTCCTCGTACATGTGGGCGGCCTGGTCGAGATGGAACGTGACGGACGAAGCCGGTGTGGAATGTTTACCGGCGAACAGCGAATCGAAGAAACCCATACCGCCGATTGTAACGAACCGCAGGCGCAACCGCGCGCAGGTTCACCGGCAGTTCATCCGAATCGTCCGTGCCCGCATGCGTGGCGGACGCCTTGTAATCGGCGAACAGGCTGCCGAAATCCAACAGTCGCGTCACACTGCTGGTTTCGGCATCGAGTTTGACGACTTGGTCCTGCACGGCGTTGTCGTCGCGGCCCAGTTCGGTGGTGAGCAGCACGATGTCGCCTTTGGCATCCAACGTGCGGCCTGAGGATGGTTGCGTGGCGGCGAAAGCGGTTTCATGGTCGGCGACCCCCGGAACATAACTCAAAGCAACAATGATGACAATCACTATGATTGCCGATGAAACTCAGAGCAAACCGGAAAAACTGCTATATGAATCAGGAAAAAAACCTGAATTTTTACTGGATGTAGCTTATGTCGGACGTCAACCCAACATGAACCAGGACTGCACGTCGAGATAGAGGGCGGGATTGTTGCGCAACATCTCATCGTCACGCCCGGGCAGGAACAACGACATCAGCGCGACAACCAGCGTGAACAGCAGCAGCGCGAGGAATCCGGCACGACATACCCAACGCAGACGCGGCTTGCCGCAATCAAGCACGATCAGCAACGAAGGCAACGCGGCCAAGGCAAACAGCCATCCGAAATCGGCGATGTACCGCCATCCCAAACCAGCCATGCGGGAGTCAATCACCACAAGCAGCAATCCCAATGCCAGACTGGATGTCAACAACAGCCATGTGTTCGTGCGCCCGGCCTTGCGCATACGCCGGTAGAGGAACGGGCAGGCCAGCGCGGCCAACGTCAACGGAGCTATCGTGAATAAGCCGCCAGGCATTGCCTCGGTAAATCCCCAAGTGGGAAGAGGCGCCGGACTGACGGCGAGGAACGGAAACGCATCCGTGAACCGCAACGGCAGGAACAGGTAATATGCGACGGTCAGCGCAAGATTCGACAATGGCTGCCGATAACTGGTCATATCCGTGACCGTCATCTGATATGAGGTGCCGAAGTCGAGCGGTGATCCGAACCGGACCACGTTGTACGCCAGCAGAGGAACGATCACAATCAACGCGGGAAGCAATGCGGCCAACGGCGCGCGCATCAGACGCCAGACCGACATATGGGGAATGGAGGAATCATTGGAGGCGTGACGGAAAATCGACTGAATCTGCGGCCAGAATATTACGAAAGCCAGCAACGCCACGAGAATGAACTGCGGACGGCACCCCAGATTGGCCGCAATGCACATCGAGCCTGCAGCCAGATGGGGCAACGACAACGACTGCGTGCCATCAACCTCACGAATCCGATCGCCTGACACCGGCACCCGCTTGGCGGCGCCCAACCACAGCCACAATCCCAACACGCTCAGAAACAGGGAGGCGGCGATCGGCACCGAATAGAAATTCGTCCGATACCACAGATACAAACCATTGGAAGCCAACAGCATGAACACGCACAGCATACTGACCGCAGCCAACGGCGCATTCGGACGAATTCGGGATATCACACGAATCACCAGCAGACATCCGAATACCAGAAAACCAAGCATCAGCAGCGGCACGGCCGCACCGCAGGGCATCATCAGCCCGCCATCGACGAACAACGATGTGACTGCCCGATACGGCAGGAACAACAACAACGCGGGAACCACACCGAAATACGAATACCAGTGCCCCTGATAGAACGCGTAATCCCAATACACTGGGCTTACGCCATCGGCAAGCAACCGCTGCCGGGTGGCCACATCATACGGATCCGCCGCGTCACGCAACGCATCCGGCACATCCAAATCCAACCACGCGTGACCATCAAGCAGCGCCCTTGCCACGTAATCGTACTGGTCGAAGTCATACGTGTACGTGCCTTTCGTATGGAAGCTCAACGGAGCCGCCTCCACCAGCTGCCACACCACAACGGCACAAGTGACCACAACAGGCACCGCCAGCAGCGCCCCCAGCCACGCACGCTGCCTCACACTCGTCGTATCCAACGGCATCCGCCACAACCGCGAACCAGGCCTCCACACCAGTACCATCGCCAACACGGCCACCATCACGCCGATACGCAACGGATTCAACGCGAACGGTACACGCACATTCGCACGCACCGCATCAAACGGAATCAGCGAACCCTTCGGCTCGACAATCCGCACGCACACCGAACCGCCGGCAGCCGCCGCATGCACATACAGCGAACGTGGCGAAGACACCGACACCGAATTGACCGTACCGGCCCTGCGATTGACATCAGGACGGACACGAACCGTGCGCAACACCTGCTCCGATTGTCTGGCTGCCTTATCCAACGCCTTCGAAGACACCGGATCCATACGAACATATTCCGACGAGCCATCCGCATCGACCTGCATATATGCCTGCGTCGGATCGGTGACCTTCAACAACCCCTCGTCAGTACGTTCGAGCCCAGGGCCTAGCACGTTGTACGCGGCGGCGGAATCACCCGATGCGGCCAAGGAACGCCAAAACGGCATATTGCACAACACGCACTCGACCATCACCATCACCGCGAAAGCGACTACAATGGCTGCGCACATACGACGACGTGCCTGAAAACGCTGCTTCGAAAAAGTCACGTCATTATTCTAATAGCTTCATGTCGCGTTGGATTGAAAGAATGGCACACATGTCTCACCGCACACCATCAGACCCGGCCAGCCAACCGGAACATAACCGGACCATGCTCGAACGCGTCAGGCAAAATGTGCGGCGACTCGTCAACCAGGCCACGCCGCGCCACATCCACGCCAACCCCTTCGGCAAGGCGCTTGACAAGCCCGACGACATCGTCGACGAACTGACCCGCAACGCCATCCGGCTTAATCCGCTCATCAAACGACACATCATCGACGGATTCGAAGGCGTGCCCGGAGGATTCCGCCTCGGATGGGCCCAACTGCCGCAGACCCACGGCCATGCCTTCTCCATCGGATTGTTCACCGACAGCGACCACTTCGCCCAAATCGCGCTCGCGGACGGCAAAGCGCGTGTCTTCGCCGGCACCGATCCGGACATGGACACGCAGGAACTCGAACCGCGGTTCGTCTTCGTCAAAGAGGAAACCCTTACGTTGGCGGACGGTCCAAGACTCGGCCATGCGGCCAGCCGCAATCCGAAAACGGTGCGCGCCACGCAAGGCGGCGTCGTGGGACGCATGCCGGGCGGTCGCATGATGTGGCTCGCCTCATGGCTCAAAACCGGCAGCCGATACACGCTTGAGCAAATGCGCGCCAACCTGCCAGCGAATATGCGGTTCGACCTCGAATATCGGGACGCCATCACCATCGCCTTCTTCGCCGCCTACATGCTTCCACAGATGAACGGCCTGCTCGTCGGCTTCGGTTCCGGCAACATTTTCCGCAGGCTCAACCGCGAAGCGCCCATAGGCGCCATCCGACGGTCCATCAGAGACACCATGAGCGCCCGGTCGCATGGCATGCGCGCCTCCGGCCTGGAAGACTACTTCGCCGATCTGATGCGCGAAGCCCACGCGCTCGATACCGATCAAGGGCTCGAAGCTGTGCACGGAGCGGAACCGCTGCGCCTGTACACATCCAGCTATTCCGGATGCTACTTCTTCGCATGGGATTCCTCCCTGCCGTTCTCGGCAGTGCTGTGCGCCCTCAACATCGAGGGCAACCTCAACCGCTTCGCCGCCGTCAGCTCATGGCTGGAACGTAACGCACGCATCGGCGCTCTCCCCACGGAGGACACGGTGACGCGTGCCGAAGCCGCGCAGATCGACTTCGCCCTGCTGGAGAATCCGACGCTGATCGCGTTGAAACCGGACGACCGGTTCGGCGCGATCCTCGACCCGAACCGGGAAGACGGCATCCAGGCCGCCAGCCGACTGGCGGATATCGCGGCCGACTTCCGGCGTGAAGTCGCCGAATCAACCAAGGACAACGTGTTGGAAGGCGATTCCGGCGCCGACGGAGGTTCCGAATGGGTGTACCGGCAGACCATGTCCCGTCTGCTGCGCAGCCTGCGCCTGCCATACCGTTTCGACGTTGACTTCCGGTGCGACCTCAGCGACGGCGAAGTCGCAATCGGCTTCACTTCTGCTGGAGTGTCCATGATGCCGTTCACCCGATACGACGTATCGCGCCGCGCGTGGATCGACCTGACCGACGTCGAACGCACGCGTATGAGCGTCGATTACAATCTGCGCGTCGGACTCATGATGGCCGCGCTGAGCTTCGGAGCCGATCCGAATGTCAAACGCGTGTCGATGCACATCGATTCGATTGGTCTGGAAGAGGCCGTAGCCGAACAGGATTCCGCCATCAGCGAGTTGATGAGCGAGGCGTTAAGCGCCTTCGAACGCATCCGTACCGGAGACATGAGGCCATCCGGATCCAAAGCCGCTCCAAAGGACGGCGACTACCATGGCGATCCGGCTCGGCCCGTCACTCCGAGAACCACCGATATCTCATCCGAATCAATCGATTCCGACGATTCGGCTGGCTCGGATAGCGTTGGCACTGGAGACGATACGGTGAACGGCCAGTTCGAAGACCTGATGAAAAACATCGACTTCGACGAAATGGCGTTCGCGGTACCGGACGGACACGCCGACGATGACGACGCCTCCATGCGGGACGACGCCAGCGACAAAACGGAGTACGACACCTACCTCGATGATGATGACGACGATCCGATGGCGCAGCTGCGCAAAAACCCGACCGTACGCAACTTGGTGACCGTCACCTTCACCCGCGACGAGTTCCTGAAGCGGCTCGACACTGACGGATTGGCCCATCCAACCGCCACATACCGCATGTTCGACGCCGAAATGGACGTGGACGGCAAAGGCGCTCTCAAACCCATCGACGCGGCCTTCGACCTTCGTGACAGCCGATTCTCACCGGCGGGAAGCCAAGAAGAACCCGAACTGTCCGACATTCGTTTTGATGACGGCACGGCGCAGTTGTTCGGCTGTGAGAACATGATGGGCCTGTCCATCCAGCGTGTCGACCTGTTGCAGCGCGCCGTGGGGGAGTTCCATCGTCTTGCGCAAAGCGACGGACTCGAATCGGTGGCCAAAGCCAAACAGGCCATGGACATCATCAATTCCATATCCGATCCGGAATTGACCGAATTGGCACCGCAGGTCACCAGCGCGCTGATCGACGGCGAAGACACGCCCGACTTCTCATTCGAACTGGCACAATCCCTCGATGACGAACGTCTGAAGGCACGAGACATGCTGTTCTCTGGAGACGTCGAGCGGGCCATCGAATCCGCCCAGTCCACACTCGAACGCATGGACCGGATCTTCGCTGAAAATCCGGGCGTGCCGCGGTACTTCAATTCATATGCGGAACGCGTCATCTACAACCGCATGTTCGCCACCGAAGGCGAAAGAACGGTGCTCATTCCCGACAACCTGTTCTACATGCATATGGAGCTTGCCGACCTGCTCGCCCAAGTCAAAGGCGTCGATGCCGCGCTGCCGCATCTGAACGCCATGGTGCGTTACGCCCCCGCATACCCGCTGTCGCACCTCAAGCTCGCCGTGCAGCTGGGGCGTGCCGAGGACTGGGATCCGGCACGTGCGGCATGCCTCAACGCGCTGAACGTCGCGCTTGACCGGGAAGACGCCTCATTCGCCTACTATCGCCTCGCCTATGCGGAATGGATGTGCGACCACTTCGACCTTGCCGCCGCCTCATACATCATGAGCGAGGAGATCGCCCCCGGACGTATCGCCATGCTCGAAAGCGAACTGCAGGAACTGATCGGAAGAGCGCAATCGCAGTGCATTCCGGTGCCGACCAACGTGCAGGAAGCCATCCACGTGCTCGCCGACGCCGGACTGCCGGTATGGCCGAACACGCCGGTCGCGCCCCTGATGCACCAAGCGGCCCGCGTCTGCGTGGACAAAGGCATGTTCGTGCCCGCACGCACCCTGTCGGTGGCCGCGATGCGCATGGATTACGAAGACCATGACGGTGCCGACGTGGTGCAGGTGCAGTTCCTGCGCTCTCTGAACAACTAACAAAACGGTCGAACATTTGTGCGATAATCGGTGCTGGCGTGGACATCCGCGCGGCATGGCGGAAATGATGGGAAAGCGGTGACAATGACGAATCGTGATGATTCCGAACAGTTGGCATGGGATTTCGACGCGCCGGAGAGCGACGGTAGTTCCGCGGCCGTCGTGGCCGATGAGGGGCTGGCTTCGCTGACTCCGGGCAGCGAACGTTGGATTGCCGCGTTGCAGCCGACCGATGCCGACGCCATGCGCCTCGACAAGGTTGATGTGGCTTCGATGAGCGCCGAAGCCGCGGCCAGGCTGTGGGCGCGCGTGGCCGCATGGGTGGAATCAGACCAGATCGCATACTATATCGACGATGCCCCCGTCTCATCCGACGCGGCATATGACGCAAGATTGCGCTGCCTGCAATCGCTTGAGGCGCAGTTCCCATCACTTGACTCACCGCAGTCACCGACCCATCGTGTGGGCGGCACGTTCTCCAACGACTTCGCTTCCGTACGTCATCCATCGCGCATGATGAGCCTCGATGACGTGTTCTCCATCGAGGAGCTGCGCGAATGGTACGACGGCGTGCTCAGGGGATTGGATTGGCCCGAATCGAAGCCACTGCCCATGACCTGCGAGGTGAAAATCGACGGTCTTGCGCTGAACCTCATCTACCGCAACGGCGTGCTTGAACAGGGTCTGACCAGAGGCGATGGCGTGACCGGCGAGGACATCACTCTCAACGTGCGCACCATCTCCACCATTCCGCAGAACCTTGCCGGACCGGAGGAAGACATTCCCGAATTCGTGGAGATCCGCGGCGAAGTGTTCATGCGATGGGACGATTTCAACAAGCTGAACGCCGAGAACGAGGACGCCGGTCGCGCGCCATTCGCCAATCCCCGCAACGCGGCCGCAGGTAGCCTGAGACAGAAGGATCCGCGTATCACCGCAACCCGTCGCCTGAGCTTCTACGCGCACGGCATCGGATCGCTGCGTTGGGGTGCGGGGCACGCCGGCAACGGCCATGATGTGGTCAACGACCAATCCGAAGCCTACGAATTGTATAAGAAATGGGGTGTGCCCGTCTCTCCGCACAACCGTGAGGTCACGTCGTTCAAGGAAATCCTCGACATGATCGACTATTACGGCGAACACCGAGGCGACATCGAACACGCGCTTGACGGCATCGTCGTGAAGGTCGACGATTTGGGATTGCAGCGTTCCCTTGGTGCCACATCGCGTGCGCCGCGCTGGGCCATCGCCTACAAATATCCACCGGAAGAAGTCAATACCGAGCTGCTTGACATCACTGTGCAGGTGGGGCGCACCGGACGTGTGACTCCGGTGGCGGTGTTGAAACCCGTGTACGTGGCCGGTTCCACAGTATCCCGTACCACGCTGCACAACCCCTTTGAAGTGGAACGCAAAGGCGTGCTCATCGGCGACACCGTGGTGGTGCGCAAGGCGGGAGACGTGATTCCCGAGCTCGTCGGTCCGGTGCTGGAGCGACGCAAGGGACGTGAGGGCCAGATCCGCCGGTTCGTGATGCCCACGCGTTGCCCGAGCTGCGGCGCGGAACTCGCTCCCGCCAAAGAGGGAGACAAAGATATACGCTGCCCGAACGTGGAATCCTGCCCGGCGCAGCTGACCGAGCGGATCATCAATCTGGCGTCCCGTAAGGCGTTCGATATCGAACATCTGGGCGACCAATCAGCCATTGCGCTGACGAATCCCGAAGAGGACAGGCCCGATTCCATCGACACGTATGCGCCGAACATCACCGAAATCGTGGTGAAACCCGGTGAGGAGCCTGAACCGTACGAGCCGGTGGCAGGACTGGAACTGCCGCCCATGCAGACACCTGTGCTGTCCAGCGAGGCCGGGCTGTTCTCGTTGACGTCCGCAGACCTCAAGGATGTGCGCGTCTGGCGCGAGGCCCCAATCATCGAAATCCACGAGACCGTCGGGTCAAACGGCAAGATCAAGAAAGTGCGCAAACGTGTGGGCGGATCCGGATTATGGCATCAGGTGCCCGCATTCTGGACCGCGCCTACCGCCGCCCGCAAACGCAAGGAAGCCGACATCGACGAGACCGCGGAATATCCGCAATACGTGGTGCCGGATGACGCCGTGGTGATCCGCGAGGAAATCAAGGTATCCCGTGGAGGCACGTCCAGCGTGCAGCCGGTGTACATTCGTCCGGCGGAAAACACCCGCAAGATGCTCGACGAAATGGACAAAGCCCGCCATGCCGACCTGTGGCGCGTTCTGGTGGCCCTGTCCATCCGCAGGCTCGGACCGCCCACCGCACGCACCATCGCCAGCGCGTTCGGTACGTTGGATGCCATCGAACATGCCAGCGTGGACGAATTGTCCCAAATCGACGGTATTGGTCCGGAAATTGCGGAATCCGTAGTCACATGGTTCACCGCGGCCCGTGAGCCGGGCAATTGGCGCGGTGCCGTGCTTGACGCATGGAAGGCCGCCGGCGTAGGAGTCGGACAAGCCCAAGCCAGCGGACTACCACAGACATTGGCAGGCAAAACGGTCGTGGTCACCGGCTCGTTGGAAGGATTCTCCCGCGATTCCGCCAAAGAGGCCATCGTTCTGCGCGGAGGCAAAGCCGCAGGATCCGTCAGCAAGAAAACCGATTGGGTCGTCGTAGGCGAGAATGCCGGCTCAAAAGCCGCAAAAGCCGAGGAACTGGGCATCCCCATGCTCAACGAAGACCAATTCAAACAGCTGCTCGACACAGGAACAGTTGAATAATCGCCACACCATCTGGCAAGCCGTGCCGCGAACCGCTACTGTGGTACGCGGCATAAGGAGGAAGCATGAGCGACGAGCACACCATCGAAGCGCGCATCTACGAACGGCTAAGCAAAGTGATTGACCCCGAACTGGGCAGGTCCGTCACCGACTTGGGCATGATCGCAGCCATTGACGCCACGCCAGTGGCAGGCGAAACCAACACGTACGACGTACGGGTGCGGGTCGAACTGACCGTGGAAGGCTGTCCGCTGTCGCAGACCATCACCAACCAGATCAACGGCGCGGTCGCCTCCTATCCTGATGCCACGTTGATTCCCAGCATCGAAGTCGGCTCCATGAGCCAAGACAAACTCACCCAGCTGGTGGCCGGCCTCAAAGCGGAACGTAAACAGAACCCGTTCAACAAACCCGGCATCAAAACCCGCATCTTCGCCATCGCCTCCGGCAAAGGCGGCGTGGGCAAATCGTCTGTCACCGCCAATCTGGCAGCCACATTCGCGGCGCTCGGCTACGATACCGCCGCCATCGACGCCGACATCTACGGTTTCTCGCTGCCTAGGCTATTCGGCGTGCAATCACAGCCCACGAACCTCAACGGCATGCTCATGCCCGTCACCGCATGGGGTGTGAAACTGATCTCCATCGGCATGTTCGCCGGCGCGGACAGAGCCATCCTATGGCGTGGTCCAAGACTGCAACGCTCCTTGGAACAATTCCTATCCGACGTATGGTGGGGCGAGCCGGACGTATTGCTGCTCGACCTGGCGCCCGGCACCGGCGACATGGCGATTTCCGTGGCACAGGCACTGCCGAACGCCGAACTGGTGGTGGTCACCACACCGCAGCCATCCGCCTCCGACATCGCGGTACGATCCGGCCTGGTGGCATTGCAGGTGCCGATGAAAGTTCGCGGCGTCGTGGAGAACATGAGCTACTACGAGCACAAAGGCGAGAAGCTACGTATCTTCGGCGAAGGTGGCGGCGCACGCGTATCCGAACAGCTGACCCACAGCCTCGGCTATGAAGTGCCACTGCTCGCACAACTCCCATTGGAGCCTGAACTGCGCGAAACCGGCGAAGCAGGCCGGCCCGCAGTCCTGACCAAAGAGGGCGCGTTGCGGTCGGACGGTATCGGAGAAACATTCAAGAATCTTGCCGAATCGCTGATGAGACTGCCTCAATAAAATCACCATACGGTTGGAGCGTTCCTCCAAAACAACACATCGGAATGCGACTCAGCCACGGAATACGGAATCCGTTATGAGACAAAACCGACGTAAATCGTGGGTCCTGTGTAATATCAGGCGCAGACACGGGGGCCGAATGGCTGAGAGGAAGCAACCGCTTCAACCGTATGAACGTATACCGGGTAATGCCGGCGCACGGACGTCTCTCTATTTCCCGTGCCTTGACGAAAAGAGAAAGGCACATATCCCATGACTGAAGAAAACCAGTCTTCCGCAGTTCGCAAACACAACAACAAGTGGCGCGTGGTCGATATCGTCGTCGCAGCCATCATCGCCGTCGCATCCGGCGTGATCTTCTGGGGCTGGGACATCGTCTGCACCGCGCCGCTGGCCCTCTTCGAGGCGGTGACTCCAGGCTTCGAAGGCCTGCTTAACGCTTTCTGGCTGTTCGCAGGCCCTCTGGCCGCCATCATCGTGCGCAAGCCTGGAGCCGCACTGTTCGCGGAAACCCTCGCGGCCGCGCTCGAACTCACCATGGGCAACCAGTGGGGCGTCGGCGGCTCGCTGATCGTCGGCATCGTGCAGGGCCTCGGCGCCGAAATCGGTCTTGCCATCTTCGCCTATAAGAAGTGGGACCTGCTGTCCACCACGATCTCCGGCGCACTTGCAGGCGTCGGCTGCGGCCTGTACTACTGGCTTACCAATCCGGCTTGGAGCGCGCTACGCGTCAGCATCTACCTGATCGCCTCCGCCATTTCCGGCGCGGTGCTCGCCGGCGCGGTGATGTACCTCCTGCAGGTGGCCATCGCCAAGACCGGCGTGCTCGACCGCTTCGAATCCGGTCGTACGCAGGAACTGGTCTGATTGTCCGATGCAAGCAAATCCCGCATCACATCAAGGTGGTGCGGGATTTTCTTGTGATGGCGCATCGCATGACAACGGCATACGAAACAACAGCATGACAATCAGAAGAAAGAACGACGAATGACCACTGACGTTCAGAACACAACAGCGGCCGGCGTGACCGCACATGATTGGGGATGGAGACACGCCTCACGTAAGGATTTCGCGCTACGACACGTCGACTTCGACATCAAACCGGGGGAGCGGGTACTGTTGCTTGGCGCTTCCGGCGCAGGCAAATCAACCCTGATGTCCGGTTTGGCTGGCGTGCTCGGTGGAGATGACGAAGGCGAGCAGGAAGGCGAGCTGCTCATCGACGGCGTCGACGCCAGACAAGCGCGCGGACGTTGCGGGCTGGTGCTTCAGGACCCGGACTCGCAGACGATTCTCGAACGTGCCGGAGACGACACCGCATTCGGCTGCGAGAACCTGAACCTGCCGAAAGATGAAATCTGGAACCGGGCACGAGCCGCCCTTGACATCGTCGGGCTCGACTACATGGCGTTCGACCGCTCCACACGAGGACTTTCCGGCGGGCAACGTCAGCGCCTCGCCTTGGCGGGCGTGCTGGCCATGCACCCTGGCCTGCTGCTGCTTGACGAACCGACCGCCAACCTTGACCCGGACGGTGTCAAGGAAGTGCACGACGCTGTCCGCCACGTCCTCGAACAAACCCATGAGACGCTGGTTGTGGTGGAACATCATATCGACGTGTGGCTCGACCTGGTCGACCGCGTCATCGTGCTGGGCAAACCCGAAGCCGATTCGAACGTCGGCGGCGTAATCGCCGACGGCACTCCAGACGAAGTGTTCGGCCACATGGGTCAGGTGCTTGCCGACGGCGGTGCGTGGGTGCCGGGCCGCACCATCGAAAGCCACGCGCCCAAACCGGAACAAATCCGGCAACCGCAGGATGTCGTGCTTTACACGCGGGATCTGAGCTTCGGCTATGATTTCCCGCTCGGCGAGCATATCGACCTCGAATTCCATTCCGGTGAGGTGACCGCGTTGACCGGCAGAAACGGCGTGGGCAAATCCACACTTGGACTCACTCTCGCAGGACTGCTCAAACCGATGGCAGGACGTGTATGCATGGCGGACGATCTGGTACCTCCCCATCGCGAAAACAATGTGATCACATGGAAAAGCCGCGACTTGCTGGGACGTATCGGCATGGTGTTCCAAGAGCCGGAACACCAGTTCGCCGCATCCACCGTGCGAGACGAGGTGGCCATCGGCCCCAAATCCATGGGCAAAACCGACGAGGAGGCGTATTCCATCGCCGACAGGCTGTTGGAACGCCTGAATCTTTCCCGCTTCGCCAAAGCGAATCCATTCACCCTATCGGGCGGTGAGAAAAGAAGACTGTCCGTGGCGTCCATGCTGGCTGCCGCGCCAAAAGTGCTGGTCATGGACGAGCCGACATTCGGACAGGATTTCACCACGTGGACCAGCATGGTCCAATTGATCGCCGGTGCGCGCGACCAAGGTTGCGCGGTCATCATGATTACGCACGATGAGCCGCTCATCGAAGCGCTGGGCGCACGCCGTATTTTGGTCAGAGAGGGGGAGTGACATGCTCGAAACCAACAAAAACAGTGGGCGCGACGGCAATGAAAAGCTCGAAACCATTACCGTGGTGCCACACAAGGAACGTCGTAACGAAACGAAGCCGGCGTCACCGTCATGGTTCGTGGCGAAAATCAACCCGGTAAGCCGTTTCATCGGTGCGTTGATCCTGTGCATTCCGATGTTCTTCACCCTCGATGTCGTTTCGGCATCCGTGGCGTTTGGTTTGGAAATGCTATTGTTATGGATCGGCGGAGTGGCTCCCTGGACGGTCTTGCGCAAGACATGGCCGGTATGGATAGCGGCCACAGGCAGCTTCGTTTCCGTGGCGTTGTACGGCAAGACATCCGGCACGGTGCTGGCCAATCTGGGCGGCATCATCGTCATCTCCCAAGGATCGCTCTATCTGGCGTTGGCCACATTCCTACGTGTCGCCGCAATCGCCGTGCCGGGTGTGATTCTGGCTTTGGGACTCGACCCGACCGATCTGGCCGACGGACTCGTGCAGATTCTGCGCCTGCCGCAACGTTTCGTATACGGCGGCCTTGCCGGCATGCGCATGTTCACGCTGCTGCAGGACGATTGGCGTGCACTCGGCCAGTCACGCCGCTCGCGTGGCCTCGGCGACGGCAGCACCATCAAACGCGTCTTCTCGCAGGCATTCAGCCTGCTCGTCGTATCCATCCGACGTGGAACGAAACTCGCCACCGCCATGGAAGCGCGCGGATTCGGATCCGACGCGCCACGAAGCCAAGCGCGCGAATCGAAACTGCATGCGGTCGACTGGCTGTTCTACGCCATCTGCATCGCGGTGCCGGCAATCGCGTTGGCCACCGCATACTACACCGGCTACTGGCATTGGGCGTTCAGCAACGTGTCCAACTAATGGATGATGATTCCCCAATCGGCAGCTAAATGAAAAAGCTCTCTGTCATACGTTCCAATCGGAATCGTATGACAGAGAGCTTTATTCTATTTCGGCAAGCCTTACACGGCTTCTTACTTGGCGAGCTTATCCAGCAGCAACGCTTCGGTGATGACGTTGTTCTTCAACGCCGGCAGACTGATGGACTCGTTCGGGCTATGCGCGTTGGCCTTCGGATCCTCCGGACCGGTGACCAGCACCTGCGCCTTCGGGAAGATGCGCTGCAATTCCGGAATGAACGGGATGGAACCACCCTCGCCCTTGTTGACCGGAGCCACACCGAACGCTTCCTCCATGGCGTCCATGGCGTCCTTGGTGGCCTCAGCGTTCGGATCCATGGCCCAGCCCATGCCGTTGTCGAGCTTGTCGACCCACACTTCGGCACCGAACGGCGCATGCTCCACCATGAACTTGGCCAACGCCTCCTGGGCCTCTTCCGGGCGCTGGTTCGGCGCGGTGCGCAAGCTCAGACGGAACGTGGTTTCAGGAGAGATGACGTTGAAGGATTCTTCCACCGGATGCGCGTCGAACCCGATGACGGTGACGCTGGGCTTCGTCCACAGACGCGCGGCGAGCGAACCGGTGCCGGCAAGACGATACGATTCGACGATGCCCGCGTCGGCACGCACAGTCGCCTCGTCCATATCACGCTGCAGGCCGCCAACCGGTTCCTCGGACGCAACGCCCGGCACGGCCAAATCGCCATTGGCGTCGTACATGGAGGAAATCAACATCGCAGCCAGCGTGTTCGCGTCAAGAATCGGGCCGCCATACTGGCCGGAATGCACCGGATGTTCCAACGCCTTGATATGCACATCAATATCGGTGTTGCCACGCAGCGACGTGGTCAGCGACGGAATCTCAGCGGACCAGTTGCCCGAATCGGCCACAATGATCACATCGGAAGCGAACTCGTCCCGGTGCTCTTCGATGAACGGAATGAAGCTCGGAGAACCCATCTCCTCCTCACCTTCGATGAACACCTTGATGTTCACCTTCAAATCATCGCCCAACGCCTTCAGCGCGCCGGAATGGATGGCGATTCCGCCACCATCATCCGCGGCTCCGCGACCATACAGGCGCGTGTCGATTTCAGTGCCGACGAACGGGTCGGTGTTCCACACGTTCGGATCCGGCACCGGCTGCACATCGTGATGCGCATACAGCAGCACCGTCGGCGCGTCCTCGCTGACATTCTTGGAACCGATGACCTCCCAAGCGCCCGGCGTGCCGTCGGGATTGTGCGACTGCACCACCTTCGTATCGACACCAACCTCGCGCAGCAGGTCCGCCACGAATTGCGCGGAACGCTTCATATGGTCCGCGGTGATGCCCTTCGCGGAAATCGACTGCAAGGCGATCTTCTGGTTCAACACGTCGACGATGCGGCTGAAATCAGATTCGACGCGCGTGCGAATCTCTTCGGCTCCTAAAGCTGTCATAATCCTTGATGCTCCCTATATATGCGCGTGTATTACGCGGATTGAATATCGTGTGACGAATGTCCATTGTATCCGTTCTTCGCAGACCGTCCGACCGCAGCTTGATCCGCAACGCAAATGGCATCGCGGGCGGCATCGAGCGTCGATACGTCACCTTACGCTCTATAGACATGAGTTTGTTTACCAAGAAGGAAGAGCCGGCGCAGGAGAACGTCGAGAGCAAGGCTGCACAGCCGACCTCCGGCAAGGGCCGTCCGACCCCGAAGCGCAAGGACGCCCAGGCGCAGAATCTCCGTCCGCTGGTCCCCAAGGATCGCGACGCCAGCCGTAAGGCGGCCAAGGCCCGCATCCGCGAACGTGAGAACGCCGAATACGATGCCATGCAAAGTGGCGACATCAACCACATGCCGAAGTCGGAACGTCTGCCGTGGCGCATCTACATCCGTGACTACGTCGATGCCCGCTTCAATCTGGGCGAGTTCTTCATCCCGGTCGCGTTCATAATCCTGATCGGATCCATGGTCGTCACCTACAAGTGGCCTGCATTGGCGTTGCCGCTCATGCTGATCATGTATGTCTACTTGTTTGCCGTGATTATCGACGTGGCGGTCATGTGGCACAAGCTCAAGAAGAAGCTCATCGAAAAATTCGGTGAGCAGTCCGTGGCCAAGGGCATGCGTTCCGGTTCCTATGCGTGGAGCCGTGCCATCCAGATTCGCCGTTGGAGGCTTCCGAAGGCTCGTTACCCGAAGCGTGGACACTGGCCGGAGTGATCGGTATCGAGAACCGCCGGTGATTTTTCAAGCCGTCAGCGAACAACTGACGGCTTTTCCATTACCATGGAAAACGATTGCTCGCATCGAACAAAAGCTCACTTCACGTGCGTGCAAACGAATCAATGAGGAACGAATTGGGATTCAATATGGTTCAACAGCATTTCGACATCGCTATCATCGGAGCCGGCCCCGGCGGTTACTCTACGGCACTGCGTGCTGCGGAGCTCGGCAAATCGGTGGCGTTGATCGAACGTGACGGTACGCTCGGTGGCACATGCCTCAACCGCGGATGCATCCCATCGAAGGCATTGTTGACCGCCGTGCATAGCGTCGAAACCATCCATAACGCCGAACGCATGGGCATCAACGCCACGCTGCAGAGCATCGATTTCGGCAGATTACGTGATTTCCGCGTCTCCACCGTGGAAACGATGACGAAAGGGCTGACGGGCCTGCTGGCGCATCGCGGCGTCACCGTATTCCGCGGTTGCGCTGCATTGCAGAACGCGCATACAGTACGTGTCACGCCGGCTGAGGGGGAGACGCAGGTATCGCGGTCCGTGGAAGCCGGCGTGTTCGAACCGGTTGAAACGGAACTTGCGATCGATGCCGACGGCGTCGTGCTGGCAACCGGATCGCGTCCGCTTGCGTTGCCTGGAAATCCGTTCGCCGGCGCGCTGATCGATTCCACCCAGGCGTTGGAGCTGAATACCTTGCCTTCCAGCGCGGTGATTATCGGTGCGGGTGCGGTGGCATTGGAATTCGCGTCGCTGTGGAATGCCGCCGGTTGCGAAGTGACACTGCTGATTCGTAAGGACCGCGTGCTGTCCACATGGGAACGCCGTGCTTCGATGACGCTGACACGTGAGCTGAAACGCAGGGGAGTGAACGTGATCGCACGCACCGCGGTGGACCGTGTCGACACTGGCGCGAACCTAGGGGCCACTGTGCACTATCGGCAGGGCGATTCCGATGAGGACCGCACCGCTTACGGCGAAGTGGTGCTTGCCGCCATCGGACGTGTGCCCAATACCGACGCCGACTGGTTCCGCTCCAGCGGCCTGAAGCTCGACGAACGAGGATACGTGACCGTCGACGGATACGGACGGACGAACCTTGATGGCGTGTGGGCGCTGGGAGACATCACTCCAGGTCATGCGCTGGCCCACCGCGCCTTTGAACAAGGCATCACCATCGCTGAGAAAATCGCCGGAGCCGATCCAAAACCCGTGATTGACGACACCGTGCCACAGGTGGTGTTCTCTTTCCCCGAAGCAGCAAGCGTCGGATTGACGCTCGACCAGGCAAAAGCGCGCGAAGACGTGGTCGAGCCGAAGGAGACGGCATACCCGATGCTGTCCAACGCGCGCATGCTGATGAGCGGTGAAGGCGGATCGATGACCGTCGTCAGCGGTGCGTTTGCGAACAATCCTGATATGCAGGTGGTGTTGGGCGTGCACATCGTCAGCCCAATCGCCAGTGATTTGATAGCGGAAGCCGAACAGTTGGTCGGCAACCGTGTCCCGCTTGCCGATGCGGCACGGCTCATCCACCCGCATCCCACGTTCAGCGAGACGCTCGGTGAGGCGTTGCTGAAAGCGGACGGACGCCCGCTGCATACGAGATAGGCGGAGTAGAATAGCGCAGTCGCACCATAAATGGCATGGTTCCTGATAGACTATCGTCCCAGTGTGTGTAACCGAACCGTCAAGCGAGGAAGTCGATGGCAGATAAAGCAGAGAAAAAGAAGCAGAAGAAGCAAGGCACCATCAGCCAGATCATCCAGATCTTCAAATACACCCAAGCTGAGGATAAGGCGCTTCCGTGGCTGTGCGGTGGCGTGTTCGTGGCACCGATTATCGTGTTCGTCGTACTGGGCGTCATATTCAAGTGGCATGTGTTCAGCTGGATCCTGTTCATGATTCTTGCCGTCATGCTGGGCGTGCTGTTCGCCACCATGATGCTCACCAAGCGTGCCGACAAGGTCGGCTACGCCAAGATCGAAGGTCGTCCCGGTGCCGCAGTAAGCGTGCTCGGCAACATCAGCAAGGCCGGCTTCAACTTCCCCCAGGAACCGGTGTGGATTGACCCGAAGACCAAGGACGCCATCTGGCGCGGTACCGGTTACAACGGCATCTATCTGCTGGGCGAAGGCGATTACAATCGCGTCAAGCGAGCCATGGATCGTCAGGAGCAGCGCATCAAGGGCGTGACCGCCGGCTCCGAAATCCCGGTCTACCGTATGTACGTCGGCACCGGCGCAAACCAGACCCGCCTCAAGGACGTGCGCAAGACGCTGCTCAAGTTCAAGAGCTACCAGCCGACCCATCACAAGAACAAGCTGATGGCCGCCATCCATCCGAGGACTCGTTTCGTGCTCACCAAGACCGAGCTCACGGTGCTCAACGAGCGTCTGCGTACCCTGCAGCTGAAGAACGGCATGAGCGTGCCGAAGGGCGTCGACCCGATGCATCCGCAGCGCGTGAGCCGTCGCGCCATGCGCGGCCGCTGACGGTGGAATCGCATTATTCCGTTGAAAAAGCTCCAATCGCGTCGTGCGATTGGAGCTTTTCCTATATTCGAAGCCATACGTGTCCATTAATTGACACGCCGCTGAAGGGCGTGACGCGACCGTTCGTAACACTTGAATCCCCATTTTTCGCGAAATCGCACTTCGAATATGTCATTACGAAACATTCTCGTAACCCAAATGGCGAGTGAGCGAAACTCGCGACCATAGACTAAGAGCCTGTAAGTAACTTATTCGAAAGGAGCGGTCCCGTGACTGCACTTGAAACCAAGGCTGATGCTGAGGCCCTTATCAACAAGGAAGGCATTGAGTATGTCTCCGTTCGCTTCACCGATCTGATCGGTGTTCAGCAGCACTTCACCGTGCCGGCAAGCGAATTCCTGAAGGACGCCTTCACCGACGGCATGCCGTTCGATGGCTCCTCCGTGGAAGGCTTCCAGGCCATCAACGAGTCCGATATGAAGCTGGTGCCGGACGTTTCCACCGCATTCATCGATCCGTTCCGCAAGCACAAGACCCTCGACGTGGCATTCTCCATCGTCGACCCGCTGACCGACGAGCCGTACTCCCGCGACCCGCGTCAGGTTGCCGGCAAGGCCGAGGCTTACCTGAAGTCCACCGGCATCGCCGATACCGCTTCCTTCGCTCCGGAAGCCGAGTTCTTCATCTTCGACAAGGTGCGTTTCGAGAACAGCATGCAGCGCTCCTTCTACGAGGTGGACTCCATCGAGGCTCCGTGGAACTCCGGCATTGACACCGAAGATGACGGCACCCCGAACATCGCCTTCAAGAACCGCGTCAAGAAGGGCTACTTCCCGGTTCCGCCGATTGACCACACCCAGGACCTGCGCGACGACATGGTCGCCAACCTGCAGAAGGTCGGCCTGATTCTCGAGCGTTCCCACCACGAGGTGGCAGGCGCTGGCCAGCAGGAGATCAACTACCGCTTCAACTCCCTGCAGCATGCAGGCGATGACCTGATGAAGTACAAGTACGTCGTCCACGAGACCGCTGCCCTCGCTGGCAAGGCCGCTACCTTCATGCCGAAGCCGATTGCAGGCGACAACGGTACCGGCATGCACTGCCATCAGTCCCTGTGGAAGGACGGCAAGCCGCTGTTCTACGATGAGAAGAACTACGGCGGTCTGTCCGATCTCGCCCGCTGGTACATCGGCGGTCTGATCAAGCACTCTTCCTCTGTGCTCGCCTTCACCAACCCGTCTCTGAACTCCTACCACCGTCTGGTTCCGGGCTTCGAGGCTCCGGTCAACCTGGTGTACTCCGCTCGTAACCGCTCCGCCGCCATCCGTATTCCGCTGGCCGGCACCTCCCCGGCTGCGAAGCGTATCGAGTTCCGCGCTCCGGATCCGTCCTGCAACCCGTTCCTCGCCTTCTCCGCACAGCTGATGGCAGGCCTGGACGGCATCCTGAACCACATCGAACCTCCGGCACCGGTCGACAAGGACCTGTACGAACTGCCGCCGGAAGAGCACGCTGGCATCAAGCAGGTTCCGAGCTCCCTGGCTGAGGCCATGGACGCACTTGAGGAAGATCACGACTTCCTCACCGCAGGCGACGTCTTCACCGACGACCTGATTGACACCTGGATCAGCATCAAGCGTGGCGAGATTGACCAGGCTCGTCTGGCCCCGACCCCGCTGGAGTACGAGCTGTACTTCCACATCTGACGGGCATAACCCCTGAGCCCTACTGGCGACTGGGTTTTTACC
>ERZ1034901.44-NODE-44-length-92617-cov-31.680236_pt1 | contig 92617 bp, 83 predicted proteins | sample MGYA00520628_ERZ1034901 | MGnify/ENA primary metagenome ERZ1034901 (study PRJEB33766, sample SAMN09781783) | gut metagenome | biome: gut microbiome | host: Homo sapiens | place: Madagascar | study: EMG produced TPA metagenomics assembly of the PRJNA485056 data set...
CCGCTGCGCCGCAGCCCACGCAGGCCCCCGCCGCCCCGCAGCCCGAAGCTGAACCCCAGGAAAAGAGCCACAGCCCCCTGCCCATGGTGGCCGCTGTGCTTGTGGCCGCAGCCCTGCTGGCAGGCGGATATCTGGCCTACAACAGCGCCAGCCGCCGCAAGGCCCTGCACGATGTGTATGCCCCCAGCAAAAAGGTAAAGCTGAACCAAAACCAGAATAATGGCCGCAACCGCAAATAACGGCGGGCCGCCATCTTCCTGCCCGCCCCCGGCCATTTTCGGGGGCGGGCCCCTTTTTTTCACAGAAAGAGGTGTTTTTCTATGTCTACCCAAAGTGCCGCCGCCAAAAAGCCGGACACCGTTTTGATGACCGAGGGCAGCATTTTTCGCAATATTTTGTTTTTTTCCGCCCCGTTGATCCTGGGCAACCTGCTGCAGCAAACCTACAATGCAGCGGATTCCATCATTGTGGGCAACTTTGTGGGCAGCAATGCGCTGGCCGCCGTGGGCTCCAGCACTTCGCTGATCTATCTGCTGATTGCCTTCAGCCAGGGGGCCAGTGTGGGCGCAAGCGTGATCGTTTCGCAGTATCTCGGCGCGCAGGAGGAAAAGCGTGTGCGCCTTTCGGTACACACGGCCTTTGCCATTGCGGGCATTCTGGGCATTTTGCTCACCATCGGCGGGCTTGTGTTCAGCGGGCGTATTTTGGTGGCCATGCGCACCCCACCCGAGGTTTTGCCCGATTCGGTGCGCTATCTGCAGATCTACTCCGCCGGGCTGATCTTCAATGTGATCTACAACATGGCGGCGGGCATTCTAAACGCAGCGGGAAATTCGCGCAAATCGCTGGGATATCTGGCCGCCGCCGCCGTGACCAATGTGGGGGCTGACCTGCTTTTGATCGGCGTGCTGGGCTGGGGCGTTACGGGTGCTGCCGTGGCCACCACCCTCAGCCAGGCGGTTTCCTGCGTGCTGGCCATGGGCTATCTGGTGCGTGTGCCTGCAGATTATCGCGTGCAGCCCGCCAGCGTGCGCATTCACCCCGGCATGGCAAAGCGCATTGTACAGGTGGGCCTGCCCACCGGCATTCAGAACATGGTGATCTCCCTTTCCAACATTCTGGTGCAGGCCAGTGTAAACGGCTTTGGCGCTGCCGCCATGGCAGGCTTTGGCGCATATCTGAAAATCGACGGATTCTGCGTGCTGCCCATGCTAAGCTTTGGCATGGCCATCACCACTTTTGTGGGCCAGAACTACGGCGCGGGCAAGCTGGAGCGCATGAAAAAGGGAATGTGGGTCACCATTGCCATGGGCATTGTGTACACCGCTGTGATGGCCGTGCTGCTGATCGCATTTGCCCACCCGCTGCTGGGGCTTTTCTGCCGCGACGAAGCCGTGATCGACTATGGCGTGCAGGCGCTGTGCATATTCTGCCCGTTCTACTGGCTGGCCGCCGTAATGCACGCGCTGGCCGGAACGGTGCGCGGCACCGGCAAAAGCATTCCGCCCATGCTGGCGCTGCTGTTTTCCATGTGCCTTTTCCGCATATTCTATCTGCAGGTCATTCTGCCGCATTTTGATACCATTTTCGGCATTTATATCCTGTATCCCATCAGCTGGGGCATGGGCATGGTGCTGATGATCCTGTATACCTGGAAAGGGCACTGGTGCCGCTATCAGGCCTGATACCGCCCCGCCGAAAACCCGTTTGATGCAAGGAGGCCCCCTGTATGAAGGAATTTTTCTATCTTTCGGCCGATGGCCGCACGCAGATCCGCGCAGCCTGCTGGGAACCCCCGTGTGCCCCGCGGGCGGTTTTGCAGTTCGTTCACGGTATGTACGAGCACATGGGCTGGTATGACCGCTTTGCCCGCTGGCTGGCCGCGCAGGGCTTTCTGGTGGTGGGCAACGACCATCTGGGCCACGGCCTTTCGGTGGCGGGCGAAGAAAACCGGGGCTTTTTTGCCCAGCCCAACGGCAACGGCTGTGTGCTGCAGGATATTCACACCCTGCGCACCCTCACACAGAAAGATCACCCCCAGCTGCCCTATTTTATTCTGGGGCACAGCATGGGCAGCTTTTTAACACGCCAGTATATCCAGCGCCACGGGCAGGGGCTGGCCGGGGCCATCATTATGGGCACCGGCAGCCAAAGCGCCCTCACGCTGCTGGCTGCCCGCACCATTGCCCGGATTTCGGCCTGCGCCAGGGGCTGGCAAAGCCGCAGCGCCCTGCTGGACAAGCTGACCACCGGCAGCTTCAACCGGCGTTTTCAGCCCGTAAAAACCGGGTGCGAGTGGATCACAAGCGACGAGGAGATCGCCGCCAGCTATGGGCGTGACCCGCTGCGCTGCTTCCGCTTTACGGTGAACGCCTATGATAATATGTTTGTTTCCATCGGCGAGGCACAGTCGGCCCGGCGCATGAAGGGCATTCCCAAAAGCCTGCCCCTGCTTTTGATCTCCGGCGAGTGTGACCCTGTGGGCGGCTTTGGCAAGGGGGTTCGGGCGGCCTATGCGCGCTATCAGGCGGCGGGTTTGCAGCAGGTTCGCTGCCTGCTTTATCCCGGCTGCCGCCATGAACTGCTGAACGAAGTAAACCGTGAAACCGTATATGCCGACCTGCTGGATTGGATGAACGCCCACATGGCAGCGGGCCAGAAGGGATAATCCCCAGATCTATCTTATTCCGCCGCGCGGGCGGGGCTTAGGCCCCGCCCGCTTTGCGTTTTTTCCGGCGCAGCGGCTTTTGCACGAATGACTTTTCTTTTTGGGGCAGGTGCTATATAATAGAGTAGAATATACGCCAAAAAAGAAGGTGCCTCATGCCCAGCCAAAACCCCGGTTTTCTGCCCAGCGTGCTGCTGATCCATAACCACTACCGCATTCCGGGCGGTGAAGATACCGTTTTTTCTGCCGAGCGGGATCTTTTGCAAAGCCACGGCCACCGTGTGATCGTTTATGAGCGCACCAATGCCGAGCCTGCGGGCGCATGGCAAAAGCTCACAATGGCGCTTTCGGCGCTGTACAACCGCCGTGCAGCCCGTGAGGTGCGCGCGCTGATCCGCCGCGAAAAACCGGATATCGTGCATATCCACAACACCCTATTGTGCATCAGCCCCAGCGTGTTTCGCGCCGCCAAGGCCGAGGGCGTGCCCGTGGTGATGACTCTGCACAACTTTCGGCTTTTGTGCCCCAACGGCATTCTGATGCGAGGCGGCCATATTTGTGAGGATTGCCCGCAGCGCGGCCTTTTGTGTGCCGTAAAGCACAAGTGTTACCGCGGCAGCACCGCCCAAAGCCTTGTGGTGGCCGCCATGCTGGCCCTGCACCGCCGCCTGGGCACATGGCAGGGCGTGTGGGCCATTGCCCCCACCGAGTTTGACCGTGAAAAGTTTTTACAATATAACCAGAAGCTAAAGCTGCTCACCCCTGAGCGCCTGCTGATAAAGCCCCACGCCGCAGCCTGTGCTGTGCGGCCGCCGCTGCCCGTATCCCAGCGGCGGGGCTGGCTGTTTGCCGGGCGTTTAGAGGAATTAAAGGGCATTCTGCCGCTGCTGCAGGCATGGAAGCTGCTTGCATGGAACGAGCCGCTGTTTGTGGCAGGCGATGGCCCCCAAAGCACCCAATGCAGCTTTTTTGCCCACACCAACGGCTTGGAGAATGTGCGGTTTCTGGGCCGCCTTGTCCCCGAGGTGCTCACCGAGTATCAGCGCCGCGTGAAAGCGGTGATCGTACCCAGCCTTTGCTACGAAAGCTTTGGCCTGGCCGCCGCCGAAAGCCTGATGCAGGGCACACCGGTGCTGGGCAGTGATCTGGGCAACATTGGGGCCATGATCCGGCCCGGGCAAAACGGCCTGCGCTTTGCCGCCGGAGACCCCCGGGCAATGGCCGAGGCCGTGCAGAAGCTGAACGAAATGCTGCCCACGCTGTGCCCCAAGGCGATCCAGAGCCATGCCGCCGCACAGTTTGCCCCCACGCAAAACTACCATGCACTTTTGCAAATTTATCGCCGCGCCCTGCAGGCGCAACAGGAGGAGCCATGAACCAGCTTTACCGCGCTTTGCATATGCCGCCCCTGCGCCTTGTTCGCAAGCTGATGGGCCACAAGGAGATCTACACCATCGGCTGGCGGCGCTTTGTGCCCGGCGAGTCGCTGCCCGAAACCGGGGCAGGGGAGTTCACCCCCATGCCCTACAGCCCCGACTACTGGTATGCCGACCCCATGCTGTTTGAAAAAAACGGCGAGCATTGGCTGTTTTGCGAAGCCTATGACCGCCGCACCCACAAGGGGCTTTTGGCCGTGAGCCGCCTCACCGATGAAGGCCCCGAAACGCCGGTGCCCATTTTGGAAAAAGAGTTTCATCTTTCCTTTCCCAATGTGTTCCGCTGGCGGGGCGAAATCTGGATGCTGCCCGAAACCGGCAACGACCATAGCCTGTGCCTGTACAAATGCGTTTCGTTTCCCTATCAGTGGCAGCAGGCCGCCCGTTTTTCGCTGGGCGAGGAAGTGTGCGATGCCATCGTGAACCGCGCCGATGACGAGGCGCTGGAAATTCAGGCCAGCGTTACACTGCCTGCCGACCAGCTGCAGGTGCAGTACCGCCGCTACACGCTTTCGGGCACGGAGGGCCATTTTGCCCTTGCCCCCCACGAGGATTTCAACCGCGCCCAGCTTTGGAATTATACCGACCGCAGCGCCGGGCCCATCACCCAGGTGGGGCAAAACCGCTGGCGCTGCGCCCAGCTCAGCACCGATGTGGACTACGGCGTTTCCATTCAGTTCTGGAAGCTGACCGACGATGCCGAAACGCCGGACAAGCTGGTGACCGTGCGTGATGTTTCCCTTGCGGGCATTCCGCGCAGCCGGTACATCGGCACCCACACCTACGGCCACGACAGCCGCTACGAAATTATTGATATGCGGTATTTAAAGTAAGGAGCCACGATGATGCACATTGCCATTTTGCAGATCTACTGCGGCGCTTCCGGCCAATTTGGCAGCTATAACTGTCAGGAGGTGGGCCTTGCCAAGGCCTTTGCCGCACTGGGGCATCGCTGCACCGTGGCATACCCCGACACCATGGCCGAGGCCGCCGAGGAGCGCTGTGTGCGCCTTTGCCCCGGGGCGCAGGCACTGTTTTTGCCTGCCAAGGGGCTGGGGGTACACGCTTTTTACAATCTGGATTTTCTGTGCCGTCTGGGCGTAGATCAGGTGCTGCTGCTGGCCGACAACCATCTTTTTGCCCCCGCAGTGCATCGCTTTTGCCGCGCCCACGGCATTGCCTGCGCCAACTATATCGGCGCGCTGAAAAGCGACAGCCATAGCGCCGCCAAGCGCTTTGTCATGGATTTTCTGGCCCGGCGAAACCTGCGCTGTTTTCAGCACAGCGTCACCTTTGCCAAAACCCCGGCCATTGCTGCCATGCTGCGCGCCCACGGAGTGAAGGCACAGCTGGCCCCCGTAGGGCTGGACCTTTCCATCATTCCGCCCGTGCCGGGCACCAAGGCCCAGGTGCGCGCACGGCTGGGCCTTGCACAAAGCGGACTGCTGCTTTTGTATGTGGGCCGGCTGGACCCCTTTAAGCGGCCCTTGGATATGGCCGAGGTGCTTTCGGCCTGCCCCGCAGACGCCCGCCTTGTGTGCATTGGCAAAGGCGAGCTTTCCGCCGCACTGGCCCGCCGCTTTGAAGAACTGGGCCTTGCCGACCGTGTGACCATGATCGCCGCCCTGCCCAACGAGCAGGTGCAGCCCTATTACCACGCGGCGGATGTTTTTTTGAATTTTAACGACCACGAGATCTTTGGCATGAGCATTCTGGAAGCCCTGTATGCAGGCTGCCCTGTGATCGCACGCCACGCCCCCGGGCCGGATCTGATCGTGCAGCCGGGCAAAACCGGATTTCTTGTAACCGACACCGCCGAGTATGCCCCCGCCCTGCAGCGCCTTGCCCCCGCCATGGGCCCCGCCGCCCACCAAAGCGTGCTGGAGCGTTTTCAGTGGAAGGCCACGGCGCAGACCATGCTGGCAAAATGGGAGGAGGTGCATCATGGATAACCACGGTTTTTTGGTGCAGCGCTTGCGCGATGTGGTGAAAACCACCACCTTTTACAGCAAATATGCAGGCTTCGGCCTGCTGAACGAAGAGCAGGGAAATCTGGCCATTGCCCAGCGCCTGCGCAGCGAAGAGCCTTTTCTGGCCCTGCGCGCCGGTGCCACTGAAATGCGCTGCCTTGCCGAGCATCTGCACGGCGGGGCGCATTTTTCCGAAAAGATCCGGCAGGATATTTCGGCGCTGAGCGGTGTGTTTTCCAACGATGATGCCTCGCTGCACCGCTTTTGCGAGGTGTATCATCAGGCCATGCTGCAGGCCGATCTGCTGGCCGTGTGGGATGTGGGTGCCGAGCGCCGTGTGGCCGGAGAAATGCGCCGGGCCGGGCATACACAGTTTTTGCGCATTCGCAGTCTGGAGCCCTATTATTTTGCCCGGCCGTGGAGCGAGGCCCTGGCCGGAAAGCGCGTTTTGGTGGTGCATCCCTTTGCCCAGAGCATTCGCAGCCAGTATCAGCGCCGAAGCGAGCTCTTTCCGGGCAAAACCGTGCTGCCGGAATTTGCAGAGCTCACGGTGATCCCCGCTGTGCAAAGCATCGCGGGGGAAAAGCCGCCCTTTGATACATGGTTTGATGCATTGGCTTTCATGCAGCGCCAGATCGATGCCGCCGATTTTGAGGTGGCGCTCATCGGGGCAGGGGCCTACGGCCTGCCGCTGGCCGCCTATTGCCGCAGCCTTGGCAAGCAGGCCATTCAAACCAGCGGCGCCACGCAGATCCTGTTTGGCATCAAGGGCCGCCGGTGGGACGATCACCCCGTGATCGGCAAGCTTTACAACGATGCCTGGGTGCGCCCTGCCCCCAGCGAGACCCCCAAAGCCCAGAATGTGGTGGAGGGCGGCAGCTACTGGTAAAGGAGTATTTTTTCCATGAAAATTCTGATGATCGGCAGCCTGCTCACCGTGAACGGCGGTGTGCAGCAATACATTCGCAACCTGCTGCTGCACATGGATCTTACGCGCTATCCGGTGGATCTTTTGGCCACCCCCGCGCCGCAGGGCGTGGCCAGCGGCCGGGAAGAGCTGGAAAAAGCCGGTGTGCGCATTTTGGAAATGCCGGACGGCGACAAGGCTCGCCTGCCGTTTTATCCCGGTTTTTTCCGCGATCACCCGGACTATGACATCATTCACATGATGACCACCAGCAAGATCAACGCCGTTTCGGCCTGTATCATCAAGGCCTGCTGCCCCAAGGCAAAGCTGATTTTGCACAGCCACATCGTGTATCCGCCCATGACGCTTTCGTGGCACATTGCCCACCGGCTGTATCAGGCCAGCGGCGATTATTTTCTAGGCTGCAGCGTGGCCGCCGGGCAGTTTGTGTTTGGCAGCCGCATTCACCAAAAGCCCAATTTTGCGGTGGCCTGCAACGCGGTGGACCAAACCCGCTTTTATGCCAACGCCGCCGCACGCAGCGCCCTGCGCGCCGAGTACGGCATTTTGCCCAGCCAAAAGCTGGCCGGGTTTGTGGGGCGCTACAACCACCAGAAGCGCATTCCCATGATTTTGGAAATTTTTTCTCTGCTGCATCAAAAAGACCCCGCATGGCGGCTGATGCTGGTGGGCGGCGGCGAAGACCAGCCGCAGGTGGATGCCAAGATTCGCGCACTGGGCATTGGCCCATGGGTGATCCAGGCCGGTGTGCGCACCAATGTGCCGGATTACTACAATGCGTTTGACTGTTTTCTGATGCCCAGCGAGTTTGAGGGCAGCCCCATCACACTGGTGGAAGCCCAGGGCTGCGGCCTGCGGTGCTTTGCCTCCACCAGCGTGCCGCCGGATGGCGCCGTGACCGATCTTGTGCAGTTTTTGCCCGAAGGCAGCGCCCCCGCGCTGTGGGCCGACACCGTGCAAAGCGCCATTACCCCCGGCGACCACCCCGATGCATGGCCCGCGCTGACCGCCGCCGGATACGAGCAGAACGCCGCCGCCAGGGCCATGCAGGCGCTGTATGATTCGCTTGTTTTGTAACGGCGGGGCCCTGAGGGGCAGTAATTTTGCCCCTTCGTTCTTGTAATGTTTTTCCATTTTATACTAATTGTATATTACTTTATTCTATTCCCACCGGGAGGTTCTCATGGAGCAGCAAATCCAGCCTAAATTCAGTGTGATCGTGCCGGTTTACAATGTGGCCGCCTATCTTTCCCAGTGCGTGGGCAGCGTGCTTTCGCAGCGCGCCAGTCTGGAATGCATTCTGGTGGACGATGGCAGCACCGACCAAAGCCCCGCCATGTGTGATGCCTTTGCCGAATGCGATGCGCGCGTGCGGGTGATCCATCAGGACAACCGCGGCCTTGCCGGGGCACGCATCACCGGCATGAACGCCGCCCGGGGCGAGTGGCTGCTGTTTCTGGACAGCGACGACTACTGGCCCGAGGCCATGCTGGAGCATCTGGAAGCCGATATGCAGAAAGATCCCGGCTTTGATCTGTACATTGGGCGCTATCTTGAGCTGGATGAATCCACCGGCAGCATTGCCCCGCCCAGCGAGGTGCATTTGGTGCCCGGCGCTTTTCAAAGCGAAAGCTATGCCGAGCGTGTGCGCCGCTTTTACGACAGCGCCCACTGGAGCGTGTGGAAACTGGTGCTGCGGCGCGAATTTGCCAGCGCCCACGGCATTCAGTTTTTGCAGCCGGTGATCTACGCCGAGGATATGCCCTTTGATCTTGAGCTTTTGCGCCACGCCCACCGGATGTGCTTTGTGGAAACCGTGATGGTGATCTATCGCGCCAACCGCAATGGCAGCCTGATGAATGTGAACACGCCCAAGCATTTTCAGGGCATTCTGGCCAGCTACCGGCATTTTGACGCCCTGCGCAGCACGCTTTCCCCCGAGGAGGAGGCCGAGATTTTTGCGCGCCTTGCCAACAGCTTTTGGCCGGATGTGCGCGGGGCCAGCGCCCAAAGCAAGGCGGTGCGCCGTGCCTGCGCACCGCTGATCTTGCAGCTGAAGCCCCTGTGGAAGCTGGGCAGCCAGTGCCGGGGCCGTTTGGATTGGAGCCTATATCGCATTGTACTGTGCGTTTTCGGCCCGCGCACCGCGCTGGCGCTGGGCAGTATTGTGCAAAAAAGAAAAAAGTGAGGATGCCGCCATGAATCAAACCGTTGCCGAAGTAATGGGCGGGCTGGGCAATCAGATGTTCATCTATGCCTTTGCCCGGGCACAGCAGCTGGCCTATGGCGGGCGCTGTGTTCTGGTGGACCGGCAGGACGGCCCGGTGGCGCACGCCGTGTGTGCGCTGCAGCTGCTGTGCATTTCCCCCGAGGTGGAAATTTGCCGGGATGTCGATTATATGAAAACCGCCCTGCCGCTGCCCAACGCGCTGCGCAGCCTGGCGCTGCGCCACGAAACCAAGCGCGGCGGCATGATGAGCCGTGACTGGAGCGGCTTTGAGCGCCGCATTTGCCCCATTCTGAATCGGTTCGGCGTACATTTTGCCACCGAGGGGTATCTTGCCTGCCGCCGCAGCACCCAAAACCTGCTGGCGTGGGGCTATTTTCAGGGCGAGGAATATTTTGTTCCTTATACCGAAACCATTCGGCGCGAGCTTCGCCCCCGCCCCGAAAACATTCCGCAAAACGAGTTTGCCGCCGCGCTGGCCGAGGCCAACCGGGCAGGGCGCACCGTTTGTGTACACGCCCGCCGCGGCGATTATCTGAAGCCCGAAAACGCTGCGCTGCAGGTGTGTACGCCCGATTATTACCGCCGGGCGCTGGCCGCTGCCGCCGCGGCGCTGCCCGGGGCCACCTTTGTGTTTTTCAGTGATGACCCTGACTGGGTGCGCGAAAACCTGCAGGTGCCGGGCCAAAAAACGCTTTATGCCCCCGCCGGGGGCACCGCCGTGGGCGATCTGGCGCTGATGCAGCAGTGCAGCGATTTTATTATGAGCAACAGCACCTACAGCTGGTGGGCCCAGTATCTGGGCTCGGCCCCGCAAAAGCAGGTGTTTGCGCCCTGCCGCTGGTATGCAGGCGGCAAGCAGACCGCCCTGTATCAGCCCTTCTGGCATTTGATCGAAACCAACCCCGAATGAGGTATCTACTTTGCGAAGCAAAAAAACACTCATCAACAGTGCCTATTCGCTGGGCGCTTACATCATTCTGTTTCTGCTCACGCTGGCCACGCGCCGCCTGTTTGTAACCAATTTCGACGAAAACCTGCTGGGCTATGCAGGGGTGATCGAAAACATTTTCGGCCTTCTGGCGGTCACCGAAATGGGCGTGGGCAGCGTGATCACCTATCACCTGTACCAGGAGCTTGGCGAGGGCAGCCGTGAGCGGGTGAGCCTGTATATGTCGCTGTACCGCAAGGCATATCAGTGCATCGGCTTTGTGATCAGCGTGTTTGCCGTGGTGCTGCTGCCGTTTTTGCCGCTGGTGTTCCGCGACGGCACCACCGACTGGCGGGCGGTATATGTGATTTACTGCCTGCAGGTGGCCAACACGCTTTCCACCTATTTTTTATCCTTCCGCCGCATTTTATACACCACCGAGCAGCGCGGCTATATCTGCACCCGCATTGACCTTGCGGGCAACCTGTTTGTGATTTTTTCCCGCCTTGCCATTGCTGCATGGTGGCCGAATTACTTTGCCTATTACGGCGTTACCACCCTGGCAGCCATTGCCTGCAATCTGGCCGTGGCCGTGCGCTACCGCCGCGACTACCCCGATATTGTAAACCGCAGGGTCACCTGGCAGGATTTCAAAGATCTGGGTATGCTGCACGATGTGAAAACCTATATCGTACACCGGCTTTCCAACGCCTTGTACGGCAGCGTGGACAATATCGTGATCTCCAGCCTGCTGGGCACGGCGGTGGTGAGCCGCATGACCAACTATTCCACCATCAGCACCAAGATCACCGATCTGTACAACAAAGTGCTGGACGGCTTTGCCGCGGGCATCGGCAATCTGGTGTATGACAAGGAAGCCCGTTCCCGCAGCGAAAAAATTTTTTGGGGGCTGGATCTTTTCAGCTATTTTATTGCCAGCTTTACGGCGGTGGCCTATCTGTGCCTGCTGCAGCCCTTTATCCATGTGTGGATGCCCAACGATTCCTGGCTTTTGCCCATGAGCTATGTGGTGTTTTTCTCGCTCAACGAATATGTGGGCTGGAACCACCGTATGCTGGGCAGCTTCCGCGGTGTTTTGGGCAAGTTTGAGCTGGATATGGGCTTTATGGTGGCCAGCGCCCTCACCAATGTGGTGCTCAGCTTTGTGCTGGTGTGGCAGTTCGGGCTGGGCGGCGTGGTGGCCGCCACCGTGGCGGCGCATTGCCTGATGTGGTTTGGCCGCGTGCGCGTGGTGTTCGGCGAATATCTGCCGGGGCTGCTGGGTGTGTATGTGCGCAAGCAGCTGCTGCGCACCGCGGTGCTGGCCGGTGAAATGCTGGCCGCCGCTGCTCTATGCAGCCAGATCAACGCCCGGTTCACGGCTTTCGGCGGTCTGGCCGCACTGGTGCTGGACGGCTGCGTAGCCATGGTGCTGCCCAACACCGTCAACGCGGTTTTGTTTTTGCCGACTTCCGATGCCGTATGGCTGCGGGAAAAGGCAACCGGTATGCTGGGCGCTGTGTGCGCCCGATTCCAAAAAGGGGAGTGAGCCTGCGTGCAAAAAGTTGCTGTTTTTTATGTTGTCACCGGTAAATATCTGGTTTTCTGGCCGGATTTTCTGGCCACCGCTGAGCAGGCCCTGCTGCCCGGGTGTGAAGTGCATTATTTTGTGTTCACCGATGCCGATGCCCTGCCCGGGCAAAACGGCGTTTGCCCGCCGCTGAGCGAAAAGGCTCTCGCCGCGCTGGACGGCAAGGCCCCTGCGGGCGCACCGGCACAAAACCCGGCCACGCTGGCAAGCCGCATTCACCGCATCCAGCAGGAGGCTTACCCCTGGCCCTACGCCACGCTCAAGCGGTTTCATATGTTCCGCCCGCTGCTGCCAACACTGGCCGAGCAGGGCTTTTCCGCGGCCTATTTTTTGAACGCCAACTATCTGGTTGCGCGCACCGTGACCCCGCAGGAGCTGCTGCCCGCCGCCCCCAACGAGCTGGTGCTGTGCCTGCACCCGGGCTACTACACGCAAAAGCCCCTCTTTTTCCCGTATGACCGCAGCCCCCTGTGCCGCGCCTATATTCCGTATACCAAGGGTGAGCATTATGTGTGCGGCGGCACCAACGGCGGCAGCCTGGCAGCCTATGCCCGGCTGATCGAAACGCTGGACGACCGTGTGGAGGCCGACCTTGCCGACGGCATCATTGCCCGCTGGCATGACGAAAGCCAGCTGAACCGCTATCTGCTGGATACGCAGGACCCGGTGCGCCTGCTTTCGCCAGCCTTCTGCCGCCCCGAGGGCTGGGCGGATTTTCCGTATGAGCCCGCTTTTCTGGTGCGTGAAAAAAGCAGCTGGCTGGATGTAGCCAGCGTAAAGGGTGCCAAAAAGCCGGAGCATTTTTTGGCGCACAAGGCAAGGGCCCAGTGGGAAAAGCTGCAGCCTTATCTGTGCCTTGCCCGCGACACGCTGCTGCACAGGTAACGATTATACCTCCGTGCGGCCGGGCCTTTGCCGGTGCAGCGAGTGCGAAGCATGATAGCATAAAGCCCCTGCCGGAAGCATTTTCCGGCAGGGACTTTGATTTTTTATGCTTTTTCTTCGGTCGTTTCCAGTTTTTTTAAATCGCGCCAAACCGTTGCCAGCATGGTTCCGTAGCAGGCAAGGCCGCCGATCAGATTGCTGATGGGCTCGGCCAGAAACACGCCCATCACGCCCAGCCCCGCCACATGGGGCAGCCACAGCGTGAGCGGCGTTACAATGATCAGCTTGCGCAGCGTGGAGAAAAAGATGGCGTATCGGCTGCGCCCAAGGCTTACAAAGGTACACTGGCCCACAAACTGAAAGGTCATAAAGAAATAGCCGTAGAAAAACAGCTTAAGCGCCGGAATGCCTGCTTCGATCAGGCCCGGATCGCTTGTGAAAATGCACATGAGCTGGCGCGGAAACAGCACGATCAGCAGCCATGTGGTCACCGAAATGGCCAGCGTGGCCCAGGTGACCTCCCAAATGCAGCGGCGGGTGCGGCTGTATTTTTGGGCGCCGTAATTGTAGCCGATCACCGGCTGGCTGCCGTGCGTAAAGCCGGTGGTGGGCAGCTGTGTGCCCTCGCGCACCGAGTTGACCACCGTCATCACGCCCACATACAGATCGCCGCCCACCACGCTGAGCACGGCGTTGCACACCACCTGCGTTACCGAATTGGTGACAGCCATCAGAAAGCTGGCAAATCCCAGCGTGACCACCTGCTTCATCAGCGGCCAGTCCATGGCAAGCAGATCCTGCCTGTCCAGCCCGAAAATGGCGTTGGGGCTGGCAAGGAAGCACAGCACCCACACACAGCTCACGCATTGGCTGATCACGGTGGCCAGCGCTGCGCCGCGCACGCCCATGCCCAGCACAAAAATAAAAACAGGGTCCAGCACAAGATTCAGCACGCCGCCGATCACGGTGGTCATCATGCCCACCCGGCCAAAGCCCTGGGCATTGACAAAGCTGTTCATGCCCAGCGACACCATGTTGAACACTGTGCCCAGAAGATAGATCTGCAAATAGGCCTGCGCATAGGGCCATGTGCTTGGCGATGCGCCGAACGCAAACAGAATGGGCCGCATGAACCCATAAAAAATCGCCATCAGCGCCGCGCCGGTAAACACCTCCAGCACCAGGCAGTTGTTCATAATGCGGCGGGCTGTATCCAGATCGCCCGCGCCGCGCCGAATGCTGCACAGCGGCGCACCGCCCTGCCCGTATAAATTGGTGAACGCCGTGATCAGCATAATGATCGGAAAGGTAAGCCCCACGCCCGTGAGCGCCAAGGAGCCCACGCCGGGCAGGCGGCCCAGATAGATGCGGTCCACCATGTTATACAGCAGCTGCACACACTGCGCCACCACCGTGGGCACCGCCATGGACAGCACGCTTTTCATGATGGAGCCCTGTGAAAAATCGTTTTTGACTGCCAAATCCTCACCTCCTGTAAAAATGAACCGTTTTGCCTGTATCGGTTCATTTTTCACAAAAATTCTTATTTTGCACAATGCTTATTATAATGCTTTCTTTGGTTTCCGGCCAGTAAAAATGCTATATTATTTTCTGAAATGATCTATGGATGCGGCCCATAGATCGCCCTGCCTTTTTTGCAGCGCAAAGGAGAATTTTCCTAGATCGCCATGTGCTTGTATGGATCGCGGGCGCAGCCCTTTTGTATCTGGTCGTGATTCTGATGGTACACTTTCTGCCCCCATGCAGGCTGCGATGCCGCCCGTATGGCCCGGCTGCTGAATGGCGCACCAGCGCCGCCCGCTGAATGGCGCACCAGCGCCGCAAATTCACAGTTTGTTTACATTGCGCTCATATTTTCTTCGCAGGGGTTGTGGTATACTATAGGCACAGTAAAGATGACCGCAACATCTTCGCTGTACATGATTCCTCCTCACACCAAAATCAAACCCTGAACAATGCTCCCCGCCCGGTGGTCCGCAACGCCGGGCGGGGAGCCTGTTTTTTTCTCTCTTGTATCCCGCCGTGCAGCATGGTAGACTATAAAAAAGGGGAAAGGAGTGTTTCTTATGCCGGAGATATGCCGATTTGGCGGCATGGTGATCGTTATGCTGTTCAAGGATATTCAGCACCACAACAAACCGCATATTCATGTATACTATGGCGATTATGAGGCTTCGATCGGTCTGGACGGCGAAATGCTGGCCGGTTCTCTTCCCGCAAAGCAGTTTAAAATCGTTGTCGGCTGGATATTATTCCACGAAGAAGAGCTTTATAAAGCTTGGAATCTTGCCGTTCAAGGGGAACATTTTGATAAAATCAAACCGCTGTAAGGAGGGCTGTTTATGTTTACAAAAGATGGCGTTGTTTATGCATCGGAGCCATGCAAAGAGCTGCGCGTAACAGCTGTGCGTGCTCTGCCTTACGCGATGCTGCTTTTAACTTTTTCTTCTGGTGAACAGCGCTTATTTGATCTTACCACTTTGGAGGGCTCGGCTTTTGAGCCCCTAAGGCAAGAAAGCGTGCAGCACACCGTTGCGGTGTTTCACGGTGCTGTAACTTGGTTGGATGGCGAGATCGACTGTTCTCCCGAATATCTGTATGCCCACAGTTATGCCTATACCGCCCCAGATATGGTTGGTTAAAGCTGTATATCCCATCATTCCGATCCCCGACACTGAGCGCAAGGCCTAAAGCGCAGATACTGCTTTTTGTATGATCTGGCTTTGGGCAGCAAAATCGGTGCGCAGCGTTAGAATATGCGAGCATAACACCCCCGCAAGGGCCGAAGCTTCGGCCTTTGCGGGGGTGTTTTTTGGTTTACACAGCGCCGTAAATGCCTTTCACGCTCACTTCGCCGGTGAAAACGCGCTGCTCGCCGCCATCGGTGAGCACCACCAGATTGCCGTCGGCATCCACATCCTGTGCGGTGCCTTTGCCGCCATCAAAGGTAACGGGCATTCCCAGATTCACACAGTCGGCACGATAGGCGGGCAAAAAAGGCGCAAAGCCCTGCTGGCCAAACAAGGGCAGTTGGGTGCGGAACCACTCGGTCATGGCGGCGGCCAGGCGCAGGGCGTCCTGCTGGGGGCGAATTTCCACCCCCTGCAAGGCAAGGCTTGTGCCGTGGGGCAGATCCAGCGCCTTGAAATAGGCTTCGTCCTGCGCCAGATTCACGCCGATGCCGCAGATGATGCCGCCCGGCACCCCGGGGCGGTCGGCAATGCCCTCGCACAGAATGCCCACCAGCTTTTTGCCGTTCAGCAAAAGATCGTTCGGCCATTTCACGCGGGTATCGCGCCCAAAGCAGGCTTTCACGGCTGCCCCCACCGCCATGCTGCTGAGCAGGGGCAGGGTGGAGGGCTGCACCAGCGGGCGCTTGATCACCAGCGTGTAATACAGGCCCTGCCCGGCAGCGTTTACCCAATCGCGCCCAAGGCGGCCCCGGCCAGCGGTTTGGTTATCGGTACACACCACCGCGCCGTCGGCAAGCTCGGCAAAATGCTGTTTGCAATAGGTGTTGGTGCTGCCCACCTGGGGCAGCCAGATCAGATCCTGCATTTCGTTTTCCATTGTGTTCAGCCTCTTTCCGCCGCCGGAACGCGGCATTCCTGAATCGTAAACTCGCCGTCCTGGCATTCGATCACGCCGTACTGCCCGCCAAAGCCAAGGCTGCCGGGATTAAACGCCGTGGGGCAGCCTTCGCCCCCTTCGTCGATCTGCTGGCGGTGGGTGTGGCCATACAGCACCACATCGGCCAGCCGTTCCTCACCGGCCTCCATGATCTGATACACGCCGCTTTTCACGCCGTAGTGGTGGCCGTGGGTGTAAAAGAACAGCACCCCGCCAAAGGCGCACAGCGCCTGCACCGGCTCGTCGGGATAGCCGAAATCACAGTTTCCGCGCACACGGTACACCCGCATTCCTTTTGGCTTTGCATCCATCGCTTCATCCAGATCCCGCAGGCCGTCGCCCAGATAGATGAGCGCATCGGCCTTTTCGTGCGTAAGCACCCACCGCAGCGAATCCGCTGCGCCGTGGCTGTCGCTTACTGCGATCACTCTTGTCATGTGTTATTCCTCCACCAAGGCTTTATAGATCAGGTTTTTGGCAAACACCGTGCCCTTGGCGGCCTGCTTGGCGGCCATGCTGGGGGCCATGCCCTCCTGCATCAGTTCCTTTGCCTTTTCCACGGCCTGTTCCAGCGTAAGCGCCGCCGCCGGGGCGGCTGCGGGCTCGCCGCCTGCCATCACCAGCACATACTCGCCCCGCGGATCGTTTTGGCTGTAATAGGCAATGGCCTGCTCAATGGTGGTTTTGCGCACTTCCTCGTGCAGCTTGGTCAGCTCGCGGCAAAGGGTAATGCTGCGCTGCCCACCGAATGCCGCTTCCAGATCACCCAAGGTCTGGCGCAGGCGGTGGGGCGCTTCGTAAAAGATTACTGTGCGCACTTCGCCCTGCAAAAATTCCAGCCGCTCGCGGCGCTGCTTTTTGGGCACCGGCAAAAAGCCTTCGAACACCCAGCGGTCGGTTTTCTGGCCGCTCACCGCCAAGGCCGTGGTGCAGGCGCTGGCTGCCGGAATGGGCACCACCCGCAGCCCGCGCGCCAGTGCATCGCGCACGATCTCCTCGCCGGGGTCGCTGATGCAGGGCATACCGGCATCGCTGCACAGGGCGCCGTTTTCGCCCTGCTCGATGCGGTTTAAAATTTCGGGGCCCTTGCTGAAATTATGCTCGTAATAGCTCAGCATCGGTTTTTTAATGCCCAAATGGTTCAAAAGGCGCAGCGTCACGCGCGTATCCTCGGCGGCAATAAAATCCACCATGCCAAAGGTTGCCGCCACGCGGGGGGGCATATCGTCCAGATTGCCGATGGGCGTTGCCACCAGATACAGTGTGCCAGCCATGGTTCCTCCTTTTGGGGCCAAAAATTCAGCCCAGATAATACTTTTTGTATATTTATTATGGTTTATACTTATTTAAGATGCCGCCGGGGCGCGTTTTACTGCGCAGCGGCCTTTTTTTATTTTACGCCATTGCGCCCCAAAAAGCAATCAGCCGCCATACTGTGCCGCGCCGCTGTCCAGCAGGATATCCGGCTCTATCGTAAGGCCGGGGCGGCGATTTTTCTGCGCCTCCACCAGGATCAGCACCGGGGGCCTGCCCGCGGCACCGCGCACAAAGCAAAGGCGCTTGGGCTCCAGCCGGGCGCAGGAAAGCACCGCGCACACCCTTGCCAGCTGGTCCGGCTTTTGCACCACAGCAAAACGCCCGCCGTCACGCAAAAGGCGAAACGCTGCGGCGGCGGCATCCTTTAGCGAACAGCTGTCCTCGTGGCGGGCGGCGGCACGCGCGGGGTCCGGGCTGCGATAGCCGCCGGTAAAATAGGGCGGGTTGCAGGCCGCCACATCGCAAAGGCCCTCCCACGCGGCATCCCGCCAAAGGCGTTGATCCCCATGGATGGGGGTGATATGCGCCCCCTGCGGCAGGGCCGCCGCCGATCTTGCGCACAGCGCCGTGCCGGCAGGGTCAAGCTCCAGCGCAGCGCAGGGGCCGCGGTGACCGCCATCGTGCCATTCCAGCGAAACAATGCCGCACCCGCTGCACAGATCCACTGCCCGCTGGCGGGGCTTGGGGCGGCAAAAGCGCGCCAAAAGCAGCCCATCGGTGCCAAAGGTAAAGCCCGGGGCCGTGAACACCGGCGTGCCGTTTGTTAAAATTTCGCAGCCGGGCGCGTGTGCATTTTCCATAAAACTCTCCTGTGTTGAGGGCCGCAGGGCGGCAGTGGCTGTATAAAAAAAGCGGCAGATACCCATGGTATCCGCCGCCGGAAATATCCTTTTAGAAGGAAATTAGCCCTCGATAGCGCCAGTGGGGCAAGCGCCAGCGCAAGCGCCGCAGCTCATGCAAACGCTCTCGTCGATCTCGTAATGAGCATCGCCCTGAGAAATTGCACCGGCGGGGCAAGCATCGACACAGGTGCCGCAAGAAACGCAAGCATCGGTAATCTTGTAAGCCATAGTCGTACTCCTTGTCTCCGTGCTTAGTAAATTTTAAATGCTCGGTCAACTTGCACGGCGGGTCAAAATCCTCGCATCGAGGGCCCAGGCCCTCTATTCCCCTATTGTAGCACTTGGCAACCTGTTTTTCAAGGCGTTAGTTATGGCTAATTCCAAAAAATCAAGAACAGGGCAGTGGTTGTGGAGACGGTGCATAAACAGGGAGTTTCTGCAAAAGATGGAGGCGAGGAGGAAGAGAAATGGAGTGCTTTCAGGCCATTGAGTGTTTTTCTCTATGATGCCTCACACCCAGCTGCTTGATTTGCCCCTTGATAACTTTCTCGTTTGGTTGTACTGTCTTCTCATGCTCGGAAGCCCTGACGCTGTATGCAGTCATTTTTGTTTCGGACGGGCTTTGGCATATTACAATTTAATCAGTCCAGATTGCTGATAGACTTCTGGGGACGTTACCCGAAAATGAGCTCAGACCGCCAAATGGTCTGAGCTCATTTTTCTATCTGTTTGGAGTAATCGCTGCCCGGAAATTCCAAAGTCGGAGATGAGCTGAGAAGGTTTTTCCGGGACTGCAACTAATAACTTCCAGAGATCTGCTTTTTTGCACATGAGGTGTCAGATGCTAAAAGGTATAGCAGTTCCTATTGTTTCAACATGGCATACCTATGGCCTGTATAGCTTTCTGTGTTAAACCAATGCTAACAGACGTACCCATGTTCCGCTGGCTCCTTTGACAGCGGGGAAGGTTCCCACCGTCATGCAGCGACTGGCCCCAATTTCGTCCAAATGGCACAGGTTCTCCACAATATACACACCATTTTCCATCAGCTTCTTATGGCACTCCGTATCAGCGCCATCTACGCTGATGCTTTCCATTCCTACGAAACGGACCTTTTTGGCTACGAAGTACTCAGCGGCAGACATATCTAACCGGACATATCCCTTGTCGATGTAGGCCGCATTGCCGCCCTCCCACTTGCCTGCATGGCCAGTATGAAGCAGTACCGCATCATGTTCCTGGATAGCTCCGTTCTGCTCTTCCCAATTCTCAATGTCCTTACGGGTGATGGCGTAATCATATTCCGGAACATGTAAGGTAATTACACTGGCAGGTCCGATTAATGCGGTTGGATCTACAGTTTCCATTCCACCCCACTCATTACAAACATGGAACGGGGCGTCCATATGGGTACCTGTGTGGGGACAATAGCTAATTACTTCCAGGTTGTGGATTTGATCCCCATTGCCAACGCGAGAAAAGAAAGAAAGTTCCGGCAATTTAAGCGTAGGATCTACGGGCATATTGGCTTCATGCATATGATTCAAATCAATCCATCTGGTTCCTGTCAGTTCAATCATGATAAAACCTCCATTCGAAATTTACTTGTATTGTACTCTGATTAAAGTTTCTCCGGTGCGGCATCGTCCGGCTCCTTAAATCCCAAAATCATTCCAACCGCAAAACTTACCGCCAGGGCGATGACACCAGTAATCACCGCATGTACCAGATTCATCAGATTCTGAGCATCCATAAAAATCAGAATAGAGGCGGCAGCAGGAGGAACGAAAGAGAACGCTTTGATGGTGACGATGCCTGCGTACAGGCCGGCTGCTGCACTGCCGATCACCGCAGCTATCATAGGACGCTTATAGTTAAAGTTGGAGAACGTGGATGGCTCGCTGGTCCCGCTGATGACAGCGGTAACTCCCATAGCAAAGCACTCCTCCTTGCGCTTCTTGTTTTTGGCACGCATTGCAGTGGCCAGACAAGCACCTCCCTGAGAGACATTGACACACAGCAGGGAGATGATGCACAAAGACTCAAAGCCCTGGGAACCAACCGTAGAAATGGCGTCCAGGATCAAGGGCCACTGAAGACCGCACATGTTGAGGAAGGGGAAAATCACTGCGAAAATTACCTCAGCCAATACATGGCTGACAGAGGAGATCCACATTACAAAGGTACGAATTGCTTCGGCAATGCTATTACCAAGCGGGCCAATGATGAGGATGGCCAGCAGAGAGGAAAGCAGCAATGTGATCATATTGCCGAAAAAGTTAAATAAGCTGTCGGGAAGGGCTTTCTTTAATGCCCGATACAGCAATCCCATGACCCATACCAAAAGGATGATGGGAAGCACACTGTAACTGTAAGTCACATTTGCGATTGGAATTCCAAAAAAGGCCACAGTTCCGGCATCGAAGAGGGCGAGAAAATTCGGTGCAAACATGATCCCAACCGCTGCCAGCGGTAACAATGTAGGCAGTTTAAAGTATACGGCGGAGGAAGCAGCCACCTCGAAGGGGAGAAAATAATAAGGGGCATCGCCAATGGTGTTAAGTATGGTATAGGTTTGACTGTCTGCAGGAAGTACGCCGATGAGATTTAAAAGAATGACTACTACCTTGACAAGACCGCCAGCCATAATCATGGGAATCACGGGCACCATGCACTCCTGAATCGCTTTAAGGACTGCCTGAATCATGCGAAGAGGTAAACTTTTTTGTGTTGCTTGCGTCATCTGTATTCGATCCTTTCCACAATGTTTTATACTAAAGTGGCGTTTTACTCTCCTCTGGGCCCGCGACGAGAGTTTACCACGATAGGCCGTTGTCCAAATGATATCCAGCATTTTGCTGGGTGATTGGATAGGTTTGCGAATAATAGTTCTTTTCCAAGGTTTCGCCATCCAGATAACGGCACAACAAATCGATGCCGTCCAAAATCATGGAGGGTTGCTGCAATACCGTTCCATGGATGCCTCCCTGTTTGATGAGAGACAAGGTGGTTGACTGTCCGTCTATTCCCACTACGACGATTTTTCCTGCTAATCCGGCCTTTTCCAGAGCCTGATAGCATCCCTCCGCCATATTGTCGTTCTGGCAGATGACACCGTCGATCTTCGGAAAGATGTTCAGACAGTCTTCCATAACACTGCGAGCGTTTTCTACCGAAAATTCTCCGTCATAACTTCCCAACAGATTGATTCGGCGGTTGCCGGCCAAAGTTTCAGAGATAGCCTGTCCCCGGTCAATCGTACCGGAGGCCTCTGGTATTCCGCTTAACTGAATGATGTTCCACGTCTTTTGTTCGGAGAAATTTTCCTCTAATAATTCCAGAAACAGTTTCACCGCTTTTTTTCCCATATCATAGTGGTCCGCACCAACAAAGCTAATGACCTGCTCAGCGGAAGATTCAAAAATCCGATTATCTACAGTGATTACGGGAACATGTTTGCTATTGGCATATTCAACAGCGGGAAGGCACTGTTCTGTGCTGCCTGGAACCAAAATAATACCGTCCACTTGATCGTCTACCATTTCCAGAATGTGCTGACTCTGCTGTTCCAGACTTCCGTTGGCATCATAAATGCGAATTTCAATGCCGGGAACAGCTCCGTTTCCATAGGTCTGATCGACCAGTTCTTTCATAGCTTCTCGGTAGACCAGTTGTGTGGTTGGAAGGCTTACTCCGATGACCTTTACATCAGAGCTATTTTTTGTCCCAATCTCGTCCTCTGCTGATTGGCAGCTGACCAGGAAACACATCAGAATCGCAAAAAGTCCACACAACCATTTATTTTCTTTCATTTATTTTACCAAAAAACATTCACTGAATATGTTGTTATTGTAGCATTTTTTCTAAATCAATGAAACAACCTATTTTTTCATTTGTTCTTCTTTTTTTACTTCTTATTACTCTGAGAGAAAAGCCACCCCGCTGTATCTCGATACTGACTTGGTGTTTTCTTTTCGAACTTTTTAAACACTTTCAAAAAGTGTTTAAAATTCGGATACCCTACCAAATCGGCTACCTCATATACCTTGTAGCGAGGATCCCCCAATAAGTCCTTGGCCCGCTGGACACGAACCCACTGCACGTAATCCACGAAACCAATTCCTTCCACCTCCGTAAAAATGCGCGAAAAATAAGATGGATTCAAGTAAATATATCTGGCAACTGTGTCAAGAGACAGTTTTTCCATATAGTGTTCTGCAACATAGTCCTTAGCTGCTTGTACAGTAGCTCTTTTTCGTCCTCCTCCAGCAGGAACGTCTGCCTCCGAACCTGGCCCAGAGGGTTCAAGAATAACCTCTTGCCATGACTTGCTGTGAAGCATTTCTCGTTCCTCAATCCGAGTTAAGCAGCGAGTGACGGCCTCAAACAGTGCGTCAGCAGAGGCTGGCTTCAAAAGATATTCCACGACTCGGCCGCTGGAAAGCATTTTTCGAGCTGCCTCAAAGTCACTGTATCCGCTGAGGCATACAACAGAAATTTCTATTTTTTCTCGGCATATTTGCTCCAACAGCTCGGTGCCATCCATTCCCGGCATTCTAATATCCAGAATCATCAGACTTGGTTTCTTCTTGTGGATCAATTCCAATGCTTCCTGACCATTTTTGGCCTCATATAAGGTTGAAATTTCAAGACGCTGCCATTCAATCTGATTGAGCACGTAGCGGCGGGATATTTCCTCATCATCAACTACCAGCATCGTATAGTCATGTTTCTTCATGTGGTCTCCTCTCCAATGGTACCTCCAAAGTAACCCGGGTGCCTTTCCCAAGCTGACTCTCAATTTGAATCCTATACTCCGGACCATAAGTAAGCCGTATCTGTTCCTGAAGATTTCTCAACGCATATCCCTTGCCTTGAATAAGATCAAAGGAATCCATTTCTGCCAGGACCATTTGACACTGCTCCGGTGTCATGCCTGCACCATCGTCAGCGACAACAAAACAAAGGTGGTCTTCCTTTTTTAGAAAACGGATGTCCAAATGATGGTTTCCAAGATTTTTTTCAAATCCGTGGACAATCGCATTTTCTATAATAGGTTGATAAAGATATTTTAGTGAGATATATTCCTCCATTCCGGGAAAAGTTTCTAACCGACATTCTAATGACTGACCATATCGCATTTGCTGAATCTGCAGGTATGCGCTGAGTAGTTCCAAAATTTCAGACAATGGGACTTTTTGTTTCCCCTCAGACAGGCTAAGTCTAAAATATCTGGAGACAAGCAGGATCATCGACGCGGAAATGTGAGCTTGTTCCTGACTGGCCTGGCAGTAAATCGTATTCAAAGTATTATAGAGAAAATGTTCATCTATTTGGGAGTGCAGGGAGGTGAGCTGTGCCTGCTTGCGCAATAATTGCTGCACATAAACATCATTGATCAGTTTTCGAAGACGGACAATCATGTGGTCGTAGGCCTGAAGGATTGCTCCAATTTCGTTTTCTGTGCCATAACTGTCCAGCGTCTCCAGTTTGCCTTTTTCCATTAGTTCCATTTTGGCCTGAAGACGGTGCAGCGGTCGAATTACTAAACGAAACAGCAGGATATACCCCAAGAGACAACCTACGAATCCTGACAGTATCTGTACCCACAAAAAGTCCCAGCCATTGGCTTCCCCGTATATATGATCGGTTGGAACTGCATACAGGTATTTCCAGCCGTTCTCCAGAGCGTTGTAATGAGCAACCATCCAGTTGCCGTTTTTTGTGAAATAGCAGCCACTGTTTTCCTGCAGTTGATAAGCTTGAGAGAAAATCTGTGAACCGGATAAGCTTTTACCGACGATTTCTTCAAGGCTGGTGCAATAGAGAACAGTGCCGGAATAAGAGGTAATGGCACTAATGGTGTCTTCTTGGTTACAAAGAACAGACAGCGCTTCCGTAAAGTAACTGGTTTCCATTTGACATGCCAAGATGCCGAGTGGTTCCCCTCCTGCTGTATACAGCGGGCGCCAATAGATAATCTCGTTTCCGTTTAGGCCAACGCCGGGGCGCATGGACCAAGTTGCCTGCCCTTGATTCTGTTCTTGATAAAATTTTAACAAAAGCAGCCCTTGGCCTCTGGCAACCGGTAAGCTTTTGTTTTCTGGTATGGAGGTGAGAATCTCCGACGCGCTGTCTGTTATCAGATACATACCTGAAATATTTTGGCATGGCCAAGCACTCTGGCCTAATAGCAATGTGATCTGACTGCGCAGAATAGAATCATCAGGCCTCTGTCGGTACTGATGGACTAACTCCAGAAAGGTGCTTTGCTCTGAGAGAGCTTTTGCGCACGTTTCTACCTGTTCCATGGCGGTTTCCAGCTGATATGCTGCTTCCCGCAAGTATTCCAGAGACTGACTTTTCGCATTTTGTATGCTTGTCTCACGGGAGACCTGACGCTCGTGCAGATTGAACGCCACAGTGGGAATTAAAATGATTAGTAATAAAATCATTGGAAGCTGGATAGGGATCCGCTTGTACCACGGAATGGATTTCATCATTTCACCTATTTCTTCTTTTTTGCTTTATCATAGGAAATTTTGAAACAGGATCACATTTTTTGTGAAAAAACGCCTTTTTGCGCTGCGCTGCGCCTTTTCAGCGGCTCAGTCCTCGGGGTCGGGGGTGCGGGGGGCGCGCTTGCCGCCGCGCACATAGGTGCATTCGCTGCGCTTATAATAGCGCGGGGGCAGGCTTTCCACCTCGCTGCGCACTTTTAAGGTGCCGCCCACGGGGTTTGCTTCCATCACCACGCCCAGGCCGTCGGGCGTGGAAACCACGCTGCCCACCTGCGGCGTGATGGAGTTGAGATATTCATAGGCTTTTTGTTCATAGCTCAGGCAGCACATCAGGCGGCCGCAGCAGCCGCTGATCTTAGCAGGGTTCAGCGAAAGGCCCTGCTCCTTGGCCATTTTAATGGAAACCGGCTGAAAATCCTTTAAAAAGCGGCTGCAGCAAAACGGCTGGCCGCAAATGCCAATGCCGCCCAGCATTTTGCTTTCATCGCGCACGCCGATCTGGCGCAGCTCGATGCGGGTGTGGAACACGCCCGCCAGATCCTTTACCAGATCGCGGAAATCCACGCGGCCGTCGGCGGTGAAATAAAACAGGATCTTGCTGCGGTCAAGGTTGTATTCCACCTCCACCAGCTTCATATCCAGGCCGTGGCGGGCAATGCGGTCTTCACAAATGCGAAACGCCTTTTCCTCGTCGGCACGGTTTTGCTTCATCTGGCGCAGATCCATGCTGTCGGCCATGCGCAGCACGCTTTTCAGCTGGCCCACCACGCTGGAATCGGGGATATCCCGGGGGCCTTCCACCACCTCGCCGCATTCGCTGCCGCGGGCTGTTTCCACCACCACATAGTCCCCCTTGCGGATCTCCAGCGAGCCGGGGGCGAAATAATACGCCTTGCCGCTGGGTTTGAATCGAACAGAGATCACTTTGGTCATAGTATTTTTCTTTCTTCGGGCCGCTGCCGTGGGCGGCGGGTTTCACATACGCCCCCCGGCTCATATATGAGGGCGCGTTTAAAAGGGAAGTTATTGGCACAGCTCGGCCGCCAGCAGCGTAAGCACCAGCTTGGGAGAGGCATTGGCCCCAAGGCGGCGCACGGCGCTGCCGATCTTTTGCACGGCGCGGGCGGCACGGGCAGGGGGCATGGCGGGCTGGCCGGGCACACGAAAGTCTTCGCTGCGAAGGCTGGCCGCACACAGCGCGGAAACATCGTTCAGCACTGCGATGGCGGCGCTTTTTTCTTTTTCATAGGCTGCCAGCAGCACCAGTGCCTCGTATTCTTTGCCTGCGGCCAGGCAGCCGTACAGCGCACCGGCTTTTTCCAGTGCGGCACGGCGCGCAGGCTCCCGGGCATGCAGGCAGCTGCCGATCTGCCCGGCAAACAATTCGGCCAGATACTCGGCCTCGGCGCGGGGCAGCTGGTGTTCCTGCTGCAAAAGCGCCTGGGTGCATTCATCGGGCGATACCGGTGACACCGCATACACGCTGCAGCGGCTGCGAATGGTGGGCAGCACCGCGGCCTGACTGCCTGCCGTGAGCAAAAACAGCACGCCCTCGGGCGGCTCTTCCAGCACCTTGAGCAGGGCATTGGCGGCCGACTGGTTCATGCGGTCGGCCCCTTGGATCAGCACCACGCGGCCATCGGCCGACAGCGAGGACTGAAAGCACTCGCGCCGCGCCGTGCGGATCTGGGCAATGTTGATCTGGTTCATTTTGCCCACCGGGCGCAGGGCCAGCACCTCACGGATGATGCCCGTTACCAGCTCGCCTTTTTCATCGATCTGGGTCACGCAGCCCTGCGCAGTGTTCTGCGCAGGCGGCCCGCCCTGCGGAAACAGATAATCCGCCGCTAAGCACCGGGCCGCAAAGCCCGCGCCGCAGCCCGCTTCCCCCGCCAGCAGCAGGCTGTGGGGCAGGCGATCCTCCGAAAGGGCGGCCAGCAGCTCCGCGCGCAGGCGCTCGTTGCCGCGCACAGCATTCAGCATGGGCTCTGCGGGCTTCACAGCTTTTCCATCCGTTCTACATTGGTCACAAAAATAGTGGCGCCGCCCACGGTAACCTCCATGGGCATGGCAATGCTGCCCTCGCCGTAACCGGCGGTGTTGGGCACCACTTCGGTGCGCTGGCGGCAGCGCTCGGCGATCACATGGATGCAGTCATCCACGCGTTCATCCTTGGTAACGATCATCAGCGTATCGTTGCCGGACATCAAAAAGCCGCCGCTGGAGGCCATGCGCGTTACATAAAATTTCTGCTTTACCAGCGCCTGACTGACTGCGCGGGCATCTTCGTGGTTCACCACGGCTGTGATCATTTTCATAGAGCATTCTCCTTGCTGTTGCAAAAAATAGGGGTTATCGCCACTGGTTGTTCCAGTTGTTGCGGCGGCCGCGGTTGTTGAACCAGCTGCAGATAGCACGCCAAACATCGGGGCCGAAGAACAAAAGAAAACCGGCCAGCTCAAAAATCGGGCACAGGCGGTAAATGCCGGGGTAGGTGAGCACATCCCATGCCCACATAACGCCTGCGGCAATGCCCAGCCATTTCACCTTGATGGGAATGATATAAAACAGCAGCACCTGCATATTGGGATACAGCCATGCAAAGGCCAGAAACAGGCTCAGCAGCAGGCCGCCGTTGCCCCAGACCCCCACCAGAAGGCTGCAGGCCCAAGCGCCCACCATGCCAATGAGATAATACAGGTTAAACCGGAAGCCGCCCCACTGGTTTTCCAGCGTTTGGCCGATCACATAGTAAAAATACAGGCTCAAAAACAGAAAAATGGGGTTGGAGTAGCTGCCGGGCAGAAAAATAAAGGTGAACAAACGCCACACCTGCCCGTGCAGCACGGCGGCGCTTTGCAGGCTGAAAAACTGTGTGATCCACACTGCGTGCATCAGCCTTTGCAGCAGCCACACGGCCCCCTGCACCAGCACCACGCCGATCATCAGATTGGGAATATACAGATTGCCGAAGCGGCGCTCCAGCTTGTCGTACCAAGTCATAGTTTCTCCTCTCAGAATTTGTTTTATTGTTGTCTGTCGCATTCTGCTGCTGTTTGGGGCTTTCGTGGGCTTTCGTGATGAATTTTCCACAGTTTCGGTTCAACAAGCAGTAGATTTCAACAGACTTTTCCACTTTTTCAACATTGCCGGTGGGGGTTTTCCCATAGTTTTCAACCTTTTCAACAGGGTTTTCAACATTGGCCACCCCACTTTCCACTATACAAAAGGTAAAACTTTCCGGAATCGTAAAACCATTTTTGCTGTTTCGGCAAGAAGATCATGGATTTTTGATTCCGTTATACCAGCCGGGTGTATACCATTTCCGGGCTTTTTTTGCCGCGTATATGTTGTGCCGATGCCTTTTGCAGGCGCTAAATATAGATGCTGCCGCCGCGCCTTACAGTGCCAGCACCACCCCCACCACAGCGGCAATGCAGATATAGGCAATGGGGTGCAGCTTCCATTTTTTCATGGCGAAAAACAAAACGGCAAAGCAAAGGATCTGCGGAACACAGAAAAATTCGCCGATGCCCGCCGCCGAGGGGTTCACCAGCGTGACCTTGGCCACGCTCAGGCCCGCTGCGGTGATCATGGCCATGCTGGCGGGGCGCAGGCCGCGGAAGATTGCCTGGACCAGCCGACTTTCCTTAAATGCATCCAGCACCCGCACCACGATGAGGATCACGATCAGGCTGGGCAAAATAAGGCTCAGCGTGGCCACCGTGCCGCCCAGAATGCCCCCCAGCACACCGTAGTGCTCGCTGCCCACATGATAGCCCACATAGGTGGCCATGTTTACGCCCATGGGGCCGGGGGTGCTTTCGGACACCGCGATCATATTGGCCAGATCCATGCTGGTGAACCAGCCGGTATCGTGGCCGATCTCCTGCAAAAAGGGCAGGGTGGCCAGGCCGCCGCCCACGGCCATGAGGCCGGTTAAAAAGAATCGGACAAATAAAGTGAGATAGATCATAGCTTATTTGCCCTCCTTCGGATTTTGTTCATCGCCCTTAGCCTGGTTCAGCGCCGGAATAAACAGGGTGAGCACACCCACAGCTCCCGCAGCCACCACCAGCACCGCCGAGGAAATGCCGGTAAACAGCGCCAGCACCAGCACCACCACATACAGAGCAATGGCAAATTTATCCACCAGCGATTTTTTGGCCAGCCCCAGCACGGCGTTGGCCACCAGCACACACACGCACACGCGCACACCGTTGAGCGCGTGCTGCACGGCGGCATAGCCCATCACAAAGCTGAGGGCGGCGGCCAGCAGCATGATGATCACCAGACTGGGAAACACCACGCCCAGCGTGGCGGCCACAGCGCCAAGGGTGCCGCCCACGCGATAGCCCACAAAGGTGGCGGTGTTTACGGCGATCACGCCCGGCGTACACTGGCCGATGGCAAACACATCCAGCAGCTCATCCTCGTCGATCCAGTGCTTGCTTTCCACACATTCGCGCTTGAGCATGGGCAGCATGGCATAGCCGCCGCCAAAGGTGAACGCGCCGATGCGGGCAAATGTGGCAAACAGCTCGGCGCACTGCGCCGGTTTGCTTTTTGGTTGTTCCATAACTTGACCCCTCTTTGATCGTTGCATTTATATTATAAGGTATATAAGCGAATTATACCGCTATTTCGCCGATGGGTCAATGCAAAACCGCCCGCCCCCGGGCATGGTGCGCCGGTTTTGCACCGGTGCGGCCTGCTTTTGCAAGTTGTAAACCCCTAAAATTTTTCGGGTTGACTTTCACGCAGATCCGAGTATGCTTGTAAACGCAGACCGCATTTGTTTTTATGGAGGATGAATATATGAAACACACTGCCACCCGCACGCGCAGCATGGTTTACTGCGCACTGTTCACCGCACTGATCGCCGTGGGCGCTTTCATTCGCATTCCCGTGCCCGTGGTTCCCTTTACGCTGCAATATCTGTTCACCATGCTGGCCGGGCTTTTGCTGGGCTCCAGGCGCGGTGCCGTTTCGGTGGCTGTGTATGTGCTTTTGGGCCTTGCCGGCCTGCCCATTTTCACCGAGGGCGGCGGCCTTGGCTACCTCTTTAAGCCCAGCTTCGGCTATCTGGTGGGCTTTTGCGTGGGCGCTTACCTGACGGGCTATCTGGCCGAGCGTATGCAGCACCCCACCTTTGGCAAATATCTGGCCGCCAATCTGGCCGGACTGGCAGTGGTGTACGCCTTCGGTATGGTGTATTACTATCTGATCTGCAATTATGTGATCGGCACGCCCATTGGCATCTGGCCGCTGATCCTTTACTGCTTTTTGCTGGCTGTGCCCGGCGACATTGCCCTGAGCGTGCTGGGTGCCATTGTGGCACAGCGTGTGCGCGCCTTTGCCCCGGCCAGTGCCGTTTAAATAAAAAGGAGTTTACAACATGGAAAACATTACCGTATCCCCCCTGGAGCTGGCCCAGCAGATCATTGCAGGCCGCCGGTTGCAGCGCACCGACGATCTGGATTTTCTGATCCGCTGCGATCTGAACGAGCTGTGCCGCGGCGCCGATAAAATTCGCGCCGGTTGCGTGGGCAACAAGGTAAACCTTTGCTCCATCATCAACGCCCGCAGCGGCCGCTGCCCCGAGGACTGCAAGTACTGCGCCCAGTCGGCCCATCATCACACCAGCTGCGAAATCTACGATTTTCTGCCCGAAGAAGAAATCCTGCGCGCCTGCAAGCTGAACGAGCAGGAGGGCGTGCATCGCTTTTCCATTGTCACCTCGGGCCGCGCTTTGAGCGGCGAGGAGTTTGAAAAAGCCATTCACACCTATGAAACGCTGCACCGTGAATGCCGCATTGGGCTTTGCGCTTCCATGGGCTTTTTGTCGGCCGAGCAGCTGCACCGCCTGCACCAGGCCGGTGTGACCAACTATCACCACAACATTGAAACCTCGCGCCGCAATTTCCCCAACATCTGCACCACCCACAGCTACGACATGAAGATCGAAACGCTGAAAAAGGTGAAGGCCGAGGGTATGCGCGCCTGCTCGGGCGGCATTATCGGCATGGGCGAAACCTGGGCCGACCGCCTTGACATGGCCGTGAGCCTGGCCGAGCTGGGGATTGACTCCATTCCCCTCAACACCCTTATGCCCATTCCCGGCACCCCGCTGGAACACTTGCCCCGCCTGACCGAGGCCGATATTCTGCGCACCATTGCGCTGTTCCGCTATATCAACCCCTGCGCCGACATTCGCCTGGCCGCCGGGCGCGCACTGCTGACAAACGATGGCGAAACCGCTTTCCAAAGCGGCGCTTCGGCCACCATCACCGGCAATATGCTGACCACCGCCGCCTGCGCCACCATTCGCAGCGACCGCAAAATGCTGCAGCAGCTGGGCCGCGACATCGGCCCCGAGGATTCCACGGAGGCAAAGGCATGAGCAAAGCATTGTTTGTCACCGGCACCGGCACGGATGTGGGCAAAACCTATGTGACGGCACTGCTGGTAAAAAAGCTGCAGGAAACCGGCAAAACCAACGCCTATTACAAAGCTGCCATGAGCGGCAATGAGCAGGGCCCCGACGGTGCGCTGCTGCCGGGCGATGCACTGTTTGTGAAAAACACTGCCGGGCTTTCGCAGCCCGCCGACACCATGTGCCCCTATGTGTATCGCCAGGCCGTATCGCCCCATCTGGCGGCGCGGCTGGAGGGCGGCCCGGTGGACCCCGCCGCCGTGCAGGCCGGATTTCAAGCGGTGTGTGCCAGCTACGATTTTGTGACCGTAGAGGGCAGCGGCGGCATTCTGTGCCCCCTGCGCTGGGACGAGCAGCACCATCTGTGGCTGGAGGATATTGTGCGTATGCTGGGCCTTTCCAGCGTGCTGGTGGCGGATTCCGGCCTGGGCACCATCAACAGTGTGGTGCTTACCGCGCATTATATGCACAGCCGCGAACTGCCCGTCAAGGGCATCATTTTCAACAACTATCATCCGGGCAACACCATGGAAGAGGACAACATTGCCATGTGCGCCCAGCTGACCGGGCTTCCGGTTCTGGCCAAGGTGCAGCCCGGCGACACCGAACTTTCCATGGATGCCGGCGTGCTGGCAAATTTATATGATGAGGTGACAATGCAATGATCTGGTATCCTTATGCGCAAATGAAAACCATGCCTGCCCCCTATAAGATCATCGATGCCGACGGCGTGTATCTGTACACCGCCGACCAAAAGCTGATCGACTCTGTTTCCTCGTGGTGGTGCATGATCCACGGCTATAAGCACCCGGAGCTGACCGCCGCCATTCAGCAGCAGGCCGGAAAATTCTGCCATGTGATGCTGGGCGGCCTTACCCACGAGCCGGTGGAGCAGCTTTCGCAAAAACTGCAGGAATTTTTGCCCGGCGATCTGGACTATTGCTTCTTTTCGGATTCCGGCAGCGTGGCGGTGGAAGTATCGCTGAAAATGGCGCTGCAATACAATGTAAACAAGGGCCGCAAGCGCCCGTTGGTGCTGGCGCTTGAGCGCGCCTACCACGGCGACACCTTTAAAGCCATGGAAGTGGGGGACGACGAGGATTATCATTTTGCCTTTGACAAAAAAGAGGGCGTGGTGCATATCCCCACCACGATCCCCGCGCTGGAGGAGGCCTTTGAAAAATACCATGATCGGCTCAACTGCTTTATCGTGGAGCCGCTGCTGCAGGGCGCGGGCGGTATGCAGATGTATGACATTTCTTTTCTGCAGCGCGCCCGTGAGCTGTGCAGCCAGTACGATGTGCTGCTGATCTTTGACGAAGTTGCCACCGGCTTTGGCCGCACGGGCCACCGCTTTGTGGCCGATGTGGTGCTGCCGGATATTCTGGTGCTGGGCAAGGCCCTCACCGGCGGCTACATTGGCCATGCCGCCACTGTGGCCAACCACAAGGTGTATGATGCATTTTACAGCGATGACGATCGCAAGGCCCTGATGCACGGCCCCACTTTTATGGGCAATGCTTTGGCCTGTGCCGCCGCCCTGAAGGGCATCGAGATCTTTGAGCGGGAGGACTATATGTCCAAGATCGCCCGCATCGAGGCCATCTCCAAGCGGGAAATGCTGGGCTTTGCCGACCCCCGGATCAAAGAGGTTCGGGTCATGGGCGGCTGCACCTGCGTGGAGGTGTATAACGAGGCGGATCTGGAGGGCTTCCAGCAGTTTGCCTACGAGCGCGGCGTATTCAGCCGCCCCTTCCTGAAGTATATGTACTCCATGGTGCCCTATGTGATCCAGGAGGACGAGCTGGTGCGCATTTTCGATGTGATGAAGGAGTGGTTCCGCCGATAACCGGCGCAGCCGCAGCAAAACACAACGCCACACATAACAACACCCCCAAGGCGCAATCTTTCTTGCGTTTTGGGGGTGTTGTTTTTGCTTTCTGCAAAGGTGTGCCGCTCAGCGCGGCACAGGCGCTTTTCAGCCCATGGTAATGCCGAACACGGTGGTGGCGATCTTGAAATACACGATCAGCGTGGCGGCATCCACAATGGTGGTGATGAACGGGGTTGCCATAATGGCAGGGTCAGCCCCAAGGCGCTTGGCGACCAGCGGCAGCATACCGCCCACCAGCTTGGCCATCATAACGCCCGCCACCAGCGAAATGCTGACCACCAGACAGTACAGCGGCACATTCTGGTATTGCCCGGGGAACACATAGGTGTACATGATAAAAATGCGCAGGGCGTTCACTGCGCCCAGCGTGATGCCCACGATGGCGGAAACCCGCAGCTCTTTCCAGAGCACTTTCATAATATCGCCGGTTTCCACTTCGCCCAAGGCCAAGCCGCGCACCATCAGCGTGCTGGTTTGGTTGCCGCAGTTGCCGGCGGTATCCATGAGCATGGGCATAAAGCTGACCAGCAGCGGCAGCACCGAAATGGCGGCCTCGTAGCGGGTGGTCACCATGCCGGTAAAAGTGGCCGAAAGCATCAGCAGCAGCAGCCAGGGAATGCGCTGCTTGGCGTGCATCAGCACGCTGGTGCCAAAATAACTTGTGGCTTCGTCGCTGGGCAAAATAGCAGCCATCTTCTGCATATCCTCGGTGGATTCGTCGGTCAGAACGTCCACAGCGTCGTCGATGGTCACAATGCCCACCATCAGATTTTCGCCGTCCAGCACGGGCATGGCGGTAAAGTCGTAGCGCTGCATTTCCCGGGCCACAAACTCTTTGTCGTCGGTCACCTTCACGGTGATCACATTTTCGTCCATGATGTCGGCGATCTTTTCATCCAGATCGGCCAGCATCAGGTCTTTGGCGCTCACAACGCCGATCAGCTGGTGCTTTTCCACCACAAAGCAGGTGTACACGGTTTCGGCGTTTTCGCCGTAGCGGCGAATGGTATCAAATGCCTGCGAAACGGTGTCGTCCCGGCGCAGGCGCACATATTCGGGGGTCATGATGCTGCCCGCCGAATCCTCGGGGTAGTGGAGCAGCTTGTTCAGGCTGTCCCGGGTCTTTTTGCTGGATTTTTCCAGAATGCGCTGCACAACGCTGGCAGGCATATCCTCCAAAAAGTCGGCCGCATCGTCCAGACTCATCTGTTCCAGTGCGGTGCGCAGCTCGGCATCGCTGAAAGCCTCCACCATGTCGGCGCGCACATCGGGGTCAAGATACGAGAACACCTCGGCGGCCACGCTTTTGCGCAGCAGGCGAAACGCCACCAAGCGGTTGTTTTCGTCCATGTCCTCCAAAATCTCGGCCAGGTCTACGGGCTGCACCTGCTCGGTGGCTTCGCGCAGCTCGCGGTACTGGCGCTTTAACAGCAGGCGCAGCAGATCGTTTTTGGTAAAGTGAACGGTGTCGATCTCATTTTCCAGCTCGGGGCGTGCTGCCTCTTTGCCCTGCGCGGCGGCCAAAAGCTCTTCGCTTTGCTCCTGCTGCTCCAGCTGCTCGCCCAAACGGGCAGCCTCCTCGGGCTTGATGGTGATATCCTCCGGCGCAACCTCTTGCTCCAGAGTGGTTTGGGTGTCCTTTTCGTTTTCCATCTTAAAATGCCTCCTCGCTGCACAAAAAACGGCGCAAAAAGCAACCCTCCGGGCCGTTTGGCCGGGAAAGTGCCTGCCGTTTTCTGTGCGTTTTCTGCATCAATAGGAAGGCATTGCGTTTCCTTGCAAGGGGGCAGAGCCAGCCTTACTCGGTGTAAAAAGCGAGCTGCCGGGGGTGCCCCTTGCGCGGGTGCGCTATGCCGCCTGGTTGACTATTACTGCCAACAGGGTCCATGGTTGGTGCTCGCTTCCTTTCTTTGTTGAATTTTTGCAGCGCCGCCAGATCCGCACGGGGCGGCGCATTGCGCGGGCAGGGGCATTTTTGCCCATACCCTTTTTTATTATATGCCCAAAGGGCGCGGCGGTCAACGAAAAAACACGGGTTTTGCCCGGGTTTTTCGCTCTTTTGCGAGGGGCGTTTGGGTTTACGCCTTGGGCTGATAGCGCATATCCGACACCGTGTACACGGTGATAAAGGCCTTGGGGTCCTCACGGTTGATGTATTCCATCAGCTTCTGGTATTCCCGCTTATCCACAATGGTAATGATCTCACGGTGCGGCTGCAGATTAAATGCGCCGTATGCCTGATACACGGTTGCACCGCTGTGCAGGTCCTTTAAAATAAAGTGGCGCAGCTCTTCTTCTTTTTCCGTGATGATGCACACCCGGCGCTTGATGTTTTGGCCAAAGATAAAATGATCCAGCACAATGCCGTTAAAATAGGTGCCCAGCACGCTCAGCACCACGGTTTTCGAGTCATACACAAGGCCTGCCGAAAGGGCAATGCACATACCGGCTGCCGAAAGCGCCTTGCCGATTTCAATGTGCAGGTATTTGTTCATCACCATGGCCACGATATCCAGCCCGCCCGAGGAAGCGTTGCGGTTGAACAGAATGCAAAGGCCCACGCTGACCACCAGCACATAGCACAAAGCGTCCAGCTCCTGGCTGCCCGTGAGCGAGGTGAAGTGCGGAAACAGCTTTTCCAGCAGCGCCAGCATCAGGGGCAGCAGAATGGTGGTGTATACGGTTTTTGCGCCGAATTCTCTGCCGCAGGTGAGAAAGCCCACTGCCAGCAGCAGCACATTCAGGATCATGGTGATGGCCGAGAGGGGCAGGGGAATAAAATTGGTCAAGATAATGCCAAGGCCGGAAATGCTGCTGATGGAGGTGTGGCTGGGCACCAGAAAGAAAAACACCGCCGAGGTGATAATGGCGATGGCCGCCGTGAGGATCAAGATCTCCTTCACGATGTCCCATACTTGGAAAGATTTTTTCATCATTGTTCTCCTTGTTCCTTGCAAACTCCTGTTTTTGTAAGGCTCCGTGCAGTTTCTGCACAAAAAAATACCGCGCGCTTCGCTGCGCGCAGAGTGTGGGCAGTTTTTTTGTTTTCCCGCAGGATATTATCCCATTTACCGCCGCCCTTTGCAAGCCTTTTCGGCGTTTTGGGGGCGGGGCGGGGAGTTTTCCACAATCTGAGCACAAAATGTGGAAAACTCCCCGCAAAAAAAGCCGTGCGCTCTGCCGGAATGCAGCAGGGCGCACGGTTTATTTTGATCAAAGCAGGCGGCTTCAGCTTTCGGCCAGCGTTTTGCGGATCACTTCATATAAGATCGGCTTCATTTGGTCAATGGGGGCCGGGCGGTTTTCGATGATGCTGGAATAGCAGGTGGCCGAACACATTTCCAGCAGCACAAAGATCATGCGCGTGATCTCCTCGGGGGTTTTTTGCTGCGCCAGCGGGCTTCGGCTCACGGATTCGGCCAGCTCACGCCACACATGGTCGGTGGGGCAGCGCAGCTCCTGCTCCACCATGCTCCAGTTGAAATTGCGCTGGATCAGATATAATTGCAGCTTGTTGCGCTTAAAATGGTTCAGCAGGCTATCCACCAGCAGCACCACGCGCTCGGTGAAATCCGGAACCTTCTGGCGGCGGCAATCATTATAGCATTCGTGCAGAATGCGGGTGCACAGCCGCTCGATCAGCTTTTGCGTGAGCTCCTCCTTGCTGTGAAAGTAGGTGTAAAACGAGCCCTTGGCCACCTGTGCTTCCTGCACGATATCATCCACCGAGGTTTTGAGCTGCCCCTTGCTGATAAACAACCGATAGGCGGCGTCCAGCAGATTGCGCTCACGGTCTTCGCGCTGGGTAGGCGATTGTTTGGGCATGGTGTTCAGCTCCTTTCGTGTACTGCACGCTTTTTAAGCGTTTGGCGGCCCCGTTTTGCCCCTTGGCCGCTTTCAGTATACCCCGCCTGTGCTGCTTGTGCAAGTGCCGCCTGCCGCAAGGGGGCGAATTTTTGGTTTTTTCTGGACAAAACTGACCAGCAGTCACCTTTACTATTGCATTCTTATGTGCTTTCTTCTATACTGTTTTTGTAAAATGACTGTTAGTCATTTATATATCCTTCTGACTTCCGAAAGGAGACCCCTGCATGGAACATCTTGCCCGGTTTGTTGTTCGCCGCAGGCGGCTGGTGCTGCTGATCGCAGTGCTGCTGCTGATTCCCTCGCTGCTCGGCGCAGTGGCCACTTATATCAACTACGATATCCTTACCTATCTTCCTGCCGAGCTGGACTCGATGATCGGCGAAGGCTATCTGGAGGATGATTTTCACATGGCCAGCACGGCCATGATCACGGTGGAAAATATGCCCACCGCCGAAACACTAAAAATGAAAGACGAGCTGGCCGCCGTGCCCGGTGTGCGCAAGGTGGTGTGGACCAGCGATATGCTTTCGGTGGAAGTTCCCAGCAAGATGCTGCCCAAGGATGTGCAGGATTTCTTTTACAATAAAACCGGCGCCACCATGCTGCTGGTGCAGTTTGAGGGCACCAGCGCCAGCGCCGAAACCATGCAGGCCATTGGCGAAATCAAAAGCATTCTGCGCAAGGACTGCTTTATTGGCGGTATGTCGGCAATTTTGGCCGACACCAAAGCCCTGATCGACCAGGAGATTCCGCTGTATGTGCTGTGCGCTGTGGGCTGCAGCCTTGTGGTGCTGTTTTTAAGCCTGAAAAGCACGGTGGTTCCGTTTATTTTTATGCTGGGCCTGCTGTTTCCCATAGCGTATAACTTCGGCACCAACATTTTTTTGGGCTCCATCAGCTATATCACCGAGGCGCTGGCCACCGTGCTGCAGCTGGGCGTTACCATGGACTTTTCCATTTTTCTTCTGCACCGCTTTGAGGAGGAGCAGCAGAACATGGGCGGCGGCGAGCTTTCGGCCCAGCAGGTGGAGGAGTGCATGACGCGCGCCATCTGCAACACCGCCTCCTCCATCTCGGCTTCCTCGCTCACCACCATTGCGGGCTTTTTGGCCATGTGTACCATGAGCCTTACGCTGGGCGCGGATATCGGCGTTGTGATGGCCAAGGGCGTGGCGCTGGGCGTTGTGTGTACCGTGACCGTGCTGCCCGCCCTGCTGATGCAGTTCCGCCGCCCCATTGAGCGATTCAGCCACCGCACGCTGATTCCCAAGCTGCCGCGCACGGCCCGCTTTGTCACCCGCTTTTACGCCCCGCTGCTGCTGGTGTTTCTGCTGGTGGTCACCCCGTTTGCGCTGGCACAAAGCAAGGTGGATGTGTATTACACCCTGTTTGACAGCCTGCCCCAAACCATGGACGGCATTGTGGGCACCAACCGCCTGAAGGAAGATTTCAACATGACCACCACCCACTTTGTGATCGTGGATGAAAATCTGACCAACCGTCAGCTGACCGAGCTTTCCAACAAAATGGCTGCGGTGGACGGCGTGAATCAGGTGCTCAGCTACGAAAAGTTTTTGGGCGGTGCCATTCCGGAATCCATGGTTCCGGCTGATCTGCGCGATATTTTTCACGCGGGCGGCCACCGCATGATTTTGGTAAATTCCAGCTACAAAAGCGGTGCCGAGGAACAAAACGCCCAGCTGGAAAAGCTGAACGATATTGTGAAAAGCTACGATCCCAACAGCGTGATCAGCGGCGAGGGCGCTATGACCAAGGATCTGATCCAGGTGGCGGATGTGGACTTCCGCAATGTCAACATCACTTCCATTCTGGCCGTATTCGTGATCATTCTCATCAGCTTCTGCTCCCTTTCCATTCCGGTTTTGTTGGTGGGCTCCATCGAAAGCGCCATTTTCATCAACATGGGCATTCCGTATTTCACCGGCATCCAGCTGCCCTTTGTGGCCAGCATCGTGGTGGGCACCATTCAGCTGGGCGCTACCGTTGACTACGCCATTTTAACCACCACACGCTTTAAAGAGGAGCTGCAGAACGGCCGCACCGTAAAGGAGGCCGCCCACATTTCGGTGGAGCAGTGCAGCCAGAGCATTCTTACCAGCGGCCTCACCTTTTTTGCCGCTACGGCCAGCGTGGCCGCTATTTCGCAAATGGAACTCATCAGCAGTCTGTGCGAATTGATCAGCCGCGGCGCACTGATCAGTATGCTGGTGATCATTCTGATCCTTCCCGCACTGCTGATCGTATTTGCCCCCGTGATCGCCCGCACCACACGCCGCTGGCCCAAGGTGCAAAAGGCCGCTTCCACCGGAAAAGAGGTATAAGCATTATGAAAAAACTCACCAAAAAGATCGTATGCCTTGGCACCTGCGCCGCACTGGCCGCAGGCTGCTGCCTGCCCGCCTTTGCCGACAGCGACGGCCCTGTGACCAAGGACGAAAATGTGTTTTTGTTTTTGAATCCGGACGGCAGCATTCAGCAGCAGCTGGTGAGCGACTGGCTGCACAGCGACACCGGCCTGCAGGATGTGACCGACTGCACCAGCCTGACCGACATCACCAACCTGAAAAGCGATGCCGCCTACACCCTGGACGGCAGTGCCCTGCGCTGGGACACCGGCGAGCATGATGTGTATTATCAGGGCGAAAGCAGCCTGACCCCGCCCGTTACCGCCGAGATCCGCTATGAGCTGAACGGCCAGCCCATCACCGCCGAGGAGCTGCTGGGCAAAAGCGGCCATGTGCGCATTACCGTGGATCTGACCAACCACATTTATACCCACCAGATGATCGGCGGCGTGCAGCGCAAGATCTACACTCCCTTTGCCACGGTGGTATCCTTTGCGCTGGACGCCGATGATTTCACCAACCTGAAGGCCGAGCATGGCAGCATTCAAACCGACTCACAAACCCAGATTGCAGCCTTTGTGGCCTTGCCCGGATTGCAGGAAAGCTTTCAGGGGCTGCTCACAGGCGATCTTTCCGATCTGGGCGACAAGCTGCTGGACAGTGTGAGCATTGAAGCCGACACCGACTGCTTTGTGTTTCCCACCATCATCATGGCCGCCTCTACCAGCACCGAAGAGCTGCTGGAAAAGGACGAGGATTTTCCCTCGCTGGACGAAGCGCTGAACGAAATGCGCGACGGCTTTGACGAATTGAAGGACGGCTCCATCGAGCTGGACGACGGTGCGCATGAGCTGGACGACGGCGCACAGGAACTGGACGACGGTGCCAGAGAACTGGACGACGGCGCACACGAATTGGACGATGGCGCCAAGGAGCTGGACGACGGCGCCAAAGATCTGGATGACGGCGCACAGGAGTTGAAAGACGGCGCTTTTGATCTGGATGACGGTGCAGGCAAGCTGAAGGACGGTGCTGCCGCACTGAACGGCGGCCTGACCGTGCTGAACGGCAAGCTGGCCGCACTTCCCGACAGCCTGAAGGCTGCCGATGCGCTGCAGGCAAGCCTGAACACCCAGATGGGCGATCTGTTCGGCAAAATGGATGCCATTCCCGAAACCGAAGTCCTGCAGGCCGGGTTTGCCGGTGTGCAGAGCGCTTTGTCCTCTGCCTTGGCAGACGAAACCGACGAGGCGGGCAATATCACTTCTCCTGCCGTGCAGACCATTGCCTATGCCGCTGTGCTGCAAACCGCTAATTCCACCGCACAAACCATGGTGGATACCCTTGCCGAGGGTGTTGCCGAAGGCGTTGCCCAAAGCACTGCCGCCGGAACCGTGGATGCGGTTTCCGCCGCTTACAAGGCCGCCCTGGCACAGGCCATCGGTGATTCCCAGCTGTCTGACGAAGAAAAAACAGCGCTTGTGGATTTCGTCAATGCCGTTTCCCCGGATCTTGACGCGATTCGCACCAGCGCCGCGCAAACTGCCGCCGCCAGCGCCAAGGAAAGTGCCAAAGAAAGTATGCAGGGCATTTACAACACCGAAGCCTTTCAGAGCAGCGTTCAGGCTTCTGCCGGCGAGGTGGCCACGCAGGTAGCCGGCAAGGTGCTTCCCGTGAAAGAGGCCCTTGAATCCATGAGCGACCTTGCCGCACTGGACACCACCCAGCTGAAAGCCGATGCCACCCAGCTGCAGGGCACTGCCACCCAGCTGCTCACCCTGATGAACGGCATGACCGGCACACTCTATAACGAAAACGATGACCCCGCCAACCCCCAGACGGTTTACGGTGCAGTGAGAATGCTGACCGCCGGTTCTGACGAACTGGCAGCCGGTACCGCCGATCTGAAGGGCGGCACCGAAAAGCTGAAGGACGGCACCCAGGAGCTGAAGGACGGCACCAAGGAGCTGCGCGACGGCACCAAGGAGCTGCGTGACGGCACCAAGGAACTGGTGGACGGCACGGCCGATCTGGTAGACGGCACCCAGAAACTGGTGGACGGCACCCGCGATCTGGTGGACGGCACCCAGGAGCTGCTGGACGGCGTGGACGAATTCCGCGATAAGCTGGAAGAAAAGGCCGCCGATGTGGACACCAAGCAGATCGACGATGCGCTGGATACGCTGGATGCCGTGCAGGCACAGGCCAAAACCTACACCAGCTACACCGGCACCCCCGACGGCGTGGATGCCACCATCAAGTTTGTGATGAAGGTGGAGGCCCCCGAGGTTCCCGAAACCGAGGCGCTAGAGCCTACCGCCGCCGTGCAAACCGAAAAGCCCAGCTTCTGGCAGCGCCTGAAGGCCCTGTTTGGCTGGAGCTGATCTTTCCCCAAAAAAGTCCCTCTTTTTCCAATAACCCCCTCTAAAAAGCAGCGCGCCTGCCCGGATTTTAGCCATTGCCCGGGCAGGCGCGCTGCTTTCTATTTTTTCTGCAGGGGAGAGGGAGGCAGAAAAGACTTTCCGCATTTTATGCTTAAAATACAAAAAGGCGGCGGGCAGGGGAGCCTTTGGGGGTTCCTCTGCCCGCCGCGCGGGTTTATGCTATTTTCGCCTCAAACCATGGCAGTGCAGCAATTACTCTTCGCCGTACAGCTTCTGCAGCTTGGTCAGGTGAGCATAGCGCTCCTTGGCGGCTGCCTCGTTGCGGGCAAACAGCTGCTCGGCACGCTCGGGGAATGCGATCTTCAGGCGGCTGTAACGGCTTTCGTTGTTCAGCAGTGCCTGATATTCCTCGTACTTGCCTTCCTTGCTGGTCAGGGTGAAGGGGTTCTTGCCCTCGGCCTTCAAAGCGGGGTTGAAGGTGAACAGGTTCCAGTAACCGGCCTCCACAGCCTTCTTCATTTCGTTCTGGCAGTTGGTCATGCCGCCCTTCACACCGTGCAGCTCGCAGGGTGCGTAGCAGATGATCAGCGAGGGGCCGGGATAAGCCTCGGCCTCAGCAATGGCCTTCACAGCCTGCGTGGGGTTAGCACCCAGGGCGATCTGAGCCACATAGATATATCCGTAAGTCATGCTGATCTCGGAAAGGCTCTTCTTCTTGATCTCCTTACCGGCGGCTGCAAACTGGCAAACCTCGCCGATGTTGGAGGCCTTAGAGGCCTGTCCGCCGGTGTTGGAGTACATCTCGGTATCGAATACCATGATGTTTACATCCTCGCCGGAAGCCAGCACATGGTCCACACCGCCGTAGCCGATGTCGTATGCCCAGCCGTCGCCGCCAAAGATCCAGCAGCTCTTCTTAGCCAGATACTGCTTGTTGGCCAGCACTTCGGGAGCGATGGGGCAGCCTGCAGCGGCAGCCTTTTCGATCTCGGCAATCAGGGCCTTAGCGGGCTCGATGTTGGCCATGGTGTTGTCCTTGGTCTTCATGAACTCATCGTAAGCAGCCTTGAACTCGGCGGTAGCCTTTTCGTCGGCAGCCATTTCGGCAACCAGCTTCAGGGTGTTCTCACGAATGGTCTTCTGGCCCAGATACAGGCCAAAGCCGTGCTCGGCGTTGTCCTCGAACAGAGAGTTGTTCCATGCGGGGCCGTGGCCGCTGGCCTTGTTTACGGTGTAGGGAGAAACTGCTGCGGTGCCGCCCCAGATAGAGGAGCAGCCGGTAGCGTTGGAGATGAACATCTGCTCGCCGAACAGCTGAGTGACCAAACGGGCATAGCTGGTTTCGGCACAGCCTGCGCAGGAGCCGGAGAACTCAAGCAGCGGCTGGTTGAACTGAGAACCCTTCACAGTGTTGCTGGCCATCATGCCGGGCTTCTTGCGAATGTTCTCTACGCAGTAATCGAACACTGCCTGCTGGTCGGCCTGGCTCTCCTGAGGCTGCATGGTGATAGCCTTGGTGGGGCACACGGTCACGCACTCGCCGCAGCCCATGCAGTCCAGAGGCGAAACAGCCATGGTGAACTTGTAGCCGTTGGGCTTGGGCTTGTTGTCGGCGCTCTTCAGGGCAGCAGGTGCAGCCTTGACTTCCTCCTCCGTCAGCATGAAGGGACGGATGGTAGCATGAGAGCAAACAAATGCACACTGGTTGCACTGAATGCACTTTTCGGCATCCCAATCGGGAACGGTAACGGCAGTGCCGCGCTTTTCATAAGCGGAAGCACCCTGCTGGAACTGGCCGTTGGCGTTGTGCTCAAAGGCAGAAACAGGCAGGCTGTCGCCGTCCATGTGGGTGATGGGCATGGTGAGCTCTTTCACCATCTTCACCAGCTCGGGGCGGCCCTCCAGCTCAGCAGCGGGAGCATCGGGAGCGGGATTTGCCCAGTCGGCGGGCACATCCACCTTGTGCAGAGCGTCCAGACCGGCATCAATGGCCTTCCAGTTCATCTCTACAACGTCCATGCCCTTCTTCAGGTAGCTCTTCTTGGCAGCGGCCTTCATGTAGCCCACAGCCTCGTCGATGGGCATAATGTTGGCCAGCTTAAAGAAGGCAGACTGCAGAATGGTGTTGGTGCGCTTGCCCATGCCGATCTCAATGGCCTTGTCGATAGCGTTGATGGTGTACACCTGAATGTTGTTGTCGGCAATATACTTCTTTGCCTCGGCATTCAGATGCTCGCCCAGCTCCTCATCGGTCCACTGGCAGTTGATCATAAAGATGCCGCCGGGCTTTACATCCTGCACCATCTTGATGCCCTGGTTGATGTAAGCGGGCACATGGCAGGCCACAAAGTCAGCCTGGTTGATGTAGTAGGGGCTGTGGATGGGCAGATCGCCGAAGCGCAGGTGGCTGATGGTGAAGCCGCCGGTCTTCTTGGAGTCATACTGGAAGTATGCCTGGATAAACTTATCGGTATGGTCGCCGATGATCTTGGTGGAGTTCTTGTTTGCGCCAACGGTGCCGTCGCCGCCCAGACCCCAGAACTTGCACTCAACAGTGCCGGGTGCGCTGGTGATGGGAGCGGGCTTCACCTCGGGCAGGCTCAGGCCGGTAACATCATCGGTAATGCCAATGGTAAAGCGGGGCTTGGGCTCGTCCTTAGCCAGCTCGGTGTAAATGGCAAACACGCTGGAAGGAGGAGTATCCTTGCTGCCCAGGCCGTAGCGGCCGCCGGTGAGCACAACATCGTTCAGGCCGGCCTCACGCAGGGTGGCGGCAACATCCAGATACAGGGGCTCGCCCAGAGCGCCGGGCTCCTTGGTGCGGTCCAGCACAGCGATCTTCTTAACCGTTTTGGGCAGAACCTTCAGCAGTGCTTCGGGCACCCAGGGGCGATACAGGTGAACCTTAACGATACCAACCTTTTCGCCTTTGGCTACCAGATAGTTGATCACTTCTTCGGCCACATCGCAGATGGAGCCCATGGCAATGATCACACGGTCAGCATCGGGTGCGCCATGATAGTTGAACAGGCCGTAATCGGTGCCCAGCTTTTCATTGATCATGCCCATATACTTTTCTACCACAGCGGGCAGAGCGTTGTACACGGGGTTGCAGGCTTCACGATGCTGGAAGAAGATATCGCCGTTCTCGTGAGAGCCGCGCATGGCGGGATGCTCGGGGTTCAGTGCTTCGTCACGGAACTTCTTGACGGCATCCATGTTCAGCATTTCCTTCAGGTCCTCGTAGTCCCACTTTTCCACCTTCTGGATCTCGTGAGAGGTACGGAAGCCATCGAAGAAGTTTACGAAGGGCACACGGCCTTCAATGGCAGCCAGGTGAGCAACGGGCGACAGGTCCATAACTTCCTGCACGCTGCCCTCGGCCAGCATGGCGCAGCCGGTCTGACGGGTGGCCATAACATCGGAGTGATCGCCGAAAATGTTCAGCGACTGGGTTGCCACGGTACGGGCCGAAACATCGAACACGCAGGGAAGCTGCTCAGCTGCGATCTTGTACATATTGGGGATCATCAGCAGCAGGCCCTGAGAGGCCGTGAAGGTGGTGGTGATAGCACCTGCGCCCAGGCTGCCGTGAACGGTACCTGCTGCGCCGGCTTCGGACTGGAGCTCAACAACCTTTACCTGGTTGCCGAACACATTCTTCTGGCCCGCTGCGCTCCACTGGTCGACCATATCGGCCATGGGGCTGGAGGGGGTAATGGGGTAGATGGCAGCTACGTCCGTGTAGGCATAAGCTACATGGGCCGCAGCGGTGTTGCCATCCATAGACTGCTTTGCTCTTGTTACTTTAGGCATTCTTTTTTCCTCCGTTCCATTATTCCATGTGGTGCCGGCATTTTTATGAAAAATTCTTTCCCAATAATATTTCATCTTCAATAAACTCCGACGCCTACTGGTTAACACGGAAAACTGCACCGGTTTGTAAATTGCGCAGTTCCTTGCTATATTGTAGCAAAAATAACAAAGAAATACAAAGGGATTCATGCTTTATTTTTACTAAAATTTAGTCTATTTTTTTGTGCAATTTGCTAAGTCAAATATGTGGCGCTCAGTTGTGAAATCCTGTATCATAGAGAAGTAGAATATTACTTGTTCACGGAAAGGATTTACACATATGGCGCATTTTGAGAAAAAGCTTTCGGAAAACGCCGTGTTCACCGGGCGTGTGTTTTCGGTTTCGGTGGATAAAGTTCTTTTGGAAAACGGCAAAACCGGCGAGCGTGAGGTGCTGCATCACCACGGCGGGGCCTGCATTGCGGCGCTGACCCCGGAAAACGAAATTTACATGATCCGCCAGTTTCGCTATGCCATGGGGCAGGAGCTTTGGGAGCTTCCCGCCGGCAAGCTGGAGCCCGGGGAGGCCCCCGAAAAGGCCGCCCACCGCGAGCTGGCCGAGGAATGCGGCCTGATGGCAGGCACTATGCGGGATATCGGGCCCGTGTATCCCAGCGTGGGCTATGACAGTGAGATCATTTATTGCTATCTCGCCCAAAACCTGACCCCGTGCGAAATGCATCTGGACGAGGACGAATTTTTGACCCCCGTAAAAATGCCGCTGAAGGATGCCGTGGATCTTGTGATGAACGGCCAGGTGCCCGACAGCAAAACCAGCACCTGCCTGCTGAAGCTCTGGTATCTGCAGCAAAACGGCATGCTGTAAAATGTCAAAACCGCCGGGTGGATTTGCCCAAATGAAAACCCAAAAGCAAAGGCAGCGCCCCGGCGCTGCCTTTGCTTTTTTATGGCTCCTTGTTTTCGCCGTTCAAGCTGCACAGATACCGAATGTAGGTTTGTGCGGCAGGGGGAAGAGGGCGGTCCTTTAAATAAATGTAATACAGCGAGTGGTTAAACTGCCCCATATCCTGCACAGCGGCGGGAAACGGAAACGGCAGAATGCGAATGCCCAAGGCGGGCATGGGCTGCCCGCTCAGCTGGTTGCCCAGGGCAATATAGTCGGTATCACGCAGCACATCGTGCAGGATCGAGCGGTCCGTGATGCGCACCACCTGACGAAAACGGTCAAAATCCACAAGATCCGGCAGGGAATAGCTGTTGTAAAAGCCGTCTGCAATGCCGTTCAGCGCCACACCGCTGGAATTTTGCAGCACCACCATGTTGTATTCGTACAGATCCTCCAGCGTGAAGCCCGGCTTATCAAACAGGGGATGCCCCCGCCGCAGCAGAATGTGCAGGCTGGTGCTGAAGGCTTTTTTGTATTCAATGTGCCGCCCTTTAAAGAATTCTGCATTGCCGGGGGCGTGAATATCCTTTAAGAAGATCACCCCCAGATCGGCCCGGTGGTTGTACACGGCATCGATCACACCGGCAGCGTTTTTTTCTTTATAGGAATAGCGCAGCGACTGCTCGGGCATTTCGCGCAGCATTTGGGTGAACGCCGCCACGGAATACGAGCTGGGCGAGCTGACGATGCGCAATGTACTTACCGGGCGGTTTTGCCGAAAGGTGTTTTCAAATTCATCGGCCTGGTTCACCAGCTCTTTTGCCATTTCCAGAAAAACGCGGCCGCCTTCGGTGAGCGTAAGGCCGCGGCGATCCCGCGTGAAAACCGTAAGGTGATATTCCTGCTCGGTATCGTGTACCACGCGGCTCAGATAGGACTGCGAAATATACAGTTTTTGTGCTGCCGCCGAAAGCGAGCCGCTGCGCTCGATTTCGATCAGATATTTCAGATTGCGGATATTCACGATTTTTCTCCCTCTTTTTTTCACCGCAGGCTCAGCTATAACCAAATGGTTAACCTAGTTGGCGAAACAGGTGATGGACAAATGTAACAAAAGATGCTATAACCATGATAACAGAGCCAAAAGTAACGGTTTCTTTGGCACAATGGTATCTTTTTTTATTCAAAATGTCAACCGTCGCTCTGGAAAGTCTTTTTCTGTTATAACTAATCAGTGAATAAAGCTTCGTTTCGGAAAGCTTTTGGGAAATTTGGCTTTATTTACTGTACAAATGGAAAGGAGAAAACAACTATGTATAAGGTAGACTTGAACAGCGATTTGGGCGAAAGCTTCGGCGCGTACAAAATCGGTTTGGACAGTGAGGTCGTGAAATATGTCACCTCCGTCAATGTGGCCTGCGGCTACCATGCAGGCGACCCCATTGTGATGGACAAAACCGTGGCTATGGCCAAAGAACACGGCGTTGCCGTGGGCGCACACCCCGGTTTCCCTGATCTGATGGGCTTCGGCCGCCGCAACATGGTTGTTACTCCTGCCGAGGCCAAGGCCTACACCCAGTATCAGGTGGGCGCACTGGCCGCCTTCTGCAAGGCCAACGGCGTGCCGCTGCAGCATGTGAAGCCCCACGGCGCTTTCTATAACATGGCCGCCAAGGATCTGGCTTTGGCCACCGCCATTGCCGAGGGCGTTGCCAGCGTGGACAGCAACCTGATCTTCATGGGCCTTGCGGGAAGCCTGATGCTCACCGCCGCCAAGGCTGCAGGCCTGCGCACCGCCAGCGAAGTTTTTGCAGACCGTGCTTATCAGGCCGACGGCACGCTGGTGCCCCGCTCCAAGCCCGGCGCTGTGATCCATGACACCGACGAAGCCATTGCCCGCACCATTCGCATGGTGAAGGAAGGCAAGGTGACCGCCATCACGGGCGAGGAAGTGGAGATCGCCGCCGATTCCATTTGCGTACACGGCGACAATGTTTCGGCTGTGGAGTTCGTAAAGAACATCCGCGCCCGTCTGGAGGCCGAGGGCGTTACCCTGGCGCCCCTGAGCGAGATCGTGTGATCTGCACCATCGTTCTTACCAAAAGCGGGTTTTTGGAATTTCCCGCCTTTGGCCGATAATAACCGGCAGCCCCCGCTGCCCCACAGAAAAGGAGTCTTGTCTTATGAGTAACAGCACGACCCCCGCCGCCAAGCCGAGTCGTTCGGTCATGTTCGGCGCAGCCTTCCTGATGGCCACCTCGGCTATCGGCCCCGGATTTCTGACACAGACCTCCAAGTTCACCGCCACCTACGGCAGCAACCTGATCGGCGTGATCTTGCTGGTGATCTGCATGGATATCATTGCCCAGATGAACATCTGGTCGGTGGTAAGCGTTTCGGGCATGCGCGCACAGGATGTTGCCAACAAGGTGCTGCCCGGCCTTGGCTATGTGGTTGCCGTTCTGGTGGCCATTGGCGGTTTGGCCTTTAACATCGGCAATGTTGGCGGCGTAGCTTTGGGCATGAACGCCATGTTCGGCCTGAACGAGCGTATGGGCGCTATCATTGCCGGCTGCCTTGGCATTCTGATCTTCGTAAACAAGAACGCCAAAACCATCATGGATAAGGTTGCCACCATTCTGGCTGCCATCATTCTGATCACCGTTACCGTGGTGGCTGTCATGTCCAAGCCCCCTGTAGGCGAGGTTGTTACCCATGTGATCCCCGATGACTTTGCCAGCATGTTCGCTGCCATGACCACCCTGCTGGGCGGCAGCTGCGGCGGTTACATTGCCTTCTCGGGCGCTCACCGTCTGCTGGACGCCGGCATCTCCGGCCCCGAAAATGTGGGCCATGTTCGCAAGAGCGTGCTGCAGGGCTGCGGCACCTCCGGCATTGTTCGTATTCTGATGTTCCTGGCTGTTCTGGGCACCTGCGGTTTGGCTGCTGACAACGCCGCCACCATTCTGGCCGCTTCCAACCCCGCTGCCGAGGCCTTCCGTCTGGCCGCCGGTTCTCTGGGCTACCGCCTGTTCGGTCTGTGCCTGTTCAGCGCTGGTATCTCCTCTGTTGTGGGCGCTGCCTTCACCTCTGTTTCCTTCCTGAAGACCCTGCATCCCACCATTGCCAAGTACGAGCGCCAGTTCGTGATCGGCTTCATCGCTTTCTCCACTCTGGTTATGGCCATTATGGGCGGCGCTGCCGGCCTGCTGGTGGTTGCCGGTGCTGTGAACGGCCTGATCCTGCCCATCACTCTGGGCACCATGCTGGCTGCCAGCCGCAACAAGAGCATTGTTGGCGAAAACTACAAGCACCCCACCATCCTCATCGTTCTGGGCATCGTTGTTACCCTGCTGGCCGCTTACACCGGCATCAAGGCTGTGCCCAGCATCATGAAGCTGTTTGCTTGATCTTTTGTACAGCAGCGCCGCTGCGGTGCTGTGTGTAAATTTCTCATCTTGTGTTTCGGCCCCCGCCCAGTTTTGGGCGGGGGTTTAGAGAAAGGACCGATCTTATGGATGAAATCCGTTTTCTGATGGCCGGTGATTCGGCCCTTGTGGCGGAGTTCGGCAATGCCATCAGCCCCGCCATCAACGCCCGCATCCGCGCATTCAACATTGCGCTGGAGCAGGCCAAGCTGCCCGGCATTCTGGAGCTTCTGCCCACCTACCGTTCGGTGATGATCCAGTACGACCCCATGGTGATCGGCACGGAAGCCTTAAAGGCAAAGCTTTCGGCCATTGCCAAAAATCTTGACAGCATTGCCATTCCCCCTGCCTCTGTGGTGGAGCTGCCCGTATTGTACGGCGGCGAAATGGGCCCCGACCTTGCCTTTGTGGCCGAGCACGCAGGCATCACCCCCGATGAGGTGATCAAGCTGCACACCGAGCCGGAGTATCTGATCTATATGCTGGGCTTTACCCCCGGCTTCACCTATCTGGGCGGCCTGAACGAAAAGATCCACACCCCGCGCCTCACCCAGCCCCGCGTAAAGATCCCGGGGGGCTCGGTGGGCATTGCAGGCAGCCAGACCGGCGTTTATCCCATCGACTCTCCCGGCGGCTGGCAGCTGATTGGCCGCACCCCCGTAAAGCTGTATGATCCCAACCGTGCCGAGCCCATTTTGCCCCGGGCAGGCCAGTATATCAAGTTCCGCGCTGTGGATCAGGCCGAGTTTGACGAAATTTCCCGTCAGGTCGAGGCCGGTACCTACCAGTGTGTAAGCTATCCCCGAAAGGAGGCCGAATAATATGAGCATCACCGTTTTGAATCCCGGCCTGCTTACCACCGTGCAGGATCAGGGCCGCTGGGGCTACCAGCAGTTCGGCGTGCCTGTTTCGGGCGCATGTGACCCGCACTCGGCCGCTATGGCAAACATTTTTGTGAGCAACGATCCCGGCATGGGCGTGCTGGAATGCACGCTGATGGGCCCCCAGCTGCGCTTTGAGTGCGACGAAGTGATTGCCATCACCGGCGGTGATCTGAGCCCCAGTCTGGACGGCAAGCCCATTCCCAGCTATGCCGCTGTGGAGGTAAAAGCCGGGCAGACCCTGCGCTTCGGTGCCCCCAGATCCGGATGCCGCGCCTATATTGCCGTGGCAGGCGGCTTTGACCTGCCCACGGTGATGGGCAGCCAGTCCACCTACATGAAGGCCGCTTTGGGTGGCTTGGAGGGCCGCAAGCTGCAAAAGGGCGATGTGCTCAAGCTGAAAGCCCCCGTGGCCACCTTTGGCAACATTCGCCAGCGCTTTATCTCGCCTGAATTCCGCCCCCGCCCCGTATACACGCTGCGCGTGATCCTGGGCCCGCAGGACGATGCCTTTACCGAAAAGGGCCTTGCGGATTTCCTGGGCAGCGAATACACCGTCACCCAGGAGTTTGACCGCATGGGCTGCCGCATGGAGGGCCCTGTGATCGAGCATAAAAACGGCGGCGATATTATCTCGGACGGTATCGCCTTTGGTGCCATTCAGGTGCCCGGTGCAGGCAAGCCCATTCTGATGCTGGCCGACCACCAGACCACCGGCGGCTACACCAAGATCGCCAATGTGATCACCGCCGATTTCCGTTTGGCAGGCCAGCTGAAGGGCGGCGACAAGGTTCGCTTTGAGCAGATCAGCGTTGCCAAGGCACAGGAGCTGCTGCGCTGCCAGCGCGCCAGCCGCAAGCTGCTTGCCCATTTGGTGAACACCCACTAAATCCATTGCGTGATAGCAAAACGGGAAGGCTTTGCTTTTGCGTACCCTTCCCGTTTTGCTTCTATTTTTGCCCATTTGCCCATATTTTGTACAAGGAGGAATCTTATTATGGCTTTTGATATCACCCCGTACATTCACGAAACCCCCGAAAAGGTGCGCGAGCTGATTCGTGAGGGCACCATTGATTTTCCCACGGCCGGTATGTGCGCCGGATACGCACAGGCTAACCTGGTGATCCTGCCGCCCGAGTATGCCGCCGATTTTGAAGAATTCACCCGCTTGAATCCTTTCCCCTGCCCGGTGCTGGAGATCGTGAAGGGCACCCCCGAAACCCACGCCATGGGCGAGGGCGGCAACATTGTAACGGATATTCCCCGCTACCGCATTTATGAAAACGGCGTATTCACCAAGGAAGTCACGGACGCCAGCGAATACTGGAAGCAGGGCTATGTGGGCTTCTTGATTGGCTGCAGCTTCAGCTTTGAAGAAGCCTTGATCCGCGCAGGCATTGAGGTGCGCCATATTGCCATGGGCTGCAATGTGCCCATGTTCAAGACCAATATTGCCACCAAGAAGGCCGGGCCTTTTGAGGGGCCGATGGTGGTAAGTATGCGCCCCATGACCCCCGAGCATGCCGAGATTGCCCGCAAGATCACCGAGGCCATGCCCAATGTACACGGCGCACCCGTTGAGATCGGCGACCCGGCCCGCATTGGTATTAAAGATGTGATGAAGCCGGATTACGGCGACCCCGTAGAGATCCGCGAGGGCGAAATTCCTGTGTTCTGGCCCTGCGGCGTAACGCCTCAGGCAGCCATTGAAAACGCCAAGCTGCCCATCGTGATCACCCACGCCCCCGGGCATATGTTTATCACCAGCGTTCTCAACAGCGAGCTGAACGATTATCTGGAAGCCCGCAAACAAAAGTGATTTAAGCCTACACCTCCGCCTATAAAAAGCGCCCGGGTTTTCCACAATTTCTATACGAAATGTGGAAAACCCGGGCCGCTTTTGTGTCAGCATTTTCCAAATGCACCCATCTTATTACCCGCAAAAAATAAAGGCAATACCGCATAATTCTAAGTGCCGATGCAGCGAGCGAGAAGTGCAAGCTGCTAAGCAAAAAGCGCAGATAATACTTTGTGTATTATCGAGTATTTTTGCAACGCAGATTGTGCTTCGCAGCCGCGGCAGCGGTGTTTAAGCCGTCAGGCGGGAATTGTGCGGTGTTGCCTAAACAGCCCCCGCACATCCGGTGCGGGGGCTGCCTTTTTGCTGTATCATACCCTTGAAAACAGGGGCTGTGCCTTACATCGTGATCAAGCCCAGCACATTGGCGATGGAGCTGAGCAGGATCACCAGAATGCAAACAGGGGCCAGATATTTCATAAAGAACTCATACACCTTGCGGCGATGGAACACCGAGGAGATCTGCACTTCATCGGCAATGCGCTTAAAGCCCACCACCTTCAAAATCAGGAAGCAGGTGGCCAGTGCGGCAATGGGCATCATGATCGAGTTGGTCAGGAAGTCAAAGAAATCCAGGATCTGCATACCGAACAGCAGCACATGATCCCACATACCATAGCCAAAGGCTGAGCAGCTTCCCAGCACCACCATCAGCAGGGCCATCAGCACGCAGCAGACGGGGCGGGTGAGATGCAGCTCATCCTGCAGGGTGGAAACGCTGGTTTCCAGCAGCGAGATGGCGCTGGTGAGGGCTGCAAAGAAGAACATCAGGAAGAACGCCATGCCGATCACGCCGCCGATTTCCATGCTGGCAAACACCTTGGGCAGGGTGATAAAAGCCAGCGAGGGGCCTGCCTTCAGGTTTTCCATGGTGCCGCCCGAGAAGGCAAACACAGCGGGAATGATCATAAGGCCGGCCAGCACCGCCACGCCGGTATCGAAAAACTCCACCTGTGCGGTGCTTTTTTCAATATCCACATCCTTGTGCATATACGAGCCGTAGGTGTACAGAATGCCCATGGCGATGGACAGCGAGTAGAACATCTGGCCCATGGCGGCCACCACGGTCATAATAGAGAAATCCTCAAAGCGGGGCACCAGAAAATATCGAACGCCTGCCAATGCACCGGGGCGGGTGACCGAGTAGACCATCACGAAGATGGCCAGCAAAATCAGCAGGGGCATCATCACCTTGGAAACGCGCTCCACGCCGTTTTTCACGCCTGCCAGAATCACAAAGAACACCAGCGCCGTGAACACCAGAAACCACACCTCGGCACCGGCATTGCTGCTGATAAAGCTGCCGAAGAAGCCATCCTCGGCCATGGCCTTGCCGTTGCCGCACAGATACTCCACCAGATACTTCAGCACCCAGCCGCCGATCACGCTGTAGTAAGGCACGATCAGCATGGGGATCACGGCATTGATCCAGCCGCCAAAGCGGAAGGGGGCGGATTTTCCAAAGCTGGCAAATGCGCCCACCGGGCTTTTGCCCGTCATGCGGCCCAAGGCCGTTTCGGATACGATCAGTGCAAAGCCAAAGGTGAGCATGAGCACCAGATAGACCAAAAGAAAAATACCGCCGCCGTATTTGGCTGCCAGATAGGGGAAACGCCAGATGTTGCCAAGGCCCACAGCCGAGCCTGCCACCGACAGCACATAGCCGATGCGGCCCGTAAACTGGCTGCGTGCGATTTTTGTTTTATGTTCCATTCCATATCCTCCTGCGCGGCGCTTGTGACTGCCCTTTGCCCAAAAGCCCTGTGGTTTTGGGGCAAAGCCGACATGGGCCGCGTTTTTTGTTTTTCCTTGTTTCTACACCGCAAGAGAAAGATAAAACCGCAGCCTTTACAGCGCACGGCACTGCATAGGACAATGCGGTTTTGGTTTTTGGAAAAACCACGTTCTAATAGGATACCATGTCTTTCCCTCAGAAACAACACAAATTGCCAAGCTTGAAGAACATTCGTCTGATTCACTTGCTGCACAAATTCATTTCATGTTTGCTTAGATATTTTGCCCGCGCAGTTACTTTTATGGGTATTTTTTGCTTGCAATTTTACTTGTTTCAGTATATACTAAAAGCAGATACCGGGGCAGCCCCCTTTTCCGCCCCGGCCCATCCGGGACAAGCGCTCCACTTGCTGCGCCCCGGCCGATGCAGATTGTGAGGCCCCACCATGAATGAACTGTATGAAAACATTGCCCGCCTTTGCCGCAATGCCGGTTTGAGCGTGAGCGCTCTGTGTGAAAGCGCAGGCGTGAGTCCCGGCATTTTGAGCGATTTGAAAACCGGGCGAAAAAAGAACATCAACACCGAAACCTTAGCCAAGCTGGCAAAAGCGCTGGATGTTTCTACCGACCGCCTGCTGGGCATCGCCGACCCATTGGAGGATGAATTCATTGCCTACTACGGGCAGGTGTCCCGCCAGCTTACCGAAAGCGACCGCCGCGAGCTGATGGCTCTGGTGCGGCTGAAAGCGGAGATGAAGAAAGGCCATGACCAAAAGTGAACAGCAGCTGCAAGAGCTGTGTGATATGGGCGTTATGGTGGTTTCGTGCCCCGATGCCACCACCCGCAAGGCCGTTGCTTTTTGCGACGATTTTCTGGTGCTGGGGCAGCTGGAGGGCGAAACCGATGCCCATGCTGTGCTCACGCACGAAAAATGGCACTACAAGCTGGGGGCGTTTTATCGCCACGATGCCCCCTATGAGCAGCGCTGCCGCGCCGAAGCGCAGGTGAACCGCGCCGCCCTGCAGGAGCTTGTGCCCAAATGCCGCCTGGCCGCACTGCTGCGGCAGGGGCTTTCCGTGAGCGAGGTTGCGGAAACGCTGGATGTGCCCGAGGCCCAAATTTGGGAGGCGTGGCGCTTTTATCGCGACACCGACGACCGTTTTTGCACCGGCGAAGATTAAAGAAAATACCAGCAAGCCCCTTGTCGATCACAAAGTCGGCAGGGGGCTTGCTGGCATATAGGGTAAGGGAGGATTTGTTTTTTCAGCGCCATGCATGGCTGTGCGCGGCATCGGGATTATTCGGCAAAATATTCTGCGCGGATCTGTTCAACGGGCATTTCGCACCCCGTCCACAGGCGGAAGGATTCTGCCCCCTGATACAGCAGCATGTGCAGGCCGTTAAACGCCTGCAGCCCTGCCGCGCGGGCCATGCGCAAAAGCTCGGTTTCCCGCGGCTCGTAGATCACATCCGATACCGTCAGCCCCGGGTGAAGCCAATCGGCACTGGGGATCAGGCACCCGGGGTGGTTTTTCATGCCCACCGGGGTGGTGTTTAAAAGGATCTGCGCTTTCTGCAGCTCTTTTTGCAGGGTGTCGGTGTCGGTCAGCTCGTGCAGGGTCACGCAGCAGTCGGTTTCCTGATTCAGGCGCTGCACCAGTGCCTCTACCCGCGGCCAAAAGGCATCGCGCATATTGAACACCGCAATGCTTTTTGCGCCGTCCAGCGCTGCCTGCACCAGAATGGCCGTGCCTGCACCGCCTGCGCCCAGCTGCACAATGGCCTTGCCCGTGGGGTCGCAGCCTTCTGCCCGGGCACTGTGTACCCAGCCCACACCGTCGGTGGTGTGGCCCACCAAGCAGCCGTTTTGGTTCACCACGGTATTCACCGCACCGCACAGGCGGGCGGCGGGCGAAAGCTCGTCCACCAGTTGTGCCATGGCGTTTTTGTGCGGCATAGTCACATTGCAGCCCTTAAAGCCTATTGCGCGCAGCCCGGCCACGGCGGCGGGCAGGCGCTCGGGCTGCACATCAAAGGCAAGGTAGCACAGATCCTGCCCTGTCAGGCGGCAGGCCGTGTTTTGCATGGCAGGGGAGATGCTGTGCTCCACCGGGCTGCCCAGCAGGCACAAAAGCCCGGTGTGGCCGGTAGCAATGTTATCCATGAAAAGCTCGCCTCCTGCTTTTTTACAATGCTTCGTGCAGGATTGCCATGGCTGCCTGCAGCTTTTCCACGGGGATCTGCCCGGGTGCGCTCACCTGGCCCACAGCGCCAAAGGTCATGGACGATCCGAACACCTCGCCCGCCATGCGGGTGATCACACCCAGCGAGCCCATGCTCATGGTGATGATGGGGCGGTCGGCATAGGTGTTGGCCATTTCCTGCGTGGCATCCTGCAGCGTGATCACATCGGCGCAGGTTTTGGGCATCACGGCGATCTTGGGCAGATCGGCCCCCAGCTCCTGCATTTTGCACAGGCGGCGGATCAGCTCGGCCTTTTCCGGGGTGGCAAAAAAGTCGTGATTCGAGCCCACCACGATCTTGTTGGCGGCGTGAATGTTGGCAATGTTTTCCTTTACGATCTCATCGCCCGAGAAAACCTCTACATCCACGGCATCCACATAGCCGCTTTCGGCCACAGCCTTGTTGAGCGCCGTATATTCCGGCATACCGATCTCTTTTTCGCCGCCCTCCTTTTTGGTGCGGAAGGTGAACAAAATCGGGGTTTCGCCCAGTGCTGCACGCAGCTCACGCGCTGCCTGCAGCACTTTTTCGGTTTGGAACACATCCTCAAAAAAATCCACGCGCCATTCCACCACATCCATGGTGCAGGCGGTCAGCTCGTTGGCCTTGGCCAGAATGCCCGGCAGGTCTTTTGCCACGATGGGCACGATCACTTTGGGGCAGCCGGTGCCGATGGTCAGATCACGCATTTTTACAGTTTTCATCTTCTGTTCCTCTTTCCTGTGTGCGGCGGCATGGCCGCCGGATCATTTTTTGGGGGATGGGGCTTTCTTTTTTTCTTTGATTCCATTATAATAGAGCCAAAGTCATAAATAAATTATTGCTTTTTTATGGTTTATTAGTTTAAAACTATATGTGGCTTTTTTTGATTTTTTTCTTATCACAGCGAGGCTTTGCGTATGACTTTTCAGCAGATCCGATATTTTGATGCCATTGTGCGCACCGGCAGCATGAGCCACGCCGCTGACCAGCTGTTTATTTCGCAGCCCAGCCTGAGCGTGTCGATCTCCAATCTGGAAAAAGAGCTGGGGGTGCCTTTGTTTGAGCGCCGGGGCCGCTCGGTAACGCTTACCGCCGAGGGCGAGGCCTTTGTGCCCCACGCACAGCAGATTTTGCAGTCGGTGGAGGAAGCGCGCATTCACATGAACGCCCTTTCGCAAAGCGCCGGCCACAGCTTGCGCCTTGGCTATGTTTCCCCCCTGGCAGACCGCTATATTCCCGCTTTGATGCATGATTTTCTGCAGCAGCCGGAAAACCGCGGCACCGTGCTGAACTTTGCGTGCGGCACCACCACCGAGCTTGTGCGCCAGCTGAAAAACGGCGTGTTTGACCTTTTGGTCTGCTCGCACCCGGGCGAGGACGAAGCCCTGCGCAAAACCGTTTTGCTGCGCCAGCCGCTGGAGCTGATCTCTGCGCCGGATGCCCCGGTGGAGGTGAAAACGCTGGCCGAGCTGCAGTCGCTGCCCCTGATCGGCTATCCCGAGGGCGGCGCTATGGACAGCTTTCTCGCCTGGTTTCAAAACAAAGAGGGCCTGCAGCTGCAATTCCACTGCCGCGCCCCCAACGAAGAAGCCATTGCCGCGCTGTGCGAAAACCACTTTGGCTGTGCCGTGGTAGCCGCCGTGGACGGGCTGGACCACACCCATGTGCATCGCCAGCGCCTGCCCGGGGGCTATGCCCGCCAGATCTACTGTGTTACGCTGGCTTCCCGCCGCTATTACGGCGTAGCCAGCCGCTTTATTCACGCCATGTTCGGCAGCGATGCCTGAATAAGGGGGCTATGTATGGATATTGAACAGCTGCAGTGCATTTTAGCCATTCAGGAACACAAAACCTTTTTGGATGCCGCCGAGGCTTTGCATCGGTCGCAATCCTCGGTTTCCAAAAGTGTGCAGCGCCTTGAGCAGGAGCTGGGCGCGCCCATTTTTCGCCGCACCACGCGCCGGGTAGAGCCCACGCCCCTGGGCGAAGAAATTCTGGCCTACGCTGCCCGCATGGTGGCCTGCTACGAGGGTATGCTGCACTGTGCCGAGCAGCACATTTCGGCCGACACCAGCCATTTGCGCATCGGCAGCATCTATTTTGGCCTGAACAACCGGCTTGTGCCGTATGTGGCCAACTTTTTAAAGCTGCACCCCACCATGCAGGTGACCATTGACGAATCCACCACCACGCCGCTGCTGCGCCAGCTGGAAAAGCACGAGCTGGATGTGGTGTTTGTTTCCAGTATGTACCTGCAAAACGGCCCCAAGGAAAATTACCAGACCGACCCGCGCTATTTATCGCTTTCTTTTTCGGTGGATCCCTACTATGTGGTGGTTTCGCGCACGCATCCGCTGGCCGGGCGCAGGCTGCTGCGCTATGAGGATCTGGCCGAAGAATCCTTTATCACCACCGACCGCACCATGGATGTGTATCACAAGGCCATGGAAAAAGTGTTTCACGCCTGCGGTGCCAGCATGAAAATTGCCATGCAATGCACGAATATTCGCTCTGTGCTGCACATGGTTTCGCAGAATGTGGGCATTGCCATTCTTTCCAAGCTGGTGGTAGAGGATTCTGATGATCTGGTGCTGATCCCCTTGGAAAACCCCATGCTGCGCGACACGCAGATGGTGATTTTAAACCAGCGTGTTCTGCCGCCGCATATCAAAAGCTTTTATCATTTTATCAAAACCCAGCTGCCGCCGCCCGAAAGCGGGCTGCCTGCCGCCGGGCTGTAAAAAAGCCGCACAAAGCGTTTGCTTTGTGCGGCTTTGCGGTTTTTATCCCAGCAGCTGCTGCTTGAGGCTTTCGCCGTTCAGCTTGTTAGCCTGCACGCCCTGCCGAATGCTTTCGGCGGCGGCAAGGCCTGCGGCCTCGCCCATGCGCATACAGGTGATCATCACGCGCACGCAGGCGTGGGCTTCGTACTCGGTGGAAATGCATCGCCCGGCCAGGATCAGATTGCTGATCTCGTTGGTCACCATGGCGCGGTAGGGAATGCTGAACACGCCGGTTTTGGGCTTTTTGATGATGCTGTCCACACCGTTTGCATCGTGAATGTCGATGGGATACGAGCTGCGGGCAATGGCGTCGGGGAATTCTGTGCCCTCCAGCACATCCTGATTTTTCAGCACATAGCTGCCCAGAATCCGGCGCGAATCGCGCAGGCCCGTAAAATCACCGGTGCTGGAAAGATGGGCATTTTCAAATCCGGGCACATGCGCTGTAAAATAATCGCTGATGCCCTTGATCTGCTCGCGCGAATCCATTTCGGCCTCGCTCCACTGGCGGGTGTCCAGCGGGTTCACCGAAATACGGCCCATATTGCAATAGGTCATGGTATCGGGCAGAGGGCGCGCCAGCAGGTTGTTGACAAACAGCTTGCCCTCGGCAATGCCCTGCAGGGCAATTTCCTTGCGCTGCGGCTGTGTGCAGGCAGCATAGGCGGCCTGATCCACATCGGCCATCTGATACATCAGCGTTCCGGGCTGCAAAACGCCGTTTTCATCACCGGCCTGCCAGCGACAGCCTGCATCGGCAGCCACCGAGCCATGAAACGAGGCATCGATCACCACCTTGCCGCGCACGCGCTGAATGCCCTGCTCGTTGTGAAATGCCACTGCCGAAATGCTGCCGTTTTCGGTGTCCACACCGATCACGCGGGTGTGCAGCAGCACCTCCACCCCGGCTGCACGCACAATGCGGTGGATCACGCGCATCAGCGTTTCGGGCACATAGGGGATCACCTGAATTTCCAGATCCTTACGGCCGCAAAGATAAATGCTCACAATGCCGTCGGTGCCGTTTTCGGCCTGCAGGCCGCTGAGCACATCGGCCAGAATGCCCTTTTGCGGGGCAGCGGCCTCGCCATCGGCAAAGCCCATCAGCTGGCCGATCTGTGCGCCGGTGGCCGTGCCGCCCAGATAGGCTTTTTCCTCCAGCAGCAGCGTGCGTGCGCCGCGGCGTGCGGCCGAGGCAGCAGCGGCAAACCCGGCTGTGCCGCCGCCCACCACCACCACATCATATTTGCCCACCAGCGGGTACTGATCGAATCGGTTCATATAAAGCTCCTTTTGCAATTTTTTTCTGCCTTACAGAACGGCAGCAGCCACGGGATAGCCCACCACAGCAAATATAATGGCGGCGGTAATGCTCCACAGCATGCCGTATTTCAGCATGGTGTCGGTCTTCAGCCAGCCGGTGCCCGCTGCAATCGCAGCATGGGCCGTGCTGGGCGGGGTAGCACAGGCCACACAGGCGCAGGCGCCGATCACACAGGTGAGTGCTGCGGGGTTTACCCCGGCAATGGCACCGCCGTACACCAGAGGCAGCGAAATGCTGTACATCAAAGTTACGGTAACGGTGTTAGAGGCAAAGTTGGTGATGATCACGGTTGCCAGTGCCACAAACAGCACAAACACCAGCGGGGGCATACCGCCAATGATGGGCGACAGCGCATTGCTTACAACGGCCGTGATGCCCACATCCGAGTTGGTGAGCGCACTGCCCAAAACACTGGTGGCCGCCACCATGAACACAGCGCCCCAAGGCACGCCCTTGGACACGGCTTCACCAAAGTTCATCAGGGGCTTGCCCTCCACCTGGATCATGCACAAAAGGATCACGCCGATCACTGCGGGGGTGGGGGTGCCAAGGCTCGAAATAGCCTTTGCGGCGGCAGGGGCAAAGCCCGAGATCAGGCCGGGCAGCAGCCACATGGCCACCACAAGCAAAAATACAAGCAGGGTGAGCTTTTCCTGCAGAGTCATTGCGGTTTTTTCACCCAGAGTGCTGTTGTCCAGATTGCGCAGACGGTTCAGATCCGGCTTGCACACAAAGCGGGTGAGCAGCATCGCCGCTGCAAAAATCACCAGACAGGAGATCACACCAAACACCGTGTAGCCCACAAAGTTGATGGCATTGCCCGATTCGTTTTCATACAGGCTCAGCGCCATGGTGGTAACGGTGTGCGCAATGGGGGTGGCAGCGGTGGAAAGCGAAGCAAAGAACAAAATGCCCAGCACCACGATCTGGGGCAGGCGGTCGCCCTTTTCATATTTCAGCTCGGCAAAAATTTGCTCGGCAATGGGCAGGCACACGATAAAAGCGGGGATGGGGCTCATGAACGAGCCGATGGCCAGGGGCGCCAGGAACAGCAGCGCCAAAAACAGCCACGGATTCCTTTTGGAGAACGGGCGGGTAACAAACCAAACGGCGCAGCGCTTTAAAAATCCGGTTTGCCCCAGTGTGTAGGTGACCATGGAGCTGAACAGAACAAACGAGGTGATCCATCCGCCCATTGAGCCCTTTAAGGCATCGGAATAGGTGTACAGCGGGCTCATGATCAGCGCCACAATGCACAAAAGGCTGGGCCAGTTGACCGAAACAAACATCCACAGCAGAATGGTGCCGATAAAAATGCCGGCCACCTCCATGCCAAGGCTGCTCAGCCCAAACATAGGCGGCAGGTACTCACAGCCGAACATCAGAAATACTGATATCGCTGTGATGATCCACTTTTTCGCGTCTTTCATATTACTTCTCTCCTTTTTTATTTTCTTCCGGCGTAACGCCCGCCGTGTTTCTGCTTTCATTATGCGTTTTGCCGGGCAGGGCAGCAATTCCTTTTCGCCTCTATTTATTCCTACTCGGAATAAATAGAGGATTTATGATTTCTTTTGCGGTGGTTTTGGGGTGCCCCAGGCCCATTTTTGCAGCTTATGCACAAATGGGGCCCGCCATTTTCGGCACATTGCTGCCACACAGCAAAACGCCCCCTTTGCTTTGGCCCGAAAGAAAGCAAAAGGAGCGTTTTTTTACTTGGTATTTTCGTAATATTGCACAATGTGCCGCACAAAGCGCCCGGCCAGCAGATGGCGGCTTTCCACATCGCGGCGCACCACCAGCACAGTGTCGCGGCTGATGGGCATTTGCATGGGCACAGCCACCACACGGTAGTGCGCCATGGCCACTTTTTTGGAAAGGATCGAGGTGCCGAATCCCTCCTGCACCATGCCCAGAATGCCGTCCACCTGATCGCACTCAAAAGCAATATTGGGGGTAAGCCCGGCCTGTTGGAAGGAATCGCGGATAATGCCGTTCAGGCCATAGCTGCGGTCTAAGATCACAAGGCGCTCGTTGGCCAGCTGCTGCCAGCTCAGGCGGCCGGTAAGCGCGGCAAACGGGTGCTTTTCGTTTACCACTGCGTGGTATTCATCGCGCACCAGCGTGTAGGTGTGATACTCGCTCAGATCATAGCCGTCCAGATTGCTTTTGTGGGAGATCGGCGAAACGATATGCGCGATAATGGCCATGTCCAGCTGCCCTTTGAAAAGGCTTTCCATCAGCGAGTTTGTGCTGCCGCGCTCCATGTTGATGCTTACGCTGCCGCCGGGATATTGATCCAGAAAGCCGGAGATCGGCGCAGTGAGCCCCACACGGCCCATGTGATCCACGCAGCCAATGTGCAAACTGCCGCTGTCGCTGAAGCGTTTCAGTGCGGCCAACGCCTGGCGTTCCTCGTTGACCATGCGGCGGGCATACGGCTCAAATTCGCGCCCGGCAGGCGTGAGCGCTGCCAAACGGTGGCTGCGGTCGATCAATGTTGCGCCCAGCTCGTCCTCCAGCTTGCTGATCTGCTTGGAAAGCGACGATTGCGAAACGGCGTTTTCGTAGGCCGCTTCGGTAAAGCTTTTTTGGTCGATCACACTGATAAAGCATTTTAACTGAAAAAGATCCACGGTCCGTTTAGCCTCGCTTTCCTGATAGACTTTTGCTTTTCATGCGGAAAAGGGCAGACAGCCTGCCCTGAAAGAACTTTCCTATACTATAGCACGCCGCCGCGCAGGCAGGCAACTGCCCCCTTGGGGCTGTGCGGTGATTTGAAATTGCAAATCGTATTTTTTTAGTTTTATTCCAATTTGGAAATATAGACCATGCCTTTGGGAATAGTATTCCGCTGCGGCTGTGCGCATTCCCCAAAAAGAATTTCTATTTTGGAAAAATAACTATATGATAAATACATAAGGCAGCACCGCTGTTTCCGGAAACGCTGCCAACCGCAGAATCCCTGCAGGAGAGGAGAATGATCTTTGCAGAAAAGCTATGATCTTATCGTGGCAGGCGGCGGCACCGCCGGGGCCCTGTGTGCCATTGCCGCAGCCCGCAGCGGCGTGAAAACCGCTGTGATTGAGCCGCTGTACAGCCTGGGCGGCCTTGCCGCCAACAGCGGCCTTACCGAAATGAATGCCGCCGGGTTTCAGGGGAAGCCGCTTTACAAGGGCATTGAGCAGGAAATTTTAAACCGCCTGCTGGAAACCGGCCACGGCGAATATCACTTTGCCGTGCCGATGTCGTCTGATCCGAATGTTCGGGTGGATCGCTTTCGGTATGATCCCGAGGCTTTAAAACTGGTGCTTGAGCAGCTGGCCATGGAGGCAGGCGTAGAATTGTTTTACGGCTGCACCGTGTATGATGCACAGGAAACCGACGCCGAATGTGTGCTGCAGGTGCGCAGCGGCTGCAAAAGCTTTACGCTGAAAAGCCTTTATGTGGTGGATGCCACCGGCGATGCCGCCGTGGTGTGCGCCATGGGCGGCGCAACCCGCGTGGCCGATGCCGACAAGCGCATGATCGCCACGCTGATGTTCCGCATTTCGCGGGTGGATACCGCCCGCCTGCAGCAGGCAATGCAGGGCGGCGTAATCCGCGAGGCCATTCAAAAGGGCCGTGCCGAGGGCGTATTGCAGGGGGCGATCCTGGCCTTTACCCCCATTCCCGGAACCGATGATGTGAGCCTGAATGTGACCCGCGTAAAGTGCGACCATGAAGACCCCCGTTCCCTGAGCCGGGGCCTGGCCGAAGCCCGCGCCCAGATCGAACCGGTGTTCCGGTTTGTGCAAAAAAACGTTCCCGGGCTGGAAAACGCCTATGTTTCCGGCATTGCCCCCATTTTGGGCGTGCGCGATGCCCGCCGCATCCAGGCCGCACACACCCTCACGCTGGCCGAACTGGAATCCATGCAGGAATTTGAAGATTCCGTTGCCTGCGGGTGCTATCCCATGGACATTCACGACCCCATTACCAACTCGGTGATTTGGAAAATGCTGCCCGGCGTGTATCACATTCCTTACCGCAGCCTTTTGCCCCGCGGGCTGCACCGGGTGCTGGCCGCAGGCAAATGTCTGGATGCCGACGATCAGGCCTTTGGTGCAGTGCGCGTGCAGCCCATTGTGATGAACATGGGCGAATCGGCCGGTTATGCCGTGGCGCTGGCGCTGAAAAGCGGCTGTCGTTTAGATGAGCTGAACACCGCCGAGCTGCGGCAGTGCCTGGCCGAAAGCTACCGCAACGCCTGAAAGCGCCGCCCAACGCTTGTTGTATCAGCACGCAGAATCGCGCAGTGCTGTTTTAAAAAAGAAGGAGAATAATCATGACGAATCACAAAAGCAAAAATTTCATGATGATCCTGTCTGCGCTGTTTATTTTGTTCTTTGGGTTTATTCCGGCCCCTGCCGGGCTTACCCAAGTCAGCATGCAGGTCATCGGCATTTTCATTGGCATCATGCTTATGTGGAACTTTGTAGGCACCGACTGGCCCAGCCTTTTGTGCATGGCCATTCTGGCACTGTTCCGCATTGAAACCCCGGGCGAAATTTTTAAAGCCGGTTTCGGCAACGCCACCATTGCATTCCTGCTGGTGTTCTTTATGATGAGCCATGTGCTTTCGCAGGTGGGCTTTTCCCGCCGCATGGCCGTGTGGTTTTTCACCAACAAATTTGCCCGCCGCAGCCCCTGGGCGTTTGTGATCATGTTTTTGTTCGGCGCCATGTTCATGGCCTCGTTTATGTCGCAAACCGCTGCTCTGCTGATCTTCCTGCCCATTGCCGAGCAGATTTTTGAGGAGCTGCAGTTCCAGAAGGGTGATCGTTTTCCCCAAATGCTGGTGTTGGGCCTTGGCATTGCCGTGGGCATCGGCTCGGCCAACACCCCCTTGGGCCATGCCATCATTCTGATCCCTTTGCAGCTGCTGGAAGCCCAAACCGGCCAGAGCGTGAATATTATCTCGTACAGCCTGTTCGGCATTATCACCGGCCTGTTGATCTTTGCTTCCATGATCCTTTTGTACAAGCTGGTTTATCGCCCCGATCTGAGCAAGCTGGAAAACTATGATTCCGCCAAGCTGCGCGACGAGCTGGCCCCCATGAGCAAGCAGGAAAAAATTGCCGCCAGCCTGTTTGGCGTAGTGATCGTGATCTGGATCCTGCAGGGCTTTTTGAAAAACCTGCTGCCCACCGTGGGCGGCTATATTTCCAGCCTTGGCAACGCCGTGCCTGTGATGATTGCCATTATTCTGATGTGCATCGTTCATGTGGACGGTAAGCCCATTATGAACTATAAAGATGCCGCCACCCATGGCGTGCCCTGGAGCGCTTTGATCTTCAACGCTGCCGTGCTGGTGCTGAGCGGCGCTCTGGTGCTGGAAAAGGTGGGCATTTCGGATTTCCTGATCAACACAGTTTCTCCCATGGTATCCGGCGTGGATGAAAAGGTGTTCATTCTGGTGATTGCCATTCTGTGCATTTTCCTCACCAACTTCTCCTCCAACACGGTTTGCGCCACGGTGTTCTTTACCATTTCGGCCCCCATCGCCATGGCAATGGGCAATGTAAATATGGTCGCTTTGGCTTCTGTGATCGGCGCTGCCGCTTCGTATGCCTTTGCAACGCCCCCTTCCACCATGCCCATGGCCGTTGTGGCCGGCACCGGCTGGGTGGATACCAAGGCCATGTTCAAATACGGCGGTCTGGTGGCTCTGTTCAGCATGGTGATCCTTGCTTTTGTGGGCTATCCCATTGCCGCTGCCGTTATGTAATGCGTTTTCTTCCACATTCCTCACTTTCTTCCCAAGTGTAACCTAAGCGCAAAAATCCCCTCAGCCGCCCGGCTGAGGGGATTTTTGATTTACGATTTGTATATTATCGTTTACGATGTCCAGTTTGGCATAATGTTTTAAGCGCAATGCCGGGGTTGGCACCCCGCTGTGCCAAAAAGCCCCGCTCGTTTTGAGCGGGGCAGGGGAGAAGCTATCCATTATTTCATGGCATCATAGATCACGCGGCTCAGCTGGCTGATGATCTGCACGCCCTGCTGATCGTTCTCCAGATCTGCGGTAAGCGCTGCGATCACATAGCGGCGGCCATCGGGCAGGGTGAACACGCCCACATCGTGCTGCAGGCCAACCAGCTCACCGGTTTTGTTGGCCACCAGAACCGTGCCTTCCTGCATACGCTTTTTATCCTCTTCCGATGCGTAATTCGGCACCGTAGGCAAAGCGGCGGGCAGTTTGTTTCGGCACTGCTGATGCTCCATAATGCGCAGAATGGTTTGCGATACCTCAGCATTCACAAATTCACCCTTGGCAATGCGCACCAGCAGCCTGCCCATATCCCCGGCACTGGTATAGTTGTTCAGGCCCTTGGCAATGGCCTCAAAGTCCAGCATTTTGCGCATCAGCTTGGTGTGCGGCAGCTGCATTTCCTCGCAGAACTGTGCAAAGCGATCCATCCCCACCATATCGATGATCTCGTTGGTGGCAATATTATCGCTCAGAATGATCATCAATGTAGCCATTTCCGAAAGCGAGGGGTGATAGTCCTTGCTCAGTTCACACAGGATGCCGGTGCCGCTTACGCGGTTGCAGGGGTCGATTTCACGCGGGGCGTTCCAATCTAAACGCCCCTGCTGCACATCGCGCAGAGCCAAAGCCAGCAGCGGGATTTTGATCACGCTGGCCGAAACGAACACCTGCTCGGCATTGACAGCAAATGTTTCGCCGGAATCCAGCGACTGCACATACAGGCCCACATTGCCTTTCAGTGCCGACAAAACTTCAAAGATTTTCTGGCGCGGAATTTTCTTCATGGCAGTAACCCTCCCTGAAATATCCTATAGGGGCTTTGCCGCGCAGGCCGCAGCCCACGCGGCAAAGCCCAAAATACGGAACAGATACGCTTATGGTGTACGACCATTGTAGGAATCGCCGCACACAATGTCAATGATTTTGGCCCCGTATCCCGCCGATTTGGAGATATGCCCAAAAATGAGAAGATTTTTTCATTACTATATCCATCTTGAAAAATATTTTTCAGCATGCTATGATGGCTATACACCCAAACGCAAAGGAGGGGCTTGGAATGACTGCCGAAAAAACCAGTATCACCCGCAGAATCCGTGAAGAATGTGCCCAAAACACCGGCTTTAAGCGGGCTCACCGTATGGTGCAGCTTTTTATGGCATTCTGGGCCGCCATTATTTTGATCGATCGCCTGATCGGCATTTCAACCGGCGCCTATGTCGGCACACAAAAAATCTATGCGCTGGCAGGTGCTGCCGTTTTGATCGCTGTGGCATGGGCCGGCACCCGCGGACATTTGACCTTTTCCATGCTGCTTATGCAGATCAACATGGCGGTATTTAGCATTCAGTTTGTTTCCACCTGCTTTTACTATAGTGAAAGCATTCCCCGCAGCATGGCATTTTTTTACGGGATCAGCGCCATTTTGCTGGTTGCCTTTTCCCTGATGCTGTTTTTGAATCGGGATCTGGAAGCCTATCGCGAACGCCTGCACGAGCTGAAGCACGGCAGCGCCCCGGCACGGGAACCGCTTTTTGTTCGCACCAACACCCGCCTGCTCCGAAACAAAAAGCACTGATCTTGAAAAAATATTTTCATTTTTCAAAAATTGTTGTATCATAAAATCGTACCATAGAAATACAGCCGCAAGCTGATTTTATTTGTGTAGAAAAGAGGAACGGTTTTATGAACGAACAGGCTATGAACGATGTATTATCTCTCATTCGTGAGAATTATCCCAATTTTACCAAACGCCATCAGATCCTGGCAGATTTTATTTTAAACAACCCGCAGGAAAGCGCTTTTTTATCCATCAACGAGCTTTCCAAAAAAACCGGCATCAGCCCGGCCACCATCACACGCTTTGCACAGGCTTTGGGGGTAAAAGGATACCCTGAATTTCAGCACATTCTGTTTGCCAGCACACAAACCCGCAAGGTTCCCTTTCAGTCCCTGAAAACCATGCTGCGCGACATTGACAGCGAAAAGCAGGCCGAGGCCCCCGAAGACCGTGTGGTTTCTACGGTAGCCGAAAACATGAGCCTGCTGGAAGCGCTGTGCCAGCCGCAGACCCTACAGACGATCTACCGTGCGGCCGACCTGCTGCGCAAGGCCAAAAAGATCTATGTGATCGGAAACGGCTCGTCTTATTCCATTTCGTATATGCTGGGTTTTATGCTTTCGCGTATGTACAGCAATGTGCAGCTGCTGGAGCGCTCGGCCGATGTGATGCACATTTCCAATTTTTGTGATGCACAAAAGGAGGACTGCCTGATTGCCGTTGGCTATTCGCGCTACACCAAAGCCACTTTTGATACCCTTTCGTTTTTCCATGAAAAAGGCTGCAGCATTATCGCCATCACCGATTCTGTAAGTTCGCCGCTTGCACTGGTAGCCAGCGAAGTGCTGATTGCCCCCCGCGATTCTTATTTCGGCCCCGTTAGCGCCACAGCCCTTTGCAGCTGCCTGATCGCAGCGCTGGCACAGCACGATGCCTCGCAAATGCTTGAGCGCATGGAAATGCAGGACGCTTTGGCCGAATCTTACGGGCTGTACCTGTAACTTGTTTTTCTCTTTTTTGGCAGGGCCCGCTGAAAAAGCTGAAAATAGATGAATTTACTTTCATAATTCGCTGAGTAAAGGAGGCAACACTTATGATTTTCGGGCTGAATCCTCTATGGGGCTTTTTGCCGCTGCTTCTCTACATTGTTCTAATGCTGCGAGGAAAAGACATGAATGTGTCGGTTCTTCTGTGCGTAATTCTCGGTGCTATTTTAACGGGTGAATCCATTACAGGCTTTGCCAATGTTATTTACGAATCGCTGGGCTCTTTCTGTGCCATGATCGGTTTTATCATCGTTCTGGGCGCGGGCCTTGCCGAAGTGCTGAACCAGACCAAGGTTGCTCACAACCTGGTTTACACCGTGGTCAACCGCTTTAAGCTGCGCAGCAAAAAGGCCGCCATTCTGATCTCCATGGTCACTTCCACCCTGATGGTTTCTCTGCTGGGCACGCTGGCAGGTTCCAACGCCATCATTGCACCCATTCTGATCCCCATTGTGGCCAGCGTTGGCCTTACTCCCTCTACCCTGGGCGTGATTCTGCACGGCGCTGGTGCTACCGGCTTGTATATCGGACCTTTCGTTCCCCCTGTTGTTACCATCACCGGCCTCACTGGCCTGAGCTATGTTGACTTTTTGAAAACTGCCGGTCTGCCTTTGGCTGTTATCGTGTGGGGCTCCACCTTCTTTATGGCCTGCCGCACCCAGAAAAAAACCGAGGGTAAGGAAGCCTACAGCGAGTCGGACAAAGAAACCGTTGCTTTTACCCCCGATGATAAGTGCAAGCATGCCACTGCCGCTTTCCTGATCTCCATGGCGATCATGATCGCTTACGGCCTGATTGTAAAGGCCGGCGCATCCTATGCAATTCTGGTTATGATGACCGTTTCCATCATCGTTGGCCTTGTGGGCGGTTTGAGCTTTAAAGACTCTCTGAGCACCATGATCCAGGGTGGTTCCAAAATGTTCTGGATGTTCTTCATGTTTGTTCTGTTCAACCCGTTCCTGAACTATGTAAGCGCATCCGGCGCATTCGATGCCATTGCCGAGCTTATGAAGCCCCTGATCGCTGTTGGCGGCGAGGTTGCTTTCCTGCTGCTCAGTGCAGCCATCGGCGTGTTCGGCATTTCCGGCACCGGCGTTGCACAGGCACAGATCACGCACGAGCTGTTCCTGCCCATGGTTGAGAGCATGAACATTGATATGAGCATCTGGGGCCTTGTGGTTCTGGTTGCCTGCCAGATCACCTTCTTTGTCACCCCCACCGTGGACATGGTTGGCCAGATGGGTTTGGCCCGTTCTAAAAACATTAAGGCCATGCTGGCCAACGGCTGGGTGATCACCGTGATCACTTTTGCCTATGTGCTGGTTCGCGCACTGCTGTATGTAGCATAAACATACCGAGTATATCCTGAGAGGAGCGTTGATTTATGACGAATTTTGCTCTTTTGCAAACGAATATTGCCTTCAATGATCCCGAAGCCAACTATGCACATGTGCGTGAGCTGTTTGCCAAGGCCATGCAGAAAACCCCTCGGCCCGATGTAGTGGTGCTTCCCGAAGACTGGGCCACCGGTTTTTCGGATGTGATGTTCCACCATATGGAGGAGCTGTGCGAGCCGCTGAACGGCCCCAGTGTAACGGTTTGCCGCGAGCTGGCCAAGCAATATCATGTTTGGGTGGTGGCAGGCTCTATCAGCACCCGCCACGAGGATGGCAAAATGCGCAACACCACCTTTTTGATTGACCGTGACGGCGAGATCGTGGGCGATTACAGCAAGATGCATCTGTACAGCGATATGGATGAAGATGCACAGCTGGTACACGGCAGCAAATCGGATGTTTTTGACACCGAGCTGGGCCGCCTGGGCTTTATGATCTGCTACGACATTCGTTTCTGTGAGCTTTCCCGCACATACGCACTGAAAAAGGCCGATGTGCTGGTGGTCACCTCCAACTTTCCCAACCCCCGCGTGAATCATTGGCGCACGCTGCTGATGGCCCGCGCCATTGAAAATCAGATGTTTGTGGTTGCCTGCAACCGTGTGGGCCCCAGCCCCATGGGCACCTATTGCGGCCACTCCATTATGATCGATCCGTGGGGCGATATCATTGCCGAGGGCGGCGATGAAGAAGAGATCGTTACCGGCTCGCTGGATTATCCCAAAACCCGCGAGGTGCGCGATCTGATCCATATGTTCCGCGACCGTCAACCCGAGCTTTACGGCGATACCATTTTAGCACCAAAACAGTGACGTTTTGGAGAGGAAGCTGCTCTGATTCGTTGGGGCAGCTTCTTTTTTATCTTATGTTTTAAAGAATTACACTTGATGATAAGGGGGTTTTCCGTATGGATTTAGAGGTTGGGCGCTATCTCAAGCTGCGGCAGGCGATCCATCAGGAGCCTGAGCTTGGATATCACGAATTTGAAACCACCAAAAAACTGCAGGAGTTTTTTGACCGCAGCGGTTTGCAATTTTGTCAATTTCCGGATATGACCGGCGGATCGGTTTTGATCGATGCCGGAAAAAGCAAAACCGTTGCACTGCGAGCCGATATTGATGCACTGCCTTTGTGCGAGGATACCGGCGCGGCGTTTTCCTCCAAGGTAAACGGCGTTATGCACGCCTGCGGGCATGATATGCACACTGCCATTGCCGCCGGTATTGCCTGCGAGCTGAACCGGCACCGGTCCGAGCTGAAATGCAATGTGCTGGTGGTGTTTCAGCCTGCCGAGGAATGCAGCCCCCGCGGCGGCGCACAGGCTGTGATTGAAACCGGCGTTCTGCAGCAGAATCATGTCAGTGAAATTTATGGGCTTCATATGTGGCCTTCGCTTCCGGTAGGGGACATTGAGCTGAAGCCGGGTGCGATCATGGCTGCTTCGGACCGTTTCCGTATAGAAGTACAGGGAAAAGCTGCCCATGCCGCCGAGCCGCATTTGGGCGTGGATGCCATTTCCATCGCCGCGCAGATCGACTGCGCGCTGGTGCATGATCTGCGGCGCGAGGTGGATCCTTTTGATCCTGTTTCCATTTCCATCGGCTCGTTCCAGTCCAACGGGCGCTATAATGTGATCTGCGACAACGCCGTGCTGGAGGGCACCCTGCGCACCACAGCCGAGGAAACACGCCGCCGCCTGCACACCCGCATCTGCGAAATTGCGCAGGGGATCGCCCAGGTGAAGGGTGGCCGCGCACAGGTTAAGATCGACCGGGGCTACAGCGTTGTTGTAAACGATGCTTCGCTTTTTACAAAATTCTCCGGCTTTGCCGCACAGCACTTGGGCGCACAGCATGTACACACCGACATTCATTCCAGCCTGATCGCCGAGGATTTTTGCTTCTACGGCACGGTGTGCCCGGCTTTGTATCTGCACGTCGGCTGCCAGTCGGACTATCCGCTGCACAGCAATCGGTTTTTGCCAAACGAGGGTGTTTTGAAAACCACGGTAGAATGGATGGTGCAATATTTTTTGCAGCTGGGCGAATCGTAACAAGGCCCGTTTAAAACGAGAGAGGAGCGTTATTGACCATGAGCATGAAAAAATTCACACTCACCGCCGCAGGCGATATGCTGATCCAGCGCCGCATTCCCGATGGATACGAGGGCCTTTCGGAGCTGGCCGATTTCATCGGTCAGGGCGATGCCAGCTTTTTCAATCTGGAGTCCACCATCAACGATGGCTCCGGCTGGGGCAACCAGTATAACGGCGGCTCGTATCTGCGCGCCGATCCCAGCGTGCTGGACGATGCCAAAAAATACGGCTTTAACATGATGTCCTTTGCCAACAACCACTCGATGGATTTCTGCCACTGGGGTTTGGTGCAGACCATTCAGGCCGCCGATGCCTCCGGCATTGTTCACGCCGGATGCGGTATGTCACTGGAAAAGGCGGCTGCTCCCGCTTATCTGGACCTGCCGCAGGGGCGTGTGGCGCTGATTGCCGCCACCTCCACCATGGAGGCCCCGGCCATGGCGGGAAGCCAATCGCGCTATTTTATCGGCCGCCCCGGCGTAAACGCCCTGCGGCACGACGAAATGTATGAGCTTCCCCCCGATTTGCTGAACACCGTGCAAATGCTGGCCGACACCACCCACATCAATGCGTGGGACGATGTGTATCGCCGCGAGGGATATTTGCCTGCCCTGCCCGAAGGCCATGTGGCGCTGGGCAAGCACCTGATGTTCCGCCAGGGTGAAAAAGTGCGGCGTGTTTCCTCGGCAAACGAACAGGATATGCTGCGCATTGAGCGCGCCATCTACGAAGCCCAGTTCCAGTCAGACTATATTGCCGTATCCATTCATTCGCATGAGCAGCCCAACACCAACAAGGAATGCCCCGATGATTTTCTGGTGGAATTCTGCCACCGCTGCATTGATGCCGGTGCCGATGTAGTGATTGGCCATGGGCCGCATTTGCTGCGCCCCATCGAAATCTACAAGGGCAAGCCGATCTTCTATTCTCTGGGCGACTTTATGCTGCAGAACGAAAATATTCCCTATGGCCCCGAGGATATGTATCAGATGTACAACCTTACCTCTGATTCCACCATGCGCGATCTTTTTGCCAAGCGCTCCCACGGCTTCAAGCAGGGCCTGCAGAGTGACCACCGCGCATTTGAAACCATTATTCCCATGCTGGAATACGAAAACGGCAAGCTGGTGCGTTTGCAGCTTTTGCCTGTCGATCTGGGCTTTGGCCAGCATCGCTCGGTGAGCGGCTTGCCCCGGCCCTGCCCCGGCGCGCCGTTTATGGAGCGGCTTGTGGAAATGTCCAAGGCATATCAAACGCAGATCGTGCCCTGTGAAAACGGGCTGTACGAGGTCGTGCTGAGTAATTAAAATTTTTCCCGGACTCCGATCCGTGTTTCTGCCGGTCAGAGCCCGGGCTCTTTGTAAAGCAAAAGGCACCGTCCTGTTTCCATCGCCAATGCGGCGGGAAAGGGGACAGTGCCTTTGATTCTTTTATGCTGCGGTGCCTGCGGGCAGATGCCTTACAGGAAAATGTACTTCATAATGAACAGCACGGTCAGCACATACATAATGGGGCTGATCTTCTTTTCCTTGGCCTTGCCGGTCACCAGATTGATGATGGTCCAGGAAATAATGCCAATGGCAATGCCTTCGGAAATGCTGTAGGCGGTGGGCATGGCCAGAATGGTGAGGAAGGCGGGAATGCCCTCGCTGGGATCGGAAAAGTCGATCTTCAGGGCGGAGCCCATCATGTAGAAGCCCACAATGATCAGAGCCGGAGCCGTGGCAAACGAGGGAATGGTGAGGAACAGCGGGCTGAAGATGACCGACAGCAGGAACAAAACGCCGGTGGTCATGCTGGTCAGGCCGGTGCGGCCGCCCTCGGTCACGCCGGAAGCGCTTTCCACAAAGGTGGTGGTGGTGGAGGTGCCCAGCACGGCGCCTGCACAGGTGGCCAGAGAGTCAGCCAGCAATGCGCCCTTAATGTGGGGCAGCTTGCCGTCCTTGTCCAGCATATCAGCCTTGCTGGCCACGCCGATCAGAGTGCCCAGCGTGTCGAACAGGTCCACAAACAGGAACGAGAACATCACCACAAAGAAGTTGAGCCAGTTTTTGCCGCTCAGATCCACCTGGAACACCTGGCCGAAGGTTTTGCCCAAAGCCGAGAAGTCAAAGCTGACAAAGCTGGTGGGGATCACAGAATACATGCCCAGTTCCGCATTGGGCACATACAGGCCGGTGAGCTCGCACACGATGCCCAGGGCCCAGGTGATGATGATGCCGTACAGAATGCCGCCCTTTACGCGCTTTACCAGCAATATGCCGGTGATGGCCACGCCCAGCAGTGCCAGAATAGCGCCCATGCCTACGCTCTGGAAGGTTTCGCCCTTAAAGTGCTGATAGGTGACCAGTGTGGAATCGCTGTTCACGATCAGCTTGGCGTTCTGCAGGCCCACAAATGCCACAAACAGGCCAATGCCAACGCTGACAGCGGATTTCAGGGTGAGGGGGATCGCATTGAAAATGCCCTCACGCACATTGGTGAGCGACAGCACGATGAACACGATGCCTTCCACAAACACGGCCAGCAAAGCCAGCTGCCAGCTGTAGCCCATGGTGAGAACCACAGTGTACGAGAAATAGGCGTTCAGGCCCATGCCGGGGGCCAGTGCAAAGGGATAGTTGGCCAGCAGCGCCATCAGCGCCGTGCCCACAAACGATGCCAGTGCCGTTGCGATCAGCACTGCCTCGGCGTCCATGCCGGATGCCGACAGAATGTTGGGGTTCACCGCCAGAATGTAAGCCATGGTCATGAAGGTGGTAATACCGGCCATCACTTCGGTTTTTACATCCGTGCGGTTTTCTTTCAGATGAAACATTTGCTCAAGCATGAAAAAATTCCTCCTGCTAAATCACACGCAAAATCCCGCCCACAGCGTTTGCCCGGGCGGGAAGAATACAGATATTATTGTACCATGTTTTGTTGTGTCTTGTCTATGAAAAACCGATATTCTTTTGCTTTTGTACAACTTTCAATAGATTCGTCGGTTTTTGCAAGAAAAAATCATAATTTAGCCGCACAGCACGGCCCCTTTGTGCCCCGAAAGGCCGTTTTGCCCCAGTAAATGCTTTAGCACATGGGGACAGGGAAGGGGAGCAGGCAGTTTATTTTGCAGCTGCTTTTGCCTTTTTCTTTTTGGCCGGGGCTGCCGGTGCGGCCAGCATTTTGGGGGCATCGGCCAAGGCACGCTTAACGAAGGCCTGCACCTGCGGCAGGGTGTCGAAGCAGGCAATGGCAGCCTGATTGCCCATGGCACCGGCCACTGCCAGCGGCATACGGGCAAACAGCCGCGCGTTTTTGCTGTATACCGCCTGCAGATCGGGCAGAGAGAGCGCATAGGATACACTGTCGCGCCGGCCCACATACACACAGTAGCTCTTGGGGCCCTGATAGGTGTGGCGGCATTCATCAAAGGCCACCATGTCGGCCCAGATACCAAACAGATCCACGCTTTGGCTATAGTTGATCATATCCACGGTATAGCCGCCTGCGGGTCGCATATTCACCTCCAGCGCCACCAGATCGCCCACTTCGCCCAGCCCGCGCTTGGCCTCGGTCAGGCGGAAAAATTCCAGATGAAACGCCCGTGCCCGCACATCAAAGGCCGCCAGCACGGCCTTGCCGGCCTTTTCCACATCGGCGGGCATGGTTTTATTCACATAATAATAGGTGGGTGCACCCTCGTTGAGCATATCCATAATGCTGCCGGGGGTGATATGGCTGGCAGCAAACAGCACCTCGCCCTTGGAATTGCACACACCGTCATAGGTGGTCACTTCGCCGGTAACATATTCCTCCAGCAGATAGGGCTTTTGCGGCTTATCGGCAAAAAAGGCACGAAGCTGTGTTTCGCCCATGATCTTATGGGTGCCGTTTGCCCCCACGCCGTTGTCGGGCTTGGCCACCATGGGATACCCCACCTCGGCTGCAAAGCTCATGGCACGGGCCAGCGTGGTAACCTTTGCGCTGCGGGGCGTGACCACCCCGGCCTTGGCAAAATATTTTTTCATGGCCAGCTTGCTCTTAAAGCGGCCGATCTCCTCTTTTTTCAGGCCGGTGGTCACATTAAAATCGGTGCGCAGGGCGGCATCAAGCTCCAGCCAGTATTCGTTGTTGCTTTCGATCCAATCCATTTTGCCGTAGCGCCCGGTAAAATATCCCACACCCCGCAGCACCTGATCGTAATTCTGCAGGCTGTCCACACGGTAATACTCGGTGAGCGCCTGTTTCAGCTCCGGGGCAAGGCTGTCATACGGGGCATCGCCGAGGCCCAGCACATTCACGCCGTTTTCTTTGAGATGCACGCAAAACCAGCGAAAGCTTTCGGGGAAGTTGGGAGAAATAAATACAAAATTCACGGTTCACTACATCCTTTCCTATACACATCCAGCAAAGAAGGGCAGGGGGCTGCACAGGCTGGCGGCGGCGCAAAACAGGGCAGAATGCCCTGATGCAAACCGCCCCGGCAGCGCTTTTTTCCTGCGGCTCCGCGCTTTGCTTCGTTTGCCTTTATTATAGTTTTTTTTCGCAGGATTGCAAGCCTTGCACGCCCCGGCACAAAAGATTTTTTTGCCTTATCTTGTTCTTTTACAGGATTTGTGATACCATTAAAATCATGAAGGGAGTGATCCGCATGAAGGTGGAATACTACAAGGAATACAGCTTTTCTCTGGCACGGGACATGGAGTTCAAGGTGTTTGGGCGCGGCGGCAAGCCGGTGCTGGCCGTTCCCTGCCAGGCGGGCCGCTTTTATGACTGGGAAAATTTCGGCATGGTGGAAACTTTGCGGGAATTTTTGGAAACCGGGCAGATCCAGCTTTTCTGCGTGGACAGCATCGACAATGAAACCCTGTTTGCCCCGGGGGACCCTGCCCAGCGCGCCCGCGGGCAGGAGGCTTATTATCACTATGTGATCGACGAGTTGGTGCCCCGCATCCAAACCATCAACGGCACGGGCCGCAAGCTGCTGGCAACGGGCTGCTCGATGGGTGCCTATCACGCCGCCAACTTTTTCTTTCGCCGCCCCGATATTTTTGACAGCGTGATCGCGCTTTCCGGCATTTACGATACCCACGAATTTTTTGGCGATTACATGGACGATCTGGTGTACGCCAACGATCCCTGCGCCTGTGTGCGCGGTATGCCGTGGGATCACCCCTACCGGGAATTGTACGCCAACAGCAAGATCATTCTGTGCGTAGGCCAGGGCGACTGGGAAGGCCCCCTGCTGGAGGGCACCCGCCGCATGAACGCCGCCCTGCAGCAAAAGGGCATTCCCGCCTGGGTGGATTATTGGGGACACGATGTTTCCCACGACTGGCCCTGGTGGAAAAAACAGCTGGTATACTTTTTGCCCTATGTGCTGAACGATATTGTGTGATACACAAACGCCCCCTGCCGTAAAATTTTCGGCAGGGGGCGTTTTTATTGAATTTTTCCCGCGTTTTTATCTTCCAGTGCGTGGATCAGATGCAGCGTAAATTCGTTGTACGGCGTGGGCACCCCCAGTTTTTTTCCAAGGCGCACCACAGCCCCGCTGAACATTTCGATCTCGGTGGGGCGGCAGGCATCCAGATCCTGCAATGTGCTGAAGCGCGCATCGGGGCGGGTAGCTTTGGAATTGCTGGTGGCCGGGTTATTTTCATCGCGGATGTCAATGCCCTGAGCCGCCGCCACGGCCACCACCTCCTGCCGCAGCACACGGCTGAGCCATTGCACATGATCGCTGCCAAAATAGCCGTTGTAACCGCAATTCACCATGGCCTGCGGCAGGTTTTTGCTCACATTCAGTGCAAACTTATACCAGATATCCTGCATAATATCGCTGCGAATGCTGTAATGCACCCCGCTGCCCTCAAACAGCTCGGCAATGGCCAGCGCCCGTTCGGTGGGCTTTGCCTGCCCCGGTTCGCCAAAAAATACGCCCAGTGTTCCGGCAGGATCAAACCGAACTTCGTTGCCCACCCGCTGCGATGCAATTTTCATCAGGCTCCACAGCATATGCTCACGGCCGATCCTTTCGGCTACGATCTCTTCGCTGTCTACGCCATTCAGAACGCTCAGCACCAGCGTGTGCTGGTCTACAACCGCCGCAATATCCTGCAGACCGGTTTGCAATGCGCCGTATTTGGTGGCAATAATCAGCAGATCCGCCCCATGTGCCTGACTGGGTGTGCGCACATGGAGCGGCACATTTTTTCCGTTGACCACAATGCCCTTTGTACGCAGTCGCTCCGCCCGCGCACCATCGGCCACCACCCACAGGTTTTCGCCCAGCTTTTCCGCAAGCCCCCACACAAAGTAAGCGCCCACAGCGCCAACGCCCATCACAGCCACCGTTTTGATTTTGTTCATCCGGTATCCCCCTCTTTTAAAAAAGCCACAGCAACGCAGAGTGCTGTGGCTTTTTGTTTTATTCGTTGTCGTCGGGCTGGGCTTTCTCGGCAGCTTCGCTCTGCTCCAAAGCAGCGATCTGCTCGGGGGTCAGTTCGGCTTCCTCGATTTCCTCCGGCTTGGCGGTTTCGGCATCGTCCTCCCGCTCGGTGGGGGCCACGGTCACCACACGGTCACCCTCGGCCACGCGCATCACGCGCACACCGCTTGCATAGCGGCCCTGCACCGTGATATCCGAAGCATGCATACGAATGATAATGCCCTCCTGGCTGATGAGCATAATATCATCGCTGTCCTGCAGCACAGCCACACCGGCCACGGCATCCTCCTTCTTGTAGTTGAGAATGCCCTTGCCGCCGCGGGTTTGCAGGCGGTAAGCCTCTACCAGACTGCGGCGGCCCTTGCCGCTTTCGGTCACGGTAAAGATGGTAGCGCCGGGGCGGCAGATGCCTGCGCTCACCACTTCGTCGCCTTCCTCCAGACGGATGGCGCGCACGCCGTGGCCCATACGGCCCATGGGGCGGGCATCGCTTTCGGCAAAGCGAATGATCTTGCCGCCCCGGGTGGCCACCACCAGTTCATCCTCGCCGGTGGTCAGGCCGCTCCATGCCAGGCTGTCGCCCTCGTTCAGGGCAATGGCGTTCAGGCCGCTGCGGCGAATGTTGGCGTACTGCTCCATAGCTGTGCGCTTGATCAGGCCCTTTACGGTGATCTGGGTCACATAGCCCTGGGCTTCATTCTCCTTGGGCTGCTTGTGGCAGATCATGTTGGTGACCTTTTCGCCCTCCTGCAGCTGCAGCAGGTTGACGATATTGGTGCCCTTGCTGGTGCGGCTGCCCTCGGTGATCTGGTAGCCCTTCAGCTGGAACACACGGCCGCGGTTGGTCATAAACAGCACACGGTCATGGCTGGAGCCCACAAACAGCTCCTGCACAAAGTCCTCATCCTTATGGCTCAAGCCGCTGATGCCGCGGCCGCCGCGGTTCTGCACCTGATAGGTATCGGCAGAGGTGCGCTTGATATAGCCCTCGTGGGTGAGGGTATACACGCATTTTTCCTCGGGGATCAGATCCTCAATGTCCACCTCGCCGCTCACATGCTCAATGCTGGTGCGGCGCTCATCGCCGTATTTATCACGCAGAGCCGTGAGTTCGTTTTTCACAACAGCCAGCACCTTGGCATCGTCGGCCAAAAGGTCTTTCCAGTTTTTGATCTGAGCATTCAGCTCGTTCAGTTCGTTTTCGATCTTAAGGATCTCCAGACCGGCCAGTTTGCCCAGCTGCATTTTTACAATGGCATCGGCCTGCACTTCGTCAAATTGGAAGGTATCCATCACAGCCTGGCGTGCCTCGGCCATGCCGCCCTTGCAGGCACGGATGGTGGCAATGATCTCGTCCACAATATCCACAGCCCGGTGCAGGCCATCCAGAATATGGGCGCGCTCCTCGGCCTTTTGCAGATCAAAGGCCGTGCGGCGGCGCACGATCTCATCCTGGAACTCCACATACTTTTGGATCATCTGTTTCAGGTTGAGCGTTTTGGGGGTATTGTTGTCCAGCGCGATCATGATCACGCCCACGGTGTCCTGCAGCTGGGTGAAGCTGTACAGCTGGTTCAGGATCACAGAGGCATTGGCGCCCTTGCGCAGATACACCACGATCTTCATGCCCTTGCGGCTGGTAAGATCCTTGATATCGCGAATGCCCTCTACGCGCTTTTCCTTGACAAGATCGGCCATTTTGGCGATCAGGCGGGCCTTGTTGACCATATAGGGGATCTCGGTGATCACGATCTCCTGCGTGCCGTCTTTATTTTCCACGATCTCGGCACGGCCGCGCAGGGTGATTTTGCCGCGGCCCGTGGCATAGGCAGCGCGAATGCCGCTGTGGCCCATGATCACGCCGCCGGTGGGGAAGTCGGGGCCCTTGATATGCTCCATCAGGCCGGACAGCTCGATCTCGGGGTCGTCAATATAGGCAATGCAGCCATTGATCACTTCGGTCAGGTTGTGGGGGGGAATGTTGGTGGCCATGCCCACGGCAATGCCCTGACTGCCGTTTACCAGCAGGTTGGGGAATCGGCTGGGAAGAACGCTGGGCTCCTTTTTGGTTTCATCAAAGTTGGGTGCCCAGTTGATGGTTTCCTTGTCGATATCGGTGAGCATTTCCTCGGCGATCTTGCTCATGCGGGCCTCGGTGTAACGATAAGCAGCCGCAGGGTCGCCGTCTACCGAACCAAAGTTGCCCTGGCCTTCCACCAGCGGATAGCGCAGGCTGAAATCCTGTGCCAAACGCACCATGGCATCGTACACGCTGGCGTCACCATGGGGGTGATAGCTGCCCAGCACAGCGCCAACGGTGTCGGCACTTTTGCGGGTGGGATGGTGGCTGTCGTTGCCTCGCTCGTGCATGGTATACAAAATGCGGCGATGCACCGGCTTTAAACCGTCACGCACATCGGGCAGTGCGCGGGCCACGATTACCGACATCGAGTAATCCAAGAATGCCGTTTCGATTTCTTTTTTCACATCCCGGATGATCTTTTTGGTGCCGGTTCCGGGAATGATCTCAAATTTTTCTTCCATGTTTGACTCCCTTTTCTGTCAGGCTGTCTGATCAATATTTCTATGGCAGGCCGCAGCGCTTTTGCCCCCGCAATGCGGGAACAGCACGGCTTGCCCTATGCTGCAAAGCTGGCCGGCAATTTTTTCTGCCCTTGGGGCCGGGTCACGAATTCCACGAAAGCTCGTAGCTGTCCAGCCCTTTTTCGTTAAAGTTAAAGCCGATCGAGCCATCATAGGCGCGCAGGCTGTAGTTGAGGCGGAAATAGCGATATTCCTCGGCCGGGGAATAGCTGTACACATACATTTCCATATCTCGCTCCTGCAGGAACACCGTCACGCTGGAATAATCCTGCAGCAGGTCGATCTGGTCATCGGTAAAGCCCAGCGCCTGCAGATATTCGGTGTAGGTGCCTGTCAGCGAAAACGGGGCAGGCAATACCGGCTCGGGGCCTGTGCCCTTGCCCGTGCCCCTGCCGCTGGCAAGATTGTAAAAATTGATGGAATAATACGGATAACTGCTGCTGGTGGAGCCGTTTACATTCACATCCACATTGCGGAAGGATGCATCGTAATAATAATAGTCATCGCCGGGGTTATCATTCACATAGCCGATATTTTCCGAGGGGATCAGCGCCAGCAGGCTTTCCCGGTCATACTCGCTGAAGGGCTTGCCGTTTACGGGAATGCTGCTCAGATCCGGCGCATTCTGGCGCACAGCCTCCAGCTTTCCCTGCTTGGCCAGCAGAGAGAAATAGTCCTCCACCAGTTCCTCGCTGCCGTTATCCTTGCGCTTTTGCAGGCTGCGAATGCCGGTTTCCAAAATAGAAACGGCCTGCTCCTGCTCACCGCAGCCCTCATAATATTCGGCGGCAGCCAAAAAATCTTCTTCGTCCTTGCAGTTTTTCAGAAAATCCTGCAAAACCGAGGTTTCTTTATCGGTGCTGTTCATTTCCCGGGCGCGCTGGATCAGCGGCTTGGCCGAAGCCCAGTCCGCTGTGCCGCCGCAGCCTGTCAGGCATGCGGCCAGAGCTGCCGCAAGCAGCGCCGCAGCTATTCGTTTTCCATATTTCATGATTTTTCCTCGCAGGGCCCGCATGGCCCGCCGCACAGGGTTATTGGGGGCATACCGCACCATAACGCCTGCCGCAGCAGCGGCAGAAATGGCGCAGTGCCGCCTGAAATTTTATACATCCAGCGTTGCGTACTTGGCGTTGGCTTCGATAAAGCGGCGGCGAGGCTCCACCTGATCGCCCATCAAAATGGTGAACGCCTCGTCGGCCTTTTCGGCATCCTCAATGGTGATCTGCACGATCACGCGGTTGTCGGGGTTCATGGTGGTTTCCCACAGCTGATCGGGGTTCATTTCACCAAGGCCCTTATAGCGGTTCACCCGGGCACCCGGCATTTCCTTGCTCAGCTGTGCCATTTCTTCGTCGTTATAGGCATAGCGCACGGTGCTGCCCTTCTGCACCTTAAACAGGGGAGGCTGGGCGATATACACATATCCGGCCTCGATCAGCGGGCGCATATAGCGGAAGAAGAAGGTGAGCATCAGGGTGCAGATATGCGAGCCGTCCACATCGGCATCGGCCATGATGAAAATTTTATGATAGCGCAGCTTGGAAAGATCAAATTCTTCGCCGATGCCGCAGCCCAGCGCCAGGATCACAGGGGTGAGCTTATCGTTGCCGTACACCTTGTCCAGGCGGGCCTTTTCCACATTCAGCATTTTGCCCCACAGGCTCAGAATGGCCTGCGTGTTGCTGTCACGGCCCTGCTTGGCGCTGCCGCCTGCAGAATCACCCTCGACGATGAACAGTTCGCACTTGGAGGGGTCCTTTTCATGGCAGTCTGCCAGCTTTTCGGGCATTTTCACGCTGTCCAGCACGCTTTTGCGGCGGATCAGCTCACGGGCCTTTTTGGCGGCCTCACGGGCGCGGGCAGCCTGCGTGGCCTTTTCAAAGATCACCTTGGCCACGGCGGGGTTTTCTTCAAAGAACTCAGTGAGCTTTTCGTACACCATGCCGGACACCAGCGTGCGGATCTCGGTGTTGCCCAGCTTGGCCTTGGTCTGGCCTTCAAACTGTGCTTCCTTCAGCTTTACGCTGATCACGCAGATCAGGCCCTCGCGCACATCGGTGCCGGAAAGGCTGTCGTCTTTCTCTTTCAGCAGGCCATGGCTGCGGCCGTAATCGTTAAACACGCGGGTGAGGGCGCTTTTAAAGCCTTCCTCGTGGGTGCCGCCGTCGGGGGTGTTTACATTGTTGGCAAAGGAAAGCAGCAGCTCGTTATAACTTGAGTTATACTGCAATGCCACCTCGGCCTCGCCGCCCTCGGTCTGGCCCTTCAGATAGATCACATCGGGGTGCAGGGTTTCCAGATCGCGGGTTTTGTGCAGATACTCCACAAAGCTGCGAATGCCGCCCTCGTAGCACATACTGTCCTGACGGTACTGGCCGGTGGTTTCGTCCGCGGCGCGCTCATCGCGCAGGGTGATGCGCACGCCTGCATTCAAAAAGCTTTCTTCCCGCAGGCGCTTGAGCAGGGTATCATAATCATATTCGGTGGTTTCGCGGAACATTTCGGCATCCGGCTTAAAAGTAACGGTGGTGCCGGTGGAGGAAGCAGACCCGATGCGGCGCAGCTCGCCGTCCGGCTCGCCGCGGTGGAAGCTCTGTTCATATTCCGCACCGTCGCGGCGCACACGCACCCGCAGCCACTCCGAGCAGGCGTTTACCACGCTGGCGCCCACGCCGTGCAAACCGCCGGCCACCTTGTAGCCGGAATTTTCGCCGCCAAACTTGCCGCCGGCGTGCAGCACGGTGAACACAACGGTCACCGCAGGCAGGCCGGTATCGGGCTGTACATCCACGGGAATGCCGCGGCCGTTATCCACCACTTCAATGATGTTGTCCGGCTTGATGGTCACCTCGATATGATCGCAGTGGCCGGCCAGCGCTTCGTCGATGGAGTTGTCCACGATCTCGTACACCAGATGGTGCAGGCCCCGCGGGCCGGTGGAGCCGATGTACATACCGGGGCGCTTGCGCACAGCCTCCAGGCCCTTCAGAACCTGAATTTCGCTGCCGGTGTACTCATGGTCGGTAGCGGTGCTGCCGTTTTCCAAAATTTCTTCTGCCATTTTTTCCTCCAATGCTTGCTAAAACAAAAATCTGTATCAGATCAGTTGATCGTTTGGGCACTGCCGCCTTCCTTCGGGCATTGGCTGCCGCGGCGGAAAGGGGGGCGGTGCTGCCTTTATAAAAGCCCCGGCTTTTTGGCGCGGCCCGCCAGGGCGGCGCTGCTGATGGGGCTTAGGTAAACGGTTTCATAGGGGAAATCCGTTACGATAAAGCTTTTGGGAATATCATTGCTCATGCTCACCACAGCGCCTTCGTTTTCGGCACGCTCTAAAAATTCCCGTGTGCGCTTGCCGGTGCTGGTGGTGTCGATGTCAAATATGCCGATGATCTCCTGCTCGCGCACGATAAAATCCTGGCCCATGTGCAGATACATATCAATTCAGCTCCCGAATTTCTCCCTGCTGCACCAGCACCAGCTTGCCGTTTGTGCGGGCAAAGGCGGCGCTGTCACAGCTGGTCACAAAGGTTTGCTTGCCCTGCATTCTGGTAAGCAGATAGGTTTGGCGGCTGTCGTCCAGTTCGCTGAGCACATCGTCCAGCAGCATAACCGGGTGTTCGCCCGTTACCTGCTGGGCGCGGGCGGCTTCGGCCAGCTTCAGGCTCAGCACAGCGCTGCGCTGCTGGCCCTGACTGCCGTACAGCTTGGCGGGCTCGCCGGAAAGATACACCTCAAAATCCTCGCGGTGAGGGCCGGCCAGACAAAAGCCTGCGGCAATCTCGCGGCTGCGCACGCTTTGCAGCTTTTCGGCCAGCGAATTTTCAAAGCAGGGCTTATAGGCCAGCTGCAGGCTTTCTGCGCCCTGGGAGATATCCCGGTAGTTGGCTTCGGCCAACGGCAAAAGTGCCTGCAGATACTCCATGCGGCGGCGGGTGATCTCGCCCCCGGTGCGCACCAGCTCCTCGTTCAGCACATCCAGAAGTTCCGATGCGCCGGGGGTGGAGTCGTATTTTTTCAAAAGAGCATTTTTTTGGCTTGTCACCCGCAGGCAGCGCCGCACCACCGAAAGATAGCCCGGGTACAGCTGGCACAGCGCCGCATCCAAAAAGCGGCGGCGGCCATCCGGGCTTCCCTTGATCAGCGAAAGATGCCCGGGGTCAAACACCACGGCGGTGAAGGTGCCTGCAATGGAAGCCGCACGGCCACGGTCCGCCCCGTTCACCCTGGCGGTGCGCCCGGGGCGCTGGCTGCCGGGCAGGCCCACCGCAATGCGAATGTTCTGTTGGCGCTGCTGTGCCTGCACCGTGCCTTCCAGCACGGCAAATTCGGCATTTCGGCGCACCAGCTCGGCATCACGGCTGCCGCGAAAGCTTTTGCCGCCCGTAAGCATCCATATACTTTCCAGCAGATTGGTTTTTCCCTGGCCGTTTTGCCCCACCAGCACCGTAAGCTCGGGGGCAGGGGAAAGCTCGGCCTTTGCAATGTTGCGGTAATCCTGTACCGACAGGCGGTCCAGCCTCATGTGCGGGCACGCACGGCCACGGTGCGCCCGTCAAGTTCGATCTCATCGCCCGGCACGCATTTTTTGCCGCGCATGGTGCAAACCTCGCCGTTCAGCTTTACTTGACCGGCCTGGATCAGCTCTTTGGCTTCGCCGCCGGTTTCCACCATGCCTGCGAATTTGAGCAGACTGTCCAGCTTGATAAATTCTGTGTTGATCTGGATGGTATCCATGGTAACGCTTCTTTCTTTCGTTAAAAGTTGTACTGTTTTATATATAACTTGTGTGTTATGAATAAATTTATTTATTCATCGATGCTTTTTCAGTCGTTTTTAAAGCGGACGGGCAGCACCAGATAGGTGAAATCGTCGCCTTCCTCGGGCAGGATCTTGATAGGCGAGAGTGCACCGTTCATCTGGAAGGTAACACGCTCGGCCTTGCTGTTGCGCAGCGCATCCAGCAGATAGCGGTTGTTGAATCCAATTTCCACTGTGTTGCCGTCAATTTTTGCATCGAATTCGTCCTGCACACGGCCCAGATTGGTCTGGCAGCGCACCAGCACCTTGTTTTCGGCCTGATTAAAGGTGATGCGCAGCGGATTTTTCAGCCGCTCGGTAATGATCAGGCTGGCGCGCTCGATGGTGTCGATAAAATCGCGGCATTCGATGGTGGCGGTGGTGGAAGCCCCCTGGGGGATCACGCTTTCGTAATTCAAAAAGTCACCTTCGATGAGTCGGCTCATAATGGTGTACTGTTTGGTGTGGAACACCGCATAGCGGCGGTTGGCATCGATGGTCACGGTGTCGTTTTCGTCATCGCCCATCAGCTTGAGCAGCTCCTGCAGGGTTTTGCCGGGAATGATAATGCGGATATCCCGCGTGCATTCCACTTCGCGGCTTACAATGGCCAAACGGTAGCCGTCCAGCGCCACAATGGTCAGCTTGCCGGGCTCGATGACAAAAAGTTCGCCGGTGTGGGCAGGTTTTTTTTCGTCCTGGCTCACGGCATACAGGGTTTTATTGAGCATATCGGCCAATTTTGCGCAGGGCATGGTGGTGGTGTGGTCAGCGCCCGGGTTGGGCAGGCTGGGATAATCCCCCGCCATCATGGCCGGGATCTCAAATTCCGCCACGCCGCCTTTAATGGTAACGGTGCCGTTGTTGGAAAGCTCCAGCTCCACCTCGCCTGCGGGCATACGGTGGATGATATCTCCCAGCTGCTTGGCGTTCAGCACGGTTTCACCGGGAACCAGCACATTGCTTTCGATGGTGGTGGTGATGCCGATCTCCATATCATAGCCGGTAAGAGTCAGCTGGAAACCTTCGGCTTTTAAAAGAATACCTTCCAATACAGGGATCGCGCTGCGGTTGGTGACAGCCTTGGATACACCATCGATGGCATTGGAAAGAAGGATTTTATCGCAGATAAATTTCATGATCGATTTTCCTCATAGGTCGTGTTCAGAACAGCGTATCTGAACGGGGTAAATGAACACAGAGTAATTTTCGCTCTGTATATGGTTTTGCATAATGTTGCAAAACGAAATCTAAGAATTAGATAGTAGTCTTTAGTAGTAGGGTTGAATTTGTGGAAAACCGGAGAAAAGCCGGAGATACAGGCACTTTGCCAGCGGTTTATAACTCAACATTCCATTGTGGACAGGCTGTGGAAGTTGTGAAAAACTTTTCTTTTTCCACACGCTCTGTGGACAACCCATGTTAATTGTTGAAAACTCTGTTGAAAATGTTGAAATGTTATACTGGCTGTTGAAATGGCCTGTTTGAGCCTTTTGGGAAAAACTGTTTTTCAGGAGTGTACATTTTTGATGATATCGTCCACAGTTTCCTTGAGGCCCTGATTCTTCTGCAGGGTGTTTTCCATTTTTTTCATGGCATACACGATGGTGGAGTGGTCACGGTTGCCGAATTCGCGGCCGATATCCTCCAGGCTCATGCCGGTGATCTCACGCACGGCATACATGGCCACCTGACGGGCGGTGCTGATGTTGGCGGTGCGCTTGGAGCCGCGGATATCATCGGGGGTCACATTATAGGTACGCGAAACCTCGCTGATGATGCGCTCGATGGTCACGGGCACGGGCTGGATCTCATTCAGGGTGTCCTTGATGGCATTCTGGGCCACGCCGATGCAGGGCTCGATGCCTTCCAGCATATAATAGGCGTTCATTTTCTTTACGGCGCCTTCCAGCTGGCGGATGTTGTTGCGCAGGTGGTTGGCCAGATATTCGGCCACCTCATTGGACATATGCAGGTTCAGCAGCTCGGCCTTGCGCTTTACAATGGCCACGCGGGTCTCAAATTCGGGGGGCTGGATATCGGCGGTCAGGCCCCACTCAAAGCGGGTGCGCAAACGATCCTCCAGGCTTTTGATCTCCTTGGGCGGGCGATCGCTGGCGATCACGATCTGGCGGCCCGAGTTGTGCAGCGTGTTGAAGGTGTGGAAGAATTCTTCCTGTGTACTTTCCTTGCCCGCAATAAACTGGATATCGTCCACCAGCAAAAGATCGGCCTGGCGATAGCGCTGGCGGAACATTTCGGTAGAGTTTGAGCGGATGGCGGCGATCAATTCGTTGGTGAACTGCTCGCAGGTGATATACATGATGTTAAAATCGGGATGATTCTTTTTGATCTCGATCTGAATGGCGTTCAGCAGGTGGGTTTTGCCCAGACCGCTGCTGCCCCAGATGAACAGGGGATTGTAGGCGTAGGCGGGGTTGTTGGCCACGGCCTGCGCGGCGGCCAGTGTGAACTGGTTGCTGGGGCCCTTGATGAAGTTTTCAAAGGTGAAATCATACCGGCCGCTGGGCAGCTTGACCGAGCTGCTCTGCGAAGAGGCCGAAAGCTCCTCGGCGGGCAGGGCCACAGGCGGGGCGGCAGGCTCTTCGGGGCTGATCACGCGCACCTCGGCCTCAAAGCCCAGCACGCTTTTAAAAGCATCCCGCAACAGATTTAAATATCGGTCATTCACAATGCCGCAAAGAAACTCATTTTCAATGCTCAGTGTAATGATCGAAGAATCCTCAAAGCTGACGAGCTGCAGCTTTTCGATATACAGCCGGTAGGTGGCATCTACCATCTGGTTTTTACAGTATTCCTTGGCTGCAATGAGCACATCATTAAACGATACCATACTTTTACTCCTGAAAAAGGGCTTTCGGCAGCCCGGCTCAGGTTGGGGCTGCAGCTTTTATTCTTCCGCTTTCGTAACCAAAATCAAAACAGGGCACACCTAAAGAAACCCCGCTGCAAAAAATTGCACCGAGCGCAGTTTGCCCATATTAGATATGTAACAGATAGTATAGCACAAAATTGATTTTTTTACAATCACTGCGCCTATAAATTGTAATATTTTATAAATATACTTATAAGAAAGGGGGACCGATTCCCATAAAATGTGGCGGCGGGGCCCTCTTCCCCAAGATTTTGTGGAACAGCGCACACACGAAAAAATTTCCTTTATCCGGGGCCGGTGCATGAAAAGGCAAAAGCCTTGCATTGCACAGCCCTGTGGCAAAAAAATCCGCAAAAATCGGGCAAAAAAGGTTGACAAAAGCCCCGGTTATAGCATATAATCAAAGTCTGTAAGGCTATCTACCCGTATTGGCCGCCCGGCAGCAATGCTTTTTGGGGCGGTACGAGAAGCCAATGTATCAATGGCTCCTTTACAGGGGCTTAAGTGGAGGAACTGAAAATGAAAAGAACTTTCCAGCCCAAGAAGCGTCAGCGGAAAGAGGTTCATGGCTTCCTGCAGCGTATGAGCACCAAGAACGGCCGTAAGGTCATCAATGCTCGCCGCGCCAAGGGCCGCAAGAGCCTGACTGTTTGATTTTATCAGGATCAAACCGCAATAGCTTTGGAAAAAAAGGTCACTGAGAAATTGGTGGCCTTATTTTTTCAAGATCATTCAGGCTGCCGGGGAAAGTGTACCCTGCGGCCTTTTTCCCGATATTGCCCTTTTGCAAAATTTGCAGAACCGGCATACAGTATATAACAGATCTACCCGGAGGCGGGCCCATGCGATTTCGACCCATTTGCAAAAATAAAGAATTTTCCCGCGTTTACGCCCGCGGCAGATGCTTTGTGCATCCGCAGCTTGTTTTATATGTAGGGAAAAACCGTTTGGGCTACACCCGCGTGGGCCTTACGGCCACCAAAAAGGTGGGCCACGCCGTGGTGCGCAACCGTGCCCGGCGCGTGATGCGCGCGGCGCTGGCAGCCCATCTGCCCGAAAATGTGGGCAGCGTGGATATCGTGCTGGTGGCCAGGGCGCAAACCGCCAAGCTGAAAAGCACGCAGCTGGAAAAAACGCTGAGCAAGCTTTTGGCCAAGGCCGGCCTGCCCGACAAAAATCCCCCCGCCCCCAAGCCCGTGCCGGGCGATGCCCCAAACGCATGATCGCCCGGGGGCTGATCTGGCTGCTGCGGGGGTATAAGCGCTTTATCAGCCCCCTGCTGGGCCACAACTGCCGCTTTACGCCCACCTGCAGCGAATACGGAATGCAGGCGCTGGCCATACACGGCGCACTGAAGGGCACCCTGCTCACGCTGTGGCGCGTTTTGCGCTGCAATCCCTTTGGCAAATGGGGATATGACCCCGTGCCGGAAAAGGGCCGCTGGGTGAACCCTGCCCGCCGCCTGCAAAAAGAGCGGCGCGGCTGATCGTTTTGCTACTTGTGACTTACCTTTGCGCGGGGAGTCCTACCATATAAAAAATAAAATGCCCTGGGCGCAAACGGGGCGGAAATGGAACCGTATATGAGTTTTTACAGCATCCTCGGCGGTCTTTCAGTGATTCTGGGACCCATCATGAGAATGATCTACGGCTTGGTCAGCAACTACGGCATTGCCATCATTCTCTTCACCCTGCTGATCCGTGTGGTCAGCTTCCCTCTGGCCTTGCACAGCCAGAAAACCATGGCAAAACAGAGCGTGTTTATGCCCATGGTGCAGGAGATCCAGAAAAAGTACCGCAATGACCCCCAGCGCCAGAACGAAGAGCTTGCCCGCCTGCAGCAGGATTATGGCTACAACCCCACCGGCGGCTGCCTGCCCCAGCTGCTGAACATGCTGATCCTGTTCGGCGTTATCGAAGTGATCTACTACCCCCTGCAGTACATCCTGGGCATTGCCAAGGAAAGCCTGAAGGTGGCCGCTGCAGGCCTGGGCATCAGCAACTATATCTACACCTCGGAAACCGCCATTGTCAAGGCTGTGCAGGCAGGCACCGCCATGACCGGCCTGACCGATGCCGAGGTGCAGAGCATCGCCAATTTCAACATGGACTTCTTTGGCGTGAACCTGTGTGAGCAGCCCTTCTTCGGCCTCACCCCGCTGCTGATCTTCCCCGTGCTGGCCTGCGTGAGCATGATCTTTACCAACGTGATCACCATGAAAGCCAGCGGCCAGCAGCTGGAGGGCAGCATGAAGTATATGCCCTGGATGATGAGCATCTTCTTTGCCTTTATCTGCTTCCAGCTGCCCGTGGCATTCTCGCTGTACTACACCGTGAGCAACCTGCTGATGCTGGGCCAGACCCTGATCTGCAAAAAGATCTACAATCCCGAAGAATTCAAAAAGCAGTACGCCGAAGAGCTGGCTGCCAAGAAAAAGGAAATGAAAAAGCGCAAGACCGTTACCATCACCGACCAGAAAACCGGTGAGCAGGTGACCAAGGAAGTGGGCGCCAACGAACTGGCCAAGCTGCGCCTGGAAAAGGCCCGCGAGCTGGACAAGGCCAAGTATGCCGACGAGCGCACCACCCGTTTGGATGCAAAGCCCGTTGAGCCTGAGCAGCCCGCTGAGGAAAAGCCCGCTGAACAGCCCGAGGCTTCGCAGGATAAGCCCCAGGAATAAGACTATAAGGAGGAATCACGATGATTCGCGAAGAAATTTGCACCGGAAAGTCGATTGAAGAGGCCATTGAAGCAGCCTGTGCCAAGCTGGGCGTAAATCAGGATGATCGAAATGTGAGTGTGGAAGTGCTGGAAATGCCCGTGCGCAAGCTGTTCCGCACCATTCCCGCCAAGGCAAAGGTGACCGTGGAGGTGGAAGACCCCACCCCCGCACCTGCACCGGCTC